>Ga0256847_1000648_pt1 | contig 20905 bp, 16 predicted proteins | sample TeddybearmetaG_FD_189099 | JGI IMG/M metagenome (GOLD analysis project Ga0256847, IMG submission 189099) | Hydrothermal vent microbial communities from East Pacific Rise, Pacific Ocean - Teddybear | ecosystem: Environmental > Aquatic > Marine > Hydrothermal vents | place: Pacific Ocean: East... | reverse complement strand
CATTGTCATCCTGTGTAATTTGTTCACGCCATTGGGTTTGCGTTAGGTCTTGCATAGTGTTAATTTTTTCTTAAAATTACAAAATCTCTTCTCAATAGACGCAAAATATTATGAAATGTTACAGGAATGGAAGCCTAATATTGTTAAAGGCTTTAATTTTCTGCCAAAACGATTAGCCAAAAACAATTGAGCATAAAAAAACCGAAAGCCTGTTTTGGCTTTCGGTTTAGTATATCCTTTACAATTCGCTATACTTTTACGGAACATCCTATGGCTTTAGTTTCCTTTACAGAAACCTCCATACCCTGAATCAGTTCATTCACAGCATTGGCTAAAAAGCGATCTTTTACGGCATCCCCATTTCGCACATTGTCGTCTATAGCTCCAATATATTTTACTATTTTCTTTCCGCTTTCCTTCTGAAGTAAATAGACGTGTGGTGTTTTTCTAGCACCATATTCGGCATATACCGTTTTGGATGCGTCGAATAAATAAGGAAAAGTGAACCCTTTATCAGTAGCTTTCTCCTGCATCAATGCAAAAGTGTCGTCCGGTTGCACGCTTGGATCATTAGGGTTAATCGCAATTACTGGATACCCCTGACTTTTAAATTCAGCATCCAAGGCAATAATCCGATCCTCACTTGCAACTGCATAAGGACAGGTGTTACAAGTAAATATAACAATGAATCCCTTGGCGTCTGGAAAACTATCATAGGACACCATAGTGCCATCGGTATTCATTAAATTAATATCGGCAGCTTCAGATCCAATGGTATATCCAGATGCGCTGTTGTCGCTACTTTTAAAACTCGTAACCGCCAATGTTCCAACAGCAGCCACCAATAAGAAGCTAAGTATATATTTCGTTTTCATATCAATGTATTTATAGTATTGTTTTTAATTCTATTTCTAATTCTTCAAAAGTAAATGGGCGCTCATAAAACTTTCGTTCTCCATTTTTCACCATTAAGGTCACAGGAATGGCACCACTCCATGTTGAGTCCACTAAGGATATCCATCGGTTGGAATCATCGTCATCTAGCAACACAACCTTAGATTTCAATCCCTTTTTATTGACAAACGGCACCACGACCGATTCCAGTTTTTGTGGAAAATCTAAACTCACCAACACCACTTCTACATTTTCATTTTTATACTGGGCATTGAGTTGTTCAAATGCGGGAAGTTCTATGATGCAGGGTTTGCACCAAGTTGCCCAAAAATTCAAAACATAAATCTTATCATCGTTTTGCTGAAGAAAGGCCGCATCAAAAGCATCATAGTCGTAAGAGACAATTTCATTTCCCCCAGCCATGACAACCTTTTTTTCCTTAACCACTTCAACAGTCGTATCAGCCAATTGATGGTCTTCACTTTTGTGTTCTCCACAACCAATGAAGAATAGGCCAACGACAAATAGCAATAGAAACTGTTTCATGACTTAAAAATAGGAAAAGCTCCTAAACTGCGGAAGGCATTTAACACTTCCTTAATTATTCTTCCCGTTCAAAAACTAAAATACTGTTAAAACTCTTTTCTCTTCTAAAAAAACACTTACATTTGTATATACAAGTATTGTAAATACAACTATGAGTATTGAATCTGCCATAAAAACCATTCACAAAATGGGCATTACCACCAAGACGGTCATTAATATAATGTACACCAGCCGTATTATGGAGGAAGTTATTGCTGCAGTTTTGAAGCCCTACGACCTAAGTATTCAACAATACAACGTACTGCGAATATTAAGAGGTCAAAAAGGAAATCCGGCCAATTTGAGTACGCTCCAAGAACGTATGGTAGATCGAAGTAGCAATACGACTCGATTAGTGGACAAACTCATAAAAAAAGAATGGGTATCTCGTAATGTTTGCGCTCAAAATCGACGAAAAGTAGAGATATTTATTACTGAAAAAGGCTTGGCCATCTTACAAGTGCTAGACCCGATTACTGAAGACAATAACAAAAATATAGTGAGTAGCCTTTCTACTGATCAGTTGGAAGAATTAAATACTTTGCTAGACCTATTAAGAGAATAAATAAACATAATCTATAAATTAAACAAAAATGAAATTACTAAAATCCTTATTAATTATTGCCGTTGTTTTCACTGCAGCTGCATTCACGACACCTATTAAAAAAACCATCGATATTAGTGAAAGCTCTATTACTTGGAAAGGAAAGAAAATCCTAGGCTCTCATACCGGAATCATTAATCTAAAAGAAGGTCATTTGGAAATGGACGGAGACCTGCTCGTTGGTGGAATGTTCGTAGTAGATATGACTTCTATTAGCGTAACCGATTTGGAAGCTGGAAAAGGAAAAGAAAAACTAGAAGGACATTTGAAAAGTGCCGATTTCTTTGGAATTGAAGCGCATCCAACAGCAACTTTGGTTATAAAAAAAGCGGTCAAGAATGGAAATACTTATGATGTAAGTGCCGATATCACCATTAAAGGGACCACCGAAGCTATTAATTTCGAACTCGAAATGGGCAAAAGCGCAGCTACCACAAGTTTTAAGATTGACAGAACTAAATTTGGAATTCGTTACGGATCGGGTAGTTTTGGAGATGATTTGGGTGACAAAGCAATTTCAGATAAATTTCTATTGGATGTAAATCTGAAGTTTTAACAAATAATTTCAAACTATTTTTCCAAATGGTTTGAAGTTTACAATTACATTTCTATCTTTGAACTATCAAATGAAAAGAAACAATACACATACTTGGTGGTGGAATAATTTACGAACAGTCGTGAGCTAGACCATTTTGTATGTATCCTATATAAAAAGCCTGTCGTTCACGACAGGCTTTTTCTTTTTAGGAAACTTTTGACCGAGAAAAGCAGACATAAAATAATCATGGTATACAAACTAAAAACATACTCCAAAAAGTTGCTGGCCGACACGCTTACACCTGTGTCTGTCTATTTGCGTTTGCGCGATAAATTTCCGAATAGCTTGTTATTAGAGAGCAGCGATTACCACGCAAACGATAATTCCTTTAGTTATATTTGCTGCAACCCTATTGCCTCTATTTGCATACAAGGAGAACGTATCACACAAACATTTCCAGATGCTCGCATTATAGAGTCAACGCTCTCAGACATGAAGCCTTCATTGGGAGTACCTCAAATATTAGAGAATTTTGCAGCGTCTTTTTCTTCCGAAGAGGACTCATATAAATTTATTCACAGCGGACTTTTTGGCTATATGTCCTACGACGCGGTTCGCTATTTTGAAGATATTTCAATTACCAAAAAAGAAGGCGACCTCCAAATTCCAGACATTTATTATGCGGTCTATCAAAATATTGTAGCGATCAATCATTTCAATAATGAAGCCTATATTTTTGCCCATTGTTTTAATACTGAAAATAATATTCCGCAGTTTGAGCAATTATTGAAATCTAAAAATTTTGCGGAGTATTCTTTTTTAAGAGATGGATTACCTACAACCAACCTTCAAGATTCCGAATTCAAAGAGCTAGTTGTAAAATGCAAGGAACATTGCGCTCGCGGAGACGTATTTCAAATTGTTCCAAGCAAAAGATTCTCACAAAAATTCAGCGGAGACGAATTTAATGTGTATCGCGCATTACGAAGTGTAAACCCATCTCCTTACCTATTTTATTTCGACTATGGAGGTTTTAAAATATTCGGGAGTTCTCCTGAAGCCCAATTAATAGTTCAGGACGACCGGGCCGAAATACATCCCATTGCAGGTACCTTCAAACGAACCGGTAATGATGAACAAGACGCAGAACTCGCTAAACAACTTGCTATAGACACCAAGGAGAATAGCGAACATGTAATGCTGGTAGACCTCGCTCGAAATGACCTTAGCAGGCATGGAAAAAATGTGGAAGTAGAAACCTATAGAGAGGTTCAATTTTTTTCGCACGTTATCCATTTAGTCAGCAAGGTTACCGCCACCAAAAACCCTAAGACATCGACCATGCAGATCGTAGCTGATACTTTTCCAGCAGGGACCTTAAGTGGAGCCCCAAAATACAGGGCCATGCAACTTTTGGAGAAATATGAAAACGTAAATCGCGACTTTTACGGAGGAGCTATTGGTTTTATGGATTTTAAAGGAAACTTTAACCACGCAATTATCATCCGCTCCTTTGTGAGTAAAGATCATACCTTACATTTTCAAGCGGGAGCCGGTGTGGTTTCAGAAAGTGATGAGGAAAAAGAGTTACAAGAAGTATACAACAAGCTAGGCGCATTAATCAAGGCGCTAGAACTTGCTGAAACCATTTAAAATAGGCACAATGAAAATATTGGTAATCGATAATTATGACAGCTTTGTTTACAATTTAGTGCACTATTTGGAAGCGTTGGACTGTGAAGTTGTCGTAAAGCGAAACGATCAGTTCTACATGGATGATGTAAGCGCCTATGATAAAATTCTCTTATCACCTGGCCCAGGAGTTCCAGACGAAGCTGGCTTATTAAAGGAGGTTATCGCTGCTTACGCTGGCAAGAAACCTATACTAGGCGTATGTCTTGGACAACAGGCCATCGCGGAAGTCTTTGGAGGAAGCTTAATTAACTTGAAAAAAGTCTTTCACGGTGTTTCCACAAAAGCAAATATCCTAGTACCTGATGAAGTACTATTTAAAGGACTTGGCGACGAAATTGAAATTGGGCGTTACCATTCCTGGGTAGTCTCTAATGAGAATTTTCCAAGCGTGCTGGAAATAACATCCATGGACGAGAATGAACAGATCATGTCCCTTAGGCATCGAGAATTTGATATTAAAGGAGTACAATTTCACCCCGAAAGTGTGCTAACTCCAAAAGGAAAAGAAATAATCAAAAACTGGGTGCACAGTTAATTTGCATCAGCTTTTAGAACAATAGTGTAACATTCGATATAATGAAGCAGGTATTAAACAGACTTATTAATCACGAACAACTCGATAAATTAGAAGCGAGAAACGTATTAGTTTCTATTAGCGAGGGCGCCTACAACAGCAGTCAGATTGCTGCATTTATGACTGTATATATGATGCGCAGTGTAACCCTTGAAGAACTAGAAGGCTTTCGAGATGCACTTTTAGAATTATGCATTCCATTGGACGTTAGTGACTACAATACGGTCGATCTATGCGGAACTGGAGGGGATAGTAAAAACACCTTTAATATATCTACACTAGCTTCCTTTGTCACTGCTGGTGCGGGTATAAAAGTTACGAAACATGGAAATTATGGTGTCTCTTCTATAAGCGGAAGCAGTAATGTAATGGAACAACTGAGTGTTAAATTCAGCAATGAAAGCGATTATTTATTACGATGCCTTGATCAAGCTGGCATCTGCGTACTGCATGCACCCCTATTTCATCCAGCAATGAAAAACGTAGCACCCATTCGCCGCGAACTCGGCGTAAAGACATTTTTCAATATGCTAGGCCCCATGGTAAATCCTGCCTCACCAAAGAACCAATTGGTAGGAGTCTTTAACTTGGAGTTAGCGAGAATGTACGGCTATCTCTACCAAAAAGGAACCAAAAACTTTACGGTGCTCCATGCCATGGATGGTTATGATGAAGTCTCCTTAACGGGTCCTGTAAAAATGATTTCAAATACCACCGAACAATTATTATACCCACAAAGCTTTGGCCTTGAAACCATTCAGCAAAATGAGATTTATGGCGGTGATACTGTGGAGGCTTCGGCCAAAATATTTACCGACATACTGAACGGAAATGGAACCCAAGCGCAAAATAATGTGGTTTGCGCCAATGCAGGTCTTGCCATTGCCACCGTTGAAAAATGCAGCATCATGGAAGGCTTTGAAAAAGCACAAGAATCCTTGCAATCTGGTCGCGGGCTACAGGCCTTAAAAAAACTACAGGAATTAAGTAAATAACTAGAATAGATGTCCATACTCGAACAAATAACCAACTACAAAAAACAGGAAGTAGCTGCGCGTAAAAAAGCCTTTCCTATTTCGGTATTGGAGCAATCTTTACTCTTTGATAGAGAAGTAAATTCCATGGCCAGTGCGTTGCGTAATTCGAAAAATGGAATCATTGCCGAACACAAACGTAGGTCTCCCAGCAAGTCAGTTATTAACGATAGAGTTTTACTCCCAGAAGTGGTCATTGGCTATGAAAATGCTCAGGTAGCAGCTATTTCTATTTTGACGGACACCAAATTCTTTGGCGGCTCACTGGATGATCTCCTCTTAGCGCGTCAATGTGTTTCTACACCATTGCTTCGGAAAGAATTTATCGTAGACCCTTATCAAATATTTGAAGCCAAAGCCTATGGGGCAGATGCCATTTTATTGATTGCCGCCTGTCTTTCTGAACAACAGCTTAAAGACTATTCGGCCTTGGCAAAACAATTACAACTGGACGTTTTATTAGAAGTACACAATTCCGAAGAACTAAAAAAATCATTACACAGCACCGTAGATATGCTGGGGGTGAATAATCGTAATTTGAAGACCTTCGAAGTTTCTATTGACATTAGCAAAGAACTCTCTGCCTCCATTCCAGACGAATTTATAAAGGTCTCGGAAAGTGGAATTAGCAACGTAGCGGCTATCAACCAACTTAAACCATTTGGATTTGAAGGGTTTTTAATTGGTGAGCAGTTTATGAAAGCCGAACGACCTGGAGAAAGTGCCTTGGAATTTATACAGCAATTATCATGAAGGCGAAACTCAAAATATGCGGAATGAATCACAATATAGCGGAAGTGGCAGCGCTGCAACCAGACTATATGGGATTCATATTCTATGAAAAAAGTAGCCGTAATTTTACCGGCGCCTCCCCTATCTTATCTCCATCGGTGAAACGAGTTGGCGTTTTTGTAGATGCTTCGCTGGAGGATATTTCAGAAAAAATAAAAACATATCATCTTGACGTAGTTCAATTACATGGGGACGAAACGCCAGAACTATGCCAGTCACTATCAGATATTGAAGTATGGAAGGTTTTTAGCATCAAAGATTCCTTCGATTTCAATCGTCTTATTCCCTACGAAAAGGTCGTTGACAAATTCCTATTCGATACCAAAGGAAAAGAAAAAGGAGGAAACGGATACACTTTCGATTGGAGTGTTTTAGACGGGTATCATTCGACGAAACCAATAATCCTGAGTGGAGGAATAGGGCTGGATGAAATTGAAAGCCTACAACAAATTTTTAAAAGGGATTTACCCATTCATGCCATCGACGTAAATAGCAAATTTGAGCTCTCGCCGGGCATGAAAAACATAGAACAGCTTGCCAAATTTAAGAATTACTTTGATAAATAACTCGGAAGAAAACTTCAAATAGGGTACATGAAATTAGACAAACTAATTGAAACGAAAAGCATGAATTACAACGTTAACGAAAAAGGATATTATGGAGAATTTGGAGGGGCTTATATCCCGGAAATGCTCTATCCCAATGTCGAGGAATTACGCCAACAGTATTTGAAAATAACTTCAGAAGAAGCTTTTCAAAAGGAGTTTCATGAATTACTCAAAGAATATGTAGGCAGACCTACCCCGCTTTATTATGCCAAGCGTTTTTCAGAAAAATACAACACCAAAGTATATTTAAAAAGGGAAGACCTATGTCATACAGGTGCTCATAAGGTGAATAATACTATAGGACAAATTCTCTTAGCCAAACGACTTGGCAAAAAACGAATCATTGCAGAAACAGGTGCTGGCCAACATGGAGTTGCCACCGCCACCGTCTGTGCACTTATGGGATTGGAGTGTATCGTTTATATGGGTGAGATCGATATTCAGCGACAGGCGCCCAATGTGGCCCGAATGAAAATGCTAGGAGCTACTGTGGTTCCTGCGCTTAGTGGAAGTAGAACTCTAAAAGATGCAACCAACGAAGCCATTCGCGATTGGATCAACAATCCAGTTAACACTCATTATATTATTGGTAGTGTCGTAGGACCTCATCCCTACCCTGACATGGTAGCCCGATTTCAAAGTGTTATTTCGGAAGAAATTCAGGCGCAACTTCTAGAGAAGGAAGGGCGCAAAAACCCAGATTATGTGGTGGCTTGTGTAGGCGGAGGCAGCAATGCGGCAGGCGCCTATTATCATTATCTCGATCAGCCTGAGGTTGGGATCATTGCCGTTGAGGCAGCGGGCAAAGGGATTCATAGTGGTGAAAGCGCGGCGACTTCGGCCCTTGGGAGCGTAGGGATCATACACGGAAGTAAAACCCTATTGATGCAAACCGACGACGGACAAATTACGGAGCCTTATTCTATTTCTGCCGGACTCGATTATCCGGGTGTTGGCCCTATGCACGCACATTTATTTACGAGCGGACGAGGAGAATTTATTTCAGTGACGGACGACGACGCTATGCAAGCCGGGCTTGAACTAAGTAAACTGGAAGGCATCATTCCCGCGATTGAAACCAGTCATGCCTTAGCAATATTTAAGGATCGAAAATTCAAAGAGGATGCTATTGTAGTGATCAATTTAAGCGGTCGTGGCGATAAAGATTTGAACACGTATATAGCATACTTTAACTTATAAATTGGACGTTGCTCCTATCGCCTAGGGCGATAAGAGCCGGGCTTTCAGCGCTACATGGTAGCGGCATTAATCCCTAACGCAAGAACGCATTATGAATAGAATTCAGACAAAATTACAAGAAGATCAAAAGCTATTATCCATCTACTTCACTGCGGGATATCCACAATTGAATGATACCGTTAAAACCATAAAGTTATTGGAAGAGGCTGGAGTAGGTATGATTGAAATAGGATTGCCATTTAGTGACCCTCTTGCTGACGGGCCTACTATTCAGGCAAGTTCCACCCAAGCTTTAAAGAATGGAATGACGACTCAGTTCCTTTTTGAACAGCTTAAAGATATTCGAAAGACGGTTTCTATTCCGCTTATTATCATGGGATACTTTAATCCTGTATTGCAGTATGGTGTTGATGCCTTTTGCGCTAAATGTGAGGAAATAGGAATTGACGGACTTATACTTCCAGACCTCCCTTTGTCCGAATACAAAGAGCATTACCAGCTTATTTTTGAAAAGCACAATCTATTGAATACGTTCCTAATTACTCCGCAGACATCGGAGCCACGCATTCGGGAAATTGATGCGGTTAGCAACGGATTCATTTATATGGTGAGTAGTGCAAGTACCACAGGAGCCAAGTCTACTTTTGGAAACGACCAAACGGACTATTTTAATCGTATTGCTTCCATGGAGCTTCAGAACCCGCAAATAGTAGGTTTTGGCATCAGCAATAAAGAAACGTTTAAGACAGCCACTAAGACTACTCGAGGAGCTATTATTGGCAGTGCTTTCATTAAAATGCTTTCCGCAGAAGGTCTGCGTGGTATTGGAAACTTCATCAAAAGCATACGGGGATAGCATTCCCTCCTTTTGGTATTCATTGACTTTAGCTATAGACTAAAACCACTTTTTTAGTTTGGGATGGAAACCTCTTCAAGACCGAAGGTTTGACCGAACAATTTAGATAAGAAAATCATTATTCCGAAGTTATTATAAAAACAAAAACCCCTCCATTGCTGGAGGGGTTTTCTTGGTTGGTTAAATAATCTATTACTCTTTTACGAGTCTCTTAACCGTGCTCTCATTTTCACTCTGGATCTGTAACATGTACACACCAGTTGCTAATTGAGACACATCAATCGTTTTCTCCTGTTGCATATCGCTAAGGTCGATTGTGTTTATTAGTCTACCGTTCACATCGTAAATGGCTACTTTCTCCAATTGGATACCAGTTGCATTTGAAATGGTCACTGCACTATCGGTTGGGTTAGGGAATATTGCGATTCCTTCACTAAGACCGTTATCATCAACACCTAAGATGCTTTCTATAGTAAGTTCGAAAGTACAAGTACCAACGTTACCATATTCATCTTCAGCGCTCATTGTGATCGTGTACACTCCATCAGGAAGTAAAGTTCCTGGAGCAGGATCTTGACTAAATATAGTCAAAGGATCTGTACAGTTATCAGTAGCAGAAGCAGTTCCTAATGCGAAGTAGTCTTCAACTTCCCAGAACAAGTTACCTACACCTGGATCAACTGTTACGTCGTCAGGACAAGTTACTATTGGTGCAAGAAGATCAACTACATCTATTTCAACCGTACAAGATGCAAGGTTACCACTTGAATCACTAGCAAATACTGTAACAGTAATTGGTGAGTTCGCGATATCATCACAAGTTACTTCAAAAATATCCAATCCTAATGTCTCGATTCCACAAGCATCAAAGGATAATGGACCACCAGGAATCTCTACGAAGAACGCATCACCATCAGAGTTATCCAAGGTAAGTGTCCAGTTAGCAGGTTCGAACTGACCTGTAAATCCAGGTATGAAGTTGCTCACTATAGCAGTGGATCCTCCAAAGAGTCCATCTAAAGAAGAAGAACGGAATCCAAATACATCTCCAGGGACCAATGCAATAGGACCAGTTGTCCCATTCTGCATGTTAGCACCTGCTGGATCGATTACTTCAGTAAATACTCCATTTAACAAGTATCCGAAGCTATCAAAAGCAGCACCATCGGCAGTGTCATATTGCCAATCGAATGTTACGTCTGTAGCGTCAGTTACAGGAGCTGTAAAGTCTGTATTACCAACAGCACCCGATTGATTATCACTACTAAGAGAAATCACATTAAATGTAGAGTCTGTAAACCCTAACAATGCTTCGGGATCTAATGTCGCCTCTCCATTTTCATCTAATTCAATGATCACAGGATCAACAGAACAAATAAGTATAGGATTAGTAACGTCATTTACATTAACTGTTGCGAAACAAGTTCCAACATTTCCACTATCATCAGTTACTGTTACTTCGATGATGTTCTCACCTAAGTTAGAACAGTCAAAGTCGATCGTAGTAGACATTCCTGAACCAGCATCATAAATAATGTTTCCATTAAATACACGTGGAGAGAATAACGTTCCATTAAATGGATATCCAGAACCAGCTCCTTCTAAGAATTCAATGTTAGCATCACTTGCGAATACATCACCAACAGCGTTACCGTTCGTGTAGTTAAATCCACCAGTACTGAAATCGGTTGGAGTCACATAGAAAGCGTGAGTCTCACCGGCAGCCATAGCGTAACCAAGTGCTAAACCAAGAGGTGTCGCAACACCATCTCCGTTAGAAACAACACCAGGTGCAGTTCCAATTAAGGTCCATGCTCCAGGATCAGTTTCAGATCCAACATACGTTCCAGCTTTAGCATATACTTCAACATCAAATGTTGCTCCAGTATCACCGTTAATATCGAATGATTGAACAGTTACATCAGTAAGTGCATTCATATCGAACATGTTACCAAAGTTACCGTTACCACCTACAAATGTAGTCTCTAAGGTTGTAGGAGTTGGAGGGCCACCAACAGTAGCAGTCCATCCACAAGCTTCATCTACACTTAATAATAAGTCCGTAGCGTTGATAGTAGCATTTCCGTTCGCATCTAAGTCAACTTCTAAAGGAGTTGCAACGATAGGATCGAAGTCGTAAGTTATACCCCAGCTGTTCAAGATACCAGTATCTCCACCAGCGTCATCTTCAACAAATAGAGTCCAAACACCCGCAGAATCTTTACCGTCAAAGGCAGCTAATGCGTTAGAAGGAATATAGTCTGCTAATGGGAATGCATCACCAGTACCTGCTTGGCAGTCTAATGGGTTTGCAGACTCATCATCATACGTATCGAACATATTGTCTCCAGAACATCCGTCGGCATCGTCAAATACAATTACTTGAGTTCCATCAGGGTGTTCCAAGGTAAGTGTAATATCTCCAGTCCAAGTATGCTCAATATCAATATTCATATTAACGTCATTGATGGTAAAGCTATCAGGAATATTGATTGTAGTAGAGAAGGTAGTGTTATCTACAATAGCAATTCCAGGACTATCACTTACCGTGTTAGGTCCAGTTAATTGCTCTCCAATACATACTACTATAGGAGCGATATCATCTACAACAGTAATCACAGCGGAACAAGTAGCTGTGTTACCAGACTCATCAGTAGCTGTTACCATTACAGTGTTGTCTCCAACATCAGCACAAGTGAAATCTAAGCTAGTAGATGGAGGTGTACCAAAGTCATATACAATGGTTCCACTGAAGTTTCTTGGTCTGAATGTTCCACCTGAGAAAACAGCTGGACCTCCTTTACCAATACCTTCATAAACCTCTAAGTTAGCATCACTTGCCCACAAGGCACCTTCTGTGACACCATTAATATAGTTATGCGTTGTATTATTTGTACAAGCTACATAGAAAGATACCATATCTCCAGCACCAACTGATATATTCATATTCAATCCAAGTGAAGTAGGGTTATCAGCTCCAGCTCCAGCAACACCTGCTACTGAACCAACTAAGGTCCAATCTCCAGCATTGGTTTCAGAACCAACATAAGATCCCATTTTCATGTAAACCTCATAGTCCACTGTACCACCCGAGTTATTTACGTCGAATGAATTGACAACAATATCATTAGTTGCCATGATATCAAACATGTTTCCACTAAACCCGTTATTGCTAGTGAAATTAGTAGTTAAACTAGCAGGTGTTAATCCTCCAAACGCTAAGGTTGTAGTAGGACAGTTATCTGTTGCACTTGCAACATCACCTGTAGTTACTGTAGCCATTCCATTTGAATCTAAGGAAACAGTGAAGTCGTTACAAGTAATTACTGGTAATTCGTCATCTGTTACGATAATATCAAAAGAACAATCTGCAGTGTTACCTGTTGAATCTGTCGCTCTAAAAGTTACCGTTGTTGTTCCCACTGGGAATACATCACCTGTTCCTAATACGCCAGGATCTGGTGAAATTTGTATCACACTTACTAAATCTCCATCAGGATCGATAGCAACCGCATCCGTATAATTTACAGTCGCACCACATACACCCGCATCTGTATTTACAGGAATGTTAGCAGGACACATAATTACTGGAGGACTACCTAAAATTGGTGTAAAGTCTAAACAGTAGCTATTTAACTGTCCAATGTCTCCATTAAAAGCATCGTTAATATTTATCGTCCAGGGTCCATTAATATCTTCACCAGCAAAAATGGTATTTAATAATCCGCCTTCTGCTTGATAATCGGCAGCAGGTGCTCCACCGCCCCATCCGGTAACAGCATTACCTGATGCGTCAGTGAAAACTAAATCTGCAGCGGTATCTAAACCAGTAGACCCACCGTTTTGAACTGATAGGTTGATTGAAGTTAATAAAGGCGAGGTTAACGTAATTGTCAAGTCACTGGCCCAAGTATGTTCAATATTTAAAGTAACATTGTCAAACGTATAGTCAGTCCCAACAAGTCCCGTATCACCTACATTGGCAATCGAAGGATCCATATCTCCAGAACTTGGAGCTGGAAGTGCTGCACCAGCAGGAATAAGCTCAGGAGCATTTCCACATTCAGAAACTGGAGGAGGCAATGCGCAGTCTCCTGTTAAGCTAAATACAAAGTCAATAGGAGCGCCGCCAAAAACAGCACTACTTACTTGCCAAGTTCCAGCATCGTCCAGTGAAAAAGCACTTTCTCCATTAGTAATAGTAAACGTTAATTCCCAGAAAAGGTCTGTGTTAGCCAATGAATTAGTGGCACGAATACCCATCCAATAGTTAGTTCCACCAGGAAGTCCACCTCCTGATAATGAAATACCACTTCCGGTAAGATCAACAACCGCTTCTACGATATCTCTACCAAAAGCAGTACCAGTTACAGCTTGTGAAGCTGGAGGTGCCATGGCAGCCGTCGCAGCTACTGCACCAGGTAAACCTGCTGCATCAGCATAAAATGTAATCTCCACACCAGTGATAGAAGAACCAGTAGTAGTTAAAAGCGGAATGACTAAGTTCTCAGGAGCAAAGTTCATAAACACAGGTACGTTGATATCATCAGCCCCTGTAAAGGTAGATGGATCTGAAATGTTTCCTGCATTCGGGAACCCAGCAGTAGGCTGAGTATAACCACAGGGAGCCAACATGAATCCAGATCCCGCACCGGCTATACGCACGACATTGGCATCTACACCCAATTCAGCAACTGAGGTTTGGGAGAATCCCAAACAACTGATCAGCATGAATAGTAATAATGTAATTTTCTTCATAATTAAGTAGTTTAATTTATCAAATTAGTTAATAGTTTGTTAAGATAAATAAAATAAATGTATCCCAAATAAAAAAAAGTGACACAATTCAAAAAAAGGATGAAAAGCATATTTCGCCGATGAAATGCACTCTATTTTGTTAAATTATTTAGTCTAAAAAACTAAGATTAAAGTTTTATATATTTGTCTGCAACCTACATTTTTAAGATACTTAGCAAATGATTTCAAGAATATTCCTACTTCTACTAATTTTCTCATTTTTCTCCTGCTCCGAAGAGACGCAGGAAGATGTTAAAATAGGAGGTTTTACCAATGGAGCCACCACCCTTTTTTCTAAAATTTCTTCGGAAGAATCCAATATAAAATTCAAGAATAAAGTAGAGGAAACCCTTGAATTCAATTTCTTGAATTACGTATACATTTATGCGGGTGCAGGAATGGCAGTTGGCGACGTTGACAACGATGGCTTTCAGGATGTTTATTTGATTTCCAATCAAGGTCCCAATAAACTATATAAAAATAAAGGTGATTTCACTTTTGAAGATATCACGACTTCCTCAAAAACAGAAGACTTTACCGGCTTCTCAACCGGAGCTACCATGCTCGACATTAACAACGATGGCTGGCTCGATATTTATGTATCAAAAGCGGGCTCCATGAGGAATGACAATGGAAGAAGAAACAAGCTATTTGTCAACCAAAAAAATGGCACTTTTAAAGAAGAAGGAGCTCAATGGGGGATCGATGATCCTGGTTATACCACACAGGTATATCAATTGGATTACGACAAAGACGGCGATCTAGATTTATATGTACTGAACTACCGCTATGACTTTAAGAACAACTCCAAAATTAGTGGACTCATCCAAAGTCAGATTGAAGAAATTACGAGTGATCAACTATATAGAAACGATGGTACCCGGTTTACCAAGGTGACTGGAGAAGCTGGTCTTTATAATAAATCTTGGGGCCTAGGTGGTGCCGTTGGCGATTTCAATAATGATGGCTGGGACGATATATATGTTGCCAATGATTACTTGGAGCCAGACCTAATGTATATCAACCAAAAGGATGGGACTTTTAAAAATGAAATCCTTACACGATTGAATCATATCTCCTTTAATAGTATGGGAGTGGACTACGCTGATTTAAATAACGACTTACATCCCGACCTCATCACGGTGGACATGCTTGCCGAAAATTATGCGCGAAGCAAAAAGAACATGGCTTCCATGAGCACTACCAATTTTGAATCTATGGTCGAAGTAGGTTACCACCATGCCTATATGGCCAATATGCTACATTATAATATGGGGAATGGTAAGTACAAGGAAACGGCACAATTAAGCGGAATTGTAAAGACCGATTGGAGCTGGGCTCCCCTTATTGTCGATTTGGATAATGATGGCCTTAAAGACATTTACATTTCAAATGGCGTTGTAAAAGATTACACCAATCAAGATTTCCGAACTGAAATCCGAGCCAAAAATGCTCGTGGCGAGTCCATGACTTTGGAGGGTGTTTTAGCTTTAATGCCTTCAGAAAAACTAAACAACTACGTCTATAAAAACAAAGGGGATCTGAGTTTTGAAAACTCCATTGAATCTTGGGGGATGGACGACCCTTCTTTTTCGAACGGAGCGGCCTATGCCGACTTCGATAATGATGGCGACATGGATCTCATTGTGAGTAATGCGAATCACGAAGTTGGTCTGTATCGCAATAATGCCAATCAAAACTTTGCTCAGGTAAAGCTAAAGGGACCGCAAAACAATACGTTAGGATTAGGTGCTTCTGTCACTTTGAAAAATAAGGCGGGCCAACAATATCAGAAATTATATTTGGCAAGAGGATACCAGTCATCTGTTTCCAATGTGTTGCATTTTGGCTTGGGAGATGATGAGAATATTGAAAGTATCACAATAGAATGGCCCGACGGGAAAGTATCTATTTTGGATGCACCCAAAGCAAATGGCTTGATTGAAGTAGATTATGCGTCAGCGGTTCAAGGCACAAAAAATTCGGTAGTCGAAACCAAAAAGAAAAACATCGACCCTGCTAGTTTAGGTATCGATTACCGTCACCAAGAAAATGAGTTTAATGATTATTCGCTTCAGCTTTTGCTTCCGCAGAAACAATCTACGAAGGGCACAGGAATGACCAGCGCCGATGTGAATGGTGACGGACTTGAGGATTTCTTTGTAGGAAATGCCAAGGATGCACCTGCCGCTCTTTATCTTCAGAATAACAACGGTGGCTTTTCAAAATCGAATGTAAGCCTTTGGAACAAAGAGGCTGAGTATGAGGATGCGAATGCCTTGTTTTTAGACAGCGATGGAGATGGCGATCAAGATTTGTATGTGGTAAGTTCCGGTTACGACCTAGCAATAAATAGCCCTCTTTTACAGGATCGATTGTATAATAATGACGGGCGTGGAAATTTCAGTAAAAATACAACAGCCCTACCTCCCATGCTTACTTCTGGGAAATCGGTGATGGCTGGAGATTATGATCAAGATGGGGATTTAGATCTTTTTGTTGGTGGAAATGTAATTCCATCTGAATACCCAAAATCTCCTAAATCTTATCTTCTGAAAAATGAGAATGGTAAATTTACAGATGCTACTTCAGCCAATAGCGCATTATCGGAAATAGGAATGGTTTCAGAAACACTTTTTACCGATTATGATGGAGACAACGATCTCGACATACTCGCCGTTGGAGAATGGATGCAACCCACAATCTTCAATAATAACAATGGCGTATTTGCCAAAGCTGAGAACATTTCAGGTTTAAGCAATACCGAAGGCTGGTGGTTTAGTGCTGCTTCTGGAGATTTTGATGGTGATGGAGATGAGGATTATATCTTCGGAAATGTAGGTAAGAACAATAAATTTCAGCCAAAAAAGGACAAGCCTATTTTTATCTATGGAAAAGATTTTGACGACAACGGAAGTTTTGATGTGGTATTAAGTAAAATTAACGACGGCAAAATGGTCCCGGTTCGAGGTAAAGAATGTAGCAGCGAACAGAATCCATTTTTACTTGATAAAATTGAAAGTTATAAGGAGTTCGCCAACTTAGAAATGAAGGATATTTATGGAGAAGATGAGTTGAAAGATGCCTTCCAATTGACGGTCCATATGTTCGAGACCGTTTATGTAGAAAATCAAGGCAATGGAACTTTTAAGGTAACCAAGTTGCCAAATATAGCTCAAACGGGTCCTACCCTATCCCTAACCTCTGCCGACATTAATAAAGACGGGCATTTGGACATTATGGGAATTGGAGCCATATACGATGCCGAAGTAGAAACCATAAGATATGACAGCAACTACGGTTATGTATTGCTAGGTGATGGTAAAGGTGGATTTGTACAGAGTAAGGAACACGCTCCTTTTATAGATAGTGACGCTAAGGATCTATTGGCCATCAAGGTAAATGGAAATGACTATTATATGGTGGTAAGTAACAATGCACCTTTGCAGGTATTTACCTTCAACCCATAAAGACTAAAAGAATTCACGATACTGCAGAACCCTAAAATCGATCGTTGTCATTTTAGGGTTTTCCTTTTTTAAATCCTTGTATTTCTGAAGACTCCCCACCGCCCTGTTGGCTGCTCCAGATGGTGCCGTCAGCGAAACTGTGGTGATGGTTCTTTCCGTTTTTGGCAGCTGGAAAGAATGAATTCTTGGCACTTCACTCGATTCAACCGAAAGTGATAGTTGGTATTTTTTAAGCAATCTTCGGAAGAAATATTCCGGTCCATTTTTACTATTTCCTCCAGTAAATAAAAGTGTATCTACTTTAGGGTTCGCCTCCAAAACAGCAACGATGTCTCGTAAACTCACCTCCTGCATTCCCAAATCACTAGCGTCGATCTTATCCCGTTGGGCTGAAGCCACGATATCGCAAATTCCAATATGGTTTCTCACTAGAAATTCCTTTCGCTGCAGAATAGCTGTTTCGGTTGTTTCAAATTTTAAATCTAAATCAAAAATCTTATCGAGGATGGGCCACAGTTGTCCGTCTCGACTTCCGTAGCAAAAATTGACGTCTCTTTCTCTTAAATCGCCAGAAGTAAATCGTGGAGGTGGCAAAGTACCAACGATAAGCTTTGTAGCATTTTCTGGAATATAGGGCGGATATGGATGGGTATGATTGAACAAGGGAGTGCCAAATTAATTGGGAGGATTCTTCTTGTTTAATAGTTCATCCGTAAAGTGCGCCTTGTGCTTGCCTTTTGAAAATTTCTCTTTATTGAAATCGGAAGACTTGCCCTTGGGAATAGAAAGACTCTCCCAATCCGATCCTTTCAGCATGCTACCAATATATACAACTTGCCCAATGTGATAGGCATAATGCGCCAATTGCCGATGGACTGCTTCCACAATGGAATGGCCTTGATTCCGAATGTATACCTGGGTATCAATATTTTCCGGACTAATGGATTTCAACGCTGTAAAGACACAATCCCAACCCGTGGTCCAATATTCATTTAGTTCTTCACGAGATTGAATAACCGATTCGAATTCCAACTCACGATTGCGCCATTCCTTCTCTCCATCGGTTGTTAGAAAATTCGTCCATCTGGATTTCATATTTCCAGACAAGTGATTCACGATAATGGCTATCGAATTACTCTCCTCGTTATATCGCCAAAACAATTGCTCCTCACTGAGTTGACTGAAAGTTCGTTCGCCTAGCAATTTGTAGTATTCAAACTGCGCCGTAACACTGGACAAATAGTTTTCGGTTAATGACATTCGTTGTTTATCTTATAAAAACTGGTTCGTTCTCATTCGTAGTTTCCACCTCACTAAAGGCATACCCATCAGAATCAAATCCTTTGAGGCCGTCCAAGCTTGAGATGCTATTCTCAATTAAATAGCGAGACATACTTCCCCTTGCCTTCTTCGCAAAAAAGGAAATGATTTTCAGTTTACCATTTTTAAAATCCTTAAAGACAGGAGCTATTACTGGTACTTTTAATTTCTTCGGCTGGATTACTTTAAAATATTCCTGACTTGCCAAATTGACAAACAGTTCATCATCTTCCAATTCATCATTCAATGCATTCGTGATGGAGTCTCCCCAATAGGCATATAAGTTCTTCTTCCTGCCAATTTTTAAATCGGTTCCCATTTCCAAACGGTAGGGTTGCATTAAATCAAGCGGGCGCAAAACTCCATACATTCCAGAGAGGATTCGTAAACTATGTTGCATCGCATCCATTTTTTCCTTCGGAAGTGTATACGCATCAAGACCAATATAGACATCGCCTGCAAAAGCATATACTGCAGGGCGCGCATTTTCTTTCGTAAAAGGCGTCGCAAAATCCTTGTACCGTTGGTAGTTGAGCTGCGCTAAATTATCGCTGATGTGCATGAGTCCACCAATCGCTTTTTTGGATTTGTTGGAAAGCTTACCGTTTAAAAATTCTGCCTGAGCAACAAACTGAGGTTGAGTGGCACGAGTAGTTGGTAATTTCGATTCGAAATCCAGACTTTTAGCTGGAGATACTACAATTTTCATTTGCTTTTCTTTTCAGTAAAAATAACAAGAAAAATTGAGGAAAAAGACCCGAACTCATTAAATGAAAAAATAGTACTATAAAGAAGGGTGATCTTCTTTTTCTATTCTGAAGTCATTCAACGACACCTATAAATTAGGCAACAGCTACAAGAAAAAGCAAGTACTAGATAGCGTGTTTTGAATAGTTGCGCCACTTCTCCAAACAGTTCTCAATATCATCAGGAATGGGTATTTCGAAACGCATTTGTTTGCCAGTGGTAGGATGTACGAAACCAAGGGTTCTTGCATGTAATGCTTGTCTCGGTAAAACTTTGAAACAATTATCCACAAACTGTTTGTACTTCGTAAAGGTAGTTCCCTTAAGAATTTTTTCACCTCCATAGCGCTCATCATTAAACAGCGTATGACCTATATGTTTAAGATGCACTCTAATTTGGTGGGTACGACCCGTTTCCAATCGGCACGAGATAAAGGTCACATAACCCAAACGCTCCAACACTTTAAAATGGGTAACTGCAGGTTTTCCTTTCTCAATATCATCTCCATAAAAGACTGTATTCTGAAGCCTATTTTTCGGGTGACGTCCAATATGCCCTTCAATGGTTCCTTCGTCTTCGTTTACACTTCCCCAAACCAAAGCGACATATTCGCGTTCGGTAGACTTGTCGAAAAATTGTTTCGCAAGATGAGTCATGGCCAATTCGGTTTTTGCAACTACCAATAGACCACTGGTGTCCTTGTCGATTCGATGTACGAGTCCGGGGCGATTACTACTATTATTTGGGAGATTTTCAAAATGAAAAGTCAGCGCATTAATTAAGGTGCCGCTATAATTCCCATGACCTGGATGCACTACCATACCTGGAGGTTTATTCACCACTAAAACAGCAGCATCCTCATAAACAATATCTATAGGAATATCTTCAGGCACTAAGAGAAACTCGTAGGGAGGGTGCTCAAATAATACCCGCACTACGTCATTGCCTTTTACCTTATAACTGGATTTTACCGCCTGGTCATTGACTTGAATATTGCCATCTTTTGCGGCCTTTTGAATTTTATTTCGGGTGGCATTCTCTATCCTATTCATGAGATACTTGTCCACACGTAGTGGTTGCTGCCCTTTGTCGGCCACAAACCTAAAATGTTCGTAGAGATCATCACTACCCGTTTCTTCGACTTCTGGGCCGTTAGTTTTCTCCATTGTTTTCTTTTTCCGATTCATTAAC
>Ga0256847_1000647_pt1 | contig 20912 bp, 35 predicted proteins | sample TeddybearmetaG_FD_189099 | JGI IMG/M metagenome (GOLD analysis project Ga0256847, IMG submission 189099) | Hydrothermal vent microbial communities from East Pacific Rise, Pacific Ocean - Teddybear | ecosystem: Environmental > Aquatic > Marine > Hydrothermal vents | place: Pacific Ocean: East... | reverse complement strand
ATGGCGCCCAGGTCAACGGGTGGGACGTATCCAACGGCATCGACGTGTTCGACAGCGCCGGTCTGGTGCACGACTTCAGTCAGGAGAGAATCAAGCAGGGATTCCTAGAGGGCATGTACGCGCGCAGTCCGTCCACGATCTCGACGGCTTCACCCGTGCGCATCACCGCCTGGGACCAACTGACGCTGTCCGGTGACCCGGTTCCCGGTGACGAGGCTCTCGCGACGCTCACGATCCCGACCCAGTCGTCGGTTGGCGGCGCGCTCCAGACGCTACTGGTCGAGCTTCACTGGAAGGTTGATCTCGTGGTGGACGGCAGGACCGTCTCTCGAGACATGCGCTCGGGCAAGCGCGGCCGGTTGGCCAAAGGGGACGTGTTCGGGATCTCGTGGCGTGTCGGTAGCCAGGGAGCCACCAAGGCGGAGTTCGATGCCTTCCAGCAGTTCTGGGAGGATCATGCCGGCGCCGAGAGGCCATTCGCATGGACCCCTCCAGGCGAGTTCGAGATGATCGGAGTCTTCAAGTTCATTCCCGGCACGCTAGATGCCGTGAGGCTGTTCGAGGAGATCGGTCCGGGCACTCGCGGTTTCTTCATCCAGGCAGAGCTGGTTAGGATCGAGGAGTAATGCCGGACAACACAGACCTCCTCCTCCCGAAGACGAACACGCTCAGCCAGGGGAAGCCGTTCTTCTGGCTGTTCTCAATTCGGGTCCCAGAGACTCCAGAGCCCAAAGCGTATCGCCTGACTTCGCACGGGGTGTCGGTACAGTTCGGACAGGACGAGCAGGGGAACACGCTCGTTTGGCAGCCGTTCGAGATCAGCTTCGATGCAATCAAGCAGTCATCGGATGGGTCGCTACCGATCCTGTCGATCACGATCAAGGACCCACGCGGAACGATCCTCCGCGCGATCGAGAGCTATGACTACCTGCTCGGTCAGACGGTCACCATGATCCTCGTTCACTCCGAGATGCTCTCGGTGTCGAACGCCAAGAAATCCTTCGACCTAACCATCGTTGGTTTCTCGATGACCGATGAAGGTGGAGCGAGCTTCGCTATGAGTTCGGAGGGGCTCTACAACTCCTACATCCCCAGCCGGCTCGTTACGTCCGACAGCTGCATCAACGAGTACGGCGGACCCGTTTGCCTTTTTGACATTCTCGGACTCGACCCGGGGCAGGCTGTCCTGGGTCGTTGCGATAAGACGCGCGACGAGTGTCGCAAGCGAGGGGTTGTTGAGCTTGCAGCTAGTCGGCCCGTAATTCACCCGAAGCAGTTTCTGGCAGCCCCTGGAGCGCCGCGCGTCCTATGAGACTCAAGTCCGTAAACGTCTCGGACATCCTCTCGACCGTTCTCTGGAGGCGCGGCGGCAAACCGGAGTTCGGTTTCGCTGACTGCGCGACGCTTGCGCACTACATCCTCACCCGGAAAGCTCCGGATGGGTTCGGCTTTGAGATCCCAGAAATTGCGTTCTGGGTTGAGCCTGGATCGGGCATTGACGCTACCCGTGTTGCCGCGGTCCGCAAAGAGCTCAGTGAGAGACTTCGAGTGATCTGGAAGCCGGAGTTCATGACTGTTTTTCCCAATCGAGCAGGAGACATCATCGAGTCAGAGACTGTGACCGTTGCTGGCGGACCGATTAGGTCGCACCTCCATGTCAACGTAAACGAAACGGAGGGGTTCGCTGCTACGATCAGTGTCGGCAATCGTCCGCAGCTCGATAGCGTCTCGAAGATTCAAAACGTGCAGAGGGTCTACCGATGGCTGTAGCAGAGGCAATGGGAACTTGGGGCGTTGTCGCGCGCGTCGTCTGCAGGGGGGGGATGGACTTCTGGGCAGCCGAGCCGGAGGACGTTGAGAAGTTAGCCCTCGACGGACCGACGACGCCGTGGGACATGGTCCCCTCCGATTGGTGGCCGAAGGACAGCCCGGAGGGCGCCGAGGTCCAGATCCTGCACAACGGAGTGATCCTTGAACCTGGGCGGTTTCACGATCTCCTAAAAGATGGAGATATTGTCCACGTCGTTAGAACACCGGGAGTCATTGCGACGGGCTACTGGGCTCTGAACGCACTGATCTCAATCGCCATCGCTGCCGCCGTTGCGTACGCATCCAGTGTCCTACTGGGTCCGTCGGTTCCTCCGAGAGAACCAGAGCAGTCAACCAGCACGCTCTATAACTGGACTGGACCGAGATCCCAGTACCGTGCGATTGGTCTTCCGGTCCCGATGCCGTACGGGGAGTCGCGCACGGGCGGCCTCGTGATCCAGTCGGACATTGACGTCGAGACCAACGGTAGCGAGACGCTTTCGACGCTACGCATCCTTCTCCTACTCGGAGCTGGAGAGATTGAGGAAATCGGTGGGTACACATCCGACCAGGACTTCCTGCAGGGCGCTCAACTACCAAGCTCGATTCAGATCAACGGGAACTCAGCGGTCAACTTCCAAGGGATTGTCGCGCACGTCCGAATGGGGACGGTCACGCAAGAGCCGATTCCAAACTTCAACTCTGTCCGGGTCGTTTTCCCGGTAGACCTGACGCTGCAGCAGGAGCCCGAAGGATCGACGCCCATTCTAGGGTTCGTTCTCGCTTCCGGTTACGACATGACCGAGGCGTCCGAGGCTGCGAAGCTGACATTCATAGCGCCCTCCGGTCTCGGAAGTGTCAACAGCCAGGGAAACTCTGTACCTGAGACAGTCTCCGTCAAGATCCGATACACGGAGATCGACGCCTTCGGTGTACCGATTGGTTCTCCGCAAGACGTCGTTCCTGTCTTTGACATGACGTCCGACATCGTCGGTCAGGTGGGGTACTTCCAGAGGACGTTCAACTTCCTCGCACCAGGATCGTTCACAGGACTTCCCGAGGAGACCCTGCGTCTCCCAGGCGGAGATGATCTCAGCTACCTACGTGCGGACAGCGCGACGATTCAGAGACCTGGCGGGAACACGTGGGCCGCTAACGATGTCGTCGAGGCTATGTCTGCTGAGCTGTGGGTAAAGCTGGACGGGATTCGGAGCACGTCTGGAAAGGAGACCATTCTCTATTCGTGGGTCGAGGGCGTCTTCCAAGAAAACGGAGGCGCGAACGCTAGCGGAGACTTTTCGACGTCGCTGAACTTCAAGGGGTTCTTCGTCCGCGTTCGTTTTCAGAACAACCCCGGACGATGGATAGTCAGTGCGCGTTTTGGGTCAGGAACTACGCAGGTTGAGATCATCAGCCCTAGCACCATACCGGCAAGCTCGGACCCGGCGGATGAGACGGCATGGCACCAGATCGGATTCAGCTACGAACGCAACTCTGACTTCTCGCAGACTCAGGATGTCTATCGGTTGATCATCGATGGCCAGGTCGTCGTCTCTAAGACATCGACTGTCGAGATGGTTATCGCTGTCAACAACTCACTGAGCATTGGGTACGCACAGGACTCCGACGTGAGCCCGTTTGACAACGGACGCATGTCGACACACCTAGTTGACCAGTTCGTTTTATTCCAGGCGTCACTGTCGTCCACGACGTGGGCCAACAGATGGTCCGCCGGAATTGGCACGTATCAGACCGACGTATCGAGTGCTGGTGTCGTTTTGGTTCTAAGGTTTGGAGAGACGACAGACGCTCATCCAGATAGCACTTCAAACGGCAACAACTTCTCTCGTGTCGAACAGCCCGGAGGGAGCGTTGGGACACAGGTTCTTGAGACGGGTGTGCTCATCGAGCCTGGTGATGTGATCAAGAAAAAGGGTCGCTACCGGATCGAAGTTGAGCGCCAAGATCCAGTCAAGAACATCGTCGACCCCACGGTGTCTGACGAGATCGTTTGGGAGTCGACGACGCAGATCACGTTCGACGCGTTGGCCTACCCGACGTGGGCTTTGCTCGCGCTTGAGATTCCAGCTCAGGACCAGCTCTCTGATAACAGCCCGAACATCACCGTGGCGATCAAAGGTCGCAAGGTCCCAGTGTGGGACGGATTCAGCACCGAGAGTCCCACCTTCGTTACAAAGTACAGCAACAACCCCGCATGGTGCATCGTCGATGCTGCAAGCGATCCGCTATACGGCACGGGTCGCATCTTTCCACGAAGCTCCCAGATCAACGCTGAGGAGTTCGGTCGATTCGCATCGTTCTGCGATACGCAAACATGGGATCGAGGTACGCGAGTCCCCAACCCACGGGTGACCTATTACGACGTAGCCAACCCAGGGAATCCGTTCAGCTTCTCAACGGTCGTTGTTTCGTACAGCATTGACGACTCATTTACGGGGAGATTCGACCCATCGACCTTAGTCGACTTTGAGCTAGATGATGGAGAAACAGATCTCGATCCGAGTCTCGATGGTACGTGGTTCGAGGAGGTGTTCACGGGTGGACCGTACGTCGTCGTTGCAAAAACATCTGATTTCAAGTTCGACTTTCTAGCGATCACTTATCCGGCTGGGCTGGTCGTGCAGCCGGTTGACGGAGAGTCTGAACAGATAGTTGAGGCGAGGCTGTTCGGGACCGAGGTCCTGATGTCCTGCGATGGTGTGCTCGCTGAGCGGCGCGCGCGAGCCTGGGACGTTCTTTTGTCGATGGCGCGATCCGCGCGATCGACACTAATCAGGACGCCAAAGCTCCGTCCGATCTGGCAACGTAGCCAGCCTCCCATATTCGCGTTCTCACGTGACAACATCGTGCGAGGGACATTCAAGCTCGACACAGTTTCTAGGTCGGAGCAGTTCAACATTGCGACGATGGAGATCCAGGATCGGTTCATGAACTACGAGCGTGACCCGGTCACGCGTGAGCATGAATCGCTTTCCGACGAGTCACTCGCCGCAGCGATCAAGAGTGACATCTTCGAGGGACGTTTCATCGTTAGGCGCAGCCAGGCGACAAGGGAGCTGGACTATCAGCTCAATGTTTCCAACACGCTGGGCGTATTCGTCGAGTTCCAAGCGCTGCTACAAGGAGCCTTTGTCGAGGTCGGACAGGTGGTCACCTTCGCACACGAACTCCCAAACTGGGGAGACGGAGGAAGCGTGCTTCGAGATGCCTCGTACGAACGCGAGATCGTCATCGACCACGAGACCACCTTCGAGCGAGGTAAGTCGTACAAGGTCGGCGTGAAGGGAGCAACGCAGAACGGCGTCGGCGAGGCCAACCTGATCATCGAGCAGAACCTGTTGACAGGTTCCGAGCAGATGAACAACACGGGATCGTGGACGGTCTTCAACGGATGCGTCGTCACGCCGAGCACGGCGGTTGCCCCGGACGGCACGACCACGATGGACCGCGTCGAGTCCAACGGGAACACCGCCGCGTACATCGAGCAGAACATCGCCGCGAGCCTGTTCGGCGAGGACCTGATCTACACCTATTCGGTATACCTTCGAAAGTCGACCAGCTCGCCTGCGAACGAGACAGACATTGTTTTCTACGCGGCATCCGGCGGACTAACGACGCGAATTAACATCGACTGGGGTCCGGCGACTCCGGTGGTCAGTGTCTCAAGCACGACTGGACCCGGATCACATCTAGCATTCAGTTCGTGGGACGCTGGAACCGCGACCCTACGTGTGGGCGCGTCGATCACGTACACGACCATCGGATCTGGGATCATGCGAGCCAGAATCCAACCGGCAAGCTCGGGATCGGGAAGCTCGGACAGGGTCAACGCATGGGGTGCGCAGGTATGGATCGGGTCGGGGTTGGTGACCTACACAGGACTCACGGCTCCGAGCGTCACGCGTGTCGCCGGAGAGTCCCTGATCGCCGCGGGTGATCTGCTCTACATCAATCCGGACCTGCCATCGAACAAGAACCTCCTGCTCGACAGTACGACGTTCAAAGTGTCTCCCGACTCTGCGACTGCTTGGAAGGAGTTCTCGGATGGAATCTGCACACTCACAAACGCTGTCACAGGACCGTACGGAGAAGACGAAGAGGTCTGGCTCCCGAGGGACGACGACGTCGCAAACCTCTACGCGATCGCCCAGGATGTTGACCAGACAAACCTCCTGCAGGATGCGAAGTACGTGTTCCAGATCGCGATGCGCGAAGTCGCCTCTGCGCTCAAGTCGATCGTGCAGGTACAGGATGGATCTGGTCGATTCACAATCGGAGAGGTCGATTGGATACCGAGCACTCCGACGTTCACAGAGAAGCCTGGAAGCTCGGGACCGGACCGGGCTCTGGGGATGGACGACCTGGGGAACGGGTGGTTCCGGTTCTGGGTGCGAATCACAGCAGACGTCGCAGCCGCCGGCGCAAACAAGATGCGTGTCGAGGTCGTCACAGCTGGTACGAGTCTGAGCACAGGAGCACTGGTCTACATCTCCGCCGCACAGCTAGAGCTTGCCGAGACACCATCAGCCTGGGTAACCCGGGGAGGATCAACGAAGTTTCAGGTAGTTCCCAGGAGTGGAGACACTTGGATCTACGGAGACCTGGCTCCGGGCAAGGAGTTCCTCGTCACAGCCAAAGCGATGACGCCGGAACTGGAGCTGACCTTCCGAGCCTTCGAATACAAGGAGTCCGTCTTCGACCTTCCTGGGGATCAATTGACCGTATCAACGACCAACTCCCTACCCCTCGGGGCAGGAGGACGCGGCGTGGGCATCACGGACCCTCGCAGCACGCACCCGAGGCATCCCGAGGTCTTCGAGGTCCGCGAGGAAAGCGCGCGCCTGGGAGGGGCTGACACGCCCTCTGTGGGCATCGTCGCCTCCTGGCGCCCAGACGCCGAAACAGCGGCCGGGATCTCCAAGCACGTCCTCTGGGTGCGCCGTCCGGGGGACGCTGCGCTCACGAAGGTCCGGACCGTCAACGCGAACGGCAACCACGCCCGATTCACCTCACCCGATCTGCTCCCAGGCGAGCTGGTGGAGGTACTGCTCCAGCCGGTGATGAAGGACGGCACGCGGATGAACCCCGCGCAGCTGGCCAGCCGGACCATCGTGGTCACCGGGCTGACGAAAAAGCTCCAGGCTCCGTTGACTTTCGCAGCAGCGATGCGGGGGAACCAGGTGGTCTACTCCTGGACGCAGTCACGTTCCGCCGGCCGGATCCGAGAAGTCGAAGCGCGCGCTGGAGGCTGGATCCTTGGCCAACGGATCTTCCTGTCCCCAGGCGACTCGAACGCCCACGGCCCCACCGAGGTCTTGGCATCGACGCCGGCGCCGAACTCCGATGGCGACGACGCTGTTCCGCTGATCATCAAGAACCGCCTCGGGAACGGGCAGGTTTCGAATCCGACGGTGATCGAGTTCGACCCCGATATCACGAACGCGAGCGTGTTCCTGGAGGTCAACTTCGAGGAGTCGAACTTCTTCGCAAGTGTGACACTCGATTCACTCACCCAGGTGAGCGACCCGCTCGACGGTCGCGCTGGGATCCTCGAGTTCACGGACCCCGACCTTTCCGGATCGATCTTGACCGACCCGTTCGATGCGGGTCGAGCTGCTCACTACTTCGTCTACGTGACATGGGAGGCTCGCCAGCGCCATCCGTCGACGATGTCAGAGCTGGGGTTCGGGGCGAACGATCCGGAGGCTCAGCGGTGGACCATGGAGGGGCCAACACCCATCCGCGGCGAGGAGACGGAGTGCTCCATTATTCTGGAGTGGCGTACGAGCACGACGGGAGATCCAACAGGATCTGCATGGCGAGCCTACGAGCCGGGAGAGGCGTACCTGCGCAGCGCTCAGTTCCGATTGGTCGTTACGCGTCCCGACACCACGTTCCAGATCCGCATCCGCCGGATGACCATGCGTTTCCTCGTTCCACCTCCGAAGGACACGGCAAACGAACTCCACAAGGCGATGGACAACGTCGGATTCCAAGCTATTGGGTTCGCGACAGGAGCGGTCTGGCAATTCGACGCTGTCATTCGAACCGACGCTGATCTCTACACGCAGAGCGCTGGAAGCGAGATCACCATCGAGAGGGATGGGGTCTACCAGATCGACTTCCTCGGATGCGTGATCATGACCCTGGCTCCGTTTGTTGCGTGCAGCTTCTCAGCTCAGCTTCAAAAGAACACGGGGTCTGGTTGGGTTAACGTAGGCGGATCGGCATTCTCACTCAATTTTGTGGCAGCAGCGCAGACAATACAGGAAGGCGTCTTCAACGACGTTCTTACGCTTGGAGCTGGAGATCTCGTTCGCGTCTACCTGAAAGGGCTCCAGCCGGCCGGACTAACCAACGCAGTCTTCATCCTCACCCTCCCAACGTGTACCAAGTTCATGATCCGTTGGCTCGCATACGAATAACGACATGACGATCTACGCAGCACAGTTTGGCGGAAACGAGCACCTCGACACGTGGGCTTTCATGCTCAACGACTCGCTCGCTCGCGTCGGACATCTAGGGAAGCGTACAGCTGACGTTTCTGCAGCGATCCACACCATCCTGGTTGACAGTGCCGACACGAACGTCGACCCCGTCAGGCTCATCGTCGCCGAGGGCGGGACCTTTGACGTAGTACTTCCTCCGGCTGTATCGATCGGCGGTTCGATCGGGCGCGTGTTCCACGTCATCTGTGGGACCGGCGCGGCCGGCGTGGTGATAGAACCGTCCGCGACAATGACGGTGCACGGCGACCTGCCTGGCGTCAACACGGCCGCGCGCACACTCGCAGCTGTCGGAAACATGATCTCGTACGTCTACGTCGCCGACCCCGGTGGGATCGGAGACTGGGCGATGCTCTCGAAAAACTTCTAGGAGGAACCGAAGTGGACATCTTTGAAAAGCTACCGGCCGTCCGGTCGGCCATCATCGCGCTATCCATCACACTGGGAGCGCTGGGTTGCAAGGCGCTGCTGCCTGAGAACCAGGCGATAGATGACGCGCTCTTCGCCAAGCTCGAACAGCTCCAGACAGACCAGGTCGGGTTGCAGCAGGAGGTCCTGAACCTCACAACGGACAGGGAGCTGTTGCGGCTCGACCTCGACGAGGCCAAGCGCAACGGTGCGACGGTCGACGAGCTAAACCGGATTGAGGATCAGCTCGACGACAAGGAACGCGAGGGGATCGAGATCAACAAGAGGCTCGAGGAGATCTCTATCGGCGAACGGAAGACCGTTCGGGATCGCGAGCTTCTCCGAGACCAAGACCGCGGCGAGCAGGTCCGTGGATGGGGCATGATGATCGCCTCGATACTCGGACTCGTACAGGTAGTGGGTTTCGGGGTCACGAAGAACGCCGCGATCAAGGGCATGCAGTCCCTGCCATCCCGAGGCGCGAAGGGGCTCGACGAGCTAGGCACGAAGGTTGGCCAACTAGACGGGTTCATTCGTGCGCTCAGCGAAGGGTTCAAGGCAGGCGCCGAGCGCCCTCCAGGCGTTCCGCCATCGATCCCTCCGCCGGAGCAACCATTCACCTACCCGCCCCCGGTCGAAAAGAAAAAGGATCTCGCTGGTCTGATGAGGAGGATGCGCGAAGCTCAGACTCCGCCGCCTGTTGCTACCGAGGATAGCGAGGGCATGGGGATATCCGATATTCTGGCGGCAATCAGAGCGAAGGTTGAGATGCCTCCGGTCGAGACCGAGTCCGATAGGCTGAGCGCTTTGACCGAGGCTGATCGGCTGAGCGCTTTGACCGAGGCTGATCGGCTGAGCGCTTTAGTGGTGAGGTTCGCCAAGGCTGGTATCACGATTGCTCAGATTGAGAGCGCGTTCGCTCCGGCGCAGCCAGCTGTGTACGATTCGACAGACGCGGAGACCAGGGTCGATCCGTCCAATCCAACCGACCCCATCACCTAGCCTCGGAGGCAACACATGGACAACGCAAGAATCGTCGCGGAGCTGAACGCGCTCTACAACAAACTGGAACCGTTCTACCTCGGCATCGGAGCGAACACGCGCGCGCTCTCGGAGGCGCCGTACGCTCTTGGGTACGGGACCTTCGGTCAGATCCTCCAGTCGCTCCGCACGTTCGCAGAGCAGGTCGAGGGCGACGTGGGGACGGACGCTGAGCAGGCGCTCGCCGGTGCGACCATCGCAGCCGACTTCGGGAACCTCTGGGAGCACGTGCAAAACACGTTCCCAGATAGCATCGGGGACAAGGCCCAGCGCGTGATGAGCGGGGCCATCGCTCACATGCACAAGATCGGTCTGATGCTCGAAGGGTTCGACATCGAGATCGTCGTTCCCGACGAGCCGACTCGCCGGCCTCGCCGGCGCTAACGCCTCGCCGCTCCTCCCCGTGCTGCTGTCCAAGGCACGGTGGAAGGGTTCCTCCGACCAGCCTGCCGTGCTGTAGCGAGGGGGGAGCGGCATTCACCCAGCCTCGGCTGAGCAAGAGAGAGCCCCGCACGGTCAGCGACCATGCGGGGCTCTCCTTTTGCGCCTTTCGCGGGCACGTCTCCCGTCGATCAAAACGGGGTACTCAAAAGGTCCGGCCGGCGGAACCAGCGATAGAACCGCCGGCCGAACCCAACACACCCGATAGCTGGCAGCGCCGATCTCGCTCTTCGATGCCAGCCCCGAGGCGTGCAGCTTACCTTATCTCAAGAACCTGACCCGTCCGCGTCTGTGGTGAATCGAACGCAGTGCTCGCTTGCTACGGCTGGAGATCGCGTCCTCCAGGGCGCGCTGAACGGTGCGTCCGCTCCCCTCGACACTGTAGAACCGCAGCCCCTGTGGGTTGTCGATGCGCGACGTCATCAGAACCCAACCGATCCTGTAACCGAAGGTCGCCGACTCTCCGAAGGCGTGGCGCGCGAGCCAGAGCTGTCGGGCTGTGGGCTTCGCGGTGGTTACCATTGGGATTCCCGCAGCAGCTCCTGACGCTCGGTCCAGTAGAGCTTGATGCAGGCTGTGAATGCGGCGTCGTCAGATGCGTTGGTGTTCTTCATCCTAGACAGCCTCGTAGTAGACCGAGAACCGACTCCCGAGCGTGCCTCCGACCATGTCTCGGTCGCGAGCGAGCCACATGGGGATGCGCCATCGACCGAGGGTGCTCTCGTCGGTGCATTCATCGACGAATCTGAGCGGCAGCCAGACCTGTCGGTCGGCTTCGACGAATCCGCTCCCGACAGGATCAGGGCAGACGATCGTGATGTCCATCAGGACTGACTTGTCGGTCCAGCGGAGGGGGGTCCCTTGGAAGGTAAATGTTTTCATCGTTGGTCTCGTTGGGGGTGTCGGGTGTGTGTTAGGCGCTCGGGGCGTCGAGGTCGGCCTTGGCCATGGCGATGGCTTCGTCGCGCGCTTCCTCGAAGGTGACTCCGAGCTGCTTGGCTGCGCGAGTGACCGCCATCCGGTGGGCGCGTGCGGTCTGGAGGCCGAACTCGAAGCTGTTGTCGCTGAGGAACTTGGCGGCGCGGAGGAGGCTGGCGTTGCTGGTTGCGTTCTTCATGCCCCTATTATCGGACAGAATCCAATAAAGGTGTAGGGTCTTCTCGATTTACTTTCCGGGCGTCCGCCGGCCGTCCGGCGTCCGTCCGGCGAGCTAGGCGCCTACCATCCAGGCTCCGATGGCCCCTTGGATCGATCCGCAGAAGGCTGTCCAGACCAGCCCGTTCACAATGCCGACCGAGGCCGGGCTGCCTTTCTGGATGGCCGACTCGTAGAAGTCGACGACCAGGTGGAGCCTCGGCTCCGTCGATCCCTTCGCCGGAGCGACTACCTGAGCGCGCACCATCTTGATCTTCTTCGGCGCGAATGCGGAGGCGAGTTCGAGCAGGTCCTGGAGGCTGACGTGTTGCTCGTCGGTTAGGGCGTCGAGGGGGTCTGTGTAGTTGAAGGATGCCATCGTTGTTATCGTTGAGGGTGTGCTGGCTCCGCGGCGCGCGTTGCCATGCCTATATTATCGGATAGAATCCAACAATGGAGGCATGGAATCTCGGTTTAGTTTCGGCTGATGTCGTGAACCGTTCCCGGTGGAACGCGACGCACCTCGATTTCGTCGTCTTCCTCAATGCCCTCAGAGAATCCTGGGTGCTCTCTGAACGCGCGCTCCGCCGCCATCTCGCCCTCCGCTGAGACGACAGCACACCAGTGCCCGTCGTAGGCGATCAAGTAGGTTTGGTAGTTCACTCGCCGTCCACCTTCCCGAGCAGATCCTCCTCGATGTCCTCGTCGAGCGGTCCCCCCTTGTCGAGGATCGTCTCCTCAAGGGGTGCCGCATTGACCTCGGTGTCGGGGATGGGGAAGACCCTGCCGTCCTTCATGATCGTTGCGCCGGAGATCTTCATGCGTGTTGGCTTCAGATCGAAGCTTAGGTCGAGCGGTCCGCTGGCCAGCGTCTCGGATGTCGGCGCAGGGCTCTCGCCGTGCGCTGCCTCGAACAGCTTCCTCGACGTGCGCGTGATGTTCTTCTCCGCGTAGCCAAGCTCGGTCAGGAGGTCGCCCCTGCCGGCGCGCTCCACTAGGTCTCGAATGACACGCATCTCTCCGCCGAGGTTTTGCGCGAGCGCCATCGCCGCGCGCAGCTGATCTTCTGATGTGATATTGGGCATAGGGGTGTGTTGGTTATCGGTTCTTGGAATGCGCCGCCATGCGACGCGTGTACTCTTGCTCCCATTCGTTGACGCAGCCAACGACGGCGCCCTGGCTCACTCCGTATCGCTCGGCGGTTTCGGACAGCCAGGCCAGCCAGGTTGCAGCACCGAGCTTCCCAGCGCTCTTCCGATCGAACGGGCAGCGTCGGAGGAGAGATCCGAATTCTCCGGTCTCTCGCCGGCTGCACTCGGTCCATGGCTGGGTGGTGGGGAGTTGGCTTCGGGTTCGGCTGAGCATCGTTGTGTCCTTGTTGCTCTGTCTATCGACCGAAGCCTGCGGCGAAGCTGAGCCTTTTTCATGTTTTCGATGCCTACCTTCGCGTGTCCGGCGCCGTGCATCACTGCAAGCGCGAGCGCGATCAGGCCCCATCCTGGGCCAGCGGCTGAGCCGATGGCAAGGACCAGGATGGCGGTGCCCAGGACGCGAAGCGCTAGGTAGACCATGACCGCCATCCTATGCGACGCTCCAGGTGTCTGGCTCGACGGTCGTAACGCGGCCTTGGATTCGTAGCGGCAGACGCGCCTCGTCGGGCCATGGGACGCCTTTGTAGTGGGGCTCGGAGTTGTCCATGCTGTGCGCCTGCAACAACGCAAACGCCTCCATCCAGTCACCCTCGAAGCCCTCGGGCAGGAGGAACGTACCGTGGAACTCCAGTCGCTTTCTTCTGCTCATGGCTCGACCCCGGTGTCGGACTGCGATGGACACACCGGGTGAGACCCTCCACAGTTGCAGCGGGTCTCTGTGGGCGTCATTTCTTGGCCATCCAGCTCAGCGTCGTACCCTCTCTCGACTTCATCCGCGCGAACAGAAAACGCACCGGCAAGCGCCCACCCCCCGGCCTTCTCGCGCAACTCGCAGAAGCGTTGAGCCCACCGAAAGGCATCTGCTTTGCCAGCCATCCAACCGGCGCGGTAAGACTCGCACTTCTGATCCATCATTGGTTTACCCCTAAACTCATCGGCGGAGGCTCATGGCCGATATCCTCAACGATCGGGTCAGGTGCGGCGCTCTCGGCCTGCCTCGCCTTGAGGATCTCCTGTTCGACGGGACCTGCAATCGCAAAAAGCAGACTGCGCAGCGCCTGTATCTCTTCACTTCCATCATTGGAATCGGTCAGTTCAACCGCCTCCCAGTAAGACCACCTTGGTCCGTCCATCGCGTCCTTCTCACGTTGCTCGATGGTGACGCAGGCCGGAGCGACCTTCGTGAGGATGAAGCGGAACTGCTTTGTCTCGAAGAGCAGGTGCGGTCTTGTGGTGCGATCCTTCATGCGCCTGGCCTCTCACGTGCGTACTCGAAGAACTTTCCGCTTCCCGTCCACGTCTCCGGAGCGACCTGCTTGATCAACGCGTTGATCGCGTCGTCGTTGGAGTCGTCGAATTCATGATCCTCGTAGCCCATGTCGCAGAGGAATTCCTGCACCTCGAAGATCGGCACGATCATGCGCTCAGCCACCACGCAACGGACCCTCGTGTGCTCGCCGTCTTCTTGGTCGTCCATCCATTCGATCAGCTCCTCTTCGGTAAAGAAGTACGTGTCGTCTCCGAACCGCACGCAGGGGAATTGCGGCGAGACCTTCTTGAACGCCATCCATTGATCGTCAATCCGTCGCGCTCTGCACGGATCACAGTGCATGCTACGTCCTGTCGTTCGGTTGTCGCACGACATAGACTCGCACGGACAGTCGTTGCAGCAGCACCAGCGCGCAGCGTGAAGACCGTGGAAGCCCGTGTAGATGCGTTGGCAATGCTTGCAGGAGTAGATCGTCTCGCGGATCTCGTCGATGTGATACGGACCGTTCGCGCCGTCCTCGTATCTGCGTATCTCTTTCGTGCTCACTAGCATTCCTCCGGTGGTTTGATTGACCAGGCACCGTCGATGAAGTCGACGCCCTTGTAGTTGTAGACGAGCTTGCGAAGCCAGTTAGGGACAGGCTTGCGCGGACATTCAGTGGTTAGCTCCCCCTCCGCTGCGTCGCACACGGTGCAGCTGAAGAGCCCGCCATCGCAATAGATGCATCCCCACTGGTTGCAACCCGTCGGGCACTCGTAAGCGGTGTGACCGCTCATGGTCTAACCTCTTCGCTGAGGATCGCGATCGCCTGACGCAGCCTGTCGTTCTCGCAGATCACGCTAGTGATCGCTTCGATGTCTTTCTCTGCTTCGAACAAGCGTCCGGCGAGCGACTCGTACGATTTCGTGGCTACCGCACCCATCGCCCCGTTGATCTCCTCGGCGAGCGTGTGCATCTGGCTTGCCCAGACTGTGTCCTCGATCCCGTTGGCCTTGCCGACACGAACAGCGATCTCGATCGCCTCCTTGTAGAGACTTGAGTCCGTATCGATGTCGGTGGTGATCCGTGGTCGGTGAGGCACCCAATGCGCCTCGTGGTCTCCCTTTGGAATCTTGCACGCAACGTGTCGGATCCATTCGTGAGAGATCGTCTTGCGCGTTCCAGCTGCCGAGAACCAGATCGACCATCCGTCCACGAGCGCCGGCCTCGTCGAAAACCGCTCGATCGACAACCGATCTAAGGGGTTCGTTGGCAGCTCCTCGCCGCAGTCTTCGCAGACCCAGCTCACGAGTCGCCCTCCGTCTTGTCGGCGAGCGCTCTGATCGAGCCCGCGGTTTCGTGATCGTGATCAAACGTGCGCCCCATCGTCGGGTCGCCCTCTTGAATCAAACGCACAGCCATCGCCGCGACTTGGATCGCCTCGGCACGGATCTCCGCGTATGAGCGCTTCTCAAGGAGGGCCTTTGCCACCTCTCCGACCTCTTCACACAGAGCGATGTAGGTCGGGTTCGGTTGCGGGAACTTAGCTCGGGCTCTTGCCACCTCGGCGTCGATCTCCTCTCCAAGACGGTTGCCGATGGCGGGCAGGTAGATGGGGTAGCTCACTCCCGTCCCTCCGCGTGATCGATCCAAAGACGCATCGCATGTCGGTGCGCGTCGCCTTTCTTGAGTCCTTGCCTTGAGACCAGTCCGTAGAACTCTCCGACAAGACTTGCCGGCGCGAAGAACGAGACCTGTTGCCGTCGCTCGTCCCTGCTGTGTGCCATTCGCATCCTCCTGATCTCTATCTCCAGCTCGATGATCTTCGCTTTGTCGTGTCCTTCGCTCAGCTCATGATCCCGCACCTCTTTGACAAGCGGATGTCCTGGGTATAGGCGTTCAAGTTGCTCTAGGCTGTTTCTCATGAGTCTCCTCCCGGCACGTAGCGCGCCAAACTCGCGTAGTACGCGCGAGCCTCGGCGAGAGCCTCGCGTCCACCCTTCGTGACGTGGACCGGGGGACTGCCGACCTCTTCGCCACGCCTCATGCGCAGGCCCATCGTAACGAGATCGGATCGAAACATCCCCTCAACCACCTCGCGCATCCCTGTCGCGTCGATCGTCGAACCTGAGTCCTCTCGGTAGCGTTTGCGCAGCTCCTCGATGGTCATGGGACCCAGGTGGCTGAGCATCGCGAGCACGTAGAATCGTATCTTCGATGGCAGCGGTTTCCTGTCGGTTGTCTTGCTCACGACTTCAGCCCGAAGACGAACCCGAAGCCAGAGATGGACGCGGAGATCCCCACGAGCACCGACAGCACGGCGCTGAGGATCGGATGCGTCAGCATGCCAGCCGTTGGACCGAAGTCCGGTTCGGCCTCAGCCTCGGGCGCCGAGAGCCCGCTGAAGCTATGCACGTCCCATTCGGTAACCCAGTCCGCAAACGGAGGACCAGCCCACGGGTTGCCGTCCGTCACGTCTCCCCATCCATAGTCGGGATGCAAGGTCCAGCCGCCCTCGCTGCTCAGGATGTACCCCTTCGGAAAGTACATGGGGCTCAGGTCGCCCTCGCCGCCCGTGTAGGCGACGCAGCTCTCGAGCGGGATCGGTGGGTTGCATTCGTACTCGTATTGCGCGAGCGCCGGCGCCGCGCAGAGGATGGCGAAGAGTGCTGTGGTAGCTGCTTTCATTCTGGTGCCTTTGGTTATGAGAAGACGAGTTCCTCTTCACGCTCAGCTGCAAGCTCGCAGCCGGCGATGAATCGGGTGAGTGTGTCGCTCTTGATGTGTCCGACGACGCGCAGGTTGGCTTCAATCTTCTCTCTGAGGTCGCGCAGGTTGCGTGCCAGTACTGCGCAGACGGTGGAGGAGATCCATCCGGTGTGATCGGGGTGGTTCAGCAGCTCGAAGAGTCCGCTCCATTTCCAGGCAAGCTCTCCATCAGGCCCCCACTTGGGTCCGCCCTTGGGCTCTTGGAATTCGGAGTCGATGTACCAATACGCTGGGTCGAGGTTTGGATCGGCGTGCGGCGGGAAGCTGCCGCCGCACGCCTTGGCAACCGCACACCGGAAGCGATCGAACGAGCAGTACGATCCGCTCCATGCGCCGTGTGAGATGTCGAGACCCATCAGGTGGTCTGCCCTTCGAGGCAGTCGAGCCTCTTTCCGACGGCGTCGAAGTCCAGGTTCCTGCGCGACATCATCTGCTCTAGTTCCTCGATGCGCCCATTCGCTGCTGCGGCGTGCTCTTCAAGGTCACGCACGCGCCGATCAAGGCTGATCGACGTGGTGTGGTTGATGCCGATCCGTACGTGGTGGGCGTTTGTCCTCGCGGCCACCAGGTCGAGCTTAGCGCGCATGCCGGCGAGTTCGTCCTGGGCGCGGAGTTCTAAGTCATGGGCGTGCATGCGAGGGTCATCGAGGTCATCCTCGGGAACACGGCCCAGACTCTCTTTTAACTTCAACTGGAACCGCCGGAGTTCAGACTGGAGTACGCAGATTTCACCTCCACGAGCCCGGAGGTCGGTGACTAGGTCCGTGTTTTTATCGCGCTCAACTTCGAGTTTCGAACGGTCCTTATCGGCAATCCCCTGTAGTAGTGCGTTGCGCGCATGTGCCTGTGCGGTGAGACTCTTATGATCCTCAAGGATCTGATCCTGGGCGTTGATCCGGTTGACGAGCTGCTCGTTCTCTGTGGCGAGTTTATTACGCGACTCGATCAGCGCGTCGTTGCCAGACTTGAGCGTGTCGATCAAGAGGTTTCTATTTCTGATCGTTCCCTTAAGCTCTGCGTGTATAGGCGCTGCTGACTCGGGGATCGTCTTGCTTGCTGGAATGATCTCGAGGCGCTGTTCGTTCCCACTGAGATCAGTCCCGCACGACGTGCATTCCTTCGGCCGCACGAACGGGACACCCAGCCCGCTCACGGCCGGACGCAGGTTCCCGCAGGTTAGGCATCGGTAAAGAGTCGTTACTTTGAGCGGTGCCTCTTCGTCCTTAATCGCTTGTTCGTTCATGGTAGTTACTCCGACCAGGCTTTCGTGCAGGTTGAGCACATGAAGCCGTACCTATTGGGATAGCCCTCGCCGAAGGCGATCGGCGCGGTGCAGATGTGACAGCAGTCATCGATCGACGCGTCTGCGACAGGTCCGCCGTAACGCCAGAACGTCACAGCTGCGTCGCTCTTGAACGCGTACGGGTTGCAGCCGCATGGCGCATCGATGTAGTCGCGCGGCTCGCGCCGGCGATCGACGTGCCTGCCGCAGTCGAGGCAGTAGAAGCTCTGGTATCGAAGCATCGTCACACCAGCACAGTGGGGACACAATCCACGTAAGTCCAGGGAAACGTTTGCCTTTTGTCGGATTGTGTCCCATCATCGCGGCATGGCAAAGAAGAAACGACGCCGCGCCGGACCGCTCATACCCCTGTGCCCAGAGGCACCTAAGACGGGACGCTCGCGGCCGCGTAATAACCCTGGCGCGGGTTGGGAACCGCAGGCCCTCCTGGTCGTGATGGCGATGCGGCGCATGGACTACAAGACGTTGGCCAACCTGATGTACGCAGAGTCCGGCTATGTGGTGCAGAAGTCCGCCATCCATAGGTGGGCAACGATTGCCGGCGCCGCGCCGACCTTCGAGGCCGTGCAGGCGATGGGAAAAGTCTTCGGTCGCCGACCGATCTTCTTCTCGCGCATACCGAGGGTCTCGTGAGCGCGGGGACGGAGACCACTGCCGAGCGGAAGGGGTACTACACCGGCTTTTACCGTGCGCGTAGCGAAGCGGCAGCGATCGTCTGTCAGTACTGCGCTGACGATAACTACGCCAAGGCGTTCAACAACGAACAGGACAGGGTGGTGCACCGCATCTTTTTAACGCACGGTCTCGCAAGTGACCACGCCTGCACCGCAGCAAAAATCAACGCACTCAAACCGGAGAATCCGAATGCTAAGTGAAGAAGAGAGAGCCGCCGCACTGTCCGCTAAGTACTTCGCCTTTGATGGATGGGCACGCGGCGCCGACTTGTGACCAGCAGCAGAGGTCTTGCAGTTGCGAGGCTACGTGCTTGCCGACATCAACGAAGATGGCATTGCGACAGCGATGGTCAGGCCATCGTCTAACCGCATGGAGGATTACGAAGGACTGGGGTCTGCGAACGAACGCAACCAAGTGATCTGCGACGTAGCAGAGCTGTTCGGCTACCACCAGTCGGCGGACTACCTCACAGCGCTCGACGACCTTGGCTCCGCAATTCTAGAGAGAGCCAAACCAACACACCCAGAAGAAGGAACCGACAGTGGCACAACGAAACCAGAGCAGTAACTTCCGATTCGCGATGTCGTTCAACGAAGTCGTCGCCGGCGAGGCACGCTGCCAGTCGTGCGATGCAGCGATCACTTGGCGCAGCGGCATTCGCAAGAAGGACGGCAAGCCGTATCGCATGCCCATGGAAATCAAGGGCGCCCTCGTCCAGAAGGACGGAACGCGCATGCTCGAATCTCACTTCGCACACTGCAACGACGCGGACAGCTGGAGGAAGCCACGATGAGCGCGGACCAGATCGACCTAGACGCTTCCATCGATTCCATGGCGCGCATCCGCTTCTCGGCAACGATTGCCGAAGACCATCTGAGATCCGCGAAGGCTCGCATCGAATGGCTGGAGAGCTTGCTCACGCTGGCGAACGAGCGCATCGAACGTCTCGCTCCAGAGAAGAAGCCACAGACGAAGTACTCGTATTGGGTCAGCTGGTTTCACCTGGATGCGGTGTCGTTCGAATACGACGGGCCGTGGTGGGTGACAGGGGTTGACAGCCAGGAGAGATCCCTGATATGCGCAGCTGTTAGGGCGGAGAGCGAGGACGCCGCGAGGAGACTAGTCCTGGCAACGTACATGGAGCCTTTGGAAAAGGCGCTGGAGTGGAGGTTCGTTCATGCCAAGAGCGACGACTGGAACCCCTTCAGTCCACGATTCCCTCCAGCTGAATGGATGAAGTGGCAAACGAGGGACGAGGCGTGAGCGCCCTCACGAAGCCTTGTCCGAACTGCCCGTTCCGCAACGACCGTCCGACCTACCTCCGACACGAACGCGCTGAGGAGATCGCAGGCGCGCTTAGGAGCGGCGGAGGTTTCCCGTGCCACGAGACCACCAGGACCGGATACGACGGAGAGAACCACTGGGATACGAAGTCGAAGTGGTGTTCCGGCGCAATCGCTGTGATGGAGAGGTCCTTCGCGTTCGGAGCAATCGAGAACCAGATGCTTAGGATCAATGAACGGCTCGCCGGCGAGGACCTCGTCGGAGCCGTCGACGTAGATGGAGCACCTGTGTTCGGCGACCTGGATGAGTGGGTGGAGGCCCACGAACAATGACCCGGCGACTCGGAGAGAATCTCCATTTCAAACAGTGGATCGCGCAGCTGATGCTGCGCAGTAAGGCACACGCCCATGCGGCGTCCGGGGGATCAGAAAATCGCATCGTCGTGTTCGGAACTCCCAAGCAGGCAGCGGCGGCCCGACAAGCGCGAACCGGGCTACCTCTTGCGGAGGCAGTTCCCCTGGTCGATGCGGTGGTCGACATCGGCGATCGACGTCTCGCCGTGGTCTTTGATGTATCTGCGGTCCAGGTTCTTGTCAGCGCTTACGACAGGATGCTGACACGCGACCTTGAACGATCGGAGGGATTCAGACTCGGCGTCGCCGCAGCTATGTCAGACAAGCATCGTTCACCAACATGGAAGCTCGCACAGGTCGAGCTGGCACTCGCAGAGTCACGAAGAGAGGACACGAAATGAGAGACAACTACGGACTGGGATGGATCGACGCGATACCGCGTGGTGTGGGGCACACGAGAGCGGCAACGGGAGGGGGCGACGAACGCGTCGTCATCTTCGGAACCGCAGCGCAGGCCAGGGATGCAGCGCATTGGCGACCGAAGAATGCGCGGTGCATCCCCCTTGATCAGGCGCCGGATGTCCTCGCGGGGTTGAGCCTGCCTGTGGTGTTTGACGTAACTGCGGTCTTAGCTATCGCAAGCATGGTCCGGGAAGAACGCGAGGAGCGCGCCAACGACGTCGATACGGCGCTCTTTCATGTCGAGCACGCGCTCGCGGGACTCGGACGGTGGAGACACTAATGGGATTCGGATCAGACGCAGCGATC
>Ga0256847_1000646_pt1 | contig 20940 bp, 19 predicted proteins | sample TeddybearmetaG_FD_189099 | JGI IMG/M metagenome (GOLD analysis project Ga0256847, IMG submission 189099) | Hydrothermal vent microbial communities from East Pacific Rise, Pacific Ocean - Teddybear | ecosystem: Environmental > Aquatic > Marine > Hydrothermal vents | place: Pacific Ocean: East... | reverse complement strand
CGTCTCGGGGACACGATCACTTAATTGAAAGTTATTGAAAAGCTTCTCTTGATAATCTTTTTTACCCTGCATAACTAAAGTTAAGCATATTCGCTATTTTTAACAAATAAATTGTGCAACAGGCACACCGTATAAAATTAATGGCTTGCTTCTAGCCTATTTACCAAAGTTCTGGCGGATTTTCTATATGTGGTCTATTTACTAAATTTAGTGCTTAAAACACGTAACTAATCTTATACAATAACATTATGAGGTATACCATATAAACTAATTATTAATTTGAAAAGAAATAAATGTGATTGACTCTATTGGTAAATTAATTCTAACAAGATTCGAATCATTCGGAATTATTTAATATGTCGCAATGAATTTAGATTTAAACTGTAATGTGGAGTATGTTGGTTCTTTTATGAAAAAACAGGAATCTATCGAGCTGTATAATGATTTATTGACTTATAAAAAACTGACTAATAAGTTTACTTTGACTTTGGCAAATGGAGAACGATATCAAGAGAATTATGGCAAGATGATGTTCATTGACAAAGATTTGTATGAAGAAAAAAGATTGCCTGCGTCAATATGGGGCCCTAACCAAATATGGTCGGATAAAATCACATTATTAAAAGATCGTATTGAAAGTTATTCCGGGCATCAATTTCAAACATGTGTTTGCATTTACTATCCTGATGGAAATACTGGAGTAGATTATCATTCAGATTACCCTGCATTTGGCGATACCTCGTTTATTGCTTCTGTAAGTATTGGGGAGGAAAGAAGATTCCATTTGAGGGAGAAGCAAAGTAGGCAAGTAGAAGAACTTGTATTGGAAAGCGGCAGTTTATTGATTATGGGAGAGGGATGCCAAGATAGATATCAACATTCCTTACCTCTAGATTCAAATTGCAAAAATGGAAGAATTAATTTAACTTTTAGGAAATATGGATTCCGTAATTGATTCCTTGAGGTAATATGAACAAAGAGTGTTTTGAGCGATAATGCAAATAGGAGGAATGGGTTACACCCCATATCAGGGCAAATAAATTATGGCTTCGGCGGTAAAATTATAAGACTTTGAAAACAAAAAGACGAAACTTAGAAAGCCAGAAAAACAATCTTCCCGCATACCGCAATTATATGAAAAAATGAGAGTCATCATGCTACTTATTGCTCTAGTCGGATTAACTAGTTCTTGCAATCAAAAGAAAGATAGAGATACCATAGAAGTTCTAAGAGAAAAAATAGAAGATTGGTCGATTTCTAATGAGAGGAAGAATATGTACGAAGGTTCATTTACCGAAAAGTATTTGTTTGACAATGAATGATGAAACTGGCCAACGAAGTTGATGATTCATTCCTAAGATCATTAACCCATTGGATAAGAGCAAAATGAACCGACCTAACCAAAATTCTTGTCTGCGAAGAATTCTTTCAATTCCACAAAAAGTGTTGAACTATCGCTAATTAGTGTACAGCTATCTTAGCGTTTAGCCCTAATTTTGCTTCATAATTAATGATGATTTCGGAAAAGCCTAAAACGAGATGCTGCTAAAAAAATACATAAAACGAATGATCATAACAATTTTGATATTGGTTGGAGTGCTAGTGATAGCATATGTAGCGTTTACCAATTTTTACCCAAGCTTCGGTGGTGATGTTTCTAAAGAACAAAAGATCGCATACCAGCAATCGCAGCAATTTAGAGATGGGAAATTTAATAACACAAAGGCAGTTCCTAAGGAGTTGAGTTTTTCTGAAACTATGAAATTGGCGTATGTATTTTTCACAACCAAAGTGCCTAACGGACGTCCCAAGGAAGATTTAAAAGTCAATAAAATGGATTCTATTTCCATAGCAGACTATAAAGGTGAAGCAAGACTGGTATGGTTCGGGCATTCTTCATTTTTACTGCAAATGGGAGGGAAGAATATTTTGATTGATCCTATGTTTGGAAAAGTAGCAGCACCTCATCCGTTGCTCGGTGGTAATCGTTTTAATAAGGAATTTCCTTTGGAGGTTGAAAAATTACCGCTTATTGATGCGGTGATTTTTTCTCACGACCACTACGACCATTTGGATTATCAATCGGTCCTAAAAATAAAAGATAAAACGCGTCATTTCTTTGTCCCGCTGGGAGTGAGCGCCCATTTAGAAGCCTGGGACGTTCCAGCCAATAAAATTACCGAATTGGATTGGTGGGAAGAGTTTCAATTTGAAACACTGACGCTAGTCTGTACGCCTGCACAGCATTTTTCTGGCAGGAAATTCAATAACGCTCAAAGCACCTTATGGAGTTCTTGGGTGATACAATCTGAAAGTGAAAACATTTTCTTTAGTGGAGATAGTGGCTATGCACCTCATTTTAGGGAGATAGGGGAGAAGTATGGGCCATTTGATCTGGCTTTATTAGAATGTGGACAATACAACGAGCGGTGGTCCGATATTCACATGATGCCGGAGGAAACAGCACAGGCGGGAATAGATGTTAAGGCCAAAAGGATAATGCCAATTCATTGGGCAGGATTTAAATTGGCCTTGCACGAATGGACAGACCCAATCATCCGTGTGCAGGAAAAAGCAAAAGAATTAAATGTTGTCGTGATTACTCCAAGAATAGGCCAAGAAATATTGGTAAAGGATTCTATTAATGGGTATACGAATTGGTGGAAAGACCTTTAAAAATTCTTACCCTATAAAAAAAGCCATCCCAAATGGATAGCTTAAAGTACCGAGAATGGGACTTGTTTATTTATACGGCTTCATCTCAAAAAAGAGGAGCGGAAAAGTTCCTCTTTTTTGTTCTTCGCCACGCCCGGTATTAGGGCATCAAACTTCATAAAAAAAGCCACCCCAAATGGATAGCTTAAAGTACCGAGAATGGGACTTGTTTATTTATACGGCTTCATCTAAAAAAAGAGGAGGGAAAAGTTCCTCTTTTTTGTTCTTCGCCACGCCCAGCATTAGGGCATCAAACTTCATAAAAAAAGCCATCCCCAATGGATAGCTTAAAGTACCGAGAATGGGACTTGTTTATTTATACGGCTTCATCTCAAAAAAGAGGAGCGGAAAAGTTCCTCTTTTTTGTTCTTCGCCACGCCCAGCATTAGGGCATCAAACTTCATAAAAAAAGCCATCCCAAATGGATAGCTTAAAGTACCGAGAATGGATCTTGTTTAATTATACGGCTTCATCTCAAAAAAGAGGAGGGAAAAGTTCCTCTTTTTTGTTCTTCGCCACGCCCAGCATTAGGGCATCAAACTTCATAAAAAAAGCCATCCCAAATGGATAGCTTAAAGTACCGAGAATGGGAGTCGAACCCACACGCCCTAAAGGACACATGGCCCTCAACCATGCCTGTCTACCAATTCCAGCACCTCGGTGGGTGATGTTGTTAGAAACCAAAAAGTCGAGCTATATGCTTCGACTTTTTGAGAATTCTAGTGACCTGGCCGGGGCTCGAACCCGGGACCCTCTCCTTAAAAGGGAGATGCTCTACCAACTGAGCTACCAGGTCAAAAAAATTAAGTGAGCGTTAAAATCCACCCTTGCAAACGCAAAGTGTTTTGCGTAGGCGGGTGCAAATATAATATCATTCTACATATAATTCAAGCCATTCACTATTAAATTTAATATTTATTTTTTGAGCTGTTTAATCAGCCTGATATTGCGATATTTGCGTTTATGAAATTAGTGTTACTCGGTTATATGGGAAGTGGGAAATCTTCCGTTGGTAAATCGTTATCTGAAACGCTTCAGTATCCATTTATAGACCTAGATGACTATATTGAAACGTCTGAAGGCATGGCTATTAGTCAATTGTTTCAAGAGAAAGGAGAAATTTATTTCAGAAGAAATGAAGCAACAGCCCTCACTAAAATAATTTCCGAAGAAAATAAAATAGTGCTAGCTACAGGTGGTGGAACGCCTTGTTATGGCACCATTATGGCCGATCTTTTAGCAGATGAAAGCGTAGTGACCATTTACCTAAAGAACAGCTTAGAGACACTTACAGAACGTTTGTTTGTGGAGAAAAGTGAACGCCCACTTATTGCACACCTTGAAACAGAGACCTTATTAAATGACTTTATTCGAAAGCATCTTTTTGAGCGGGCTTACTATTACAATCAGGCGTCTATAGTTTTACCCTGTGATGGACTTTCCCCTGAAGAAATCGTGGAAAAACTAATTCTAAAATTATTCTAAGATCGCCGTACAACTATTCTTTTCAAAAACGACTGCTACGTTCTCATTCAATGAAGTAGAAAGAGAGATGCCTTTAAAATCGGCTTTAACGGGATATTTTTTATGATTGCGGTCTACAAGTACCGCGGTCTTAAATTGCTTTAGAGGAACTTCTAAAAAGTGTTTGACACCGTAAATTAAAGTAGTGCCGGTGGAAAGCACGTCATCAACCAATACTAAAGACTTATTATTAAAAGAAGCCATCTCTAAGGAAGTTGTAATGGGATTGGTAGGCTTTTTTTTGTCAATATGCACTTCGCAAAGAATCACAGAGATGGGGGATATCTTCTCTACTTCCACTTTTATTTTTTTTGCCAATAAATAGCCATTCTCTTTAATACCTGCCATAATCACTTCGGTCTCATTTACGTTCGCCTCGTAAACTTGATAGGCCATACGTTTTATTTTATGAGCAATTTGCTTGTTCGAAAGGATTATTGTGGATTCCTGCATGGTTTTTATCAGCTTATCGCACCTTAATTTGGTGTGATCAATAGGTGCAAATATAGTAAATACCTTGTTCTTTGTTTGGACTAATTGCTGCCGAGTAAAACCTAGCTTTTATTTTACAATGAAATGGAAGGTTTTGAAATTCTGAAGAGAACGAGGTTTGGAAAATCACTCCTCCTCACTGTCATCGGAAAAACTATCCAAGTCTCGGCGGTCTTTTTTGGTGGGTCTTCCTACCCCTTTTTTACGATAATAATCCTTAGCATATTGAAGCATTTCATTATTTCCAAAAGCTTCTTTTGGGGTGGTGTCTACCCTGTAGAGGCCTACTAATTTGGCAGCCATTCTGCTTGGTGGTATGTCAATGACTTCAAGGGTGTAATTAATTTGGTTTTTACGGACTATAACTACATCACTAGGGAACACCTCACGAGCCGGCTTCACTTGGGCTCCATTTATTCGAATACTGCCTTTCTTACAGGCTTGCGTTGCTATATTCCTAGTTTTGAAATAGCGAGTACACCACAGATATTTATCTATCCTCATAACAATGGACTTAAAAGTGCGTTAAATTGGTTACAAAAGTAGCGGAAAATTGTATCTTGCGCCATCAAAAATTTGTAGATGAAGAAAGTTTGTATTTTACTACCAGTTCTGTTTGCTTCCATGTTTTTTATGAATTCCTGCGGAAGTGATGACAGTGCTCCGACCAATTTCGTTCCAGCAAGGGATAGAGGTTTGGAAGCCCCATTATCTACTGCGATCATAGAAAAGTATTTGGAAACGCATTTCTATAATTACGAAGAGTTTGAGAACCCACCGGCCAATTTCGATTATCGTATTTTGTTTGATACCATTTCCGGTAATAATGCAGATAAAACGGCACTTATTACTCAAGTCTCCTTTAAAACGGTGAAAGACAGAGTTACTGACGGTGTGAATTACAAATTATATTACCTGAATGTAGCGCAGGGTGGGGGCGATAAAAGCCCAGAATTCCCAGATATTGCTACCTTAACGTATGAAGGGATTTTTATTAATGAAGAGATAAAGACTATTCGGTATTCAAAACTATTTGACGGTTCCGTGGTGCCTGTTAGCTTTGATCTAACCGCGATTGTGAATGGACTTCAAGACGCCTTAGTTGAATTTAACGTAGCTGAAGAGATCGTTATCAATGGAGATGGAACGCTTGAACCCATAAATCCTGGTATTGGAGCTGTTTTTATGCCCGCAGGCCTTGGTTACTATGTGAATCCGCCAGCTGGCTCAGAGATTCCAATCTATGCGCAACTTATTTTTTCCTTTAGCTTGTATGGTTCTGTAAAAGGGGATCAAGATAATGATGGGATTCCATCCCTTATTGAGGATCTTAATAACAATGGGCTAGAAGAAGACGATGATACGGATGCTGATGGACTACCGAACTATGTAGACGCAGATGATGATAATGACGGAAGACCCACCGCTGACGAAATTGAAATAGATTCCGATGGTAATATTACCTATCCAGATGAAGATGGAGATGGCACGGTCGATTACCTTGACAGTGATAGTTAAGCCTTACCAAATAGATATAATAAAAAAACCTCGGATATTCCGAGGTTTTTTTATGTAGTATATGTAGTGGTCTTACTTTCTACTTATTACTTTCTTGGCTGCTTTAACAATCGCTTCAGCATTCAATCCATATTTATCCATTAACTGTGCAGGTGTTCCAGATTCTCCAAAGGTATCGTTGGTTGCAACAAATTCTTGAGGGCAAGGGTTATTCAATGCTAATACTCTTGCAACGCTTTCTCCTAGTCCACCTAAGTGATTGTGTTCTTCTGCAGTTACTACGCATCCAGTCTTTGAAGCACTCGCAACAATGGCTGCATCATCCAAAGGTTTGATCGTATGAATATTGATGACTTCGGCAGAAATTCCTGCCTCATGAAGTTCTTCAGCTGCTAACAGAGCTTCCCAAACAAGATGTCCTGTGGCAACTAGAGTAACGTCTGTTCCTTCTTGCAGTTTTACCGCTTTACCAATTTCAAAATTTTGATCTTCGGCCGTGAAGTTGGCAACTTTAGGTCGTCCAAAACGCAAATACACGGGGCCATTATATTTTGCAATGGCTATAGTGGCTGCTTTGGTCTGATTGTAATCACAAGTGTTGATTACGGTCATACCAGGCAACATTTTCATTAATCCTAAATCTTCTAAGATTTGGTGTGTTGCTCCATCTTCACCCAAGGTTACTCCAGCATGAGAAGCACATATTTTTACATTTTTGTTACTGTAGGCTACACTTTGACGAATTTGATCGTAAACACGTCCTGTGGAAAAGTTGGCGAAAGTTCCGGTAAATGGTATTTTACCACCAATGGTCATTCCTGCTGCCATACCAATCATATTGGCTTCAGCGATTCCAACTTGGAAGAAACGTTCGGGGTGGTTCGCTTTAAACTCATCCATCTTAAGCGATCCTGTTAGATCTGCACAAAGTGCCACCACATCGGGATTGGTTTGGCCTAATTCGGTAAGCCCAGCTCCAAATCCGGAGCGCGTATCTTTTTTACCTGAATCTGTATATTTTTTCATTCTTCTATATTAAAAATATGTTGAATATTAATTTTTTGGCACGGCCTTTTAGTAGTCTCCTAAAGTTTCTGCATTTTGTGCCAATCCGACAGCTAATTGCTCATCGTTGGGAGCTTTACCGTGCCAAGCATGAGTATGCATCATAAAGTCTACACCGTTCCCCATCACTGTGTGCATCAAAACACAGATAGGTTTTCCGTTACCGGTTTTTGATTTGGCATCTTTCAAACCGCTAATGACAGCTTCCAGGTTATTGCCTTCCTTAATCTCCATAACATCCCATCCAAAAGCTTCAAATTTAGCCTTCAAATTTCCCATGGGTAATACGTTATCAAGAGAACCATCAATTTGCTGACCGTTATAATCGACCGTAACAATTAAATTGTCCACTTTGTTTCCAGCAGCATACATAATTGCCTCCCAGTTTTGTCCTTCTTGTAATTCTCCATCACCACAAAGCGCATAGACTAAATGGTTGTCGTTATTTAATTTCTTGGTGCTAGCGGCTCCAATGGCTGCAGAAATTCCTTGCCCCAAAGATCCAGATGCAATACGAATTCCAGGCAACCCTTCATGGGTAGTTGGATGCCCTTGCAAACGTGAATTAATCAAACGAAAGGTATTCAATTCGTCCACTGGAAAATATCCAGATCGAGCTAATACACTATAAAATACAGGAGAAATATGGCCGTTGGAAAGGAAGAAGAGATCCTCGTTCTTTCCGTCCATATCAAATCCTTCGTTTCGATCCATTAATTCTTGGTACAATGCAACAAAAAATTCGGTACATCCAAGCGAACCTCCGGGATGTCCCGAATTCACTTTATGGACCTGTCTTAGAATATCCCTGCGCACTTGAGTTACGAGGTCCCTTAGGTACTTTATATCTGGCATAAATTGTTGATTTTTCAGTTTCAAAAGTAAGCTTTTCCCTAGGCGCTGCAAAGAAGAAAATAAGGCACTTATTAACGATTTAGGTGTTTTAGTTAACAGAATAAAGAAGAAAATGAAATACGCTTTCTGCCATGACTAATTCACCTTGGTAAATACTAACATTTCTTTATCAGTCATACTCAGAATTCCTCCTATCTTTGCTTCCCATAAAGGAACTATTGCATGCAATTTAAACTGGAAGGAACCGATGCCGGTAGCAAAGCTCGAGCAGGAACCATTACATTAGATCACGGAACAGTTGAAACCCCCATTTTTATGCCTGTTGGTACAGTGGGGACTGTAAAAGGCGTACACCAACGGGAGTTGACAGATGAAATTAATCCTGATATTATTTTGGGAAACACCTATCATTTGTACCTGCGCCCTCAAATTGATATTCTGGAAAAGGCTGGAGGATTGCATAAATTCATGAATTGGGATCGCAATATCCTAACGGATAGTGGTGGGTATCAAGTTTACTCTTTATCAGCGAATCGAAAAATTAAAGAAGAAGGGGTAAAGTTTAAATCGCATATCGATGGAAGCTTTCATTTTTTTACTCCTGAAAAGGTGATGGAAATCCAGCGTTCCATTGGGGCCGATATCATCATGGCCTTCGATGAATGTACGCCGTATCCATGCGATTATAACTACGCCAAACGTTCCATGCACATGACACACCGTTGGCTGGATCGTTGTATTTCACATCTAGAAAAGACACCTCTCAAATACGGGCATGAACAAACCTTCTTTCCAATTGTTCAAGGAAGTACCTACAAGGACCTAAGAAAACAATCTGCTGAATATATCGCTTCTGTTGGTGCTGAAGGAAATGCTATTGGTGGTTTATCTGTTGGAGAACCAGCAGAAGAAATGTACGCCATGACGGAAGTCGTTACTGAGATTCTTCCTGAAGACAAGCCTAGGTACCTTATGGGGGTGGGAACTCCTATTAATATTCTAGAGAATATAGCCTTGGGAATCGATATGTTCGATTGTGTGATGCCTACCCGAAATGGGAGAAATGGGATGCTCTTTACGGCTCATGGAACCATAAACATTAAGAATAAAAAGTGGGCGGATGATTTTAGCACTATTGACGAAATGGACATTACTTGGGTGGACACTGCCTATAGTAAAGCGTATCTACGCCACCTTTTTACAGTCAACGAAATGTTGGGTAGACAAATCGCTACCATTCATAATTTAGGCTTCTATCTTTGGTTGGTTCGTGAGGCCAGAAAACATATCTTAGCTGGAGATTTTGCCGCTTGGAAAAGTGGTATGGTGCAACAAATGGACAAACGTTTATAAATGCTTAGCATACTAGACCGGTACATATTAAAGAAATACCTAGGGACTTTTATCCTGTTGCTATTACTTTTTATTCCAATTGGAATTACCGTTAATCTTGCCGAGAAGATTGACAAAATGTTGGATAATAAAGTTCCCTTGGCAGATATACTGTTGTATTATCTAGATTTTACCATTTATTTTGCCAATCTATTATTCCCTCTTTTCCTATTCCTTTCCGTTATTTGGTTTACGTCTAAACTGGCGAATAACACCGAAATCATTGCTTTTTTAAGCAGTGGCGTTTCCTACTATCGATTTTTAAGACCTTACTTGATTGGTGCAACCATCGTTTGTGTGGGAGCCTTTATTCTTGGGAATTATTTGGCGCCAGTAGCAAGTAAAGGCTATAACGAATTTATCTACAACAAACTAAGTAAGGGGAAAAAGGCGCGAGATCAAAGTAACGTCTATCGGCAAATTAATGACAAAGAGTTTATTTATGTAAGCTACTTTAATGTAAAGGAGAACAAAGGGAGTAGTTTTACGTTGGAGCATTTTGAAGGTAATAAAATGACCTATAAGATTACAGCAAGTTCAATTAAATATAATGAGAAGGATAGTACGTATTCCCTATTTAATTACTTGAGACGTATCATAGGTGAGCAGGGAGATTCTTTGATTAGACATCAGAAAAAGGACACGCTGTTTAGTTTCGATTTGGAAGACCTTACCCCAGTAAAATATATTGCTGAAACCTTGAATTTTAACGAATTGAACGCCTTTATAAAACGGGAGAAAGCGAAGGGGTCCAAATATATTAGTCGATATGAGGTGGTGCGCTATAAACGCTGGAGCCTACCTGTTTCCGCCTATATTCTCACTATTATCGCCGTAGCGGTATCTTCAGTGCGGAGAAGGGGAGGAATGGGAGTTAATTTGGCTATCGGAATTGCCATTGGTATGGTCTTTATATTTTTCGACAAGATCTTCGGGACTATGGCCGAGCAAAGTAGTTTTTCTCCTTTGGTAGCCACTTGGTTTCCTAATATTATATTTGGAATTTTAGCGATTTACCTCTTAAGAAATGCAAAAAGATAAGCTCTTTCATCATTTACACCTTCATCTGTTGGTCTTTATTGGGGGTTTTACAGCCATCTTAGGGAAACTGATTTCTATCGACGCCCTGCCATTAGTATGGTACCGGATGGGGATTGCGATGGTTTTGATTTTAATCTATCTAAAGTTCAGAAAGATCTCTGCTAGGTTTACAGCAAAAACCATTGCCGCCTTTTGTCTGGTCGGTTTCGTAATTGCCATGCATTGGATTTGCTTTTTTTTGGCCATCAATGTTTCTAATGTTTCTATCACCTTAGCGGTCATTTCGAGCGGTGCTTTTTTCGCGTCGTTCCTAGAACCAATTTTTTTTAAACGCCGAATTTATTGGTATGAAGTATTCTTCGGAATTATAGCCATTTTGGGCTTATATGTGATCTTCCGCATCGAAACAGAGTACATTACTGGGATTCTCTTGTCCTTAGCCTCTGCCTTTTTTGGCGGTCTCTTTTCCGTAGTAAATGGAAAGTTTACACAAATGCATAATCCAGTAGCTATATCCATGTACGAAATGCTGGCTGGCTTCCTATTTATTACCGTTTTTCTACTGGTGAGTGGTGATTTTTCTCCCAGCTTTTTTGCCATACCAGCGACAGATTGGTTGTATCTTTTTATACTTGCTTCTGTGGCTACGGCCTATGCATTTATTGCGGCGGTGCATTTGATGAAATGGATTAGCCCCTATACCGTAATGCTGTCCTATAATATGGAACCAGTGTACGGTATCATATTAGCCTTGATCATTTTTAAAGATTCGGAGCAGATGAGTCCGCAGTTTTATTACGGAGCCCTCATTATCCTTGCCACTGTCATTGCAAATGGCCTTACGAAGAGATATCTTGAAAGAAAAAATAACTGAATATAGCCTACCTAAGAACAATGTTTTATCTTTGCCAGACTGACCAAAAACAAATGTATATTCAACCGTATGGAGTATCTTGAATTTGAACTACCTATAAAAGAACTACAGGAGCAATATGATAAAGCTTGTCAGATTGGCGAGGAGAGCGATGTTGATGTAAGCAATACCTGTAAGCAAATTGAAAAAAAATTAAACGAGACTAAAAAAGAGATTTATAAAAGTTTATCTCCATGGCAACGTGTGCAATTGTCTCGTCACCCTAACCGTCCCTATACATTGGATTATATTAATGCAATTTGTGGGGATTCGTTTTTAGAATTACACGGTGATCGTGGTTTCAAAGATGATAAAGCAATGATTGGTGGCCTAGGTAAAATAGGCAATCAAAGCTATATGTTCATTGGACAACAAAAGGGATACAATACCAAAACTCGACAATACCGAAATTTTGGAATGGCAAACCCCGAAGGTTATCGCAAGGCACTTCGTTTGATGAAGTCAGCAGAGAAATTTAACGTACCCGTAGTGTCTTTAATCGACACACCAGGTGCCTATCCTGGAATGGAAGCCGAAGAGCGTGGACAAGGAGAGGCAATTGCTCGTAATATTTTAGAGATGACCCGTCTTAAAGTGCCTATCATCGTTGTCATTATTGGCGAAGGTGCTAGTGGTGGTGCTTTAGGAATTGGAGTAGGAGATAAGGTCCTCATGCTTGAAAACACATGGTACTCGGTGATTTCCCCAGAAAGCTGCTCCTCTATCTTATGGAGAAGCTGGGAATATAAGGAACAAGCTGCCGAGGCTCTTAAGCTTACAGCGACCGATATGAAGAAACTTAGCTTGATCGACCAAATTGTAAAGGAACCTTTGGGCGGTGCTCATAGTGATCGTGAAAAAACATTTTTGGAAGTAGCAAAGGTGATTTCTAAAGTTTATACCGAATTAAAAGACTTATCACCAAAAGAATTAGTGAATACCCGTATGGATAAATATTCCGAAATGGGAGTATTCAAAGGTTAGTTTCAGCTATACCAAGTCTTTACGAAAATCGACGGTAATCTGTCGGATTTTTTCTACCTTTATTAACATGTTATCCGTAGTTGTTAACAAAAGAGGTTGGATATTACAGACCTAAATTTACACCCGTCCTCTTTACAATTTATTTACATTCGCCCTATGGAATCTATAAAACCTCACACTTCATATAGCCCAAGAACTTCACAGGTGATTTCCTTGGAAAAAGGAAAAATACCTCCGCAGGCTATTGATTTAGAGGAAGTTGTGCTTGGAGCGATGATGATTGATAAAAAAGGAGTCGATGAGGTGATAGATATCCTCCACCCCGATGCCTTCTACAAAGAAGCCCATAAACACATCTTTGAAGCGATTTTCCATTTGTTTGAAAATAGCGAGCCAGTTGACTTATTAACTGTTTCCTCTAGGTTAAAAAAGGAAAAAAAGTTAGACCAAGTTGGAGGGGAGTTTTATTTGATACAATTGACTCAAAAAGTGTCGTCTTCGGCTCACATTGAGTTTCACGCTCGAATTATATTACAGAAATTCATTCAACGAAGCTTAATTAAAATATCCAATGAGATTATTGAGGAATCCTACGATGACGGTTCCGATGTATTTGACCTTTTAGATAATGCAGAAGCTAAACTGTATGAAATAACCCAAGGAAATATTAAACGTTCTTCCGAATCTGCTCAAAACTTGGTAATCCAAGCGAAGAAACGAATCGAAGAAATAGCAAATAAAGAAGGCCTCTCTGGAGTTCCTTCCGGATTTACGGAAGTAGATAAGCTTACTTCGGGATGGCAACCAAGTGATTTGATCATTATTGCAGCGCGTCCAGGTATGGGTAAAACGGCTTTGACACTTTCTATGGCTAGAAACATGGCTGTGGAACACAATGTACCAGTAGCCTTTTTCTCTTGTGAAATGTCCTCGGTACAATTGATTACACGTTTAATTTCTTCGGAAACGGGACTTTCTTCAGAAAAACTAAGAACCGGTAACCTGGAAAAGCACGAATGGGAACAACTGAATGTGAAAGTAAAAGGACTTGAAAAAGCGCCTTTATTTATCGATGATACACCGTCACTTTCTATTTTCGACCTGAGAGCTAAGGCACGCCGATTGGCATCACAGCATGGTATAAAAATAATCATGATTGATTACCTACAATTAATGACGGCAGGTGGTAGTCAAAAAAGTGGAAATAGAGAACAAGAAATTTCGACCATATCTCGAAACCTAAAAGCCTTGGCAAAAGAATTAAACGTACCAGTGATAGCACTCTCACAGTTGTCACGTGCGGTTGAAACACGTGGTGGAAGCAAACGTCCACTTTTAAGTGACCTTAGGGAATCTGGTGCGATCGAGCAAGATGCCGATATCGTTTCGTTCATCTACCGTCCAGAATATTATAAAATTGACGAGTGGGATGATGAAGAGCGTACCCCAACAGCTGGACAAGGAGAATTTATTATAGCCAAGCACCGTAATGGTGGTCTGGATGAAATTCGATTGAAGTTCGTGGGACATTTAGGACGCTTTGAAAACCTTGAAACATTCGACTTTACGGGCGAATTCCATTCGCGAATGAATGACGCAGCCAACGATGATACCTTTAAAACCGATCTACTTCCTGCGCACGATGATTCGTTTTCCATTGACAACCTACCCAGCCCTCAAGATGCATTTGATAGTTCTATGAATGATGAACCTCTTGAGGATGATCGAGAAGACGAAATTCCATTTTAAAAAGGATTAAATGATAAGGGTAGACGATGCGGTAAAATCAGTATTGAAGTCAATTGAAGAGATTGCCAATAGAGAATCTCTTCCAGGAATTCCTTCAGGGTTCATTGAATTAGACAAGGTTACCACGGGTTTTCAAAATTCAACTTTGATAACTATTGGCTCAAGACCAAGTATGGGTAAAAGTTCACTTGCCCATTCAATGTTAATCCACATGTGTGTTGAGCATAAGGTATCAGCTCTCTATTATACCATAGAGGCGAATAAAAATCAAGCCACCCTCAAGTTTTTATCAATTTTATCGGGCTTTAATTATAAGAAGTTGACCTCTGGAAACCTTGAAAAGCACGAATGGGAAATACTCAATCAGAGCAGTAAAGAATTTAATAATGCAAACCTTTATATAAATGACTACGGAGATTGGGATATCGATAATTTAATAGATGATGTTTGTAGAAACCATGAAGAGAATAATATCCAAATCGTTTTTATTGACTACTTACAGCTCATTTCTGTTAAGAAAAACACTTTTAACGTTTCAAACAGAGAACAGGAAATATCCGTTATTATTAAAAAATTGAAAGCTTTGTCAAAGAGCTTAAATATTCCTATTATATTGTTTTCTCAACTGTCAAGAGCAGTCGAAAATAGAGGAGGGTCTAGGCGACCAGTATTGAGTGATTTAAGAGAAACCGGAGCAATTGAAGATGATTCAGATTTAGTTTTATTTCTTTATCGGCCAGAATATTATAAAATTGATGAATGGGATGATGAAGAACGTACGCCAACGAATGGTCAGGCAGAGTTGGGTATTTCAAAAAATAGATTTGGTAGTTTGGATCAAGTTCGACTTAAGTTTATTGAGCATATCGGAAAATTCGAAAATATTGAATACATGGAAGTTCCAGATTTTTTTTCCAAAATGAACGAAGCAGCTTTTTCTGATGGTTTTGGAGCTTCTATGACTAGTGACTTTCCGTCTGAAGATGAAGATCAAGTCCCCTTCTGAATTAAGAAATTGTCAGCCCAAGAATAAATATTGAAAGAATATAAAATATGTTATTAGATTATAAAACAAGGAGTGAAGCAAAACAATTGCTGAAAAATTACAAATTAACTGATTTTGAGGCGTTATCCTTGGCTCTTCAAGCAAAGCAAATAGCAGTTATGGAACAAATCATCAATTCTAAATGATAATTATTCAGAGTATTTAATCAAGACCTTTGCTTCTTATAATGTTTTGATTCATTTTTTTTCTTTCGGCAATGCCATCTGTTATCTCGAATCGATTGGTTATTCTTCCCAGTTTTATCTTTTTTTTAAAACTTTGGCTCAACTTTTGTCGTTATCTTAGCACTATGACGCGATTGATCCTATTTATTTTTGCCCTTTTCTTTTCATTCCAAAGTTATGCTTCCTATATCCTCATCCCCATGGATGTTGAAAGTCAGGCGGAGCACCTAAAAGCCTATGGAATTACCTATTGGACCTTAGAACGACAGATGAAGGCTAAATGGCTACTCAATTATAGAGGTGGATCGTTCTTAATACCCGATGCAGAAGATATTAGGAAGGAATGTCAAATTCGTGGCGTTTCCTTTGAAGTGATTAGCGATGCTGAAGCCAATCGAATTTTAGAAGAAATAAGCAGTCCATCACAGAATATGGAAGCTGTAGTTTTGGAGAAGGCTCCAAAAATTGCTGTGTATTCTCCAAAAGGAAATCAGCCGTGGGATGATGCTGTTACCATGGTATTGACCTATGCTGAAATTCCCTATGAAGTGGTCTATGACGAAGAAGTATTAAGCGATCAATTGTTGCTTTATGATTGGTTGCATTTGCACCACGAAGATTTCACAGGTCAGTATGGAAAATTCTATCGTGCTTATCGCGCCGCTCCTTGGTATATTAAGAATAAAAGAGATTCAGAAGCATTAGCAGCCAAACTTGGTTATGATAAAGTTTCAGAGGCCAAAAGAGATGTTTCCTTAAAAATACGCGATTACGTGGTGGGTGGCGGCTTTATGTTCGCTATGTGCAGCGCAACGGATAGTTTTGACATCGCCTTAGCAGCCGAAGGGATTGATATCTGCGAACCCATGTTTGATGGAGATCCTAGCGAATCGGGTTATCAAGGTAAAATGGATTTTAATAGAACCTTTGCCTTTAAAGAGTTTATATTGGAACGAAGTCCTATGGTCTATGAGTTTTCATCTATTGATATGACTACGAAGCGACGTATTAAAAAGGAAGTTGATTACTTTACATTGATGGACTATTCAGCAAAATGGGATCCTATTCCTTGTATGCTAGTTCAAAATCATACTTCATTGGTCAAGGGCTTTATGGGACAAACCACCTCCTTTGACAGAAAGAATGTGAAAGCGAATGTCCTAGTAATGGGGGAGACCAAATCCAATGGCGAGGCTCGATATATTCACGGTATTCGTGGAAAAGGATTTTTTACCTTTTATGGCGGACATGATCCAGAAGATTACCAGCATCGAGTAGGGGATGCTAAAACTGAGCTTGCGCTGCATCCCAATTCACCTGGATATCGTTTAATTTTGAATAACGTTTTATTTCCTGCAGCCAAAAAGAAAAAGCAAAAAACGTGATACCGCTTTTTAGTGAACCACCAAAATTTAGAAATGCATGAATAAGCAGTTGCGCAATTACCTTACCTATGTATGGCAGTCGCTACTGTTTTGGACTTTGGCTATGCTATTTCTTGGGATTATTCGTTTTTATGGAATAGGCGATGACGAGGGAATTCAAATTGCTGAAGGGTATGAAGGTATCGTTACCATGCCTAGAATTCTTCCTTATTTTGCATTATTAGGAGCTGCCATGGGACTTATCTATGGCACCTTAGAGTATCTGTTTGATAGTGTGGTTTCAAAAAGAATGGCCATAGGGCTGCGTAATTTGATCAAGATCCTGGTCTATTTTATATTCATCATTGTACTTCTTACCGGGTTAATAGAATTGGTCACGCATTTTAATGACATCCCCATAGACAATGAAAGGGGATGGTGGCGAGAGGATAAGACCTTTCGGGCGATCGTGATGTATGTATTCTTATCAGCCATGGTGTTTTCATTCATCAGAATTTCTAATGAGAAATTTGGGAAGGGTGTATTTCTGAAAATGCTGTTAGGCAAGTACAAAAAACCGACAGAGGAATATCGTATTTTTATGTTTCTTGACCTTAAGTCCTCAACGACTATTGCAGAGACTTTAGGACACTATAAATACAGTCAGCTCATTCAAGATTGCTTTTATGATTTAAATGATTTGGTTCCGAAATACAGTGCTGAAATTTACCAATACGTGGGTGATGAAGTGGTGTTGAGCTGGCCTTATAAAAAAGGCTTGGCTAACAATCAATGTGTGAAGTTGTTTTTTGGTTTTCAGGATTTGTTAGTATCTAAGGAGCCCTATTATCAAAACAAATATGGTTTGGTTCCTAAATTCAAAGCGGGAATGCATGGGGGAAAATTGATGGTTGCAGAGGTTGGTGTAGTCAAGAAAGAATTAGCATACCATGGAGATGTGATTAATACTTCAGCAAGAATCCAATCGGAGTGCAATAATTATGGAGTCTCCATCTTGCTGTCAGAACAGCTGATAGATGATTTGGCGAATACCAAAGAATATACCCGCAAGTCATTGGGGGCTGTTTTATTGAAAGGAAAGAATAAGGAGGTGAATATTTATACCTTATTGAAGGTATAAAATATTATTTCAGCTTTTCACAGGCACTCGATTTCCCATGAGTAGGCACGTATGTAAAACTGATAATTACTCAATCTTTATTGCTCCCCAAACAACCAAAAACACATTTACCATTGGTGTCAATAATCCATGTTTTTGATGCAAATGTGGCAATTCGAGCATAGCCGTTTTCGAATTGATCGGCATATTTGAATTGAGCTTTTATGACGAGTTGACCATTGCTATCAAGATATCCCCATTTATCATCGATTTTTACAGCTGCTAATCCATCGGAAAAGGCTGCTGCTTCTTCATAGATGAATGGAGAAATAGGATCTCCTTTACGGTTGATAAAACCGTACTTGGAGTTGTAGTAAACCGGAGCCTTTCCTTCATGAAATGACCCAACGACCCATTTTTTTGGTTGAATTACAATTTTTCCAGTAGTATTTATGACAGCCCAATTGTCGTCTATTCTTACTGAAGCGAGTCCTTCAGAAAAGGACAATGCACCCTTGTATATTGATGGAATTATAAACTTGTCGGTTTTGTCAATATAACCCCAGGATCCAGAGTAATATATTTGAACGGCTGCCAAACCATCACTAAAAGGCCTGATTCTATTATAGTTTTTAGTTACTTTATTACCGCTTTTATTTATGAAACATGGTTGGTCAGAACTTATATATTTTTTTACGATAGAGAGGCCATCACTAAAACTTCCCGCTGAATAGAAGTTGAAGGGCATTACCTCCATCCCATATTTGTCAATAAAACCATATTCTCCGTTGTAAGAAATCGCGGCAAGACCCTCAGAAAAATCGTTAGCGAAATCATATACGAATGGAATGATTGTTTCTCCTGCTTTGTTGATATATCCATAAAGGCCTTCATTATTTTTAACCTTCGCCAGTCTTTCATGAAAAATGATTTTATTTTTATAGATGAATGGAATCTTCTGCTCGCCATTCGCATTCACATACCCCCAATTGGTGCCAATTCCATCTCTTTCAATAGAAAAAGGGCCATGGTTGAGTCCAGTGGAGTAATCTGTTGCAATGGGCGACACATCTTGAGGATTTGAGACAGAATCAGTTATTTTTTTGTAATACGCCATTGGAAAATTCTTGGATCCGGCAAATTGAGGAGGGTTAGAGGTCTTCAGTTCGTTTAAAAGCGCCGTGTAGAGCTCTCCAGAACTTAAAATTTTATCATTATCCGTATCCGATTGAGTATTCTCTAATGCCCTTAGCAAGTGATAAGTAAAAACACTTACGTTTTTACCCGCTGGAGTTGTACGGTTATTTGAGGTTGCTGTGAAAATCACTTGATTAGAATCTTCCGTATCATCTTGAATAAATCTTGTATAACTGGAATTAAAATCCCCATCACCTTTCATAGTAATAATCGAACCAGAGTAACAGGCATCCAATATAAACACCTTTGCTTGTACGTTGCGCTTTTCTATTTCACTTTTGATATAATCATAGGAGATTAAATTTTGAGGCTCGTCAATAAAGTAATCCGCAGGAACTATACTACCACGCACGCCATGACCACTGAAATAAAAATAAACGGTCGCAGATTTTGGACTTTTGATGCCATCCAAGAATTTAGAGAATGCTGAGATAATTGTTTCTTTTTTAGGGTCGAGCAGTTGTACGATATTTTTAGTGGGCATTTTCCACCCTTTGTCTGACTTTAAATAAGACTCAAATTTCAAAGCATCAATCCGACATGAAGTGAATTTTTGAATATCGGGATCTTTATAATGATCGATACCAATGATGAAAGCGTACCTGTTTTCAACAGGGCTAACTTTCGTCTGTTCGCTGCCAACTTTTATCTCTTTACTCTGGCCTAACGATGATACATAAGTACTTAAAACCAGGGAAAGAATAACTAATTTGATGATCTGCATTGCTTTCTCTTAATCTTTATTAATTCGAATATAAATAGGGATGTAAGCTTGTTCCTTGCTACTTTGTTGCAATGGAATAGCTTCGAAAGACCCAGATGGCATAGATGCCGTCCCTATTTCCCAAGGCTGCTTTACGTTGCCTAAAACCTTTCTCAATTCTTCCAGAAATAAGGCCCCTCTTTCTTCAGTACCGACGATAGCATTCTTGCGATCGTTGTGTATGGGAGAGTTAGAAGCAAGAATCAAAAACTCTTCATAGCTATTGGAGCCTGATATTTCAAAAAAACTAGACGCAGCTGGCAGATATAAGGTGCTGCCACTTTTTTGATCCGTAGCACTCCTGGCAACGATTTCCTTGCCGAAGGGGCTTTTCCAATACCCGCTATTGTCGCTGAAATAAAAGAATTCTACATATTCGTATCCTGCAATTTTAACCCAAAATTTGTCACCATTTTTAAGGGAAGAAGCCGTCGCAAATTCTGGTATGGAGCTGTTTTTTGAAGCGTCATTTCCAGCTACAATTTCTTTGGAACTTAATACTAAGGGTATGCTTAGATCGGATTCGTAAAAGGAAAGTGAAATTTGTCCATCAACTGCCCTGTAGTGTGGCGCCCGATTAATGGTAGTTCCTTCTGAATAGTTTAGTTGTGTCGTCAATCCTTGAAGCGCACGCGAACCAGTACCACGCCTCAAGACGATTGATTCCCATGGTTCGTAATACAACTTTTTCTTAAGTTCTGAAATGGCCACTTCAGCACCATAGGCTATGATTTTAGCTTCCGCTTTTTTTCCAATTTTTCCATTGGTAATTAGATCGGACAAAGTCGTAAACAAGGCTTCACTAAATTTCAGGATGAGTAAAATACCCGAAAAGAAACCTTTGCTTTCGGCCTCAGTCGATGCTAACTCATAGGCAGGGCGAAACGAATCATTATATACCTCATAGGCTCGTTGTAAGTCTACAGAATAGGTTTCAGAATAATCGGAAATTATACGGTCTAATCGTATTTTTTTGATTCTTTTAAATCGTTTGATGGATCTCAATTCCGAAGAAAGG
>Ga0256847_1000645_pt1 | contig 20985 bp, 26 predicted proteins | sample TeddybearmetaG_FD_189099 | JGI IMG/M metagenome (GOLD analysis project Ga0256847, IMG submission 189099) | Hydrothermal vent microbial communities from East Pacific Rise, Pacific Ocean - Teddybear | ecosystem: Environmental > Aquatic > Marine > Hydrothermal vents | place: Pacific Ocean: East... | reverse complement strand
ATCCTCAGGCTCACAATCATCCAATGTTTCAATCAATTCATTCAGGCTTCCAATACAATTCATTCCATTTAAATTTTTATTCTCTGATATAAAAGTTAGTTTTACCAGTATAAGGAAAATAACGTGGCTTTTAAAGGTTTATGAGGGGTTTTTTTTAAATATTGTCTAATTTTCAAGACTATTTTCGCCAAAAAGAGTGTTTTTAGAGATGAACCTCTACAGGCATCAAAAATACAACCCTCCCGTAAACCCTGCTTTGCTTATCTCATTTAATTTTCAGCTATGATTACTAAAATAATTGCCTTAGTCGTATATGTTTTAATCCTCTTCCTCATAGGAATTTTCGCTTCAAGAAAAATAAAAAGCATGAGCGACTTTTACGTGGGTGGTAAAAATATTGGGTATTGGGCCGTAGCCTTTTCGGCTCGTGCTACTGGCGAATCTGGCTGGTTACTCATTGGACTTACCGGCATGGGTGCCCTAGCAGGATTGTCAGCCTATTGGGTGGTTATCGGAGAGTTATTAGGAGTTGCTATATCTTGGTTTTTCATGGCTAAAAAGTTCAAACGACGGACGGACGCGTATAAATCGATTACCGTTCCAGATTATCTGGTAAGTCATTTTAAATCGAAAACACATTTTTTAAGAATTCTATCCGCTTCCGTTCTATCCATATTCGTGATCATTTATGTGAGTTCGCAGATTGACGCGACGGGAATCGCCTTCGAGTCACTACTCGGGATGAATTATTTTTACGGAGCTCTGTTGGGTTTTGTAATTGTACTAGCGTATATATTTATTGGTGGTTTTGTCGCCGTAGTTTGGTCGGATCTTTTTCAGGGATTACTCATGTTTTTTGGGCTGGTATTACTACCCATTGTAGCTTTTTCTTCTATGGATTATTCGGGCAGTATTATGGAAGGCCTACATGCTATTGATCCCGCCTTAACAAACATATGGGGTGGTAGTGACGATGGTTGGTTAAATTTGTTCACCATTCTTGGATTTTCCATGATTGGCCTCGGGTTTTTAGGATCTCCACAGGTATATGTTCGGTTTATGTCCATTAAGAATGAATCGGAAATTAGCAAGGGCAGATGGGTCGCTATGGTTTTTACACTGCTAACCGATGCTGCCGCAGTAACCATCGGTGTACTTGCTAGATTACTATTTACCGAAACTGGACAAGATCCAGAGGCAGTTTTTGGAATCGGGGCCACCGACGTTCTCAAGGTAATGACAGAAAATTTTCTACCACTCATCCTTGTTGCCATTTTTGTAGCCATTGTGCTTTCGGCTATTATGTCTACCATTGATTCGCTATTAATTCTTGCATCCAGTGCTATTGTACGCGATTTTTATCAGAAAATATTCAGACCGGATTTAAAGGACAAAGAACTCACCAAAATTTCTCGTATCGTTACGTTGGCAATGGCACTTATCGCCTTGGCTATTGCCATGATTATGGCCGTTTATTCCCCTGAAAGGCAGGTTTTCTGGGTCATTATTTTTGGGTGGTCGGGCATAGCTGCGACCTTTTGTCCCGTGATTATCCTCTCCTTATTCTGGAAAGGGTATACAGAACGAGGGGCCATTGCCTCGATGATCTCTGGATTTTTATGCGTACCTCTTTTTAAGTTTGTCTTTCAAGAATTGGATTCGGTGGGCGAATATTTTATCGCACTAGATGTACTGGCGCCTTCCTTCGCAATTGCCATGTTAATGGGATGGATCGTTTCCAAGTTCTTTTCGAAACCTCCTTCGGAAGAACCCGCTGAGTGATTTCATCGGTAAGATCGGTAAATTTAAAACTCAGACTCCAGCTTTTGTTCAGGCACGATTTTATTCAATTCTGAAAAAAAATGTATCTTTATATTCTAAGCTAGTACTACTTCTCCCCGACAAATAGTAATATCAATCTATTGCCTTTATTGGCAATCAAAACGACTACATTATGGAATGTTCAAACCTCATTGAAGCCGCAGTAAACAAGGGAAATATTAGTGGCTCATTATTTAAAGGGTCTTCAGATAAAGAATTGGTCACAGACCTTCAACGCACCCTTTTCGAATTGGGTTTCAGAAAAGAATTAAAATGGGATAATTATCAGGCTGATGGCGACTATGGAAAGGCCACCACAGCTGCAGTAGCATCCTTTGCCGCCAAAAATGGCAACGCAAGTGATGGATCCAAAGTATCGGAGGTACTCGCAAAATTAATCTTACAGCGACATGACTTCCTCCCAGGTATGTATATATTATGGACCATCAATACTTCCGATTTACGTACCAGAAAATACATCTCCAAAGGAACCCGAATGAGCATAACCGCTGTACAGTTATTACTCAACGAAATGGGGTATAGCGAGCAGCTTAAGTTTGCCAAATATGGAGCGGACGGACTCTATGGGGGAAGCACCAAAAAAGCAGTTATTAAATATGGGAAGGACAACGGCATCGAATCGAACGGTGATTTACTAACCCGCTCCATGGTCAACTTAATGATAAAGGACATTAATGCTTTCTACGGAAGAAACTGGAGTGATCTCGCTAAAAATAACATGCCCTCAAAGAAATCGCCTTTAGTTCTTTTTGAAGGATCCAATTTTAGCGGTAAACCTTGTCGTGCAGACGTCCAATTTATTCCAAGTTTAGAGAAAGTAAATCAATATGCTGTCGATGCAGACGTATCTATACATGTAACAAGTTCTTTTCGAACTACGACCAACGTGAACGGCGCCATTGTAAAACCGGCAACTTTTTCAAACCACTTAGCGGGACATGGGATTGATATGAATTTGGTCTATGGAAATGGGCAATGGGCCAATTCAAAGGTGCTCAAGAAATATCCTAATGTTCCGGGGCCTGTAAAAAAGTTTCTAAAATCGATAATTGATGATCCGGACCTACGTTGGGGAGGGAAATTCCGAACTACGGATCCCGTACATATAGACGATGGCCTCAATGTGAAGAATCGTCCCAAATGGGAAGAACGCTATAAAGCGATGCAGCGAGCGGTTCAGCTTGGGAAATAGCTTTTTTTAATACGGGCGGAGAGACTCAAGAAACAGCCAAATAATTGTTAAATATTCATAACATGTTGTATATACAACTTTAAGTTTTATATTTGTCAAATGAAATATGAGTTACAACATTGTATCAGTTCCAGATTAAGAAGGCTATCTAGAATAGCGGATGGTCATATGCGTAGCTGTTTAAGGGAGTTTCAGATAACTGAAAATCAAATGACCATACTGTTTGCTTTAAGCAAGCTCGGTAAAGTGGAACAAGGAAAAATTGGAGAGGCCTTAGTATTGGAACGATCAACAGTAAGTAGAAATATAAAGTTACTTGAAAAACGCAAACTAGTACAAAAGACAGCTGATTATAGACCGGAAATTCAATTGACAGAAGAAGGTAGTGCGCTTGTCGATACATTAATTCCTAACTGGGAAAAAGCCATGGATTCATTAGTTGACATGTTGGGAGATGATGGTATGTTGTCCTTGAAGAAATTAGAAGATCAATTGAAGTAAAAAAATTTAAATATAATGTTGTATATACAACTAAATAAATAACCATGAAGAATTTTATAGAAAAATATGGGTCATGGGCTTTGATTACTGGAGCTTCCACCGGAATAGGGAAACAATATGCCAAACAATTGGCATCAAAAGGGCTCAATATAGTATTGGTTGCAAGAAATAAGGAAAAACTGCTCTTAGTAGAAAAAGAAATACTTGCTGATTACCAAGTAAATGTAAAGGTTATAGTAGCCGATTTAACGATTGAAGCAGATATTGAAACACTATTTAAGAAAACAAATAATTTAGAAATAGGCCTATTAGTCAATAATGCCGGTTGTGAGGATTCTAATCATTTTGTAAAAATTCCTCTTAAACACCATTTGGATACTATTGATTTGAATATTAAAACACCACTAGTATTGACACATCATTTTGGAGCTAAAATGGTAGAAAGAAAAAAAGGAGGCATCATCAATATGTCATCAATAGTAGCATTTCAAGGTGTGCCTTATATAGCTAACTATGCCGGAACAAAAGCTTATAGCCTCATCTTTTCAGAAGGCATTGCCTCCGAGTTCAAAAAACATAATATCGATGTTTTGGTGGTCACGCCAGGGTTTACTAAAACAGATTTAGCATCCGGATATGACTTTTCAGGATTGCCAATAGCTCCAATGGCTCCTAGTTATGTTGCTAAAAAAGCCATAAATCATCTCGGATCTAAAAAATTGTCAATCCCTGGAGCTTTGAATAAGTTTTTATACTGGAGTGGCAAATTACTGTTGACAAGAAGCATGAACACTACCTCTTTCGGGATGGTATTTAAAAGAGTGCTCAAAAACTCTCTATAAAACAATTGAGCATCATTAAGAATCGATTAATCAAAAAATAACAATTAAATATTAATAAAAAGTAGAACTATGAGTACACAAATTTTAATTACCGGAGCAACCGGTACAACAAGTCAATATGCCATCCAACACCTGGTTGGAAAGGGCATAAAAGTTAGAGCTATGGTGCGAACTATAGATGAGAGAAGTAAACAATTGGAAGCACTGGGTGTAGAAATTGTAAAGGGCGATTTTATGGATATAGATTCATTACGATTCGCTTTAACAGATATTAAAAGAGCCTTCTTTTGTTATCCCTTTACAGATCACTTACCAAAGGCGGCTGCTTATTTCGCAAAAGCAGCAAAAGAGGAAAATGTAGAAATGGTGGTGGAAATGTCTCAAATGGGAGCGCGCGAAGACACCCCGAGTCCTGCAACTCAAAACCATATTATCACAGAAAGTATATTCGATTGGGCCAACGTTGGAGCCGTGCATATTAGACCTGGTTTATTTGCTTGGAACTATTTGGGGTTTGCCGCCCCTTCGGTCGCAGCTCAGCAAAAATTTTACTACCCTAATTCTGAAGCTAATTATACTATTATTCACCCTAAAGATATTGGTGAAGTGGTCGCAGAAATTCTAAGTGACGATACGAAGAAGAATCATATTGGAAAAAGATATGACCTGACGGGAAGCAAAACATATAGTGCTTCCGATGTTGCTAAAAGCATTGGCGAAGTTTTAAATCAGGATATCGAATATGTCCCAATTACTGTGGACCAATGGATTGATGCCATCAAAGATCACCCAACTATAAATCCTTTTCTTGCAAAACACTTGCGAGCATTCAGCAGTGAAGTGTCCGATGGAAGGTTTAATAGAACCACCACCGTTGTTAAGGATATTACCGGTCATGAACCAAGATCTTTCGAACAGTATATTGAAGAGCATCGAGCTATTTTTATGAATTAATGAGTTCATATTTAATTGAAGTAAGTATTAATTATTTAGTGCTTACTTCAATTTTGTTAGAGTGAACGTTGTTGTTAAACCAACGCTAAAATTTCGTGGGAGTTTGTCTACTCCAAAAATGGCTCTTGAATGCGCACCTTTTTCACCTAAAGCTTTAACAAAAACATCTGACGCACCATTAACGACTGTTGGTGCTTCATCCCAATTGTCAGAAGACTGATAGTATGCGTCGATGTGATTTAAACCAATAATCGTATCGAAGCCTACTTTCTCATGAACTTGGGCAAGAACATTCAATGCACATAATTCCATCGCCTTATATCCTGCCTCAGTAGTTATTTCATTACCCAACCGTCCTTGATATTGATACAATTTATTTTTTATAGGAAATTGAATGGCCACAAAGGCGATATTTCCTCTAATATTCACAGAAACATAAGAACCACCAGGAGATGTTACTTCAGGAAGTACAAGGTTATGTTTGGATAGATTATTAATTAGTGTCATTTTGAATGTTTGTCAAGTAAAATGTCTAATTCTAGGTATTTATCTTTCATTAAGCTTAATGCAAAAGCAGCAGCAGAAGCAGTAAAAACAGAATAGTCAAATACTCCTTTTAGTCCTGTTGAAAATGTCATTGCTAAAGCAAAAAACAACAAAAGAAATCCACCCAATTTGGCAAAATATTCAGTTTTATATCCAATGATCAGACATAGCGCAAAAATTATTTCAGCAATTGTAGCTATAATTCCTAAAGGAGAAATTAGAGCGTCTGGGATTAATGGATTTATTATACGCGTGTATTCTATAAAACTATTCCAGTTTCCCCATGCCGAAATTTCAACGCTCCAAAATCCAAATCTATCTGCAACTGCTGACAAAAATCCAACGGAAATTGCAAGTCTTAAAAATAATTTGATCCTTTTTTGATTCATTTTATAAAGTTTAATAGGTTGTTATTCGGTTTTGATGGTAAAAGAAGTGGTGAGGCCAACACTAAAATTTCGAGGTAGTTTATCGACTCCAAAAATGGCTCTGGAATGAATGCCCTTTTCGCCCAGGATATTTATAAACAGGTTTGAAGCTCCGTTTGCCACTATGGGGGAGTCATCCCAGTCTTCAGCGGCTTGAAAGCATGCATCAATATGATTTAGGCCAATTATATTATCAAATCCAACCTTATCATTCATCTGAGCCAGAACATTCAAGGCGCATAGTTCCATTGCCATAACGCCATCATCCGTGGTGATGTCACTTCCCAACCTGCCCTGGTACAAGTATTCTTCATTTTTGATGGGAAACTGGATGGCGACATAGGCTATATTTCCCCGAATATTTACTGAAGCATAGGTGCCTCCGGGAGTTGAAATTTCAGGAAGCACGAGTTCGTGTTTCAGTAGGTTTACGTTTGGGTCCATTGTTCGTTTAGGTTCTATTTTTTTGATTTATGAATTTGCCACATCTTCCATATATTCTATCGTATAAATTATTGGACTATTCTTCCGAAGCATTTCACTTACTCCACAATATCGCTCCTTGGAAAGTTTGACCGCCTTTTCCACTTTTGTCTTGTCCAGATTGGTTCCGTAGAAGCGGTAGACCAAACGTATTTCAGAATAAACAATGGGGTGTTCTTCGGTGAGGTCTGCATCCACGTCCATTTCAAATCCCGTGATGTTGACTCTCATTTTTTTCAGCAGCGATACAACATCCATTCCGGTACATCCTGCGAGGGAAGCTAAGAGTAACTTTTTTGGGCTAGGGCCACTATCATCTCCCAGTTCACCGCCGGTATCTATTCGTAGGGTGTGACCATCTATCTGGCTATCGAAAGCCATTTTATCTTTCCAAACTGTTTTTACACGGTGCATAGTTTTATTTTTAAAGTTATTCTGAATTGTTTTCGCTAACAATATTAAATGGTCCGTCATCTCACATCAGCGTACCATTTTGCCAGTAATTTTGGGGAAACTCCCCATTTATATAATTTACGAATCGTGATCCACTGAAAACGCGTCTTTAAAAAGCCGGCTTTCACATGCCGTCTCGCCGAGATTATGATGGGAGGTTCTTTAATCTTGATGATCTTGTGATTTTGTTTCAGCTTATAAGAGAAATCATAATCCTCCATGATAGGGATCTCTTTAAAACCCTGAAGCGTTTCGAACACACTTTTCTTTACGAAAATTCCATTGTCACCGTAAAAAATACCCTTATCCGATTGCTCCTTCTTGTTCAGAAACCGAAAATTCATCCAGGTTCCTATCTTTTTTATCTTCTCGTTGTATTGATCGAAAATATTTGCAAATCCGCCACCTTCAAAACCCTTGTTAATTTGTTCCTGTATGACAGAAAACGTATTGCTCTCTAACTTCATATCGGCATGAACAAAAAACAAAATATCACCCTCGGCTATTTTTGAGGCATCGTTTAACTGACACGCTCGTCCCTTGCGGCAATTCACAATACTAACCCCTTCCTGCCTCGCCAATGCAATCGTTTGGTCCGAACTGCCACCATCTGCCAAAATGATCTCGAAGTCGCCCGAAAATGCTTGTTTCTGCAACTCCTTAATGATCGAAAATATGAGCTTTTCCTCGTTATATGCTACAATGATCACCGATATCATGGGCAACTTTTATGGGTTATTTTGTTCTCAAATATCTACTAAAGGCCTTTTTTACAATTTCTGAATAACTGGGATACGCAAAAATAGTATCTCCCATTTGTTGGGCTGAAATTTTATTTTTAATGATGGGCGTAAACAGCTGTATCCATTCTCCGGCGTGCGCGCCCACTGCCTCGGCGCCCACGACAAGATCTTCTGCATTGAATATCACTTTAAGCATTCCTCCGGTTTTCCGATCGGTTATAAAACGATCAATAGCGGCATCCACCTTAAAAATACTGATATTTTCCGCTCCATATTTTTGATGGGCTTCCTTTTGGGTAAGGCCCACATGTCCAATTTCAGGATCGGTGAATATGGCCCATGGAAATACAGAAAGGTCGTTCAACTTCGTATTTCCATCCAGAATATTGTCAATAATTATATTGGCCTGATGAGAAGCCGTATGTGTAAATTTCAGAGGAGTCGTAACGTCGCCACAAGCATAAATGTGTGGGGCCGATGATTGCAGGTATTCGTTGGTTGTTATTCCTCTTTCGGTAAGGACAACTCGGGCATTTTCCAGATTCATCCCATTCGAATTCGGTGAGCGACCTGCAGCGACAAAAAATGAATCGGCGGTGAGCGTTTTTTCTTCCCCATCCTGGAAATAAACCATGGTATTTTTGTCGGTAAATCGTGTAGGGGTGGCGTTCGCAATTATTTGTACGCCTTCTTTTTCAATCTGTTCACATATATAAGTCCCTATTTCGGGATCGGTTACTTTTAAAATGCGGTTGTTTCTATCCATTATGCAAACATCGCAACCCAGTCTCGCCAGCGCCTGACCTAGTTCCACGGAAATTACTCCGCCACCAATGAAGACAATTTTTCCAGGGTGTTCGCGTAGATCCCAAAAATTTTCGTTGTGCAATACATTTACATTTTCAATTCCCTGCAGTTTCGGCATTCTGGGTGATGAGCCTGTGCAGATCACAAAATGTTTCGATTGCAAGGTTTCTGAACCAATGGTAATGGTATGCGAGTCTACAAATTGAGCGCCACTTTTGTCCACAAAAACATCGATCCCCATGTCCTGAAAAATATCGGGTGTTTCATGGGCATAAATACCCTGTACAATTTCGTCTACCTTTTCCATGATCCTTCCGAAATCGGGTTTTGGAGGCTCAATCGTAATGCCTAAAGAGTCCATCTTATGCAGGCTATGATACCCTTTAGCGGCATTGATAAGTGCTTTGCTGGGCACACAGCCATAATGGGTGCATTCTCCACCTATCTTATTTTTTTCAATAAGAGCCGTTTTCAATCCTTTTCGATGTGCCGTGGTAGCAGCAACTAAACCGCCGGAACCCGCACCAATCACTACAATATCGTATTGCTTCATACTTATATTTTATTATCTTTTAATTCAAGTATTTGTCGGATCATCTGATTGGTAAATCCCCATTCATTGTCATACCAGGTCATCACTTTGAGTAGATCGCCATCTACAACTCTTGTCATACCCAGATCAACCGTAGAGGCAAAGGGACTTTTTACTATATCGGAAGATACGATAGGTTCGTTAGTCGTGTCCAACACATTTGCATAACGCGAAGTTAGTGATTCTTCTTTGAGAATATCGTTTACTTCTTCAGCAGTTACCGGTCTGTCAGTGACAAAGACCATATCCGAAATGGATCCCACCGGAATGGGCACGCGAATAGCTACACCGTCGAATTTGCCCGCATATTGAGGTAATGCTTTGGTAGTGGCTATGGCAGCTCCTGTTGTGGTTGGAACCAGGTTTACACCTCCTGCGCGGCCCATTCTTAAATTCTTTTTGGACGGGCCGTCTACGATTCCTTGTGACGCGGTATAGGCGTGAATCGTTGTCATGATGGCCTTTTTGATGCCAATTCTACGTCCCAGAATTTCGACTATCGGACTAATGTTATTGGTGGTACAACTGGCACATGAAAAGATATTGGTTTGTCCGTCTTCCGAATTAACCCCATGAACTACTGTTGGTACATCAACGCTACTCGTTGGAGCGGAGACCACCACAGTTTTAGCCCCTGCTTTGATATGCTTTTCGGCACCATCCATAGTTGTGAAGAATCCGGTACTTTCAATAACTAGGTCAATGTTGTTCTCTTTCCAGGGAAGCTCTTCGGGATTTCTTACCGAATTGTATTTTATCTCGACTCCATCGATAATCAGGTTTTGATCATCGTGGGATACTTCCCTTTCGTAAATACCGTACACAGAGTCATATTTTAATAAATAGGCCGTATTTTCAATAGATACGATGTCGTTTACCGCTACTATTTCCAGTCCCGGGGTGTCAAAAATTACTTTCAGCGCTGCTCTTCCGATACGCCCCATTCCATTGATTGCTATTCTCATTTTGCTTATGTTTTATGAATTAATTCTTTCTTTCAGTTCTCTAATCTCTTGCTCTAATGAAGCAATATGTTTTTGTTGTGATAAAAATGCATCGTTTATTTCATCGGTGGTATATCGAGGTGTTATGTGTTGGGGACAATTCCAATCGTAGGCCTCTATATGAAAGACTATCATGCGCTCTGGGCGAAATTTATAGTCATCTAAGTCTAGTAACTCATATAATTCCGGATTGTCTTTAAGCTCAATAACTTCCGATTTGGCATATATTTTAAGCCGAGTTCTTGTTGGATAATCTATCATAATAAGTGATACATTATTGTTTGTTACCATATTGCCAACTGAAACATATTGCTTGTTCCCGATGAAATCTATAAAACCTATGCGCTTAGAATCTAAAACTTTTAGAAATCCTTTTGGACCACCACGATGTTGTACATATGGGTATTCTTTTACTCCTATTGAGGCTAGATAAAAACTATCGCGATCTTGAATAAAGGTAACTTCATTTATCGTCAGTCCATCAACAATGTTGAACTTCTCCATGCGTTCATAGGCTCTTCGGCTACCGTGTTTTTCTTGTAATTTTTTAACTGCGTCTGTAAATGCTAATTCTGCAAAGTTTTTGGCCATGATTTTTATCGTTATGTTGAAAATTTTTAACTGTTGATAATAATACGATGTCGCTTGGATATTTTATTTGTTCTGTCTCGATTGATAAATTTTTGAAAGGGTCAAACATTCATCTTCTAATACACCTGCTATTATTTTTGGTCTATTTTTCCAACCAGGAACATTTTCAGTTTCCAATACTTTAAATTCTGAAGTTGTTCCACCAACAAAATTGGATTTAGCACCAAAGACAACGGTTTTTATATGGTGATGTCTAATAACATAAGAACACATAATACAAGGTTCATGAGTAGTATATAGAATGGTGTCAGTTAATGATTGATGGTTTGCTATGGCGTCTTTAATGGCTTCGATCTCTGCATGTTTAGTAACATCGTTTGAAGATTTCCCAGATTCAACCCCAATTCCGATCACTGCATTGTCCTTCACAATAATAGATCCGACCGGGGAGTCTCCGTTACCCATCGCTTGCTTGCCTAAGGCGATGCATTGCTTCATATGTTGAATTCGATGCTTCATAGAACAAATCTCAAGTTATTCAAATGGATAGATACTCGTAATATTTCTTAAAAATTTCCTTCACCAAATTATTTGGCGAAGGAAATTTTGGCTATTCATTGAGCGCTTTTACCAATTCAGCTGTAGTATACACATGACTGGAGATCATTCTGAAATTGGTTTGAGCGGCTTGATTTCCATCCAGGCCGGGAATAATTGCTGAGGCGGTGGCATCACCTACCACAGCAACTTCAAATCCGTCTTCCAACAATTCACGCATATGTGATTCCACACAAAGATTGCCGGACATACCTGCTAATATTACTTTGTCGATTTTTTGCTTTCTCATCTGAAGGCTTAGGTCATTTTGTTCTGGACCAAATACTTTATGAGGTCCTGAAACTGTAACGTAATCCTGAGCGATGTAGGGTTTGTAAAGTTCCAGCCAATCGGCACCCGAACCTTCAAAACCTTCTTTATTCAATTGGTCGCCTCGATCGAACATTCCCATACCGTGCATAGCCATTTCCAGGGCACCTTCGAATTGCCAGTTATGGTCATGTTTGTAATAGTAGTGCGGAGATACGAACACGGGTATACCTTTTTCTTTCGCCAGTTTAAACAGCGTTTCCAGGTTTTGAACTGTGCCATTCTTCTGCACGCTTTCGCCTACCAGTCCCCAAGTTACCCCATCAGGGCTTAAAAAGTCATTTTGAGGGTCTGTGATTACAATCGCTGTGGTTTCGTCAATAACGAATCCAGGATCGGGTAATTGAGCAAACAGGCTCGTGCTTGACACTAATGCTGCTACCAGAGTCAGCAAGAAGTTTAGAATTTTAGTTTTCATATTATTTGATTTTATATCTAATTGTTATTTGACGAAATAGGGTTTTCTTATTTGTAACGTCTCATGTCTCGTTTGACCTATTTTATATTGTTTCGCTTTAAGAAATTACGGATGTAAATCGCAATCTCTTCTCCCTTTTCCTCCAGGGCAAAGTGTCCTGTGTCCAAAAGGTGCGTCTCCAAGATCTTCAGGTCTCTTTTATAAGGATGTGCTCCTTCGGCAGGAAATATGTAGTCATTTTTTCCCCAAACGATCAAGGTTGGAGGTTGGTGATCTCTAAAATATTGTTGCCATTCTGGGTACAAGGGAACATTGGTTCTATAATCATAGAACATCGCCAGTTGAATCTCGTTGTTTTCCGGTCTGCTAAGGTGTTGCAAGTCTAAATGCCAGTTGTCGGGGCTAATAGCCAGCGAATCCTGTACGCCATGGGTATATTGCCATTTTAATCCTGCAGGTGAATGGAATCCTTCCAGAGGTTTTCCATTTTCAACCGTATAGTCGTTCCAATACTTTTTAATAGGAATCCAAAAATCGCGCAGACCTTCATCGTAGGCGTTCCCGTTCTGAATGATCAGTGACTCCACTCTTTCAGGATATTTTGAAGCAATTCTAAAACCAATGGGAGCTCCATAATCCATTAAATAAATACTGTACTTTTCGATCTTTAATTCCTTTAAAAATACTTCAACGATGTTTGCCATATTGTCGAAAGTGTATTCAAAATCCTTTATTGCCGGCTGATCACTTCTTCCAAATCCAGGATAATCAGGAGCTAAAACGTGGTACTCGTCAGACAAGTCTGTTATTAAATTACGAAACATATGAGATGAGGTTGGATATCCATGTAATAAAAGGATGGTGGGTTTATTTACATCTCCTGCTTCACGGTAGAAAATGTTGACTCCGTTTACCGTTACATTCTTATGTAGGGTTGGGTTTGCAATGCGTTCCACATTGGTTACGACGTTGTCATTGGTTGAACTTTCAAATGAAAAGGTTCCGAAGGCTATAAGGGCTACTACCGTAATACCTAAAACTGTTTTTAAAAATTGTGCTTTCATATTATTAAATTTAGATGGTTTATAATTTGATTATGCTATTAGTTGTTCTTCGATGTTTTGTGCTTTTGGAAAATCAATTTCAAAACCACCGTTATGATATATATTGTTTGTAATTGTTGTCAAAGCAACTATTGCGATCAATTCGGCAAATGCGGCTTTTGTATATCCTGTTTCTAGGAAATTTTGAATGGTTTTTACTGAAGGATGCCCTTTTTCTGTAATCAATTCGCTTACCAGGGTCACTAAGGCGTTCAGTGAAGCGTCTACAATTGAAGTATCTCTTAACTGAAGCGTTTCATCTTCAGTGAATCCGTTCATTTTCCCAAGAGCGGTATGGGCCGAAAGGCAGTATGCACAGCCATTCGATTGAGAGGTTGCCAGCGCAATCGCTTCGTATTCTTTAGCGGTGAATTCTCCGCTTTTTAAAGTGTCTGTAAATGTTAGAAACCCTCCCAATAATTTGTCCGAAACTCCCATGGTTGCATACAGGTTCGGGAGCATTCCGATCTTACTTTTAACGTTGTTGAATATGGCCTGAGAATTTGTATTGGCCTCTTCAAAGCTTAATGGTTTTAATGTACTCATAATCAATGTGTTATACTAATTTGTTGCTGTGTCTAATAGTTTCTTATTAATGACGTCTTTTACTTTTCCAAGCGTAGCTTAAGGAATTTTTAAAGTGTCTCTCTTGATTCATTTTTAATGTGCTCATAATTTCTAATTTTTGGTTGTTTATATTTTTGTAGTTAAAATTTTCGCTCTGATTCTTTAATGTTGATGTCATTGGCACTCATATCTCTAATTTCCATGAGTCCTTCACTGTCAAATTGCCAATGTTCATTTCCGTGAGTTCTGCGCCATTGTCCAGTCACAGCATCTTGATATTCATATTCAAAGCGTACGGAGATTCTATTATCGGTAAAACTCCAGAGGTATTTTTTCAAGCTGTAGTGTAGTTCTTTATTCCATTTGTCGGATAGAAATTCAGCGATTGCCGCTCTTCCTATAAAGAATTGATCTCTGTTTCTCCAGTTGGAATCGATGGTATATGCCATAGACACTCTTTCTGGGTTTTTGCTATTCCAAGCATCTTCTGCTGCTTGTACTTTTGCCTTTGCTGTTTCCTTTGTAAAAGGGGGTGTTAATTTGTTCATTGTTTTATATTTAGTACAGACAAGTCTGTTCTTATTATTGTAAAAAAATTAGCTTAGTAATCTGATACAAGTTCTTTTGGCTGAAGCTATTGGCCAATTATTTTTTTGGACTTGCGAAAGTATGATCGCGCCTTCCATGAGCACCAAAATTTCATCCCCCAATTGTTCTGCCTCTTCCGTTGTATACTCATTTTCTTCCTTTAATAAATCATGGATTAAGTCACGTAATTCATTCTTATGTAAAACTACTTGATCCTTGATTTTCTGTTGCTCTTTAGGTAAATCGCAAATGATGTTTTGAAAACCACAGCCTCTAAATTCAACTTCGCTTAACCATTCATTCAAATAGTCAAAAGCCGAGATTAATTTTTCCTTATTCGTCTTTTCAGACTTTACAAAATCCAACAGGTTCCCCATCCACATCATATGTCTGCGTTTCAAATAGGTAACAGCGATATCTTCTTTTGAATTGAAGTGTCGGTACATACTATCCTTTGACGAACCCGACTCCTTTAATATTTGATTTATCCCGGTTTGATTGTAACCTTCAAAATAAAACAAATGTGAGGCTGCTTCTATAATTCTTTCTTTGGCTCCTAATTTTCCCATGGGTCAAATATATAATGTTTTTATTTAAGTACAGACAAGTCGGTACTGTTTTAACTTTTATTTAACATATTCAACTTGTGTAGGCATCATAAAAGTAGTCTCTCAATTGGGTTGAGTAGTTACTAATGCTCTTGGTGGAGCGCCCAGAACCATCAGATCTCATAACAATAGATACCAAGTTGAGGGTAAACATAGAGCGTTTATTGCTTCTCTTTCTGATCTCTTCGATTGATTTAATTAATTAATGGATTGTAAATTCAAAATAATATTATATGTTTGTACCTACATATAATGTACTTGTCATGAATAATTACTTTGAAACGGTTTACGAAATTATAAGAACCGGCCACTGGATAACAGATTCAATAACGAAGGAGTTGAAAGAGTATGGTATTTATGAGCCGCAATACAATGTATTGAGAATACTACGAGCTTCGAATGGAAAACCAATTTCAGTTAATATTATACTAGAAAACATGGTCCAACGCTCAAGTAATGTAACCCGGATTGTAGATAAGTTAGAAATAAAAGGTCTTGTAGAGCGTACACTTTCTGAAGAGGATAGAAGAAAAATGGATATTATTATAACAGATAGTGGGATCCAATTATTGAAACAACTGGATAAAAAAGTAGCTGATTTTCACAAACCAATGGTAAGTAATTTAAGTACTGAAGAAGCAAACACTTTAAAGCAATTAATTAAAAAATTAAAAGGAACGTAAAATTAAAAAATACAGCATCGTTAAGGTCTGTTTTTTTCATCAATTATATGTACCCACAAATATTGTATAGGTAATGAATAAATTAATCATGATTTTCACTTTACTAGGTTTTCAATGCGTTGCAATTGCCCAAGTTGACAGCTTAGTTGTTAATGGCGAAATAGGTGTTAGAGGAAAATGGCAAACAGGAAATTTTGCACAGTTTGTCATCAATCCTAACGGAAAATTAATCGTTGATAAAAAGCGAACACGCATTGAGGTGCAAGCAAATTATGAATTCCTTAAAGTAAATAAAGGTAGCCTTATCAATGATTTTTGGACATATGGTATGTATCAATACAATTCCAAAAAAACCATTTTTCCAATGGCAATGACCCATTATGGATTTGCTCAAGCTTATGCGATAGACCATTCTTTAATTGGAGGTTTTGGTGTAGGTATAAATGCAATTAAAAAAAACGAACACAGTTTTTTACAAGCGAATATTTATACAGGATACTTGAATTTAAAATATGAAAATGCACCTATACATAAGGCTGAGAGTATGGCGTCATATATAAAATTCAAATTTCCTTTAAAGAAAGATTTAATCTATGCTATGCTTGATTCACACGCTTATGCGTCTCTAAAAAATAGTGATTTTCACAGTTTTAATAGTAGAGTGATTTTACTATTTCAAATCGTTAAAAACTTTGGAGTAAATATGACTTATAGCTTGGTTTATAACAATAATAATCCGTCAGTGATTAGCAAAACAAACGGAAAGTTAGTGTTTGGACTCAACTATGCATTCAATTAAAATTATAATGAAATCGCAGATTCACGAAAACACTTTAAAAACAATTGGCAAAATGAATAAAGAAACAAAATTAATGAAATCAATAATCAGTGGAATATTCGCTATAGTATTTATAGCAAATAGCAACGCACAAAAAATAAATAACAATATGAAAACAAAGCAAGAACAATTAAATACTATAGATAATTCTAAAAAAAGCATATTAGCTCGTGGATGTGACCCAGAGTTGTCATTGCGCTTTTCAAAAGTAGTGCCTCCACTTATTGGAAATGCAACCTATGTACCTACAACGGATGATACAGACTTTATTAATAAGTTAAAGTCAGGCAAATGGTCAGTAATTTATTTTGCTCCAGGAGCTTGTAGATATAGTGCTGCAAAGCAACAAATCCCTGGAGGTAATTATGACACTCAAGGATGGACTTTAGACCAGTACAAAATACTAATTCACGAACTTCAAGGTGAGGCTATTCAAATTGTAGAATCTATTTATGAGCAAGGAGCAATTGAATTACTAAATAAGGCGCTTGAAAAAGCACCAGAAGTAAAATAAATTAAGAATAAAATCAAATATAAATTTAAAATCTAGTAAAATGAAAACAACAAAAACGATGAAATCGTTAGCAACTGTAGTATTAGCAGTATTATTTACGGCAAGTGCATTTGCGCAAAAACCAGATGCTAATTTTGTGCCTAAAAATCCAATAGCCGATAATCTTTTAACCGGAGACAATACCGTTTTGTTGGTCATTGATTGGCAGCAAGATTTAATCGATGTAGTTCACAATATTGATCAAGATATCATGATGAATAATATTCAAGCCATGGTAAAAACGGCTAATTTATTCAACGTTCCAGTAATCGAAACTACTATTGGAGTAAAAATGGCAGGAAGTACTCCAACTGTTCAGTCGGTAAAAAGTCTGATTCATAAGGGCATTGAAAATATTGATAGAGTCTCATTAAATGCATGGCAGAACAAAGCATTGGTAGAAGCAGTTCGAAAAACTGGAAGAAAGAAAATTTTAATTACTGGCCTTTGGACTTCCGGTTGCCCAACCTATACAGCCTTAGATGCCATTCAAGATGGATTTGAGGTTTATATCTTAACAGATCTAATGGGAGATGCAACGACTATGGCTCATAACACCGCAATAAATAGAATGGTGCAAGCAGGTGCAATTCCATTTACTTGGGAAGGAGCTGGAGCGGAGATGTTACGCTCTTACACAAACCCAAAAGCATTCACAGATGATGAAATAAAAGGTGGGTTCGTTGAAATCATGAAAGAACATTTTTACCCCTTCGCAGGAAAGTACTAATTCTTCCTATTGAAGCAGCTTCAATTAATTAAACCAAAAAACCTCTTGATTAATCAAGAGGTTTTTTCTTAGTACGGGCGGAGAGACTCGAACTCTCACACCTTGCGGCACTAGATCCTAAGTCTAGTATCTTGTGTATCGATAAATCATCATTTAACTGTATAACAATATATTATGTATTTATGATGTTCAAAATAGTACATAATAAACCATATTAAATCATCAAATGTTTTAGGTATGTTTTAGGTAAAACTCACTAGATTTCGTATTTTTGTTAGAAGAATAAACGCCATGGCATCAATAAAAATAATACTTTGGAAGCATGATAAAAAGAAAGATGGCACTTTTCCTATTGCACTAAGAATTACTCAAAACAGAAAAACACGGTATATTTTTACTGGAAAGTATATTGAATTAAACTATTGGGATGCATCAGCCAGTAAGGTAAAAAAGTCTCACCCCAACGCTACTCGGTTAAATAATTTCCTAATTATGAAACTGGCCGAAGCCAACAAAACGCTTCTCGATTTGGAAGCCGACGATAAAGTTATTTCATCCAACAACGTTAAAAAAGAAATCACCAATCCGCTCAGCAAGAAAAGTTTCAATGAGCTATCTCAAGAGTTTCTTGTAGAATTAGAAGACAATAATAAGCTAACAAGGCTTTCATCCAACAAACCCCCTATTAAGCATCTTATTGAATTCGCTAATACGGATAACTTAAAATTCCACGAAATTGATGAAGCCTTTTTACGGAAGTTTATGACATTTCTCAAAACCAAGAAAAAGAACTCGCCCCGCTCCATAATTAATAATTTAATTATCGTTCGCACCATATATAACCGAGCAATCAAAATGGGAATCGTTGATCGCAAGCATTATCCTTTTGGAGCAGATAAAATACGTATCAAGTTTCCCGAGACAGAAAAGGTAGGTTTATCGATTGAAGAAGTCCAGGCACTAGAATCGTTAGAAGACCTTACAGAACAAGAGCAGCATGCGAGAAATGTTTGGTTGTTTAGTTTTTACTTAGCGGGAATGAGGGTGGCTGATGTTTTGCATATTCGTTGGAGCGATATTTATGATGGTCGATTACATTACCGTATGAATAAAAACGATAAACTTCTTTCGCTAAAACTCCCTGTAAAAATATTATCTATTCTAAAAATCTATGAAGTTGACAAGCAAAGTAAAAACGATTTTATTTTCCCCGAATTAAAACTCACTAATCTTAAAGACCCGAAAGCTGTTTTGGCGAAAACAAAAGCTTCCAATAAGAAGTTTAATAAATATTTAGCCATTCTTGCAGAGAAAGCTGACATAGACAAAAAACTATCAATGCATATAAGCAGACATACTTTTGCTCATATAGCAGGAGACACAATTCCTATTCCTACGCTTCAGCGTCTTTTTAGACATACCTCAATTTCCACAACAGTAAACTATATGAGTCAATTTATCCACAAAGATTTTGATGAGGCTTTGGATAGTGTGGTTAATTTTTAAATAAATTAAGAATAGATGAGTGGGTGAAATTAACCTCCTATAATAGAACTAAAACTAACTAAATCCTGACGAGAATTTTACCACCGTAAGGTGAACTATGTTACAAAAAACATCAATTCAAATGTTATGCCTTCTCACGTTGGATAACATTAACGAAAAACTAATGTTATCCGGTATTATAATCGGGATATCGTTATATTTATGCATCATATAACAAGTTGTAGCCAATTCCAAGTCTAACGAAAAACAAACCGATTTTAATTAAAATGAATTAATGATAATCCTTGAAAAGAAAACAGAAAAAGGTTCATTGAGATTTCTAGGAAAAGAATATGATGGGTTAAGACCTCAAAAACTTGTAATAGCAGGAAATACTATCAAGAATATTGCAGAAGGAAATAATTTGACAAGCTATAAAATTGGTAAATACAGTACAAAGAATGTGTTTATGCTATTTAATGGAGAAAATATTTTTTATGTTTATGTAAATCCAAAGTATCGAAATTATCGAAATGTGTTTAAGAAAATTATTAATAAAATACATAAAGGTTTTCACGTTGACCATATTCTATCAAGAAATCTAGCTAAACATTTCAGATTCAACTATGTGTTATTATGCATAATTCCGGAAAAAGTTAACATGAAGCATGGTTCTGTTGAGAAAATTAAAATCTCACTAGATTTAATAGTTGATTTTCCACAGATTTGTTATTCCGACGACAGAATTTTTGACAAAATATTATCTAGAAATCCCTTAGCAAGGAGACAATTTGTTGAAATTAGAAAAGGATATAATCCAAATTCAAAACCGAATTATGGATTGACTCTAAAACAAAAAGGTATTTGGAATCGTGCATTTGGTTTTGATACATTTGATAAAACAATAATTCCGAACATAAAACGAATTGAATAAAAATTAATCAAAACGAAAATAATGATAGAATTAAATCCGTTAATTTCAATATCTAAAGAAATAAGAGCTTGGACAGAATCAAACAGAGCTGCTTCAAATGTTAAAAAGATTGAAATAAAAAAAGCCATTGAATCGCTTAGTAAAGCCGTATTAGAAACAAAATCTTATGTTCGTAACGGATTTCAAAACAGAATATTAGAAAAAGAAAACGAAATTAGAGATTATTGGAATCAAGCTCATATTGAACTGAGAAATATCAACTCTGAATTAGCAATGAGGTGTTTCTCTAAAGCTGAATATTGGACAGAACCTGATAGTTGGGACGCTGAAAAAGTAGAAAAGTACAATATTACACTTGCATCAATGAGTGAATCTTTGAAAGAAATCTAATAAAAACTGGCCACAACACCGGTAACCGTTGCACAAGCGGTTAATTCATCACAAAACCGATCATTATGAGCCTCTCTAAGAGGCTTTTTTCTTGTCGGGTCACAAGCTGTAAGCCAATTTTTGATGCTTTGTAGAAGCACTAAATAGGTGTTGAAAGGCACTTTTTACAAATCCTATAAAAAC
>Ga0256847_1000644_pt1 | contig 20992 bp, 17 predicted proteins | sample TeddybearmetaG_FD_189099 | JGI IMG/M metagenome (GOLD analysis project Ga0256847, IMG submission 189099) | Hydrothermal vent microbial communities from East Pacific Rise, Pacific Ocean - Teddybear | ecosystem: Environmental > Aquatic > Marine > Hydrothermal vents | place: Pacific Ocean: East... | reverse complement strand
ATTTGGTGATTTACTAAAATCAGTATTTCATTTTATTATTCGCTTATCAGCTGGATTTTCCTTTTTTCATTGAAAAAAAACGAAACCAAAAATTCTAGGCAGCTCAAATGCAGCACGCATAGCTGCTCCCTCATCCCACAAGAGCTGCCTTGGCTTTACTGCCAAATTGTTTTCAAACACCCGAGGTAGAGCCTAGGGGAATTCTTTCCATTAAAACATTTCAACAGGATTAACAAAAAGGAATTATCTTTGCGCCTCCATTAAAGAAGATTACTATTTATTATTCCTGGAATGACTATCCCTTGATCTGTTAAAGATCAAAAAAACAATTGGAGTTTTATACAACATCGATTACAAAAGGTAAAGTATAGCTAAATACCTAATGAACAAAATTTGTTTACTTTTCTTCATTTTCCACACGGGTTAGATGGCCATATGGTAAAATAATCACTTGGCACTCTTGACAATTATTACAATAATACAAAATGAATCTGCATACATCCGAATCAAAAAAAATTATCGAAGCTCTATTTGAAGCACATTTTCATAAGCTAGTGCTTTCTGCTTTCAGGTATGTAAAGGACTATGACGAGGCTTCAGAAATCGTTCAGGATGTTTTCGTTAAAATATGGCAGAACTTTGAGAAGATTAAGGAAGTAAAAGATCTTAAAGGATATCTCTTTAAGGCTGTAAAAAATTCGAGTTTTAATTATATAAAACATATCAAAGTCAAGGAAAGATTCATAAATCACACGAAGTACTTAGGAGATTCTGTTGAAAAATCACGAGAAGAGACCATCTCTGAAGAAGAAACCCGACAAAAGATTAACGAAGCGATCAATAAATTACCTCCAAACTGGAGAGAGGCTTTATTGCTCAGTAAATACAATCGGCTAAAATATCATGAGATTGCGGAGGAAATGGATATTTCACCGAAAACTGTTGAGAAATATATTTCAAAAGCATTTAAATTTTTACGAGTTGAGTTAAAAGATGTACATTTTATAAGTATTATTTTTCTAAATCTTTTTTCTCATAAATAACACATAATGTATTGTTTACAAGGTAGTTATATCCGATAGTGTTATTTCTTCAAATAAAATAATAAAAATAATTGACCTCATCTGTAGGGAATATCTAAAGATGGTTGCTATACAATTAGAAGACAATGAAAAAGAAACAGGAAAACATTGATGATGGGCTGCTGCTGAAGATCCTTGAGCAAAAAGCTGATAAAGGCGAAAGAACTCTTTTCAACAATTGGCTTGAGGAGTCCGCTAAAAATGCGGCCACTTTTCAACAATTTGAGAAGATTTACAACCTAAAATCCATCAATCCTAGGACTAAGCAAGAAAATTGGGAATCAGTCCTCCAAAAAATGGAAAATGGAGTAAAAGTGCCAGATTATATTGAACTTCCTGACACAAATCCTTTATCTATTCCTCTATGGAGAAACAAACTGATACGTGTAGCGGCAATGCTGCTATTCTTGCTAGGAACTTGGTTCCTATTCGAACCCATTGTTTTCGATTCTGAACAGTTTACAATTTCGGGTACTGATCTGAAATCGAATGAACCCTATCAAATGGCAGATGGTTCGTTGGTGTATTTAAATGGAAATTCCGAAATAACCTTCTCAAAAGAATTCGGTAAAAAAGACCGTAGGTTAACACTAAAAGGAGAAGGTTATTTTGAGGTTCAACGGAATGAGAACCTCCCATTTAATATCTCAGCGAATGAGTCGACCATTCGAGTTTTAGGGACCAGTTTTAATATAAACTCTAGTCATTCGGAGTATGTAGAAGTAGCTGTTGTCTCAGGAGAAGTGGCATTTTTTTCTGATGAAGAAAATGATCTGGTTAAACTTAAAGCAGGAGATTTGGGGACGTATGATCCTCAACTTGAACGTGTAAAAAAGGATAAAATAGAGAATCAGAATTTCCTATCATGGAAAACGGGTATCCTCTATTTTAATGAAACACCTTTTGCAGAAGCATTGGCTGCTATCCAACAACAATACTCAAAAGTATTGATAGTGGAACTGCAGAAGGATGAAGCCACATCGACGCTCACTACAACATTCGACAACCAACCTCTAGAAGCTGTTTTGGAAGAGTTAAATCTTTTATTAAATGTAAAGTACGAATCTAGATATGACACGATCTTTTTCAAGTTTGGCGATTAGCCAATATTTAATTATTTTCAGTTTATTGATTATACCTAAAATACTCTCAGGGCAAATAAATATACTAAACCAACAAATAGAAATACCTAAATACTCTGGAGATGCAAAAGGCATGCTAGACCAGATTAGCAAACAATCAGATATAGTTTTTGCCTATTCTAGCAATACCCCGCTTGATTTTAAAGTAGAATTTAAGAAGAGTCAAATGCCGCTTAAAGTATTCCTCAAACAATTTCTTAATGAACAACCAATCGAATATAAGGCGAATAACAACAAAATATTATTATTCTCTAAAAAAATATCTTCCGCTTCGGATGAGCAATTTATTGACAATGATGCAGGAGAAATCAGACCTATATTCAACCAAACAGTTAGAGGGAAGCTCACCGATTCAGACAACGACCTACCATTATTTGGAGCAACAGTAGAAATTCTTGGTACCAATACATTTATTGGTACTGTAACTGATGAAAATGGTCAATTTAGATTGGAAAATATCGCAATAGGAAGGATCTCATTACGATTGTCTTATCTCGGATACGAAGACAAAATCATTCCAAATATTGTAGTCAACTCAGGTAAGGAAGTTGTCCTAGGGCTCACTTTACAGGAGTCGGTTGCAAAATTAGATGAGGTTGTTGTCAAGGCGTACAAAGAAAAAGGTAAGGCTATAAACGAAATGTCAATTATTAGTGCCCGTTCTGTCTCACCCGAAGAAACAAAGCGTTTTGCGAGTCCTTTTAATGATCCATCTCGTCGAATATCTAATTATGCCGGAATTGCAAATACACCCGATGGTAGCAACGATATAATCATTAGAGGAAATTCTCCAAAATATATACAGTGGCGATTGGAAGGTGTCCAAATCACTAATCCAAATCACTTTGCTGAACAAACTGGCGTAGGTTCTGGAGGAATTAGTGCCTTGAATAACAAATTGCTTGCGACATCTGACTTCTATACAGGTGCCTTTTCAGCTGAATATGGAGATGCATTGTCAGGTGTTTATGATATCAAACTAAGGCAAGGCAATAATGAAAAGCGAGAGGCGGTTTTTGGCTTTGGTTTATTGGGTACTGACTTCACTGTCGAAGGTCCAATCAATAAAAATTACAATGGCTCATATTTAGTCAATTATCGTTATTCTACTGTATCTATGTTAAAAGAATTGGGTTTGGTAGAGGTGAGTGGATCACCTAAGTTTCAGGATGCCGCTTTTAAGATTATGTTACCTACGAAGAAGCTAGGATTGTTTTCCTTGTTTGGATTGGCAGGTAAGAGCGGATTCTCAAATACGAATTTGACAGGAGCAGATGCAGAAGGCATACCAGGGCAAAAGAATCTGATGATAGCCAATATGCAAAGAGATTACAAAACCAACACTCATCTATTAAATACCGGTATAAATCACACATTGGCTGTACACGATAAGGGCTATATCAAAACGACCGTTTCTTTTTCTAGTAATGGTATAGAAGATGATGTCTATCTAAAGAAAGACTCAACATCCAATAGCTTGTTAGGCTATAAAGGTAGGCTGCATAAACACACTTACAAAGGAGGTATTACCTACAATCTCAAGGTCAACGCCAAAAATAAAATTAAGATAGGAACGCAATACAGTCTTTTTGATCTTGATTATGCTCAAAGTGATCTCAAAGAAGATCTAACCACAAGAATCTCATTGGTTGATTTTGATGAAAAAATAAGCACGATTAGAAACTTTATTAGTTGGAAATACAGGTTAAATGAGGATGTCACCATCGTCTCTGGACTTCATAATATGAATGTCCTATTCAACAATAAAAGTACACTAGAACCAAGAGTGGCAATGAATTGGAGGGTGGCAGATGCAAGCACTGTTTCGGCAGGTTATGGGAATCATAGTACGGTGGAAAGTATCCACAACTATTTCACTCAAATAAAACAACCCGATGGCATGACGGTTGAGCCCAATAGAGATTTGGATCTATTGAAGGCACATCATTTAGTTTTGGGTTTTGAGCAAAGGTTCAGGAGTAATTTGAGAGCAAAGATAGAGGTGTATTATCAGCATCTATACAATTTGCCTGTAGAGAATGATATTACCAGTACTTATGCCACCATAAATGAAGGGGCGGATTATAGATATGTAGATCTGGTCAACAGTGGAACAGGCAAAAACTATGGCGTAGAAGTAACGTTAGAACGATTTTTTGATAGGGGTTATTACTTCTTATGGAATGCATCTCTCTATAAATCGAAGTACACATCACTGGAAGGGATAGAAAGAAATACTCGGTATGATGGAGACTACGTTGTTAATATTTTGGCAGGAAAAGAATTTGCAAACCTTGGTAAAAAGCAAAATCAAACTTTCGGATTAAATGTTAAGGTATTCTTGGGCGGAGGTAAAAAAATCATCCCACTTCTAAGAGATTCAGAGGGGAAAATAGCTGTTGATGTAGAGAATAATCAATTCAGAGATTTTGATAAGGCCTACAATGATAAAATTGAAGACATTTACCAAATAACGCTGTCCGCAAGCTATAAATGGAACAAACCCAAAATGACACATGAGCTTTTCCTAAATTTAGATAATCTCACTGGTGCAAAGGGTAGAATATCCGAATATTACGATGAAAATGAACAGGACAATGTAGGTTATGTCACTCAATTTGGTTTCTTCCCAAATATTATGTATCGCATATATTTTTAAAGAATATCTGATTGAAGCGAAGTTTTATTCTAAGAGCCCAGCCTTCGAACTTTTATCTTGGAGTTCATCCTTTTGGATGTTCCCACATAATCCTATAATACGTTTACAACAACATTTTTTTTAATGTCTAAGCATTTGAGTTTTTAGACAAGATAGTTCTGAGACCATTCTAAATTGATATGACATTGATAATCTACAACATACAGCCTCTAAATCTAAATTTAATATTAAATAAATTTTATCAACTAACCTATAAAAAACATTTTATGAAAATTATGAAGACAATATCCAGCCTATTTTTAATATGTATTTTCTCTTTTTCTTTAGCTGGGCAATCACCAAATTACACTGACTTTGAATGGGATATAGCACGCATAGGGATTGCGGCGCCCACAAGTGGAGATCGATTTGATAGTGGAATGTCCGTCGGCACAGAACTTAGGTACAATTTATTAGATAATCTATCATTGGGCTTTCGAACAGAACTTTCGTTTTTTGTTGCCAGTGAGGAGGTAAAAAGGGATGAAAACAATGTTGATGTGGGACTCTCTCATACCATCGGATTGACAACTGATTATTACTTCAGCACTGTTTCGTCCAGAAGAGCTTTCGTAGGGCTAGCAATAGGTAACTATTCCACCGGAACAGTGAGATACGAAGATGGAGATAGCTTTCTAGTAGAGGATAAAATTAATAATTCATTCGGGGTCCTACCTAGGATCGGTTATGAGTTGGGGCATCTTAGAATAGAAGCACAATTTAACCTACCATTTAATAAAGATGCTACCAAATATTTCGGCCTCAGTGCTGCTCTAACCCTTTGGGGAGGGTATCAAGGTAAATAGTATTTGAAAAGACTCTACCGCAAGAAATACCGAAATAACTTACGCTAACAACCAAGCAAATCGGGCACTTAACTTTAGGATGGACTGTCCAACATGCTTGGTTACTGCATTTATCAAAATCTAGAAAGAAGATCGCAACTCTATTGTAACAAATGAAACTTAGCAGAAATATCGAATTCAATAGAATACAGAGGATAGGTCGGGGCTATTTTTGAGGCGCTCATTTACATTGCAACCTTCATTCTTTATGACGGAGTAATAGATTATACAAATACGGACGCTACTGCAGTTGTAGAATTGAAATTTTGATCTAACAATCAACATATCAATTCTACACCTTTTCTAGCTATGTACTCTTTGGAATATTTTTAGCGATATTGGTTCTCTATCTTCAAATTTACTTTTTATCCATCATTATATCAAATCCCCAAAGTGAACGTTAGCAAGGGAAATTAATATGCCGTAGAAAAATTGTTAGCTTTTTTTGTTCAATTTTAGTCGGTCGAATCTGGGGAATGAAGCACAACATTTTAGTATATGAAGCGTAGCATCCCGAAGGGTGCTATGATTTTAGATTCAGTGTTGTGGTGTCGTTTTATTGATTCCAATCATCTTTTTACTTAACTGTTCTGCAAATTGTCGCTCAACATAAATTTGGTGCCCTTTTTCCGATAAAATTTCGTAATTGAGTTTCATATTATGGAACCATTCAGTGCCAGGTTTAAACTCATCATTATTACCAAAGTAAAGGGTTATTTTTCCTTTTGGTCTATTAGTTTCATTTCTCAATCTTGTTGAAGATACACAGACGAGTGAATCAATTTTATCACTTTTAATCCCAAGTTTCCAAGCAATAACACCTCCTATACTAAATGCCAGAATAGTTACTGTGTCCTTTTCAATTTCAATTAATTTTTCAACTGCTTTTTCAATTCCACCATTAACAAATTGTCTATGAAGATTTTCCTGAGTATAATCTGATTTGTTTATTTCTGCTAGTTCACAACTGTCATAATACTCAATGTCAAAATTAGTCTCCAGAATTTGGGTGTAATTAATCAACCAATCTGATTTTTCTCTGCCCCATAAATCTGAAAGAATAATTAATCTTTTTCTCATTTTAATTTTTTCGTCAATGCCAACAACATTTGTATATCCGTAGTTTTTATGGAAAGTACGAATATATCTACTATGTACTTAATCATTCAATTTCCTAAATAGTTGATAATCAGTAAAATGCTAATTTCAAGTTTTATCCGTGTATATCTGAGTAATAAATGAGTATACACGGATAATCAATTTTCTTTCCTTCTAATAATCTCCACACCCTTCTGAGTTAAATATACAATCAAAACAGAAATCCTCCGACATGCTTTCAAAATTTAACACCCTCAAAATCAACTTTACCTAATTCTAAGCAAGACATTGCGATTTTTATGCAAATGATATTCTTATTTACTTTTTCATTGATTTATGAAAGTATAAGGCCATTCTTTTACCTAAGGAATGATTCAATAATAAAGTTACATTCTTCTACTTGCTATTTTTCCATTCTACTACGTTAAAAAGCCTCGCCGATGCGCTGCATCGCCTACGTTTTTTGTCTTGTAGAAAGGAAAAATTTCAGCGCATAAAAACGTACTTTATTAATGTATCATTCCTAAAAAGAACCACAACACAAAAAGTTATTTCAAAAATTCACTTCAATAAGGTCATGTTTGATTTCATATTATATTTTTTTACTATATGTAAAATCTCAGAATATGCGGAAACTCTTTGTTTTAGACACGTCAAAAATAGTGGTTCAGATTGCGGATAATGGCGATGGAATTGAAGAGACTATGTTAGATCAAATATTTGTGCCCTTCTTCACAACTAAGAAAGAAGGGTCTGGCATCGGATTAAGTCTGGGTTGTCAAATTATCCTATTGCATCATGGAAGTATTAATGTGAGTAGTCAGCTTGGGAAAGGGACGGTTTTTACTATTAAATTATAATGACGGTACTGCAATATGTAGTGGCATTGGCGATAGCCAAGCTGACATCATCAACGCTTGATATGCATAGTCATTCTTCTTCTGTCAATGAGTTGATCATTTTCTCTATACCTTCCAACAATGTTGAATAAGAATTTACTTCAAATCTTTCTATATTGAAAGTATCATGAATTTTATTCAATGCTTTTTCTACATATTTTGCAGATAACTCAAGATAATCATAATGAGGTTTTCCAATATTTATTCTGGGAATTAATAGATTATTATGTAATGGATTATCACTGATCTTGGCATTATACTTTCCAACATGATTCCAAGTACTATGGGCTACATTGCTGAAAGGTTGATATACATGATTATAGAATCCTTTACATTCTCCTTCTTCTGCCATTTTAAAAACTGATTTTTCTGACCATGATCCAACATTTACATCTGTTAGAAAATCATATTGGTGAAAGTTGATCCATTCTTTCGAAAGACGAATCAATGGGTCATTTTCACTATCAAAGCCATCTTCTTCCATTTGAAGCTTTCTATGTTCCATATTTAACTTTTCACGACCTATTCCATAAAAAATGAATTTTCTTGATCTTTCAAGTGGTGATTTGAGTATCCATGCAATATTTATATAATTATCCGCTAATGATCTTAAAACTATTGGAGCTAAATCTCCAGTCCAACCAGCAATACAGGAATTGAATTGAATTGCAATTGTTATTTGCCTTGCAATTAGGGCAGATAGTACTTCATGTATTTCCTTTTCGCTTAATTCTATTTCCCAGGAATTCCAAAAATGCTTGAACTCAGAATCAATATTTTGAGCATATTCGTTTATCAGCAAGCCAAAATTGAGAGTAGGCTTATTTTCATTTACATTATCCATGGCTCAATTTTATAGCTTTGATTCCAGAAAGTATCACTCCAATTCGAATTTAAGTTTAGTAAACCAATATGATGATACGTTTTAATAGATGCTCTTATATTACTGGCAATTTGTTTTGATATTTCAGTTTTTGGATAGTCTTTTACTTCAGGAAATTTAGCAAGTGACGTACTTGGATCTACTGTTAATCGACCACAAGTAAATTGATTATAAATGATAACTGCTTGAGTCATCGTTGAAAGTCTTGATACTCTATCTAATAGTTTATCCAAAATTGATTTGAAACGTTCAAGGTCATGAGTTGATTCTGCTGTACTTATAAATGATATTGGGGACATTGGATATAGATTTAAGAATTGAGATAGTGACGTTTGGAGTTGACTTAGTATTCCATTCTTCATCCATTTTTCAATGGTCTTATCCTTGTCTTTCATGCTTAACAGTTCATAGTTTGAAAGCATTAACATAGTATGCATTTCAATTTTATCGGAGTTGTCTGTGTTTACCAATTTTGCCATTTCGTTCAGAAATTCGATACCTATTCTATCTCCTAAGTCTTCTAAAACTATTGCAAGCCATATTACTTGTGGAATAGTTTCACTTTCATAGTTAACAGCTTTTAGGTTAAAACCGTCATTAAATGGTGTTATGAATTTTTTACCACTTTTTTTATGATCATCTAATGCTTTCTTTTTCAATTTGATCTATTTGATTATGCATAACGGATCCACTAGATGTGGCGGATTTGGCGATAGCAAATCTGACATCATCATCGCTTGTTTATCGGTTGGTTTTATATTGTCATTATGTAATTTATTTTGTTGTGTACATTATCAAGTTTAGCGAAAAAAGGTTTGATGCCTGGGTTTATCCAACTAGCTAAATCCAAAATTAACGTTCTAATTATAATTGCTTCACTACAGTCAATGATGTTTCCACTGAAACATAGCGGTTCACAATGATTCACTCTATTCCTAAAGTGTCTGATTTTCTGCAATTTTTGATGGAATGACGCTCTGTTCTCTATTGAAGGTTTATTTGGGAGTATTTGTATTGGTTTACCTAACAAGAGTTTATAATGTGGTGTTGAGAATAATGCTATCCAAAAACCCAATGTCTGATCAGCTATTAATTTGCCACTTGTAATTGTAATGTGATTTCTTCTCATTCTTCTTTCAGAACTTAGAATTTGTCCTTTTAGGTACGGCCTTTGACCAAGGGAAGGATCGTTCATAAACCCATTCTTCTCTGTTTTTATCCAATTTTGATTTGCAAAATGGGTTGATAGTTGATCATTTAAACTATTTCTTAATACTACTTCAAATTGGCTTAAGATTGGGTGGAATGCTTGAGCTAATCTAATATTTGCTAAATACAATTTTTTAGCTCTGTTAATGTCGTGTCCCGTTGAAATAAGGTATCTGTTATACCTTGCTTGAGAAAAATATTGATTTCTTAAATTCAGTCGCATATTGCAAAATATGTATCTTTTACGTATATTTGTATTATAAACGCTTGATAAAGCCTCTTCTTTCGAGAACGTAATCAAGTATAAGAATTAAGACTTCTGATTAATTTCGGAAGTCTTTTTTTGTTTACTCCTTGCCGATAACTTTTGTATATCCGTAGTTTTTATAAATAAGTACGGATATATCTGCTATGAACTTAATTATTCAATTTCCTAAATAGGTGATAATCAGTAATATACTAATTTCAAGTTCTATCCGCATATATCCGAGTAATAAACGGGTATAAGCGGATAATCAATTTTACATACACTTAATAATCTCCACACCTATCCAATTTAAATATACAATCAAAACAGAAATCTTTTGATATCCATTCAAAATTTAACACCCAAAACATCAATATTACGTAATTCTACGCAAGACTTTGCGGCTTTTACGCAAATGATAGTCTTATTTAATTTTTCATTGAATTATGAAACCATAAACCCATTCTTTTACCTAAGGAATGATTCAATAATAAAGTTACATTCTTCTGCTTGCTATTTTTCCATTCTACTACGTTAAAAAGCCTCGCCGATGCGCTGCATCGCCTACGTTTTTTGTCTTGTAGAAAGGAAAAATTTCAGCGCATAAAAACGTACTTTATTAATGTATCATTCCTAAAAAGAACCACAACACAAAAAGTTATTTCAAAAATTCACTTCAATAAGTTCATATTTAATTTCATATTATATTATTTATCTATATGTAAAATTTCAGAATATGCGGAAGCTATTTGTTCTAGACCCACCAAAAATAGTAGTTCATATTGCTGATAATGGCAATGGTATTGAAGAGGCTATATTAGATCAAATATTTGTGCCCTTCTTTACAATTAAGAAAGAAGGGTCTGGTAACGGATTAAGTCTGGGTCGTCAAATTATTCTATTGCAGCATGGAAGCATTAATGTGAGTAGTCAGCTGGGGAAGGGGACGGTGTTTACTATTAAACTGAACGTCCAAGCATATGCAGAGCTGCGACGTAGGAGCGGTTCTGTCATCATGCAATGTTGTAAGGAGTTCTTCTATTTCACTTATTTTTCACTTTCAAATTAAGGTTTTAAACACAAAAAAAGTTTTCTCATGATTTAATAAATCTTACCGTTTTATAATTTGAGTTATTATCACGAAGTACGATTATATAATTGCCTTGCAGAAGGGCAGAAACATTAATAGAACCATTGTGCTCTCCCTCTATTAATAATTCTCCATTGATACTAAATACTTGAAAACTTTCAATTGTAACCGGCAATACATTCAAATTGATTTCTTCTTGAGTCGGATTTGGAAATACATATATGTCTGGAATGAATTCAAATTCTACAACATTATCAATTATATCAGTCCACATAGTATCACATGGAACAAAAGGCCAAATAGGACCAAAATTATGGTAAAAATCACCTTGCTCAAAACATCTAATCTTGCCAATCAGAGGATGGTCTTCAAATGTGAGTCCTCCAAATATAGGACCGCAATTCTTCAGAATTGATTTAGTAGCTAATGTATCACCTTCATATACAATAGAGACATGTTGCAATGGTTGGAATCCACGATCACTAAACCAAAATGGTAAATCTATGATGGTATCAATATTTACTGGGTATTCTAAACTATCTTCCAGTTGAGTAATATATGAAAAAACAGCGTTGAAATCGTAGGTCATTTGCCAGAGTTTCTCAGATTCATTCCAAAACCAGACCTCATTTTCAGTTTGTTTCATTTGCAGATCAGAAAGGTCTCGATTATTAGTAATATGATAAATGACTTCTTCATCAACGGTCATTGTATCTGCAACCTCATAGGTAATATAACTATATATTATTTTGTCTGAATCACTGGGTTCAGGGAAATACTCATAAGTCCATTTAGTTCCAATCGTAAAATGAGGTGGATCAACTTGAAATGTACTGTCAAGGCGTATTAATTCCTGACAGGGATATCCCTCTAGGCAACCATCCTCATCGACCATCAAAAGCCATAGATGATTATCCTCAATTTCTGTATTCTGGTTTGCAAGAAATTGTGAACTTGTAACGGTAACATTTCCTGCAGCTATTATTCTACCATCTTCTAATTCACGAACCTTATTAAGCTTAGAGGGTCTAAATCGACCAAACTCTTCTTTTGGCAATAGATCATTTTCATTCTTATAGATTCTTAACCATATTATTTCCCCCTCTTGCGAGACCCTAATAATAAATCCGTTCCAAACTGCATTAAAATCTGAATTGGGATGTATTTCACTATCTGAGTTTTCAAAAGTTTTTCCGCAGGCAATTATATCACCATTCTTTGCCTGGATTATGTCTTCCGACCTGTAATGCCTCCAATCCAATATAGCATGATTAGGCAGTCGTAACGACCAATCAATCACTTCCATGGACTCATTTAATCTATTGAGTCTACCCTGAGAAATGCCATCATGTCCAAAAATTGGATGATTGTCAGTAAGGAAATAGAAGTTACCGTCTTCTGATACTAATAGCCGATTCTGCTGATCTTGCTCATATCGATATGGAGGAATGTAAGAATTTAATGTATCACCATCTATGGATAAGATTTGAATTTTTTGCCTTGGCAAAAGACCTCCTGCACCCGGTGCAGGACCCGTACTTAAGATCAATGCTAATTGACCTTCAGGAGTCTTTTGAATACTATTAATATTCATATTTATGTGGCCTAATGTCAAATATTTAATCCATTCAACATTACCGAATAAATCTGTTTTGATTATCTGAACAGAATCAGGAGTGTTGCCATCATTTTTTACATTCCCATAAATATAAATTGAGGAATCCAAAATGGCATTTCCTTCGTTCACCATATAGGAACCACTATTTGGTCCTTCATAAGTTTTGATAAATTCATTATTGAGCTGAAGATCATATGTATAGAGCACCGTACTTCCTTGTTCGTTACAATGCCTAGTGGACATATATACTTTACTATTGTTAATGGTTAAACAATCATCGCAGCTTTGACCCATAACAGAAATGGATTGCGGAAAACATATAGAATCATTAACTATATGATTTTGATAATTTCCTGAAAGATCAAATTCCGATAATGCGGTACAATTTGAGTAAGTGCTGTCATTATAACAAAACTGAAATGATAGGACAAATATTTTATCCTCGTATAATTCCATATCTAACATGTAGTTTTTAATGGCAGAAGAGTTCAAATCATATATCTTACTAAAGGTCTGTTGCCCATTTAAAAAAACAGATGTAAAAACAAAAATTATATTTATTGACCATTTCATTTCAGAGCAATTTTATTATACAATTCAAAATGATGATATGTTTTTATTCCTGACAACTCAGATATATGCCCAACTCCCCGTCCAACACCACTACCCCATTCACATTAAAACCTAAAAACCAACAACTTACAAAAATCAAATGATTGGTTTGAACGCAATAATGGCTTTTTCTGAATCTTATAGAAATGCCTGAATGGGATTCCAGAACTTCAAAGATTTCGTGTCCTTATAATCCGTACTGCCCACCCAATCCAAAATACATAGAAGACACCGTCTGATGCAGATCAGAGTTCAATCGATATGTTATTCCAGTTTCATACTTTGTGAATAGGGTCAACCTGAATCGATCTGATATTTGTCTTTGTAATTCAACTCCCAAACTCAAGGCAAATCTATCTCTACTTACAGCTTCAGTGATAGGCTGTTTGATCACCGCCCCTTCTGCAATAGTAGTACCGTTGGTTAGATTAACGAGGTGATATTTAAGCCCTAGTCTCGGCACTACGGACCAAGCCGTACTATTCAATTCATAATCTACACCCATGGTGAGATAAACATTACCGTAACGCTGATGGAGCTTTGTGTAGGTCGTATTTTCGATGCGTTCGAATGATGGCCCTCCAGAGATAAGATTGTAAACGGTATCTACATTGTTCCACGTACCATTGCCTTCCGTTATATCTGAGCCTAGTCCTAATCTTGCACCCCACAACCCAAATTTTCTGCTCACTCCGATTTCCATTTGATACGACTGCAACCTACTTCCATACGGTGATTCATCTCCTAACGATACACCATTGCCATCTTTACTACTTCTAAATCCTCGACCATAACCGAATGCAGTATAGATTGTATATCTTCTTATGTTTTCAGCATTTTGACCATTTACTATTCTATTCGTAAGATCAAAATGTTGTTTATCACGGTTCAATTTCGTCGTTGTAGATAGCTTCAATCTCGCCACTGATTCTATATTTCTTGCATCAAGGTAAACTTCATTATCTAAAGATTCCGAAACAGAAAGATGGTCATTTCTTGCATTCAATACTTGACTACCCTCTTTAGTATAATTCTCTTTTGCCGCATTGGTAGATATGTTCTCCTCCGCATATTGTATACCGCTTTCTTTTCTTTGCTCATATTGATTTCTATCATCTTGTGGATTGAGATCAATCAACTCGTTTCTTGTATGCTCCTTTCTTATATGCTCCATACTGGATAGAGTATGATAGACCTCATCCGTAGCTTGCGTTTTATTAGGAATGGGTTTTAAAGTAGTTTTGCTTGGATTAAATTCTGATGTTTCTACAGCGCCTTGCTTAATACCAGATTCCGTTTTTTGATTCTGAGTCTGAGTTTGAGTCTGAAGCTGGACTTGTGTTTCAGTCTGATTCTGAGTCTGAGTTTGAATTGATTTTACTTCTTCATTATTAGAATTTCCTGAGTCGCCCATACTATTTTGAGCTTCTAATAATTCCGCTTTATCATGAATCGTATTTAATTTTTGGATTGATTCTCCTTCTTTGTGTGTTAATGCATGAGATGGGTTGCTTTCATTTTGCTTTTCAGATTCAACTAACAAGTAACAACAGAAAGAGATTGACAGAACAAGCATAATCAAGCCTCCCCATTTTTTCCTCCCTAGTAACGGTCGACTTTCTTTTTTAGGCATGCGTTCATCTTCCATGATTTGCCCCCATAAATCTTCTTTATTTACATTGAGTTTATTTTTCATCACGCTATGCTTTTAAAATTTTTCTTAATGAGTTCGATCGCTCTAGATAGATATACTCTTGACGAACTTTCTGATATATCCAATTGGTCTGCAATGGATTGATGCTTCATGCCTTGATATACTGAGAGCTCAAAAACGGCACTGTACTTTTCTGGAATCTGTGATAATACCCTATTCATATGCTCCCAATCAAAATCTATTGAGGATGCTTCCGGCAAAGAAGGTAAGTTCTCCAAACCTTCCATGCTTAAATTCATGTTCCTTTTACTTTTCGACTTGCAGAAATTGATCGTCAATCGCTTAGCAATAATGCAGGCCCATGTTGTAATTTCAGATTTCGAAGCATCATAACTGTCCAAATTTCTAAATACACGAATGAAGGTCTCTTGCATCAAATCTTCAGCCTCTGCATCTGTAATATGAAAATTAGAAACCGTGATCAAAATCGGATCGAAAAGTAGATCATAGAGACCTCGCTGCCATTTGACCTGCAACTGCTTGCACCCATTTAAGATGGTCGTTAATTCTCTATGATCTATTTTGCTCAATCTATAAAAATATTAGTTTGTACGTTTTTATTTCTTTTATTAATTCTTTTCGAAATATCTTCCTATCCCATCGGCTGCAATATCATCATCCAATAAAACTTGACCATTTGCAAACCTAATTTGTCCTACGTCATATGTCATTCCGCTGAGTGGGTCTTGGAGACTTATTTCTAATTTGTCTATGGATTCAATTATCGTATAGGTATAATCTCCTTCAGGTATCAGATTGGGATTCGATGTCGTATTTGTGATGTTATATTCGATCACTATAGTACCACCAAACGGATCAAATGTCCAATGAATTTCTCCAGCTTCATATTCATAAGTAGGACCAAAACCTGTCGTCATTACCCTCATCGAAAATTGACCATACAAGTCTTGTTCACAATCTCTATGATAGTTTATGGTGTAAATGCATCCATCAGGATAGGTGATTTCAACTTGTACTGGATGATTCGTTATTTGGTACATCCAATCCCCTGGTTGACTTTGACCGGTGAGTAGATCTGTCCATTGCAATTGATAGATTCCTCCAGCTGTTGTTATAGGTTCTCCAAATTCATCTCTTACATATACTGGAAGCTCATCATAACTACATATGATAGAAGTGTCACACAATGCAGGATAAGGAAAGATAATAGGCATAGCATCACAGTCGGAGCCATTCTCATCAAAGAATAAATAGATATTGTTGTCTGAATCTACTTCGCAAGAATCAAGATGGACTGGTAGGTGGGTAATCTCTAACCCAAAAGTAAGATCGTCATCTGGAGATTCATCCATCAGAGAGAGCGCGATAGGTGTCACCATCAATCCAGTATAATCAATTTCTAAGGTCGCAGTAAGATCATTGTCTACAGTAAAAGAAAACGATCCATTGGTATTTCTAAAATCGAGTAGATCAATAAGGTTTCCGTTGTCGTCCGAAGAGAACAGATTCACAACAACTTCTTCTGAAAGATCCGTTGTATCTTCTCCAATCACTGAATAGACATGTCCCAAAACTAGAGACTTCGTACACTCTTGTACCATAATCACAAAATTGTTGCCATCGTCATGTTCATCTATATCTAAGTATACACCAATCCAAGTTAGACCTGGAGGCCCACCCTCCAATTCGTCACCATCAGGAGTATCATCTTTTGCTGACAACAAGGCTAATCCATTGTTTAACGTGATATATAAGTCTTCTTGCTCAGGGAGGATATCATCAAACACAAATTCTCCATTGGAGGATACTGCGACGGTAGACAATACCACGGGAGTAGGATTCTCGACAGTAGATTTAATGATCGATACAGTCATGTCGGTACAACAAGGTTGACCATCTTCAAAAGATACTGTTCCAGATATTGATTCGTTTTCTAGTATTTTAGTAGTAATGAGCTCTTCATCTTTACTACAGCCGATTGCTACTAATAAGAGCATTATATAAATTAATTTCTTCATCATCTAGCTTTCATTTTTGTAAGTGAATAAATCATGATTGCAATCATATACCCCCTTATACAAGTAGCATTTCGAACTCGCTACAAATTAGAAGACTTTTTTTAAACTTTATAGAAAAACCAATGAAATGGTTTATGTATTCCCTGACAAATAGGGGTTGTATGCTATTGAGTAAGGATTATGGTTTATTGGTATTATATGGAAAGAAATAACAATATGCTTAACCGATGACGAAATGAAGGATTGAGTATATAAGGAGTATATAGTGAATGGTAGCTATGCGATCACTCACTTAGTGAAAATGATGTGGATCTAATGGTATGGGGGGATGGTTAGTTAAGCGATGTTCAACGGACGGTTGGGAATCCCGGCGTACGACCGATAGGGAGTATGACGTGAACTTCCCTTGTTGTAAGCCGTTTTTTATCTAAATTGCTTTGGTCTCATTCCTTTGGCAGCCAAATGTGCTATTTCTGAAGTTCTCTTCTTCCTTGTTTCAATTCTTTTAGCACTCACAACATAATATAACATTCCTTTTTTAATTGATTTTGACTGGCTCTGGAAAAATTTCATTGAACTTTCAGTATTATCCAATACAAGTCTTAAATCCTCTGGTATAATCAATTTTTCAACATCATCCAATAGTGACCACATCCCATTTTGTTTTGCAGTTTCGATGCTGTCCAATCCTACTTTTGTCATAACTTGTTTTGGATAAGTTTAGTCACTTTTTCTTTGTTAATTTTTGACCATGTGCTATTAGGTTTTCTTCTGCTGAAATATTGCATATACCTTTCTTTGTCAATAGTTTTTTTAGTGCTATCTATCCACCCAAAGCAAAGTGCTTCATCAACTGCTTCACTTCAACTAAGAGAAGGAATTTTTGTAGATACCCTATAATAAACCAGCCAAACAGACTGTTTTGATTGATGATTTATTTCTAACCATTTCCGCCAATCTGTTCGGCTGTTCGGACAATATGTTTCTATTTCCTTTCTACGCATTTTGTTGTTCGAGCCATTTTAAAATCGCTTGGTTTGTTTCTTCTGGCTTTTCTTGCTGTATCCAATGACCACAATCCAGACTGACTACCTCCGCATTGGGCACGAAATCTGTTAGTTTTTCAAACTTTGGGATCATATCCTGTTCGCCATAAATCATGAGTGTGGACTGTTTTAAGATTGGGTTCACTTCCGCCAGTAAGTGCCAGTTGCGGTCAAGGTTTCTGTACCAATTTATACCCCCTGTGAACCCTGATGCTTCATAGGCCGAAACGAAAACGGCTAGTTCGCTGTCGCTCATTATGGGCTCACCGAGTGGTGTTTCTGCTCTGGCAAGGTTGATCATCCCCATACCTGGCTGAGGCAGCGTGGGGGGCACGTTCTTGCGGAACATATTGCGAAGGAACTGGGATGTATTTTCGTTTAATATAGCGTCTGCAACTCCCGGCTGTCGATTGAAGTGAACAAAATAGAAGTCTCCGCCAAATATTCCTTCCATCCACTCGATCCAAGGAATTTCTCCGCGCTCTTGGTATGGTAAAGCCAGATTTATAACTTTATCTACCCGATCTGGATGCAATAAGCTTAGCCCCCAAACGACATTTGCACCCCAATCATGACCGACAAAGGTGGCTTTTTCGTATTCGTAATGATCGAGAAGTGCAACTAGATCACCCGCCAAGTGATACATGTCATAGTCTGTAACTTCAGTCGGACGAGATGAATTGCCATAACCTCTCTGGTTTGGGACGATGACATGATAGCCTGCTGCGGCAAGAGCAGATATTTGATAGCGCCAAGTAAAGGCATGCTCCGGCCAGCCGTGACAGAGTACGATAGGGTTTCCTGCATTTTGTTGACCTGCTTCAAATACTTCGAGTTCTACACTATTGACTGAAATCATATTAGGCTTTGGAAATTCGGTTGGATTATACCTTTTATCAATTACGTTTTTCATTCTTTTTTTTGTTTAGAAATTAATTTGATGCAAACGTAAATCTGGTTGATGACAGCCCTATGTCAAGGGTCATAAAAAATTAGTGATATTTGTCAAAATACTCTTGTAAAGTCATATTGTGAGGTTCAAAGCTTTCAGATAGAATTTCAATTTTTTGAATTCTGTCCAATGGAAAAATCGGAATTCCGTACGCAAACGACACCATTCAACCAAATACCAATTTTCGGCATTCAATAGTGCAAATGGCTCTATCAATCTATTTGTTGTAGTTCCTTCTTTATTAATATATTCCATCTTAACAAGATTGTAACTTGTAAGTGCATTCTGCAAATCTGACAAATTGTTACTACTTCTTTCTTGATTTATAACTTGGTTATATTTAGTTCTATTAGCGAAGTCATTTAAGAATACGAAGACTATCTACACACAAAGCATTAAGGACATTGGACTACAGCTATTTCTCCTTCCATAGCTATGGCTATGAAACTCAAAATAGCCTGTCCCGCGGAACGCGGGAAGCTTTGCCAATAACCTTAAGCCTTTATGTTCGATTTAGTCCTGCATTCTTAAATGACTTCAATAATTAATTTAGTAAACAGTAGTTTTAAAACTGCCTGGTAGCGACACTTCCAGTAACTCTAAATCTTCTGATAGATTAGAGACCTCATGTTTCAGATATGGAGGTATAGTATAAGCATCTCCTTTATTAATTAATTGAATGTCATGGCCTTCAGCGTTCAACATCATTTGTCCTTGCATTACAAAAGTAAACAGTATGTTAGTATCATGACTAATAATCTGTGATTTTGCATTCGTATGTATTACTCGAGCAACTGTCACAGAGGCGATGCCATTAGTAGCTTCATTAATTCCAGTGTCTCTATGTTCAAAACCATCTATTCTCCAAGGTTTCCATATAGCCTGATTTAGTTTATGGTGACAAAAATGTTGTCCTTGAAATTTCCGATCTGGATGGTAATTACTTGTAGGTAATTCCATATCATGATCTATGGTTGTCATATGCGCAGCAGGAACACCAATTTCAATAACTTCCAGGTTATCCGATGCTTCTAATACACGATGTCTTATTTCTGGAGGTTGGGTAACACAATCTCCTGCTTCTAAAATAAAAGGTTCTCCTTGATCTTCATAGACTAATTTTACCCAACCAGAATAGCAAAAAATTAATTGAAAACCGATGGTATGGTAATGTACCATATCCGGGACTGGGCCACCTTTTGGAATACGAATATGTGAAGCCATAATACTCCCTCCTAATCTGTCAGGAATTAAATCACGATAGAGCATTCCAGCTCTTCCAATTATCCATGGGTCTTTATCTTGTAACTGTCGGACTTCAAATTTATGTTCAGTTGTTGGGTACTTAACCTGATAAGATTTTGGAAACACTTTAATCAGAGTGCCATTAGGCGCTACAAGTTCTGAATTATTAATACCCAACTCCTCAGAATTATCAGTTAGTATGTGAATAGTAACTGGTACCATTTCAGTATTTTTGTCCAATCGAATATGGATGCCATGTCCTGTCATAACTGCTACTTCCGGACTGTCATCTGGATATATATTAATAAGCCTGAAACCAATACTTATAAAGAAATCCATCTCTTCGTTTAAGTCCTTAGAATGCAGTACTACTTGTGCTTGATTATCAGTATTTTTGGTCATGATTTTCTATTAATATTTGTTAATGAACTACCTCGATGCAAGCATACGAGGTATCACATATTGCATTTCACAATGAAGCATTTTACTAAATTGATAATCTTTATTTCAATCTATCTTTCGCCTCGCCGGCTTGGCCTTCTATTTTTTCTTGATGAGTCTAGTCTAAAAAGGTATGAAACAGAAATATTGATGTCATGTTATAAAATTAGTATATGTATATTTCATTGATTA
>Ga0256847_1000643_pt1 | contig 21002 bp, 17 predicted proteins | sample TeddybearmetaG_FD_189099 | JGI IMG/M metagenome (GOLD analysis project Ga0256847, IMG submission 189099) | Hydrothermal vent microbial communities from East Pacific Rise, Pacific Ocean - Teddybear | ecosystem: Environmental > Aquatic > Marine > Hydrothermal vents | place: Pacific Ocean: East... | reverse complement strand
CATCAGCAAAAACTGTAAAGAAGGTTCGGTTAAAGTCCCTAAACTGTTTGATGTTGAAAGTTTTGCTACAGTACATCATTTAGTTAGCACAGTGACTGGTGTTTTGGCCGAAGGACATCATGCATTGGATTTATTGAGAAATAGTTTTCCTGGCGGTTCAATTACCGGAGCGCCTAAAATTCGTGCTATGGAAATCATTGAGGAGTTGGAACCCAATCGTCGAGGAATTTATTGCGGTTCTATAGGTTATATTGGTTTTGATGGCAACATGGATACTAATATCGCTATTCGGACTTTAGTGCATTCAGAAAATACCATTCGTTTCTGGGCAGGAGGAGGAATTGTTCATGATTCTGTGATGGCAGACGAATATCAGGAAAGTTTTGATAAAGCAGCTGCATTATTGAGTGTTCTGGAAAAATTTAGTGCGAATGAAAGTCATTAAGCTGGGTGGGAGTTTAATGGATGATACGGCAGTATTGACTCAATGTTTAAATACCATTGAACAAAAACCCAAGGAGCATGTAGTCATTGTTCCTGGCGGTGGCATGTTTGCTGATCAGGTTCGTTCTGTTCAGAAACAATGGGGATTTGATGATAAAATAGCCCATCAAATGGCGATATTAGCTATGCAGCAAATGGCCTTGCTATACAAAAGTATTGCACAGTCTTTTTTTTTGGCTGAAAATATTTCGGCCATACAGCAAGCAATTGTTAATCATGCCGTTGTTATCTGGTCACCTGATATCAGAGAGCTTAATTCTTCTCGTGTAAAACCAAGCTGGGATGTTACTTCGGATAGTTTGTCAGCATGGTTATCAAATCAATTAATGGCACAAGAATTGATTTTGGTTAAGTCAGCAGAAATTCCATTGGAATTAAGTATTCAGGATATGCAAATTCAGGGCATACTCGATAGGGCCTTTAACGAATTTACTAAAAACTCAAGCTATAAAATCACTTTAATTAACAAACATAGATTTAATGAATACGCCTTTACTTAGTCAGCTATTAGAATTGCTCAAAAAAACAATAAATAGCGTTTATTATAAAAGTCGGGAGTCTGTTCTGGGTCATCATAAACGGGATATCGTTGTTATCCAGGTCGATCAGGCATGTCATAGTCTTAAAGGCACTAGAGACCAGTTCGAAGATGCTTTACAACAATTTAAGAACATAGTGAATGTTGACAAAACATCACTGGAGCATCGTTATAAATTATTGCAAAGGCAATTTGAATTTTGTAAAGGCAAATCGGATGATGTCAGTCACAGGATAGCGGCGATAGAAGAAGTCAGTACATCTTTGTTTAAAGAGTGGGAGGATGAATTAGGGCAATATAGTAATCGTGCATTACGTTCTCGTAGCCGACAGCAACTGAAAGCATCAAAGCAACAATATACTCGATTAATTAAAACCATGCGTAAAGCTGAAAGCCGAATTCATCCGGTTTTATCTGCCTTTAAGGATCATGTTCTTTTTTTAAAACATAATCTCAATGCTCAGGCAATTGCTGCGTTACAACATGAGTTTGTTGAAATAGGTATTGATATATCGCAATTAATAGAGGTTATGGAAATTACTATTAATGAAGCCAGTCAGTTTGTTTCAACTCTGGTTGACCAAAAAGTTCTGCCTGCACCTTAGGAATTATAATGCATATCCGGTCCCTCCCTGTACAACTTGTTAACCAAATAGCCGCGGGTGAAGTGGTTGAAAGACCTTCCTCAGTTGTAAAAGAATTAGTGGAAAACTGTTTTGATGCAGGTGCTACACATATTGCTATAGACATCGAGCAGGGAGGCGCTCGAGTTATCAGGGTTCGTGACAATGGTTGTGGCATTTTTAAAGAGGATTTACCACTTGCACTCTCTCGGCATGCAACCAGTAAAATAAATAACCTACAGGATTTAGAGTGTGTTTCCAGTATGGGCTTTCGTGGAGAAGCTTTACCCAGTATTAGTTCTGTTTCCCGCTTAACTTTAATATCTCGCACAGATAAAACGGACTGTGCATGGAAAGTCAGTGCTGATGGCTCGGAAACAGACTTTGATCCACAACCTGATCCTCACCCAACCGGGACCACAGTTGAGGTAACTGATCTTTTTTATAATACGCCTGCACGACGAAAGTTTTTGAAAACAGAAAAAACGGAATTTGCACATATAGAAAGCCTGATTAAGAAAATGGCTTTAAGCCGATTTGATGTAGGTTTTTTATTAAATCATAATCAGAGGGAGGTTATTAATCTAAAACCGGCAGCATTAGAGCATCAACAAGAAAAGCGTATTGCCAGTATTTGTGGCTCAGCTTTTATCGAAAATTCAGTAAAAATTGATTTTGCTGCATCAGGATTGCAATTGTCTGGTTGGGTAGGTTTACCTACATTTTCTCGTAGTCAACAAGACATGCAGTTTTTCTATGTCAATGGACGGTTAATTAAAGACCGTTTAGTTACTCATGCTGTAAAACAGGCGTATCAAGATGTGTTATTTCATGGTCGGCATCCTGTTTTTGTTTTATATTTAACCTTGGATCCTGCTTTGGTTGATGTCAATGCACATCCTGCCAAACTTGAAGTAAGGTTTCGAGAAGGACGTTTGGTACATGATTTTTTGTTTAAAGCGTTGCATCGGTCCTTAGCTGAACTTAGACCGGGGGAGCAACAAAATAATGCGGGTGTTAAAATTGAAGAATTTACACCGTTACAAATGGAAGTCTCAGACACGCCCATCCCAATACAGCAAAGGACATTTAATTCTTCCATACCGTTGCAATCATCTTTACCGATGAAAGTCGCTGAAGAAATTGAAGCCTATGCTGCACTGTATCCAAAAAAAGAACAAAGTTCGTATGTTAGTACGGATTTATTGATTGCTGATGGTCAACAGGGTAGTTATCCCTTAGGCTTTGCAATAGCCCATTTACATAATATTTTTATATTATCGGAAACTAAAAAAGGGATTATTCTAGTTGATGCACATGCTGCACATGAACGAGTTACTTATGAAAGATTAAAAAAACAATATCATAGTGGCATAGTCCCCAGTCAACCACTATTATTGCCTATAAAAATTCAAGTAAGCAGTTTAGAAGCCGATTTGGCAGAGCAAGAACATGTTTTTTTTAGTTCATTAGGCTTTGAAATTAATCGATCAGGGCCAGAAACTATTATATTAAGAGCAACTCCGGCTTTATTGGGAAAAGAAGATATGGATGCTTTGATCAGAGATATACTTGCTGATTTAGTTACAGATGGAATGAGTCAACGAGTGCTGGAGAAATCAAATGAAATTTTAGCAACGATAGCTTGCCATGGTTCTGTCAGAGCCAAGCGTAAATTAACGATTGATGAAATGAACGCTTTACTGAGAGATATGGAGCAAACGGAAAGAATTGGTCAGTGTAATCATGGTCGGCCTACCTGGATTGAGTTGAGTATTTCAGATTTAGATAAGTTTTTTCTTCGTGGGCAATAGAGTGAGTAAGAGTGATTTGCCCTCTGCAATCTTTATTATGGGGCCTACAGCTTCAGGGAAAACAAAGTTGGCGGTGCAACTGGCAAAGCATCTGGATACTGAAATTATAAGTGTTGATTCAGTTTTGGTGTATAAGGGTATGGATATTGGTACTGCAAAGCCGACCTTGGAAGAAAGGCAAGGTATTCCACATCATTTAATAGATATTCTTGATCCGTCTGAAATTTTTTCAACAGGCAGTTTTAGAAAAATTACTTTGCAATTGATGGAAGATATTAGCCGTCGCGGAAAAATACCTGTCTTAGTGGGTGGAACTATGCTTTATTTCAATTCACTATTTAATGGACTGGCATCGTTGCCAGAAGCTAATCCAGAGATTAGAAAAAAACTTGATGATGAGTTACTTGCTATTGGAAAAGAAGCGATGCATGCCAGGCTTAAAAGTATAGATCCTGAGTCAGCACTGAGAATTCATCCGAATGATCCGCAAAGAGTACAGAGGGCTTTGGAAGTTTATGAATTGAGTGGAAAACCTATGACACGGTTTTTTTATGAGGCACGGCAACAACAAATCCCTTACAAAAAGATTAAACTTATTATTGCGCCTGAAGGCAGAATACAATTGCATGAAAAAATAGCACAACGATTCAAGTTTATGATTGAACAGGGTTTGATAGAGGAAGTGAAAGCGTTATATCAACGTGCAGATTTAACGGAATCATTACCCGCAATTAGAGCGGTAGGTTATCGTCAAGCCTGGTCATATCTACAAGGAGAATATGATTTGGATACGATGATAGAAAAAGCAATAATTGCAACCAGACAGTTGGCAAAAAGACAATTTACCTGGTTGCGTAGAGAAAACGATGTTTTAAGATTTCAATCCTATGAAGCTGACCTATATGACAAAGTCGTGCAAAGTATCGAAAATTGCTTATAAGATAAATACTTTAATTATCTTGGGAACTTGAATTTAAATGTTTTGTCACTATTATCAATTCAGATATCTTGATAATTAAATTTATTCTGGATAATGTAGTAGAGGAAAAATAATAATAAGGAGAAATAGGATGTCAAAAAGTCAAAATTTACAGGATAATTTTTTAAATACTTTAAGAAAAGAACATACGCCAGTATCAATTTTCTTGGTGAATGGTATTAAACTACAGGGACGAGTGGATTCATTTGATCAATATGTGATTATGCTAAAAAACACGATGAACCAAATGGTATACAAACATGCAATTTCGACCATAGTACCTGGCAAGCCAGTTAAGATGATACGAAATAGCGACCCTATTGAAGAATAATAAAGCAAACTGGAGTGTTTTTTGTTTGATCGCCCTGCATCTGGTGAACGTGCAATATTAGTTCATCTTTCTCTGCAAGTAGGCCAGGAAGACTTATACGAATTAAAAGAACTTGCAAAATCTGCAGGTGCAGAACCGGTTCATGTAGTGACTGGAAGTCGACAAAGGCCAGATCCCAAATTTTTTGTTGGCAAAGGTAAACTGGAAGAAATAAAGTCTGATATCGCTTTTTATGAAGCAGACATCGTATTAGTCAATCATTCACTGACACCGAGTCAGGAACGAAATCTGGAACAAGCACTCGAAGTTCGTGTAGTTGATAGGAATGGGCTTATTTTAGATATTTTTGCTTTGCGCGCCCAGACATTTGAAGGCAAGTTACAAGTTGAACTGGCTCAGCTCAAGCATTTATCAACTCGATTAATTAGAGGCTGGACGCATCTTGAACGCCAGAAAGGTGGTATTGGAATGCGTGGACCGGGTGAAACTCAGCTTGAAACGGATAGACGATTGCTGAATAATCGTATTAAGCAAATTCAACAGCGTCTGGCAAAGGTGAGCAAACAACGTAGCCAAGGTAGAAGAAAAAGAAAAAAATCTGAAATTCCTTCTGTTTCATTGGTTGGTTATACCAATGCGGGAAAGTCTACTTTATTCAATACCTTAACGGGTGCAGATATTTATGTGGCTAATCAACTTTTTGCAACTTTGGATCCAACATTAAGGTCATGCAGTCTTAAAAATGGTTCTGAAATTGTACTTGCAGATACCGTGGGTTTTATTCGACATTTGCCGCATGAGTTGGTCGCTGCATTCAGGTCCACATTACAGGAAGCGAGTGAAGCTAACTTGTTGCTACATGTGATTGATGCCAATGCAGAAGACAGAGATGATACTATCTATCAGGTTAATCAGGTTCTGGAACATATTGATGCCAACGAAGTTCAGCAACTACAGGTGTTTAATAAAATAGATTTGCTGGACAATGTTGAACCTCATATAGATCGTGATGAAGCAGGTATTCCTATAAGGGTGTGGATGTCAGCAGTTACATGTGCTGGATCTGAGTTATTGTTTCAGGCATTGACTGAAATATTTTCAAGCACCAAAGTCATGCGCAAATGCTATTTACAGCCTGACCAGGGTGGCGTACGTGCCAGTCTTTTTAATTATGCAAAGATCATAGAGGAAAAAAACAATGACTTTGGTGGTTGGGACTTATCAATTGAAATAGATAAAAAACATTTAGGTCTGTTAAAGTCGGTCAAAGTTGAAGAGATCGATGAGTAAACAGGATATTTCTTAAATTATTAATTTAATTAATCAGAAATTATTAATTTAATTAATCAGAAATTGTTAATTTGCGATAAAATAGTGATAATAGTGAAAATAGGCAGAATAGCCATTTTTTATGAACTATAACTTTTAAATTAGTGTGGAGCAGTAGATGTCCTGGAATGAGCCCGGTGGCGATAAGAAAGACCCTTGGAGCGGTCGTAAAAATGAGAATGGTCCTCCTGATCTGGACGAAGTAATTCGATCATTTCAAGAAAAGTTAGGTGGCCTTTTTGGAGGTGGTTCCGGTGGAGGCGACTCTGAAGGTGGTGGATCATTAAAAAGTTTAGGTGTCCTTGCTGCCGGTGCAATCGTGTTATGGGGCTTGAGTGGCTTCTACATTGTTGATGAAGGAACACGTGGTGTGGAGACACGTTTTGGCGCCTATGTGACAACAACGCAGCCAGGTTTAAACTGGCATTTTCCAACACCTATCGAGCAAGTTCAAGTCGTTGACGTGCAAAATGTTCAGGTGGTTGAAGTGGGATATCGCTCCGGTGGCCGTCAGGGGGGAGGATCTGTACCCAGAGAAGCATTAATGTTGACTAGAGATGAAAACATTGTTGATGTTCGCCTGGCGGTACAATATCAAGTTAAAGATGCCAAGGACTATGTTTTTAATGTACTCAACCCTACTGCGACTCTTAAGCAAGTAACAGAAGGCGTAGAACGTGGAGTCATTGGACACAGTACTATGGATTTTGTTTTAACCGAAGGACGTAGCGAGATTGTTGCTGAAATTCAGAAAGAAATTCAAAAAGTAATGGATACCTACGAATCTGGCATTTTAATAACCACTGTAAATCTTCAAGATGCTCAACCCCCTGAACAAGTTCAGGGTGCCTTTGAAGATGCTATTAAAGCGCGTGAAGATAAACAACGCTATATCAATGAAGCGCAAGCTTATTCTAATGAAGTGGTTCCAGTAGCACGTGGTGCGGCATCAAGAAAAGTACAGGAAGCAGAAGGTTATAAGGTAAGTGTTATTGCTGAGGCAACGGGTGAAGTGAGTCGTTTTTCACAGTTGCTAACAGAATATCATAAGGCACCTAAAGTCACCAGACAAAGAATGTATCTGGAATCTATGGAGCAAGTTTTAAGTAATACTTCTACAGTAATGGTTGATGTGAAGGGTGGGAATAATTTGCTTTATTTACCTTTGGATAAGTTAGGTAACAAAACAGTAAGTGCTGTAGCAGACAATTCTGCTAAAAGGTCAAACTTAAGAACTATTCCAAAACCAATAAGAAATACTAGTACTTCACGACCCTCAAGTCGTGGTCGTAGTCGTGATGTGAGGGGACGGTAATATGGGACAAAATAAAATTTTAATAACGGTAGCAGTTCTGTTTTTTCTGGTTTCGACGTCAGTTTTCACTGTATCAGAAACGGAGAGAGCCATTAAATTCCGTTTAGGGGAAGTGATAGATTCAGAGTTTGATCCAGGTTTACACTTTAAAATGCCGTTTATCAATAATGTAAAGAAGTTTGATTCACGTATTTTGACATTAGATTCAAAACCTGAACGTTTCTTAACAGCGGAAAAGAAAAATGTAATCGTTGATTCATTTATTAAATGGAGAATTGCCGATGTAAAAACCTTTTACACATCTGTTGCTGGTGATGTTAGGCAGGCAAATATTCGTTTAGATCAAATTATTAAAGACGCTTTTCGTAGTGAATTTAGTAAGCGCAATATAAAAGAATTGGTTTCTGCTGATCGTAATGCAATTCGAACTGCATTAATTACCCTTGCTTCACCCATTGCTGAAAATTTGGGTGTCGAAATAGTTGACGTACAAGTTAAACGAATTGATTTGCCCCCTGAAGTGAGTTCTTCCGTTTATCGACGGATGGAAGCTGAAAGGGAAAGAGTGGCTAGAGAGTTTCGTTCGCAAGGTAAAGAAGCGGCAGAACGTATCCGTGCAGATGCGGATAAACAACGAGAAATTATTTTAGCAAATGCTTTTCGTGATGCCGAGGTTCTTCGCGGTGCGGGTGATGCAACAGCAGCTGATATATATGCTAAAGCCTATGGTGAAGATATTGAGTTTTTTAGCTTTTATCGAAGTATGAATGCTTATAAGAAAACATTCCGAAATGCGGGTGATATGCTGGTAGTTGAGCCAGATTCTGATTTCTTTAAGTATTTTAAAAGTCAGAATAAATAGTCACGATTTTTGGTGGTTTGATGGAATAAGGTTGGTAACTTTATTTAGGCAGACCACCTTGTTACCGTTAACATAGTAAATACAAATAAACGCTCCATTTTTAATGGGGCGTTTTGTGCGAATAGACACAGATAAAATATGCAAAAAAAAGACGCCTGGCTTTTACCCCAAGGTATAGATGAGGTTTTACCTAAAGATGCGAAGCATCTAGAAGCTCTACGCAGGCAATTACTGGATGTATTTTCATGTTGGGGATATGAATTAGTTATTCCTCCTGTTGTTGATTTTCTGGATTCCTTATTAACAGGTTCAGGACATGACCTTGATCTTCAGACTTTTAAACTGACTGACCAGGTATCAGGCGAGATGCTTGGGGTTCGAGCAGACATGACTCCACAAGTTGCACGTATTGATGCGCATAACTTGAAACATGATCGACCTACCAGACTTTGTTATGTTGGAACTACATTAAGGACATTGGGTGATTCATTAGAAAAAACCAGAAGCCCCATGCAAATTGGTGCGGAAATATATGGACATTCAGGCATTGAAAGTGATTTTGAAGTGATTCAGTTAATGCTGGAGATGCTTGCAGTTACCGGCTTGCAAAATGTACATTTAGATCTCGGCCATGTGGGCATATACCGTGCATTATCAGAACAGGCTGGATTGACGCAACAACAGGAAACAGAGTTATTTGACGTGTTACAGCGTAAAGCCAGAACAGAACTTAATGAATTAGTTGCTGGTTTTAATATAGAGGATAAATATAAGCATATTTTTATCACACTACCCACTTTAAACGGCGGTCGTGATGTACTCGATAAAGCAACAAACATACTTGCAAATACTAATGCTGTTGTTCTTGATGCTTTGGCAGAATTACAAGCGATTGCAGATAAATTGAGTATCAATTTTCCTTCCTTACCCGTCAGTTTTGACTTGTCTGAATTACGTGGCTATAACTATCATACAGGTATGGTATTTGCCACTTTTATACCGCAAATGGGTAGAGAGATTGCTAGAGGTGGTCGGTATGATAATATTGGTGAATTTTTTGGCAGATCTCGTGCTGCAACAGGGTTCAGTGCTGATCTGAGGTTGTTGAATTCATTAAGTCAACAAGTAATAGAAGATAAAGCAGAACAGCTGATTTATGCACCTATATCAGATGACACAACATTAATTGAAACAATTAGAGACCTAAGAGCAAAAGGTATTTGCGTCATTCAACAATTACCTGGGCACCCAGGTGAAATTGAAGAACTGGCATGTACTGGCATATTAGAAAAAGAAAATCAATTTTGGGTTGTTAAACCCTTAGTATAAGTTGGAATAATCATGGGTAAAAATGTTGTAGTCATCGGCACACAATGGGGTGACGAAGGAAAAGGCAAATTGGTCGATCTTTTAACGGATCAGGCTGCAGCCGTTGTTCGTTTTCAGGGAGGACATAATGCAGGTCACACTCTGGTTATAAATGGAAAAAAAACAATATTACATCTCATTCCTTCGGGCGTTTTAAGAGAAGGCGTGGAATGTATGATTGGTAATGGCGTTGTATTGTCCTTAGAGGCATTATTTGAAGAAATCGAAACCTTGGAAAAATCTGGAATACCGGTAACAAATCGTCTGAGAATAAGTGCAGCATGTGCATTGATATTGCCTATACATATTGCCATTGATCAGGCCAGGGAAATTGCTAGGGGTGCAAAAGCAATTGGTACTACAGGACGCGGGATAGGTCCAGCATATGAAGACAAAGTTGCCAGGAGAGGCTTGCGTGCTGGAGACCTTTTGAATCCTGAAAAATTTTCAAAAGGTTTGAAAGAATTAGTCGATTATCATAATTTCATGTTGACAGAGTACTACCAAGTAGAAGCTCTTGACTATCAGCAAATGCTGGAAACTACTTTAAAGTTAGCGGAACATATTAAGCCAATGTTAACGGATGTAGGTGAAGAATTAAAAAACTATCAACAGGCTGATAAGAATATACTTTTTGAAGGTGCTCAGGGTGCCTTACTCGATATTGATCATGGCACATATCCTTATGTAACCTCATCAAGTACAACAGCGGGTGGAGCATCGACCGGTACTGGCATTGGTCCGTTAGATCTTGATTATGTTTTAGGAATTACAAAAGCGTATTCAACAAGAGTGGGTAATGGGCCTTTTCCAACAGAATTAGATGATGAGTATGGTGAACATTTAGGTGTTAAGGGTCATGAATTTGGTGCAACCACAGGACGTAAACGTAGAACGGGTTGGTTTGATGCTGTGTCTATGCGTAAATCTGTACAATTGAATAGTCTAAGCGGGATTTGTTTAACAAAACTCGACGTACTGGATGGTTTGGATAAAATCGGTATTTGTACCGCTTATAAAATCAATGGTGTTGTGACAGAAATAGCGCCTTTAGGCGCTGACCAATACGAAGCATGTGAAGCTGTTATTGAGGAAATGCCTGGTTGGACCGAAACAACAGCTGGAATTACAGAGCTTGATAAATTACCTGCCAATGCAAAAGCATATATTGAGCGGATTGAGCAATTGATGGAGGTTAAAATTGCTATTTTGTCGACGGGACCTGATCGCGATGAAACTGTGATTATTGAGAACCCGTTTGCTTGATATACTAATGTAATATTTTAAATTTTTCTTAAACTATATTCTATAGAAATAATCTAAAGAAGTTTTTTTAAATGAGTCTATACTAAGGGTATACCAAACGAGCAGATGTGAACCAATTATTGGATTAAAGCTTGATGAGGGAAGCCAAGACGCAATAAATGAATTAACAATAAAAATTCAGCTGGCAAACTTCTTAGTTATTGAGGCCATCCAATAAGAAGACAGAAAAAATAATAACATAGTGCTTTACTTGGTATGAATATCAGAATATACTAATACCGTAAATCGCTTAAAGCTGTTTTGGTGATTTATATTATTTCTTATCAAAATATCCAAGAGAGGGGATCATGAATAAAACAAAATTACTACTTGCTAGTGCTTTATTAGCTTTAACTGCTGGCTGTGCAACTACTGAAGTTGAAAAAGCTGTATCAGTTTCAACTGCGCCAAAATTATATAATGAAACATTAAATCCACGCCAAAAAGAATACCCAAATCACTTAGGCTTTAATGATTTACACATTCAGGCCATTAGACATCTGAAACCAAGTACAAATGATGTCCATGATCCTGATTTACAAACAATAGTACATCATCACTGTAAAGCTTATGACGATGGGACTTTTACATGTTTGATGTTTCACACGGGCATGAAAGATCAGGATAAACCTATCGGTTTTGAATACATCATTACCACAGAACAATTTAATAATTTACCTGCAGACGAGAAAAAATACTGGCATTACCATTTAGTAGAAGTTCCTCGTGCGCATGCAACATTTCCTGATTTAACTCCAGCTGAAGCAGCAAAAATTTTACCAGCCGTTAATGAAACATATGGTAAGGTCATTTATTTTATGAACCCGCATGACAAGATGCCATTGGGTGAACCTTATGTTTTGATAGTTCAGGATATGCCAGAACAGGATTAAAATATCCCCCGGGTTGTATAGATTAATGTTTTTATACAATCCAATACAAGTGTGCGTTGCACACATCTCAGCCAGCAGTATATTTTTCTGCTGGCTTTTTTTATGGAGTTGAAATGCAGCTATTTTTGATTCTAGTCGTTGGTGTTTTTTGTACTAATCCTTTATTTGCTGATGATTTATTGGGTTTACCCTCATTAAGTATTCCAGTAACCAATCGTCAAACTGACGATAAAATTGAGTTGGGACGAATATTGTTTAATGATATTCGTTTTAGTGCTGATAACTCAATAAGTTGTGCTAGTTGTCATCATGCTGATAAGGCCTTTACAGATGGTTTAATGGTAGCAAAGGGTATCAATAATCAGACAGGAACACGTAATGCGCCTACTGTAATAAACGCCGCTTTTTATAATACCTTGTTTTTAGATGGTAGAGCAAAGAGTCTGGAAGATCAGGCTTTAGGTCCCTTTGTAAATTCTGTTGAACATGGTTTAAAAGATTATACAAAAATTATTAATGTTGTTCGCTCTGATACACATTATCTGCAAATGTTTAAACAGGCTTTTAATCTTTCAGCTGATAAAATATCTATTGAACATATTAGCAAAGCCATTGCCAGTTTTGAACGAACATTAATTGCGGGTAATTCACCTTTTGATCAATATTATTTTGGCAGAGACCATACTAAAATGTCTGACAGTGCTGCCAGAGGTTTAAGGTTGTTTCGTCGCAAGGGAAATTGTGCTAATTGCCATGAAATTTCATGGGATAGTGCTTTATTTATGGACAATCGTTTTTATAATATTGGAGTCGGTTTCAATCGTATAAAACCCAAGATAAATGAGATCCAATTAGCATTGGACAACGGAACAAAAGTTGAACAATTAGGATTGTCAGCATTACAAAATTCGGAATTAGGTCAATTCAATGTAACTCATAACATTAGGGATATGGGGAAATTTAAAACGCCTACTTTACGTAATATAAGCTTAACTGCTCCTTATATGCATGATGGAAGTATGAAAACCCTGGAAGAGGTTGTTGAATATTACGACAAAGGTGGAGATCCAAACAGATTTATTGATGCAGCAATTTTTCCTTTGCATTTCAGCAAGCAGGAAAAAGCTGATTTGGTAGAATTTTTGAAAGCATTAACCAGTCCACAATTGTTAGCAAAATGAATACTTTAAAATCTTTAGTTATACGGAATTATTTATAGAGTTTTACACTGACTTTGGAGTAATTCTACTTTGTCAGATTATAAATGTTGGGTGCGTTGCACGCACCAAAAGATCCTGCCATTGCCGAAAGGGTGCGTACAACGCACTCTACGAAGATATTTTTTATAGTATCCATTCAAACGTGACAAAGTAGGATTAACGACAATTAAATTAAGTAGTTTAAGAAAAAAAACATCCTTGTTCCCATTCCTGTTTTGGTTTACTTTTATGGCTGCTGATCTGCTTGCAGGTTGAATATGGTTGGCCTTCACTAGCAGCTAACCACTTCTCAACTCCCTCTACCCATCAATACAACAATGACAGAGTACTAGTCTTTGTTGATAACAACACAACATTTTTAGATCAGGCTCTATCATACTATCAAAAGCCTGAATACTGCCTGAACCAATTAGCAGTATTTTTTACTTATTTATATTTAGGTAGGTGGAAAACAAATAATCATCCAGATCTTTTCCTTGTGCAAAACCTCTCGCTTCATATTGAAAGTATGCCGCGACGGAAATCCATTGATGACGAACAGAGGCATTAGATTTAGATTTACATATTGATTCCTTAGGCTTAGGCATGTTTAAGTGCTTCAGGCATTTCAGCCAGTTTTTCTTCGGCATGAGAAACAAAAGGAACTCCTGGTTTACCCGTTGCTAAAACTGTACGGCAAAAACAATTAAACGTCTTCGAACCACCCGCTAACATTGCAATATTTTCAAACCCTTTCTGTAGCAAGATACGATATGCCAAGTAACTGCGAAATCCAACCCGACAGTAAACATAAATTGGCTGATCTTTTTTAAGTTCATGCAGTCGTGAACGTAGTTCTCGAAGCGGAATATTTATTGCCCCGGGTATACTCCATTCTGCATATTCCATTTGGCTGCGTACATCAAGTAAAATACCAGTGGATACTTGATCAGGAAAATTTTCCGCATACCAGAAATTCAAGTCGCCACGCAGGTAGTTTGAAGCGATAAACCCTGCCATATTAATGGGGTCTTTCGCTGAACCATAAGGGGGGGCATAGGCTAATTCGAGATGTTCCAGATCAAAGACAGTCATTCCTGCATGAATAGCAGTGGCAAATACATCAATCCGTTTATCTACACCATCATAACCAACTATCTGAGCACCCAGAACCTTACCCGTTTCAGGTTCAAAAATAAGTTTGACGTGCATAGGTGCAGTACCTGGATAATATCCCGCATGTCCAGAAGGGTGAAGATAGACTTTATGAAAAGATAGATTGAGACGACGCAAGGTTTTTTCTGACGCACCGGTAGATCCTGCAGTCATATCAAATACCTTGACCACGGCAGTTCCCTGAGTAGACCGGTATTGGCTAGTACGGCCAAAAATATTATCTGCAACAATCCTGCCTTGCCGGTTTGCGGGTCCCGCCAGAGGTATCTGAGTAGGTTCTCCCGTCACAGTATCGGTGACTTCTACCATATCGCCGGCGGCATAGATATCTGGATCTGAAGTTTGCATATGGCTGTCCACTTTGATGCCGCCCATATTGCCTATTGTCAGTCCAGCGTCAATTGCAAGTTTTGCAGCTGGCCTGACGCCGATCGCCAGCACAACAAAATCTGCAACCACAGACTCATCATTATCCAGAATTACCTTAACTTGTCCTGATGCGTCAACAAACTTCTTGGCGGCACTCCCCAAGTGTAGTTGAACACCTTTATTTTCCATATGGTAGCGCAAATCACAAGCCATCTCGTAATCAAGGGGCGGCATTAACTGATTCTGCAATTCGACTAATTCCACCTCCATATTTCGCTGTCGGAATGCTTCGGCAACTTCTATACCGATAAATCCTCCACCAATGATTATGGCTTTGCTTGCTCCTGCATCAATCTGTTGAATAATGGAATCCATATCGGGGATATTTCTAAGTACAAATATCTTCTGATGATCAATTCCTGGAATAGGGGGTCTTAGTGCATCAGCCCCTTGCGACAAGACTAATTTGTCATAGCATTCCACATAGGTTTGGCCCAGATTTTGGTCTACGACAGTGAGTTGTTTCAGCTGACGATCAATGTCAATTACTTCATGCCCCGTTCGAACATTAATATTGAGTGTTTCTTTCAAGCTTTCCGGTGTTTGCAACAATAGAGCGTCTCGATCCTTGATATCTCCACCAATGTGATATGGCAATCCACAATTTGCAAAGGAAATAAATGCATCTTTTTCAAGAACTACGATTTCAGCATCTTCACTTAATCTTCTGGCTCGAGCTGCGGTTGATGCTCCGGCAGCTACGCCTCCAATGACGACTATTTTCAAAATAAACTCCTGGCAAATATTAGGTATTTAAAATAACGAGCTATGACAATATACGAAAGTAACTCTTATAACAGTGAACGTACCCAGCGAATAATATCTTCTGTGCCCATTGCACCCGCCTGTCTTGCTATTTCAACACCATTTTTGAACAGTGCTAACGTTGGAATACTACGAATATTATATTGCCCAGCTAACGTTTGCTCTTTCTCAGTGTTGACTTTTGCTACTCTAACTTTAGGTTCAAGTTCTGCCGCTGCTTTTGAATATGCAGGTGCCATCATTTTACAAGGGCCGCACCAGGGCGCCCAGAAATCAACGACAACAGGAATATCATTTCGACTGATATGTCGAGCAAAAGTGTTGGTTGTCAATTCAATAGGATGATGTAGAAATAGTGCCTGTTTACAGTGACCACATTTGGGTTTATCACTCAGACGCTGAGCAACGATTCGGTTTACAGAGCTGCACTGTGGACAAACAATATGAAATGAATCTGTCATTGTTCTCTACCTAAGATCGTTAAACTTGATTTTGTATATAATGTTAGCACATCATAAAAAGATAATAGATAATTTCAAATTTACACATCCTTTTTTTTAACATCGTTAACAACACTTGCGTAAATACTGTGTTTATTGTCTGAAATAAGGAAATAGATACTCATTCTCACATTCTGGTAGCTGATTTTGGCCTCTGGCTTGTTAATATCGATTATCTATCGCTGCATTTTTCCTTGTGCAAGCCTTAAACTTCTTGATCAAATAAACTCTGACCGGATATTTTCTGTTGTATGTCTGACGCTGGAATTCCCCTATGTGCAGACATATGACCTGTATTTATCCCTGCTTGTTCTAGTTGGACTTTTAAATAATCTAAATGGGTTGATATTTTTGCTACAGTTTCTGGGTTATCGCTCCAGAAACGGGTATTAACTGTTTTATCAAAGCAGGAAATTTTGCAATGAATGGTACCTGATTTCGGTGGGGTAACAGTAATGGAAACAGTCCAGTTTTGTTGTTTTTCATCGTTATCATTTTGTTGGTCACGATCAATTTCAATTTTTACTGATTCAGCATTGTCTTTATGCAAAAAAGGGAGATCAAGAATCCATACTTGTCTTGGGTTTTCTTCTTTAGGCAGAGAAGCAAGCTGATTCAGTATCATCCTGGCTAATGTATTTTCTGTTTTTTGTTGCATCTCTTTCATTAAATTTATCTCACTACTTTTTTCATTTTTCTCCAATTTAAGTTTTAATTGATGTTTTAAGCTGTGCTGAAATTTTAACAATAATATTTTAAAATCGGCTGTAAGGTTAAGATTATTATTTTTAGCATATTGAGCAATCTTTGCTTCCAAAAAAAGACCTGAGTGAGAAATTGCATGTTTTAATTGTTTTGAGTTGTTCAGGCTTTGTTGTTGCGGAAGGCTGTCTAAAATTTCTTTGGCCAATTGTTTTAAAGTATCTGGAATATTTTTATTGTTATTGATGGCATTCAGGTTATTAATAATTTGATTGAGTAAAACTGAGGGGGATTCTTGTATAGGCAATAATTGTTTGAAGGTGTCCTGAATTTTTTGCTGTGTACTTTCCGATGACCTCTGAAGTAGTTTGAATTCTGTTTGAGTGCCAGTCTTAATAACCTCAAGTTTAACTTGCTGTCCTTTTATTAATAAGGGTGTATTTACTGATTTATTAAATTCAGTTTCTGAATAAGTTATTTGGCTTTTGTTTAATGAAATGATAACTGGCTGAGTTGCTTTTGAGCTGTTTAATTTATCATTCTTTTGATTGTTTTCTGACAATTGTAATTGAATTTTGTGGTCTTTGATGTCAATTATTTTTGCAGAAATAATTTGTCCAGCACTGAGTTTTTCTGATTTTATATCAAGTATTTTAAATTCTGGCTGTAATCCTGGTTTCGTGACTTCCAGTTTGAGTTGTTGTCCGATTCTAAAGTTTTCTGAATTGGTAAATGGGACAGCAGATAAATGGCTGCTATGTTTGTCAATTGAATAGCTTAACTGTTTTACATGTAATGAAAATTCTGTAAATTGATTATTTGTTTTTTCAGACGATTGCAGTTGAAGTGTATTGTTATTTATAGCAATCACTTTGGTGGTTATTACTTGACCTGGTATCAACTTAACACCGAGTTTATCTATGATCTTGAATTCAGGGTTGTTTCCTTGTTGTTTGACTTCAAGTTGGATTTTTTGCCCAGGCTTAAAGCTCAAGAAATCACTTGTGGCTTGCCTGGACTCAATTGCTTTGGTGTCAGAAAAGCTTAATTGTTGTTTAGTGAGTGTAATAATGGGATTGTTCTTTTGCAGAACATTTTGCTGTAATGATTTGCTATATTCCTTACTCTCAGCATTAAGATGGGTATAAAGTTTTAACTGAATTTTATCGCCACTGATGGATATAATTTTTGCTGTAATGAGTGGTAATGTTAAGGATTCAAATGTTTTTGTTTCCCCGCGACTTTTTTGAATCTCATTTGCTGGAATAATTTGTTTGAGTACAAGATCTTTTATATTTATTAGTTTATTTGTTTCTTGTGACTTGAGCGTTTCTGTGGATTTTAGTTCGGCATCACTGCTTAATACTTTAAATTCTGCTGCAGGTGTTACTTTAGTCACCAATAATTGCAGTGTTTGCCCAGGCTTAGTATCAATCGACAAGTTGCTTTGTACTTGTATGGGCTTTGGTGATTGAGATGTTTGTAGTGTTAGTATTCGAGATTCAGATTTGACATTGATTATTTTAGCTTCAATCAATTGATTTAACTTTAAACTGGAGACATCTTTATTTGAGGCGGCTAATGAAGAGAGCTGCTTTTTCTGAGTCTGAGTTTGATTGATATCCATTTATGCTAATTTAACATTTTTCTTATATGTTCTATTTCATCTTTCGCCTGGTCAAGAATATTGATACTTTGATTTGCGTCCAGGCTGCCAGCTACCAGTTTTTTATAAGCCGGAAGCTGATCCATCTTAGGCATTTTTTTTATATCAACTTTGCCTATAAAGCTGTGTAACTGTGAAATCATCACAATATCGGTATAATCAGGCTTATCGCTAGTTCCTTTTCTATACCAGTTTTCTGCATTAATAATCACATCTTCAAAGTCAGCAGGAAAATCCCATTTTCTTATGATTTGTATGCCAATTTCAGCACGTAGCTGTTTAACCGTATCGGCTAAATCTTTGGGACTTTCTAAAATTTCAGGTTGTTTGTCAGCGAAAGTTAAAATTGGCACTATGCCTATATCATGTATTAATCCAGCCAGCATGGCTCTGTCTGGGTCAAACCCCGGGGTTTTATGGGCAAAAACTGCACTTATAGATGCCACGTAGCTACTGTGAGCCCATAATTCCTGCATTTTTTTTCTGATAATGGGTGATTTAGCTGTGAATACTGCTTTCATTGCGAAAGCGGTAATAATGTCTTGAGCTGCTTTTAAGCCTAGGCGAGTTAGTGCTTCCGGGCAACTCTCTATTTTTCGTCTGCCTCGATACAATGGGCTATTAGATATTTGTATTAAACGGGCAGTGATAGAAGGGTCGATCTGAACTACACGAGCAATTTTGCTGTTATTGGCTTTTTCATCATTAATTGCACGACGAATTTTAAATGAAACATCAGGAATAGTGGGTAAAGCAAGCTTGTCTGATTGCATGAACTTGTAACAATTAAGATACAGACGGTTTTTTGCCAAACTGGCAGCTGTTTTTATTTTAATCTCTGAAGCTGTCATATTGTGATGTTGTGAACAATCCTTGCTAAAGCAGTGTTAATTTTTATAATCTATCAGATGATTTTAGTTTAAAATTGATGATTTGGTTTGGAATTAAGTGAAATTTGATGAGTGTAGGCCCGGTTAATTACGCATCTGATATAATTACAACATTAAAAACAATCAGAGACTATATACGTTGGGGTGCCAGTCAGCTTACTGAAAATAAAGTATTTTTAGGACATGGATTAGCGACACCCTTACATGAATCAGCTGCAATTGTATTACATACACTTTTTCAGCCCTATAATCTTGATGATTGTTATTTAGATGCTATTTTAACGGTTGAAGAACGTAAAAATGTTTTGCAACTACTTAATAGACGAATTGATGAACGTAAGCCTGTTGCTTATTTAACGCATGAGGCTATTTTTGCAGGACTGTCTTTTTATGTTGATGAAAGGGTGCTCGTTCCCCGGTCGCCCATTGCTGAATTGATTGAACAACGTTTTGAACCTTGGGTAGACGAAGATCAGGTATTCAATGTTCTGGATTTATGTACAGGAAGTGCCTGCATTGCAATTGCATGTGCCTATGCTTTTCCTGAAGCACAGATTGATGCTGTTGAATTGTCTGATGATGCATTAGATGTTGCAAAGATTAATATTGATAAACATAATATTTTAGAACAAGTCAGTTTATATAAATCAGATTTATTTAACCAGTTACCAGAAAAAAAATATGATGTCATTGTCAGTAATCCGCCTTATGTAGCAATTCAAGAATGGGAGAATCTTCCTGATGAATACCATAATGAACCCGAAATGGGTTTTACTGGTGGTGTATCAGGATTGGATCTGGTATTACGTATACTGGTAGATGCAAACAATTATTTAACAAAGCAGGGTATTTTAATTATTGAAGTAGGTAGTAGTGCTGAAACACTACAACAACTTTTTCCACAAATCCCTTTTTATTGGCTGGAATTTGAACGCGGTGGTGATGGTATTTTTCTGCTTACCGCTGAACAAGTTCGGCAATATCACCAACAATTTATAATCACTATTTAATATGTCAGGCAATTCGATCGGAAAATTATTTACCGTTACTACCTTTGGCGAAAGTCATGGGCTTGCATTAGGTTGTACCGTGGATGGTTGTCCTCCAGGTATTTCTCTAACTGCAGCAGATATACAGTTAGATCTTGACAGAAGGAAACCTGGGACTTCCAGACATACTACGCAACGCAGAGAAGCTGATCAGGTAAAAATTCTTTCTGGTGTTTTTGAAGGAAAAACCACGGGCACCCCAATAGGGTTGATGATAGAAAACACGGACCAGCGATCTAAAGACTATTCAAAGATAGCAGAATCATTTCGGCCTGGACATGCTGATTACAGTTATCAGCATAAATATGGATTTAGGGATTATAGAGGGGGCGGGCGATCTTCTGCTCGTGAAACAGCTATGCGTGTTGCGGCCGGTGCTATAGCCAAGAAATACCTAAAACAAAAGCATAATATTGAAATAAAAGGATTTTTATCACAATTAGGACCCATTAAGATTGAAACCATCGATTTAGCGATCGTTGAAACCAATCCGTTTTTTTGTCCTGATGCTAATAAAATTTCTGAAATGGAAGCTTATATGGATGCCCTCAGAAAAGAAGGGGATTCCATTGGGGCAAAAGTGGATGTTATCGCAACAAATGTGCCTGCTGGTTTAGGTGAACCTATATTTGATCGATTGGATGCTGAATTGGCGCACAGTTTAATGAGTATCAATGCGGTCAAAGGTGTTGAAATTGGCGATGGATTTGATTGTGTCAATAGCAAAGGTACTTATTTTAGAGATGAAATTACGCCTGATGGCTT
>Ga0256847_1000642_pt1 | contig 21007 bp, 11 predicted proteins | sample TeddybearmetaG_FD_189099 | JGI IMG/M metagenome (GOLD analysis project Ga0256847, IMG submission 189099) | Hydrothermal vent microbial communities from East Pacific Rise, Pacific Ocean - Teddybear | ecosystem: Environmental > Aquatic > Marine > Hydrothermal vents | place: Pacific Ocean: East... | reverse complement strand
GTCGGCGTATTTCAAGCGAACGCTCAACCAATGTTCCTGCTGGTCAGTACGATTCTGCGAAACGGGTTCTCGAGCCCAACAAAATCACCAACCAATTGCTGGCTTTGGAAATTACGGCTGATCTTGGTTTTGCTGAGCTAACCTCTGCAACTGGCTTCAGTAAGTTTGAAGACGATGGTCAACGAGACCAGACCGATCTTCTGATCTCGCTGGAATATAGCTATGAGGCTTTCCCGCAATTTACCTCTTTCACCAGAGAAGTTGGTGAAGAAGAACGGATCAATCAGGAACTGCGACTTGTGTCGACAACTGACGGTCCACTCAACTGGATTATCGGTGCTTATTATAACAAAGCGGAATCTGCGGGCTTCTCAAAAGAGTTCGTTCCGGGCTTTGTTCCGTTTGTGAATGCAAACTTTGCCTTCGGCCTCACTGATCGCCCCGACGCCTTGGAATATTTTTCCACGGGTAATGATAAGCTGGAAGAAAGTGCTTTCTTTGGCGAAGTTGGATATGACATAACAGATCAACTCACTGTCACGGTTGGCGGTAGATTTTATGAGTATGATTTACAGGCAGCGTCCACAGTCGATTTCCCACTGTTTGAGCCACTTACATTCACAGCTCAAACCCTGAGCCAGATCAAGAATAACGCATTTGATCCCGCTCTAGCGCAATCCGACGATGGCTTCCTGTCTAAATTCAATCTGTCTTACGATGTCTCTGACGATGTTCTGGTTTATGGTACCATCTCAGAGGGGTATCGTATCGGCGCATCGAACGGTGTAGGTCAATGTATGGCCTTTGACCCTAATGCTACTCAAGGTGCATGTGCGCTTGCTCCGGGGCAGCAATTTGGACCGAATGCCGGTGACGTTGCTCAGTTTGACGAGCGTCAATTCGGCCCAGATCAAACCACCAATTATGAGCTCGGCTTCAAGTCGACTCTCGCTGATGGTGATCTGATCTTCAACGGCGCGGTGTACTTCATTGAGTGGTCGGACCCGCAACTCTCATCGGCAACCGTGAACGCGAATATTCCGATCACGATTAACGCTGATGGAGCCGAATCCAAGGGTGTCGAGTTCTCCGCAGACTGGCGTGCCAGTGATAATTTCCGTGTCCGTGGTAGCTATAGCCACGTTACGGCAGAGCTGACAGCTGACGTTCCTTCCTTGATCCGGACAATTACCCCTCCGGGGTTTGGGACCGCCTTCATTGACGGTAAAAGCGGTGATCGTCTGCCGGGGTCGCCTGAAGATCAGTTCTCGTTCTTCGCAACCTATGATTATGGCCTGTTCTATGGCGGCGATGTTGCCCTCAACTTTGGCTATGCATGGCAGGGCGATGTTCTGACCCGCACTGGTGGCAAAGGAAATAGCATCACGCTTGATTCCTTCGGTATCGCGAACGCTTCAGCCGTCTATGCGGCTGATACTTGGACGGCCTCTCTATTCGTCAACAACTTGTTCGACGAGTTTGCAGAAACCGGAGCGGTCGGTACCCCACTTTCGGTTCAGACGGTAAATGGTTCAACCGTGCGCAGCCACTATACGACCGTTGCCGCGCCGCGGGCGGTTGGTGTTCGCTTCAACTGGCGGTTTGAGAACTAGTCTCTGAACTCCATACACATTTAGAAAGCGCCCGGTTGTCCGGGCGCTTTTTTGCTTTTGCAGACCAAGCTACAGTCGAACGGCATAGGCAAAGCGATCAAACCCGCGAAGTTCGACCAACGCCATCAGATACACGACGAAGTGAAGGGTGGGGGCCTTGACCCGTACAGGCCGCCTATCCAAGCTGCGAAGGAGAGTAATTCTGGTTCGCAATAATGGTCACAGACGCAACACTTCAGTCTAGATTGACGCCTCGTGCCATTCGGCCGCGGACATTTTGGCGATTTCAGGCTTTATTCTGGCTCAGTGTTTTTGTCTGGCGCACGGCGCATACGCATGCCTATGGTTATGGCTGGCGCGGCGCTGATCTGCGACTGATTTCGATGGCTGCTGCGATGGTGCTGACCTATGGGCTGGGCCAGATCATCGTGAAAATCGCGCCTGAGCGAATGCAGGCTGGGCGGGTTGGATTGGTGCTTATCCTGACCAGCCTTATTGCCTTGGGTCACACGGCAGCAGACCGCTTGCTTTACACCACTGCGGGTAATGATTGGGTACTGACACCGTTCGCATGGGGTGAATATTTCGAAATTCTCAGTGTCAATTCGTTGGTCTTTCTGACTTGGATGGCCTTCTTCATTGTAATCCTGCAATTCAGCCGGCTGCGCGAGCGCGAGAATGCAATCCAAAGGCTGACTCAGATTGCCAAGGATGCGCGGCTGCAAACGCTGATGCAGCAGCTCAATCCACATTTCCTGTTCAATACGCTCAATTCTTTGTCCGCCTTGATTGCGGAAGGGCGGTCTCAGGATGCCGACAGCATGTTGCTGCAACTCAGCCGGTTCCTGCGCCACGTCATTGATGCTGATCAGGAGGAAAAGACTGAGTTGCGAGATGAAATTGCGATCGTCGAAGACTTTCTTGCGATCCAGAAGGTGCGGTTCGGGGAGCGCTTGAGTTTTGACATTTCAATTCCGGCTAATTGCGAACAGGCGCTACTGCCAATCATGCTGCTGCAACCGATTGTCGAGAACGCCGTAAAGCATGGCCAAGATGTGAAGACGGGTGCCTGCCATGTCGTGATCTCTGCCAAAACCAGCAAGGGTCGCCTAATGTTGACAGTGACAGATCAGGGGCCCGGATTTTCTAGTCAGACGTTTGAACAACAAGGCGCGGGCTTCAACCTTATCCGGGCGCGGCTGTCCGCTCATTATGACACCGAGGCACAGCTCATTCTGTCGAATACAGAAGCGGGCGGCGCGCAAGTCATGATTGCCATGGATTTTGAGACAGCAGGTGACATGGGAATGGAGCAAATCGCATGAAAGTCTTGATTGCTGAAGATGAGCCTTTGGCGGCGCGGCGACTGGTTATGGAGCTGGGCCGGATTGGCGATATTGATATTGTCGGCCCGTATGAGCACGGCGTTGACGCACGGCGGGCGATTGTCGAGCGCCGACCAGATGTGGCTTTGCTGGACGTGCAAATGCCGGGCGCAAACGGGTTTGAAGTGTTGGAAGGGCTTGGCGAAGCAGAGGTCCCGCTGGTGATCTTCACGACTGCATATAAGCGCTATGCAGTATCGGCGTTTAAGGCTGGCGCGATTGATTATCTGCTCAAGCCGATCGATTCAAAGGCGCTCGAACTGGCACTGGACAAGGCGCGCAGCCGCTTGCGCGAGCAGGACGCAGAATCGCGCAGTGGTGAGCTGCGGGCATTGCTGAGCCAGATGCGCACTGATGCGGATGTAAATTCTGAATATAAAAGCGCGTTCTGGGTAAAAGGTACGACGCAGAATATCCGGGTGAGCATCCATGATCTTGAATCGATTGAGGCGGTGCGGGACTATGTCTTGATGCATACGCGAAATCGCTCGCATCTGATGCGCGGGAAAATATCCGGGCTTGAGCAACAGCTTGACCCGAGCCAATTCATCCGCGTGCATCGCTCCTATATTCTCAATGTGAAATTCATCCGGGCATCGAGAAAACTGAAAGCGGGTGGCAAAGTCATCACCATGGCATCAGGCAAGGAAATCCGGGTTGGCCGAAAGTACGCAGCGGCAATTGGGTCGTGGCTGTAGGCATCTAAGTGGGCCGCGTTTGTTACAGATGTCATTCGTCGTTGTCTGGCGCATGTTGAACGCAAACCGCCTGACTTTTTGACAATATCAGCGATCTTGTTCTGGTCTTTTGGAACCTCCAATTTTGAGAGATACATAAATGAGCTTGAGGGTTGGGGATCCCCTATTTCCAACCCTCGTCATGCTGTTGTACCAGCGGGGCTAACATCAAAAATCATGGCCAAGTGGATCAGATTGAAACACTGATATAGAGAAACTGCACTATATCTGCGCGATTCTGCAAAAACTGCCCTTCCACCTGTTGCGCGTGCTGGAAATCACCGCCTTAGTATTGTGATGAGTGGTGTGTTTGGAAGTAGGGCGGATGTCGAGTTCAATTTTAGAAACTGTCAAAGCCCCGCGCGCGGCGTTTGTTGGCGCGGGCCCAAACGACACATTTGATCCTGTTGCTTCGGACGCGCAGAGTCAGCTGACGTTGGCACCGGTCTATCCTGAATGGCTGGGGGACCGGGCATTCTCAGCGACACATGGTGCGCGGTTCAATTATGTAGTTGGCGAAATGGCGCGCGGAATTGCGACACCGCGTATGGTGGTCGAAGCGGTGCGGGCTGGGTGTGTCGGTTTCTATGGTAGTGCCGGACTATCGCCGCAGGAGATTGAAGGCGGCGTGGAGGCGATCAAGCGCGATCTGTCGCCGGACCAAATCGCCTGGGGTGCTAATCTGATCCACTCTCCGCAGCAGCCCGGATACGAAGCCGCTGTGATTGACCTGTTTGTGAAGCAAGGCGTGAAGCGGGTTTCGGCCTCGGCATATATGAAACTATCGCCGGATATTGTGCGCTACACCGCGCTCGGTCTGTCGCGCGGCAAGGATGGTGAGATCAACCGCGAGCATCATGTCTTTGCGAAGGTTTCGCGCGCGGAAGTGGCTGAAGCGTTTATGGCCCCGGCGCCGCAAAAGCTGCTCAGCGAACTGGTCGCGGCGGGTCTGATCAGTGCGGGCCAAGCCGAACTTGCGGCCTTAGTTCCGGTTGCCGCTGAGATCACCGCTGAAGCCGATAGTGGCGGGCATACGGATAATCGCCCCGCTGCGCCTCTATTTGCGTCGCTCAGTCTGGCCCGTGACCGGGTGGCGGCGCGTACCGGCGTTGATGCCAATGCGATCCGGATCGGGCTGGCCGGCGGAATTGCGACCCCGCATGGCGTGGCAGCGGCGTTCCAGATGGGCGCAGCTTATGTGCTGACCGGATCGATCAATCAGTCGGCAGTTGAGTCTGGCCTGTCTGAGGCCGGGCGGGCATTGCTGTGCAAAGCCGGGCCTGCCGATGTGATCATGGCCCCGGCGGCGGACATGTTCGAGCAGGGGGTTGAGGTTCAGGTCTTGCGCCGCGGGACATTGTTCGGGATGCGGGCGAAACGGCTGCACGGGCTGTATCGCTCTGGCGCATCGTTTGAGAGCATGGAGCAGAAAGACCGCGATTGGTTGGAATCGGTTCTCGGTGAACCGTTTGAGGCAGCGTGGGCGCAGACCAAGAGCTTTATTGAGCAGGCTAATCCGAAAGAGGCTGAACGTGCGGCGAGTGACGGCAATAAGCGGCTAGCCCTAGTGGCGCGGCGCTATCTTTTCATGGGCGCGCAATGGGCCCGCGAAGGGCAAGAGGGCAGGGCAGCCGACTATCAGATATGGTGCGGGCCTGCGATGGGCGTGTTCAATGAATGGGTTGCAGGCACGCCGCTTGAACCAGCTGAGAGCCGCACAGTCCGCCAGATTGCCTGGAACCTGATGGAGGGCGCCGCCCGGATCACGCGAGCCGGACAACTGCGTTCGCAAGGGGTTTCTGTGCCATCGACGGCTTTCAATTACACCCCGCAATGGTTTAGTGAGGCGGGCTAGGAAACTTTAGATATGCGTAGAGTGAAATCGAAGAAATCGATTGCCATCGCGGTTGTAGGTATCGGCTCAATCTTTCCGGGTCGGGGCGATCCGACTGGATTCTGGCGCGACCTGTTTGAAGGCCGCGATCTGCTCAAAGACGTGCCGCCGTCGCACTGGTTGATTGAAGATTATTACGACGCCAATCCGCGCACGCCGGACCGGACCTATGGCAAGCGCGGCGGGTTTATCGAACCGATCGCGTTCGACCCGATGACCTTTGGGATCCCGCCCAAAGCCATGCAGGCCACTGACACGGCCCAGATGCTGGCGCTGATCGCGGCCAAGATGACGCTTGACGATATTGAGCGCGATAGCGGCGGGAAGATCGACAAGACGCGCACCAGCGTGATCCTTGGTGTGGCTTCGGCGACAGAACTGACCGGGCATATGGCCGGGCGGTTGCAGCGTCCAGCTTGGGTCAATGCGATGCGCGAAGCTGGGCTGGCTGAGACTGATGTGCAGGACATCGCGGCGCGGATTTCCGATCATTATAGCGACTGGCAGGAAGCGACTTTTCCGGGCCTGCTCGGCAATGTGGTGGCTGGCCGGATTGCCAATCGGCTCGATCTAGGCGGTAGTAATTATGTCACCGATGCAGCCTGCGCATCGAGCCTCGCGGCGCTGCAGATCGCGCTACATGAGTTGCGCTCTGGCGATAGTGATACGGTGCTGGCGGGCGGGGTCGACGCGCTCAACGACATCCTGATGTATATGTGTTTTTCCAAAACACCCGCGCTGTCGCCCACTGGCGATTGTCGCCCGTTCTCGACCAAGGCAGATGGCACGATGCTGAGCGAGGGCGTTGGCATGCTGGCGCTGCGCCGACTTGATGATGCTGAGCGCGACGGCAATACGATCCACGCAGTGATCCGCGGGCTTGGCGGCGCGTCGGACGGTAAGGGAACAGCGGTCTATGCACCGCTACCTGCAGGTCAGGCCAGCGCCTTGAAGCGCGCTTACGCGCAGGCGGGATATGGGCCAGAAACTGTTGATCTGGTTGAAGCGCACGGCACCGGCACGATTGCTGGCGACAAGGCCGAACTGGCTGGTCTACATCAGGTGTTCGGACAGGACGAGGACAGCACGCCGTGGTGCGCGCTCGGGTCAGTGAAATCGCAAATGGGCCATTCCAAGGGCGCAGCCGGGGCGGCCAGCCTGACCAAAATGGTCTTGGCGCTGAGCCGGAAAGTCCTGCCGCCAACCATCAAAGTGGATGAACCAGCTGAGGCGATCAGCAATAGCAATGCGTTCTACCTGAATACCGAAGCGCGGCCTTGGGTGTCGGCGCCGGACCGGCCGCGGCGCGGATCGGTCAGCTCGTTCGGGTTTGGCGGCAGCAATTTCCACGTCGCACTGGAAGAATATACCGGGCCGCGTTCGGTCAAACCGTATCGCACTTTGCCATCGGAATTGTTCCTGTTCTCTGGCGCGTCGGCTTCGGAACTAGCGGCTGCTATTGAGGCCATTGCACCAGCCGAGCTGAGCGATGCCGGACTGGCAGCAGCCGCCGAGGCGAGCCATGCGGGCTTTGACGTGAAGGCAAATGCACGCGCGTCGATTGTTGCGAGCACGGCGCAGGACTTACGTGACAAGGCGGCGGCTTTAGCGACGCTGGTACGCAGCGGCGCGATTGATAACAAGCCTATGAAACCGGGCTGCGCTGCATCGGTAACGCCTGCGACACCGGGCAAGATCGCGTTCGTGTTCTCGGGCCAAGGCAGCCAATATATTGGCATGGGCGCTGATCTGGCCATGGCCTTTCCCGCCGCGCTGGACGTCTGGAACGAAGCGGCGGCGCATCCGCGTGTCGGGCCACTGCGGCTCGACCGTCTGGCCTTCCCGCCCGCCGCTTTTGACCAAGTTGAGTTCAGCCAGAATGTTGAGCGCCTGACCGAGATGCAACACGCGCAACCCGCCATTGCTGCTGTGGCGCTATCGCAGCTCACTTTGCTGAAGGCGCTCGGGCTGAAGGCGAAATTGGCCGGCGGGCATAGTTTCGGCGAGATCATGGCGCTGCACTATGCCGGGTCACTGACGCAGGACCAAGCGTTGACCGTGGCAGCTGAACGCGGCGCGCTCATGGCCAAAGCGGCCGAGCAGACCGAAGGCGGAATGATCGCGGTTCAGACCGATGCGCAGGCGGTTCAGCCCGTGTTGGATCAAGTCGGCAAGGATCTGGTTCTGGCCAATGATAATGGTATCAGCCAAGTCGTCCTGTCTGGGCCAGTGGTTGCCATCGAAGCGGCGCTGGAAGCCTGCAAGGCTGCTGGGCTCAAAGCCTACCGTCTGCCGGTCGCGACCGCTTTCCACTCACCGATCGTTGCAAGCGCGGTCGAGCCGTTTGAGAAAGTTCTGGCCAAGCAGGACATGAAAAGCCCGAAGATCGGCGTGTTCGCCAATGCGACGGCTAAACGCTATGGCGGGAAAATCTCTGATCTGCCCGCCAAGGTCGCGTCGCAAATTGTCAAATCGGTTCGGTTCAGAGAACAGATCGAAGCGATGCATGCCGCCGGTGCCAACGTGTTCGTTGAGATTGGTCCGGGCGCTGTAGTGACGGGCTTGGTTGAGAATATTCTCGGGCAAGGCGACTACCAAACTATCGCGCTCGACCATAAGCGCCATAATGGCGTGACCCAGTTCCTGTCAGGCCTCGGCGCGCTTAGCGTTGCTGGCTTCAAGCTCAATCTGACCAAACTGTTCAAAGACATTCCAGCCGAGCCCATCGCGCCGCCGCCGTCAAAACACGCGATCATGATTTCCGGCGCCAATCACGCCAAGCCGTATCCGCCAGCAAATGGTGCATCTGGCCGGGCTAGCCCGAACCGATCCGTGCCTTCCAAAATATCTCCCCCGACATCCCCTTCTGCCGACAGGACTGTTCCCCCGATGACCAAGCCAGACCCGACCCCCGTTGCTGTTCCCGCGCCAATTGCGGCGACCCCGCAAGCTGCCCCCGTCGCAGCCAGCATGAGTGAGCGTATCTGGTCGGAAATCTCTCAGCGCCATGCCGATTACCTGGCTGTGACGTCAGCCGCGCATACAGAATTTTTGCGGATGACCGGTCAGGTGATGAGCGGTGCGCCGATGGTGCCAGCGGTTGCACAAGCAGTGATCCCGAGTGCTCCAGCGGTGCCAATTGCAGCGCCTGTTGTCGCGGCACCCGTTGCAGCCCCGGTTCCGGCCGCGCCGCCGCCTGTTGTGGCCAGTCCTGCGCCGGTCAGTCCGGCACCAGCCCTGAACGGTTCGAGCGCTTTGAACGGCCATGCACCTGCCGCGCCAGCGCCGGTGGCCTCGCCCGTAGCTCCGGCGATGGATGCCACCGCTCTGGTGCGCTCGATCATTGCTGAAAAGACCGGATATCCAGACGATATGCTGGAGCCGGATATGGACCTTGAGGGCGAGCTTGGTGTCGACTCGATCAAGCAAGTTGAGATCCTCTCGACCCTGCGTGAGCGCGTGCCGGACCTACCGGAAATTGACCCGGAGCAATTGGTTGAGCTGCGCACAATTGGTGCAATTGCCGCGATGCTTGAAGGGCATTTGGGAGCGAGTACGCCTGCACCGAGCGCCGCATCGTCGGCCGCTCCAGCGCCAGTTGCTCAGGCTGTGAATGGCGGGATTACCACCGATACCGTGCGTGCACTGATTGCCGAGAAAACCGGGTACCCAACCGATATGCTCGAGGATGATATGGACCTTGAGGGCGAGCTTGGCGTCGACTCGATCAAGCAGGTCGAAATCCTCTCCGCCCTGCGAGACCAGAACCCTTCACTGCCGGAAGTTGATCCCGAAGTGCTGGCCGAGCTGCGTACAATCCGGGCGATTGCCGATTTTTTCAGCTAAGGGGCGGCGCGGAGGCTGACCCTTCGTCTCGTCCCCTTGTTCCAGATATTTCCGCGACGCCTTACCAGAGCGCCGTCAGTGTCATCGGTCTGAGTGCCGCTTCCGCGCTGCCTGCACCAGGCGATTTGAGCGGACTTGCGCCGATTGAAATTACTGCGGCAGACGGGGCGGTTGCGACCGCGCTTGCACAGGTGCTGCAGGCCGCAGGGACTACCGCAAACATTGTCGATCAGCCAAGCGGCACAGCGCGTACCGTCATCCTGACTGAGGGTTTACAATCAGGCGATCTGATCGAGCGCCATTGGTCCGCATTGGCGCAAGCTTGTCTGGCGCAAAGCGGCGCGGCGAAGATTGTCTGCCTGCAGCATACGGCCACAAATTATGCCGAACAGATCGGATTGGCTGGATTAGCGCGAACGCTGCGCAAGGAATGGGAAGCGGTCGAGACGGTTTGCTGGGCGTTCGAGGCGTGCGAACCGGACTTGATCGTACGGGCGCTGTCGGGCGGCCTCAGCGACGCGTTGATTGCGAGCTATGGCAGCTGGCGCGCGCAAGCGATTGGCCCGGCGATGTTGCCGCCTTCAGTCCAAAGCGCTGGCCATGCCGGGGTCTGGTTAGTCACCGGCGGCGCGCGCGGGGTGACGGCGACCTGTACAATTGAACTGGCACGGCGCACGGGCGGGACATTCATTCTGGCTGGGCGTTCGGCCCAAGCGGCGTGGCCGGACGGGGTTGCCAAGACGACAGATATCAAGGTGTTGCGTGCGGCTTTGGCTCAGCGCGCCAAGGCGACTGGTGAGAAGATCAAGCTACCTGACTTGGACCGCATGGCCCGCCAAGCACTGGCGGGGCAAGAGATTGGCGAGACCATTGCGGCGATTGCAGCGGCTGGCGGCGCAGCGCATTACGCGCAGCTGGATTTGAGTGATGACGCGGCTGTGCGCGTGCAAGTCGTGGATATGCAAGCGAGGTTTGGTCAGATCACCGGACTGGTACATGGCGCCGGGGTGCTGGCCGACAGGCTAGCTTTGAAGAAGACGCGCAGCGATCTGGAGACCGTATTTGGGCCAAAAGTGCTGGGCTTGCAAAGTGTGCTCGCCGCGCTGGACGTTTCGGCGCTGTCGCATGTCGCGCTGTTTTCATCCGCCTCTGCGGCCTTCGGAAATATCGGGCAGGCCGACTATGCCATGGCCAATACGTGCCTGAACCAGATTGCAAGTCTGCTGGCCAGCCAAGTACCGGACCTGCGCGCCAAGGCGTTCAATTGGGGTCCGTGGGATGGTGGTATGGTTGATGCCAATCTGGCCGAACTATTTGCGGCGCAAGGCATTGGCCTGATTGATCGCCAAGACGGCGCGCGAATATTTGCCGACCAACTGCTGGACGGTGACCCGGCTGAGGTCGAGCTTCTGGTTGGTGATCGGTGGACCGTTTCGTGACGACGTTTGAACCGATTGCAATTGTTGGCGAGAGCTGTGTCTTGCCCAGCGCGCTCAGCCCTGAAGCTTTGTGGGACATGGTCGCGCAGAAGCGTGTGGTGATTGACCGCCCGCCCGTTGGGACATTTGGTCTGACACCGGGCGAAGAGGCGGCGTCGACTTATGTATCGGGGATTGTGCAGGGGTTCGGCGATGTTTTCGACCCGGCGCGCTATAGGCTGAATGGGGTTGATGTTGCCGCGCTTGATCCGGTTTGTGCATGGCCGCTGCATGCTGCGATGCAGGCTTGGGCGCAGGCCGGGTCGCCAAAAACCACCAGTGACCGGGGCGGTGTGTTTGTCGCCAATCTATCCTATCCAAGCCGGGGCCATGCGGCCTATGCCGCCGATTTTTGGCGCGGTGCGACGTCTGAACCGTCGCCGTTGCAAGCTTTCAATTCGGCTTTACCCGCGCGGCTGATTGCCGAGGCGCTTGGCGTCACTGGCCCGGCCTTTGCGCTCGATGCGGCCTGCGCCTCGTCGCTCTATGCAGTTGAGATTGCCTGCCGCAAGCTACAGACGCGCCAGCTCGATTGCGCACTGGTGGCAGCGGTGAATGCCGCCGATAATTTGATTCTGCATATCGGCTTTGAAGCCCTGAAAGCATTGAGCCCAACCGGGCAATCGCGGCCCTTCGTACAAGGCGCTGATGGTCTTGTGCCGTCCGAAGGGGCTGTGGCGATTGTTCTGAAACGGCTGAACGATGTTGAGGATGGCGAGACCGTTCACGGCGTCATTCGCGGCATTGGCTTGTCGAATGATGGGCGGCGCAAAGGGCTGCTCGCCCCAGACGCTGATGGCCAATCAGAAGCGATGCGGCGGGCCTATCACGCAGCCGGGATTGCCCCTGAGACGCTCGGTTTCCTCGAATGCCACGCCACCGGAACCCCGACCGGGGACAGCGTTGAAATACGTGCTTCGGTCGACGTATTTGCCAAGGCGGAACACTTGCCGGTTGGCTCGCTGAAAGCCAATACCGGACATTTGATTACCGTGGCGGGGCTCGCCAGTCTGTTGAAACTGACCCGTGCGATGACGCATGAGACTTTACCGCCCATGCCGCTTTCGGGACCCGTAATCAAGGCGTTCGACGGCACCGCTCTGGCCCCGCAAGTCGAAGCGCAGCCGTGGCGCACGCGGGACCATCCGCGCCGCGCTGCGATCAGTAATTTCGGCTTTGGTGGCAATAATGCGCACCTGATTTTGGAACAGTATCAGGCGGCAAGCGGCGCTGTTTCAGTGACGCAGCCTGAGCTAAAGACCGATGAGATTGTGATTTGCGGGATTGGCCTGCTCGCCGAGCAGGACCGGGGTTGCCATGCCGTGCTGCGGCGCTTGATGAACCAGCCTTTGCGCGTGTCCGGGCCATGTACACAGATCGGGGCGGACGCCCTTCTGGCGCGGACTCCGCCAAATGATTTGGCCGAAGCTGAGCCGCAACAATTGGCGATCATGGCGACAGTGGACGAAGCGCTGAATGGGCTCGCGCTGCCGCAGCTGGAGCGATGCGGGATCTATGTTGGCATGGCCTGCGCCGCTGATAGTGCGCGCTGGCTCTTGAGCGCGCGGCTAGCCAAGCAGTTTGGACTGCAACCGGGATCGGCGGCTTTGGCTAAAGCTCAAACGGGCGTTGCGCCAGTGTTGACCTCAGCAGCGGTGCTTGGCGCGATGGCAAATATGACGGCCAACCGGGTGACTTATGCACGTGATTTCAGGGGTTTGGGGTTTTCGGTGTCGGGCGGGGCGGCTTCGGGATTGGCGGCGCTGGAGCTGGCTTGTGATGGCTTGAGGGCCGGGGTTTTGGACATGGCGATTGCGGCTGTGGCTGATTTTGCGAGTGAGCCTGTGCGCGCGGATGCGTTGCAGCGACTGGGGATCACGGACGTTCTGGGGGATCAGTCGGCGACGCTGGTGCTGAAGCGGCGCAGCGATGCTGAAGCGGCTGGTGACCCGATATATGGGGTGGTTTCAGAGCTGGTCTGGGGCGGCGCAGAAGCGGTGCCAACCGGTGCAGGACCGGTGCGTGAGGCGTATGGAACAGCCCCGGCAGCGACCGTGCTGGTTGATCTGGCGGTGCAAGCGCTTTTGTCGTCGCATGGCCAACGTCTGAGCGAGATCGGCGCAGTGCCGGACCTGAGTGGCAAGAGCGGAAAAGCGACTACAATTAGCGTGCCACGCGGGCCATTGAACCAAGCTGGCTCAGTGAAGTTCAAACCAGCTAAACCGCTGATCATTGGCGATCCGCTGCGCTCGCCGCCGCATATGTTTTGGGCTGCAGCCAAGACCAAGGCTTTACTGGCAGCGAAAATAGCGAGTGGAAAAACAGGCGGGCGAGGTACTTGCCGGATTGCTGTGCTTGGCAAGGATGCGGCTGAACTGGCAGCCCGGCTTGAGATTGCACAGGCGGCGCTCGAAGGTGATGAGACGCCTCACGGCGCGGGCCTCCACTACGGCGAGGGCAAGGCGCAGGGCGAGATGGCGTTCCTGTTCACCGGCTCTGCGGCGGTCTATCCGCGTATGGCGCGCGGATTGTTGATGGCGTTTCCGGAACTGGCAAAAGGATTGTCGAAACTCGACAAGGCGGATGAGATTGCGCGGCTATTGTCGCGGTCGTCTCTGTCCGAGTTTGAGCAATTATGCGCCGGAACGCTGGTCAGTCAGGCCCACGCGATCTTGTTACAGGACGTGCTTGGGGTGAAACCGGAAGCGGCGATTGGTCTGTCTTTGGGTGAGAGTAACGCACTGTTCGCGTTTGGCTTCTGGCGCGACCCCGGCGCGCTGCTGGACGAGATTTCGGACGCCGCAATGTATGAGCGCCATATTGGCGGCGCGTTTGAAACTGCCGCGCAGGCCTGGGGCCCGAACGTCCCGAGCGATTGGTCAAACTGGCGGGTTCAGGCCCCGGTCAAGGCCGTGAAGGCTTTGCTGAAAAGCCATGCCGGGGCCGAGATCACCATCATCTATAGCGATACAGATTGCATGATTGGCGGCCCGGCCCCCGCCTGCCGGGCGCTGTGTGACAAGCTCGGCAAGGGCGCGGGCACCAAGATGAACCAGCATCTGATCGTCCACGCCAAGGCGATGCAGCCGTTCGCTGAGACGTGGCGCAAGCTCCATACGCGCAAGATCTATAAGGGCAGCGATGTGCGCCTGTACGCCAATGCGATCAATGCCGCTTACGAGCCGACCAGCGAAGTGGTGGCCGATATGCTGACGCGCCAAGCGGTTGATACGGTTGATTTTCCGGCGACGATACGCCAAGCTTGGGATGATGGCGTGCGCACTTTTGTTGAGCTTGGACCGCGCGATACGCTGACCCGTAGTCTGTTGTCGGTATTGGGCGACAAGCCGTTTACCGCCGTCGCCGCCGACCGGATCGAAACCTCTGATCTTGGCCAGATTGCTGAGCTGTCGGCAGTGTTGTTTGCCGATGGCCGCGCTTGCAAGATTGCACTGGTGGCAGAGCGTCTAGAGGCGGCACGTCGCTCGGCGCGCCCGCGACCGAAAGCCAATAGTGCGGTGCGGCCTGTGCCGTATCCGATGCCGATACTGCCAGCGCCAGTATGCGGCGCAGCCATGCCGCGCGCGCCGGACTTGCCCGCGCCGATCTATGCTAAATCCGATCCAGAGGCGGTGAATTTCGAGCCAGTGACCTTCCCGCATCCGCCGGGCTACGAGGCCCCGCTTGTGCGTAAGGTCAATTCTGGTGGGGAAGCGCTGCCCGTGCGCGCTGCGACCGGGCCAAGCTGGGATCGCGCGGCAATTGAAGCGTCAACGCGCGGTCTGATGTCAGACCTGTTTGGGCCAGAGTTCAAAGCGCAAGACAAGTATGCGCGGCAAGTGCGCCTGCCCGCTGATCCGTTACTTCTAGTCGACCGGATTACCGGGATCGAGGCGCAGGCGCAGGTCAATGGCCCCGGCGTGATCTGGACCGAGACGGATTTGAAAGCGCAAGACTGGGCGATCCACGATGGCCGTATTCGCCCCGGCCTGTTGATCGAGAGCGGGCAGGCGGATCTGACCCTGATTGCGTGGATGGGCGCCGACCTGTTGAACCAGAGCGAGCGGGTGTATCGCTTGCTTGGCTGTGAGATCACATTCCATGAGGGCGGCCTGCCGGGGCCGGGTGAGACGCTGAAATTCCAGATTGAGATTACCGGCCATGCGAAGCTGGCGGGCGTGCGGATGTTCTTCTTCCAATATGACTGCACCGTCGCCGGACGCCCGGTATTCTCGGTGCGCAACGGACAGGCCGGGTTCTTTACCGATGAAGAATTGGCCAGCGGCAAGGGCGTTGTCTGGGACGCCGCCAAGGACGCTGCGCCGACACCTGATCCCGCGCCGTTCACGGCGGAACTAGCGAGCCAGAAGCGTGCGTTCAGTGCAGGTGAGCTGGCGCAGTTCAGGGCTGGCGATGCATTTGGCTGTTTCGGGCCGGGGTTTGAAATGTGCGCGGCGCAGTCTCGTCCGGCACATATACCGGACGGCAAGCTGGCTCTGTTTGACGAGGTCACAGAGTTTGATCCGGCGGGTGGGCCGTGGGGCCGGGGCTATCTGAAAGCCCGCGCGAGTGTGCCCAAGGATACGTGGTTCTATACCGGCCATTTCCACAATGACCCGTGCATGCCCGGCACGTTGATGGCCGAAGCCGCCGTGCAGACGCTGGAATTCTATGCCGCCGCGCTTGGCCTGACGATTGACCGCGACGGTTATATTTTCGAGCCGATGCCGGGACATGTGACGCAATTTGTCTGCCGCGGCCAAGTCATCCCTGACGCCGATCACGAAGTGACCTATGAGGTGTTTATCGACGAGATTGTCGATGGCGATGCCCCGATCCTGTATGCCTCTCTGCTGGCGCGCCGCGACGGGCATAAAGTTTTCCATTGTCCGCGTTTTGGTGTACGCTTGCGGCCAGATTGGCCAGCAGCGCGGGTGTCGGATGCGCCGTTGCGGATTGGGCCTAATCAGGAAAGCCGGGGCGATTATGCCGCTTTGCTTGATTGCGCCAATGGCGCGCCATCAGCCGCTTTTGGCGATATGTACGCACCGTTCGATCACGCCGACCGGGTGCCGCGCCTGCCGCAGCCGCCCTATCACATGATGACCCGCGTGCTCGAGGTTTCGACCCGCCCGGCCCAGCCGGAAGTTGGCGCGCGGGTGGTGGCGGAATATGATGTGGCGCCAGACGCGTGGTATTTCGAGGACAATCGCAATGGTACGATGCCGTTTGCGGTCTTGTCGGAAGTCGCGCTGCAGCCGTGTGGTTGGCTGGCCAGTCATGGCGGGTTTGCGGTGCCCGGCGGTTTGCGGTTCCGCAATCTCGAGGGCGACGGGCATTTGCACGCCGAAGTGCTGCGCGATGCCGGGACGCTGACGATTGAGACCACGCTCACCAGTTTCTCGCGGGTTGGGCCGATGACGATTGTTTCGTTTGAGTTGCAGGTACGGTTTGCCGATGGTCGGCCGGTGCTTGATCTGAAGACGCAGTTTGGCTTCTTCCCGGCGGCGGCCTTGGTGCGCCAAGCTGGGCTCCCGGCAAAACCAAACTGGACAGCGCTGTTTGATGCGCCGGGCGCGGCGGTGGATACAGACGCGGTTGCGCCGCGCCTCGCGGGCGGTCAGCTGAACATGCTCGACGTGGTGGATATGTTTGATCCAAATGGCGGTGAAGCTGGGCTTGGGATTATTCGCGGGCGTCAGAGTGTTGATCCGTCGGCTTGGTATTTCAAGGCGCATTTCTATCAGGACCCGGTTCAGCCCGGCTCGCTCGGGCTCGACGCATTGGCGCAATTGCTCGGCCGCGCCGCGCTACTCAAAGGGGTGGATGCGGGCATGACCAAGCCGCATGTGGAGACGATTGCGACCGATGCGCCGATCAAATGGAGCTATCGCGGTGAGATTACGCCGAACCGAAAAGAAGTGGTGACGGTGATCGAAATAACCGCGATTGAACCGCGTGCGTCGGGGGTTCTGATCACCGCGAATGGTAGTCTGTGGCGCGACGGCTTGCGGGTCTATGAGGTCAAGCCGATGTGCGTGGCGGTGGTCGATCACGGGTGATGGCAAGGGCGAGGATGATCTCGTCGTGGCAGGCGGTTTCGATCTGGTAGGACACGCCGTGTGCCTGTAGGTCGAATTGTGCTGGGGTAGGGCGCAGGTGTTCGATCGGAATTTGCACAGCCTTGGGGCCAGCGCGGAAGCCCTGTCCGGTGGCTTTCAGTACCGCTTCCTTGATCGTCCACAGGCGGAAGAACGCGGGCAGCTTTGGTTGAGCGGCTAGGAAGGCGGCGCGCTCGGCCTCGCTGCAAATCATGCTCAGCATCGGTTGCCAGTCGAGCGGGCGGATGCGTTCTATGTCGAGGCCGATGGCGCGACCCTCGGCGAGCGCCAGCGCGCTCCATCCCTCACTGTGCGAGGTCGAGAGCGACAGCATTGGAAAGTCCGGCAGGAAAGGTTGGCCTTCGAGGTGATGGTCGATGGCGAGCTGAGCTGGCGCGAGGTTCAGAAAATCTGCGAGATGAGTGCGGCGGGCGGTGAGTTCGCCCCGGCGCCTCTGTTGCGCTTGTGGGGTGAGCAAGGCTGCGACCCGCGCGCTTTCGGCCTCGGTCAACGTCGCGGCATCGCCCGAACGTTCGTCATTATTCCACAGCAAACCCATCTCGTGCTGGCCGTTCAGCGTCCCCGCGAAGATCTGGACTGGCTCTAGCGGGCTCAAGCGAAGTCGCGTTGCAATTCAGCTTTGGTCGCGGCTTGCAGCAGAGTCATGTGCGGATAGTTTTTGTGGCGGATGCCGAGGACAATTTCGCTGCCCTCACGGTTGAAGGCGTCGACGTCGGCATCGGTGAACGGGAAGTGCAGGAATTGAACCGACGAGGCTTTACCTTCCGCATTGGTGCGGTCGACATCTTCTTCGGCCACGGCATTTATTTCGCGGTCCCCGATCTTGATGAAGACGGTTTCTTCAACTCCGCCGAGCCCGCCGAGGACGCGTTTACGCAGCAGTTCGTCATCAATCTCGAACATCAAGGTCGCGACCAGTTCGCGCCCGTTCGGGATCAGTGGATTATACGCCGCCAGCTCGTCCGGAATCTGCTGCTCGCCGCCTTTTTCGATGTATAGCATTTCGTGGATTTGCAGCCACATCGTGTCATAGCTCTCGAAATAGAAGGTCGCGTGCGGCCCGATTGAGACGCGGCGATGTTTCTTGGTTTGAACCAGCGCTTTGCGCTTCTCAATCCGGATTTTGGTATAGTCGCCTAAGTCCATGATGTCAGCGCGGGTGACCTCGAACTTGCGGGTCGCGCCGCTGAAATTTACAACATTTGTCATCGCTAGCTGCCTCCTAAAGCCCGTAGGCCATGGCGAAGATTTCAATTGGGTGCCAGGTTTTTTCTGGTGCGGCGTCGGCCTGAAGCGAATTGATCCCTGATTTGATATGCTCGCAAGATAGCGGGCAAGTCGAGGTGATAAAGGCGCTGTGCGCATCCAGCGCTTTACGGAACACCGCCTTGCCGACTTTCATTGCCTTGTCGTGATTGTCTTTCTTGATACCAAACGTGCCGCCATGACCTGAGCAGCGCTCGATCACGGTGATCTCAGTATTCGGGATCATCTTGAGAAGTTCGGCTGATTTCTGGCCGATATTCTGCGCTCGGCTATGGCAGGACAGGTGCAGCGTGACTCCGCCTTTAACCGGCTTCAAACCCTCGGCCAGACCTTCGGTCTTGGCGACATCAACCAGCAATTGATCAAAATCCATCGTCGCCTTGGCCAGCACGGCAATGTCCTCGTCGTCAGGCAGTAGAAGCGGCCATTCGAATTTCAGCATCAGCGAGCAAGACGGCACAAGGCCCATAATCGTGTAGCCATCTTCGACCAGCGGGCGCAATTCCTTGGCAACTTTGCGGGCATTGGCGGCGACCTTGTCGAGATTGCCTTGCTCCAGCTCTGGCATGCCGCAACAGCCGGGATAGACCACTTTCGGATCAATCCCATTCTTGGCCAGAACCGCTAGTGTCGCTTCGCCAAATTCGGGTTTGTTATACTCGCCAAAACAGGTGGCGTAGACCGCGATCTTGCGCTTACCAAAGGCCGGGGCGTCGCGGTTGATCTCGCGCGACTGCTTGGCCCGGCTGGTCAGGGTGCGGGTATTGAAACGCGGTAGATCGGCGTCGGGATGGATATCCCCGAGCGTGTTGATCAGCGTGCGCACGCGTTTGTGCGATTTGTCCGTGGCCCAGTTGATTACCCCGGCAAGTGGGCGCGCCAGCGTGCCATTGCGGTCGGTCTTGACCAATTGCTTGTCGGCGAACTTGGTCTTGCCTTGCTTGTGCTCGATGGCGCGGTGGCGCAGCATCAGGTGCGGGAAATCGATATTGAACTCGTGCGGCGGCACATACGGACACTTGGTCAGAAAGCACATGTCGCACAGGGTGCAGCCGTCGACGGTCTTCTTGATGTCGTCAGCAGTCAGGTCATCGACGGAGAAATTCTCGCTCTCATCGACCAGATCAAACAGTGTCGGAAAGCTGTCGCAGAGATTGAAACAGCGGCGACAGGAATTGCATACTTCGGCCTGGCGTTTGAATTCCTTTTCAAACGCCGCCTCGTCATAGAACTCATCGGTCTGCCACGCGATAGGATGGCGCGTCGGTGCATCGAGCGAGCCTTCGCGCGGGGCGGGCGCAGTCTTGGACGTCTTGTCGGTCATCGGGCAGCTCTCAAGCGGCGAATATGTCCTCCCCCGCGCCTTGGACCGGTGCGGGTAGAGGCTTGATCAAGCGGGGCTAGGCTTTAGTCAGCTGCTTCAACTTCTGCCAGCGTCTTCTGGAATTTACCCGCGTGGGACTTTTCAGCCTTGGCCAGTGTCTCGAACCAGTCTGCGATCTCGTCAAAGCCTTCATCGCGCGCGGTGCGGGCCATGCCCGGATACATGTCGGTATACTCGTGCGTCTCACCAGCAATCGCTGATTTCAAATTAGCGAGAGTGTTGCCGATAGGCAGTCCTGTGGCCGGATCGCCAACTTCTTCGAGATATTCAAGGTGGCCGTGGGCGTGGCCGGTTTCGCCTTCGGCAGTTGAACGGAAGACAGCGGCGACATCATTATAACCTTCGATATCAGCCTTCTGCGCGAAATAGAGATAGCGGCGATTGGCTTGGCTTTCGCCGGCAAAAGCGGCCTTCAGATTCTCTTCTGTTTTTGAAGCTTTTAGTGACATGGCGTGGTCTCCCTGATGGTGATTGTAAGCGCGGTAAAGGGCGCAGAAAATTACTGACCCCGTTGTATAAAGGCGGCGCGTGAAGTCAATTAATTAGAACGATTATAAACTAGAAAATAGGCTGTTTCAGCGCACGCGGATGATGACATCATAGCCGGTGATCGACTTGCCTTTGGGTGGCTTTACGTCGCCAAAAATATCCAGATCAAGCTCAGCAATATCGCTCAACTCGCCCGTAATTTCGTCATAGATGTGATGGTGCGGGCGTAAATTCGTATCGAAGATCGCCGCACTGCCAGAGGCGCCGCGCACTTCGCGCAGCCAGCCTTGGCCTAGAAACAGGCGCAATGTGTTGTAGATTGTACCGATCGCGACGCTCGTACTGGTGCCTGCCAGCTCATCGGCAATCCACTCAGCTGTGACATGCCGCGCCGCGCCATCTTCGAACAATAGCCGAGCGATCTTGGTGCGCGGCTCAGTCAGGCGCAGGCCGGATGTTTGCAGTCTTTCAAGGTAGAGCGGTTGGCGGGTCATGCTTGGACATTAGTCGCGCTTGCCGGTTGCCGCAATACGTCGCCGATCTGGCGGCGCCGTATTGCGGCACGCGGCAGGGGTTTAAGCCGCGCTTTCGAACTGGTTCATGGTGTTGTGTGAACCACCGGCTTTCAGGGCGCGCTCGCCGCCAGTCATTTCCTTGAACGTATCGCCAAGGTCAGAGCCAACTTCGTGCTGGTGCTTGACCGCCGACACGTTCTTGCGGATTTCTTCGCGCTGAACGTTGGCAACATAAGCCAGCATCTTGTCGTCGCCGAAATAGCCCTCGGACAGATCAT
>Ga0256847_1000641_pt1 | contig 21015 bp, 15 predicted proteins | sample TeddybearmetaG_FD_189099 | JGI IMG/M metagenome (GOLD analysis project Ga0256847, IMG submission 189099) | Hydrothermal vent microbial communities from East Pacific Rise, Pacific Ocean - Teddybear | ecosystem: Environmental > Aquatic > Marine > Hydrothermal vents | place: Pacific Ocean: East... | reverse complement strand
AGTTTAATAATCAATGAAATATACATATACTAATTTTATAACATGACATCAATATTTCTGTTTCATACCTTTTTAGACTAGACTCCTTGATAAAAAACAGAAGCAAAAAAATCAAGACTGGCTAATAGCCATGCTGCAATGGGACTGAACGATCTCAATGTAATTGAGTGAAGTACGACAGTGCTTCAAGTGAAGGAACACGATAGTGGTGGGCGGATTAAATTGCTACTCTATGGTCACCCTTCGCTTACGCGTTCCTTCCTTTATCAGCTATCTTGGCCGCCCACCGCTAAACGCGTTCCTTCACTTATCAGCTATCGCTGCTACATCTTCAATGATCGTTCAGTCTTATCTGCGATGATCAGTCAGTCCCCCAGTCATGGCTATGCTTCTTTTTATTCAGATTTAACCCAATCTAAAATGCCAACAAAATAGAAAAGACAAACCGAAATGCTCACGTATCACACGCACAAAGGATTCAGTTAAAGTTACTTTTTCGATGCAAGCATTGGGGAATTAAACCCCAAGAGATTAAACCCCTATATCGAGTGCATTTCAAAATGACAGTTTATTAATTCTATTTTAAATTATTCTAATTACTTTTTGCTGAATCGCTTTAAGTTTCCATTGACCCCAATCTCTCTCCCAAAATTTCACATATTATTTCACTACGAAGTAGACACAAAGTTCACAACGATCTCTGGTCAAGATCAAGCCTTTAAGCTCAAACCACATTTAAAATATCCTTCTTTATATCTCAAAAAGATGCGAAGCATCAAATATCTTCACTTTCTCCCTTCGCTTAATTGCAAAATTGCTTGAATCGCAGAATCGCTTTAAGTTTCCATTCACCCCAATTTCTCTCCCAAAATCTCACATTTTTTCAACCGCAAAGAGCGCAAAGTTTTTACGCAAAATTCTCAAAGTAAAACCTGTCAACATCTACCCACGTAAAATATCTCTATCATATCTCAAAAGATGCAAAGCATCAAATATCTCAAAAAGATGCAAAGCATCAAGTATCTCCAAAAGATGCAAAGCATCAAATATCTCCACCATATCTTCCACAATATCTCAAAAGATGCGACAGCATCAAATATCTCCACTGTATTCCCTCCCTATCCAGAGTAGCTAAAAACTTATTTAAATACACCAATTTCCACTATAAAAACTTATAAAATCTATTTACTGCATCCCTTAACAACCAAACTCCTTATCTCTGCAGCCACATTCTCACCACCTCCTAACCTCATCTCTATCTTATCTGCATCGTCAGGCATTTTGAGCTGCATATGATATCGATTGATCTTATTGCTTTTGGTCAAATTATTAAACATTCTAAATTTTTTAAGATCTATTTCCTCACCTTGATTATCTATCATTGTAATAACAACAAATCCCTTCCAAAATCCTTTGTTACTTCTTAAATTCAAGTCGATATCAAGCCATTCACCACCTGATATTTTAGAACTGTAAAAAACCTCTCCACTTTCAATGGAATTTTTAGGAACTACGTTGCCGTAATATTTAAAAGAACTACTGTTAAAATTGATTCTCTCGCCTCCATCCAACATACTCATATCCAATGCTGTAGGGTTCTTATCCAAATAAACTGCTTGATAATAGGTACAATTCATTTCATCATGTCTCAAGATACCTTCTCGATATTGCCATATTTGAAATAAATTTACTACAATCAGATAAACGGCTAGGAGGTAAAAAAGTGCTTTGAATTTAGTGTTCAATATCCAGGTAATAATTCCTGCTAAAGCCAAAGCGAATATTGGATAAGACTGGACCAAAGCCCGTGTCGAATAACTTCCTCCATATCGCCATACACTCCAAGAAATTACAATCCAGATATTCAAAAGACAAAACCAAATGACTGATTTTTGAAATGGTTTCCCTTTCATAAAAAACAAACCAAGCGCAAAAAGTATAGTCACTGGAGTATATATAAACCATCCTTTCTCCCAGCCAAAAATTACCCTAAAGTAAGGATTCAGAAAATACCATTTACTCCCCACAGTATGGATAGGACTATCAATCACATACATCCAATATGAAACTTGCGGTAGGGCACCCAGAAAGACTCCTAAACACACCAGAGCAATATGATTTTTATACTTTCGAATGAGCGCCCATTTCTCTTTTGATGCTTCTTTAGAATGGGTATTCCAAAGCAAGGGGATCAAAAATATTATCAGTTCAGTAGGTTTCATTATGGTGGCCAGACCGATGACTATTCCAATCCCCAGCGCAACTTTTGCAGTAGGTCTTTGGTGCCATTTTATACTCAACCATACAATTAATGAATACATCAACAATATGTATCCATGGCTATGTCCTGCCTCAATAGCAATATATTCAATCGCATTGCTAGCCAAAAACAGCAATACTAAAGTTACTGCTGTAGCTTCATCATTATAATATCGAAGTAAAATCCTTCTGAGTAAAAACAGTATTAAAATAAAGTAAACTAGGGGTCCAAAAGATAAAGCGATCTGATACGGTATCGAGAAGCCATCCGCAGGATAATCAGTCAATGTAGCATACCCATGAGCAGCTAAAAAGAACGGCAATTGCATGATCGCAATACCTCCAAGATATTTGGTAACATAATTACCATTTTGATGTTTGGAGATTTGAAACATCCAATCATCACCAACAACGTTATATTTTTCGTCAATCTCTCCTATCCATTCATATTCAGTAATATCATTATAGATGAAGATTGCAGGCAAGTATATATAATACCCTAGCCCATCGTAATTGGTAATGACATATCGGTCCAATTTTGAGAAATCAATACTTAGAAAACGAATAATAATCGCAATCGTAAGAATCCCCCCGATAGCATATTTAGATATTTTGTTCAAGTTCTTGAGATTAATCAAATCCAAAGAAAAGACAAATTTTGAATTGGTAAGCTCTATTTCAGCATCAGATTCAAAAAAACAGGCAAACATCTAAGAATTCGGGCTTACCAATCTTTGCAAGCTTGGGAATCCATTTGTGTACTATGGCCTAGATTCCCAAGCCTCCCGATAGTTAACGGGAAGGATTGGTAAGCTTTGTTTTAGCATCAGATTCAAAAAAACAGGCAAACATCTAAGAATTCGGGCTTACCAACCTTTGCAAGCTTGGGAGTTATACCTTTATGTACTATGGCCGAGATTCCCAAGCCTCCCGATAGTTATCGGGAAGGATTGGTAAGCTCTATTTCAATCTGCCTAAAAAAGATATCCAACTCCAACTCCCAATCCGAGTGAGGAATACTTCTGCTCTATACCATTATCCAATAATAACACCGACCCCAAAGAACGATAATATCTAGCCGAAACTCTAGCTCTAAGTCTTGGTGTGATGCCATACCCTACTCCTGCATTCACTCCTAAATTCAGACCAATAGTTGATTTAAATAATTCTGGCTTTTTAGCAAGTTCACCTTCTGGTGTATATAAATATCCGCTGAACTTTTGTTTCACATTGAAAATGGCAGATGCTTCACCAAATACAGACCACCGATTGATTCTTCGTTCATATCCCAATGAAACGGGTAGGTCGATTTGTGTCAATCGATTATACCTTACCCAATCAATAGAAGTATACGTAATTTTAGTGCCCACAGTGAATTGTGTTGTTGTAGCGTTTCCTTCTAAATCTATAAGTATGACATCGGGAATAGGAACAATAGTTACCAAGGTATCGGATGAACTATTATAAGAAAACTGTTCATTCCATCGATTGATTCCAATTCCAACTTTACTGTAGAATCCTCCTCCAATAATGTACTTTATTGATGCACCTAAAGACACCTGCTCAAGTGTACTTTCTGAACTATCTCTGCCAACTATATAACTTTCAAAGTCTCGATCCGAAGTACTAAGTTCTCTATTTATACTGCCAACGCCTCCATACAATTCAAATTCAAATTTTCTGGATTTTGCAATAGGCTTGATTAATGGATTCACTTCTACTCCTGCTTCCAATGTCTCAATGTCTCGATCATAAGAGAGCATAGAATTAACATACGGCAAATTCTCAATCAATATAATTTGACTCAGGATCTTATCACCTTTTCCCGTTTTTTCTATTCCGCTATCTACTGTTTTTGATTCAGCAATAATTTTGGTATCATATATTCTATTTTCTTGGATGAGAGTACTCCTATTTGACTCATTACCAAAACCAGAAGCGGAGGATACATTTCCTACTTTCAAATTACTATTCTGTGGATTTGGTTGATTTGAAACTTTTTCAGATTGATCATCTTGAGATTTTACATCCTCTATGATATTTGAAAGTCTTTCACTTGTAGAAGTTTCTGTTATTATCTCATTTCCTGTTTTTGCAATATTTTCGTCAATTTCAATGACAGCAGTTTCCTGAATATTTGAAATGTCTAACCCATCTTTTTGACCAAGCCACCATATTCCTGCTGTGAGGACTAATGCAAAAAGACCTGCAAACCACCAAAACCAAATTCCTTTGCGGTCCTTTTCTTCTTCCTCAATACCAAGGCTATTCCATAGTTCACGTTTATCAATGTGAACTTCGTGGCCTTTGAGGCGCTCCTTTATTCTATTTTCTAGGCTAAATTTACCCATGATTCTTTTGTTTTTATTTTGGATAGTTGATCTCTAAGCATACTCTTCGCTCTTGATAATCTTGATCTCGATGAAGCTTCTTCAATATCTAGCATTTCTCCTATTGCATTATGGCTAAAACCATCTATCACTGCCAGGTTAAAAATCTGTCTATAGGCGTCTGGAAGTTTTTCTACAACAGCTAAAATTTCATCTGTCGTAAGTTTTTCAATTATAGTTTCATTATTCTCTGGGATTTGAATGATTTCATTGTCAATGAAAACCATATCCACTTTTTTCTTTCGTAATTCTGACAAACAAACGTTGATTGTCACCCTTGTCATCCAAGAAGTCAATTTGCCCTTCTTAGGGTCGTGCATGTGTATGTTGTTCAGGATTCGAAGAAAACTCATTTGAAGTGAATCTTTGGCCTTCTCTCGATTTCCTATATATCGGATACAAATCGCATACAAAAGATCACCGTACTGATTGACCAGCTGCCTTTGGGCTTTTGGTTGCTTTTGGATGCATCCTTCGATAATCTTTTGTATGTTATTGTTTAATATCATTATGTTCTTCAAGATACTAGATTGACTTTAACCCTACATAAAATTGACCGAACCAATTACAGTCTACAACTTGGAATACTTCGGATCTATTTGTCTCTGGATTAATATCATTTCCTGAATTTGAATTTTGTTCTACTTCTACGATCTGTAGTCCACTAGGAACATTTATTTCGATATAATACGACCCCGGTGGTATATTATCAATTCGGTAATTACCATTCTCAGCAGACTTAGTACTTTCAAATATGTTACCGTTTGCATCATGTAAGGTTACTTTAACATCTTCCAATCTTTCATCTCCATTATTATAGACATTCGGAGTTCCTCCATCTACATCTCTCCAAACTAATCCTTGCACTCTATTCATATAGTCTTGCGCGAAACCTTCAGTAGTACAAAGATTGCCTATAGCATCCTCTACTTCCATAACAAAATCACCTCCACTTGCAACATTAAAAACAGGGCTTTGGTCAAAAACATTCATCTGACCATCACTAAGGGTCACTGTATATGGTGCTACTCCTCCAGAAATAAAAGCAGCGACAAAAATGTTAGGTGCACAACCTGAAAAGTACATATTACCGCAGTTAACAGAAGTCGGGAGAATATATCCGATATCAACATTCTCAATAATTTCGCTCTTTGAGATCATCAATTCATCTGTCACAAATAAATTATTTCCGCCATCACCAAAATCACTGTCTCTATCATCACTTCCCACATCTTTTATGACTATTTCATATCCACTAGATTTATTTACTCTGACTTGATAGGTACCTGGTAATAAGTCCGTAAATTTATATGTTTGATTAAACACTGGTAAAAATGTAGGGAATAAATTATTACCTCCGCCAGTCAATTTATTTAGGGTAACATATTGAAGCGGCATCAATTTATCTTCATTATCTTCTCTTATGTTGTTTTCATTGTCGTCAAACCAAAACTGACCAGTAATTTCTCCTGTGGTTATAAATTCATCTACCTTAACTCTGAAGGTTCCCTCCACAAAATATTCTTCAAAATCAAGTAATCCGCCAATAAGAGAATCTTTATTAGCTACCAAGATCCCTACGAAGCTTCCTGATATATAATCTCCAAAATTATTAATAATAACATCAAATTGATCACATCCAAAAGCATTAGAAACATGGTCCCCGCATTGCAATTTCGCTTCTGGATTATCAAGGCCAATACCATCAATTGTCATGCTTGACGGATTAAAATCCCCAGTGGAAGAAGCAAAAATATCAATATCAAATGATTCAAAAATATTGCTGGCTCCTCCTCTAATAATCACCTTATCTTCATTTGATATATATACTTCAGCTTCTGTAATCAACGGTGCTAATTCACCATCAACAGAATATCTTATAAATTCATCCAAATCGTCACAAATCCTAACATCCATTAAGTCATGAATTTCAATACCTGGCGATATATCAATGATTCCTGAGCTTTTAATATTTTCAGGATCAAAAAATTGCACCGAATAGTTTCCATTCTGGCAACCAACCACCACAGTTGAAAATGTTCCATCTAATAATGTTTCATTTGCAATTGGTGTTATCACTTGCTCTACCTTCTCTCCAGATTTCAATAGACCATATGCACTTTGTAAAGGCTCGTAGAAGCATCCAACCATTCTCCCTTTGATTTCTGTGACAAAATTTGAAAGATCTACTTCTATATCACCAATTTCTGTATCTACATTATATGCTCCAAGCTCTTGAGTAACTATTGTTTGACCACAATGCCTCATAATCATTACTAGGTTCTCATCTTTTGGTACTTTGCCCCTGAAAAAACCTTCCCCATCCGTATGTCCGTATCCAGAAGTCAAATTTTCAACTTTTATTGTAATCGGAAAATTTGAGACTGGGCTTCCATTATAAAGTATCCTACCTTCGATATTGACCAAAGGAAAAGGTGCATCACAATTCCAGAATGAAAAATGCGATACCTCAGCTCTATAGAATCCATCTAGATGATTCGCTTCACCATCTTGCACCCATTTGCCATCTGCTTCATCAAATGACCAAAGTGGAATAGTTTCAGGAGGACTTAAAGAACTAGGTACAGGAAAATTCAATGTCGCTTTTTTACCATCAGCCAATTGTAAAGAAACACCGTTAGCTGTCTCTAACTCTACCGCTATCATACCATAAGTGCCTAATTGCACTTCAGATTCATCTAATAATATACCAGTCAGATTGCCCGGCATCGATATGCCAAGATCAGGATCTGTAGGATCATACCAATGTGTATAAACCTGTACCTCCCCAGTATAATTTGCGGCTCCATCTTTAATGATTATACTATTTTCAGGTATAATTAAATTTGCTTCATCATTTATAGAAATTGATCCCCCAGAACTTGATTGTATTGTGACAGGAACACCTCTTTCAATTAATTGTAATTGAACAAAAGATTTTTTTCCCAAGTCAGGAATAAAAGACTTAAAGCCGTCAAAGTATCCAGTTTTTTTAACACGAATAGACGAATTTGTTTTTTTCAATCCCACATTATTCACATAAAAAATACCATTTTCATCTGTTTTCACTTGCCTATTATATACCGTTATTGAAGCATCGGCAATTGGCAAACCTTCTACATTCGTAACCAATCCTGTGACACCACTTACCACTTCAATAGTTGGGTCTCCTGACGTCTCAGTAGTAACCTTTGTCTCGATTTTTTCATCCTTCCTACATCCTGCAAATGCTATTAGCAGAACAAAGAATACATATTTTATTTTTATTGATTTCATCATTAATTATTTTCAAGATAGAATTTTCGTAAAATATTCTATCTTCTATACTGGATTATTTTTATTACTGAAGTAATTTAAAAGCGTATGTTAAAATGATTTGTTTGTGCTTGATTTTCAAATTGAAGCAAGTTTTAAGGAGCATAGCCATAGCTATGTGACGAAAAAATTGTGAAAAGTTGAAATTCAATGACATGCAAAGGAATTAACAATATGTTTATAAATAACTTCATTCAAAGAACGCTCTTGCAAATAATACCTGTCACTAGTCAAAAACGTTGCAAAGAATCTAGAATAAATATAATATCAACCATTACTTTCCTAAAATCATTGAATTTAAACATCTTTACCAATTAATCCATATTCAATTCAAGAGCCACTGAAAGAGATAAGAAACATTATAGATTACTATGATTCCACAGATCATTCTCAAGAAAAACTAGCCTTAGCTTCTGTGGTCAATGTCGAAGCATCATCTTATCGAAGGATCGGAGCTCGAATGCTCGTGAGCAGTTCTGGTCATTGGGTAGGAGGAATTAGCGGAGGATGCCTTGAAGGAGATGCGCTCAAGAGGTCACAAAAAGCAATCTTTAGCAATACACCTTCTCGAGTTGTTTACGATACTATGGATGATGACACGAATCAAATAGGAGTTGGACTTGGATGCAATGGGCGGATTGAAGTTTTATTTACTCCAATTAATCCTGAAGATCGTAACAATCCACTTGAACAACTGAGAGCTATATCTAAATCAAGCATTCCATCCATCTTATTAAAACTTGTAACTCCCGATGTAGATAACAACATCCTAGGCCATAGCAAATTAATCATACCGTCTCAAGCTCCGATTGATTATTGCGGGATAGATTCACATTCTCTAAAATCAGCCATTCAGGAAGTAGAAAGTATAAAAAGGCCGTTGCTAAAAGAATTCAGTTCTTCAGATCAAAAAAAGTGTAAAGTTCTCATAGAATTTATTCGTCCTGAGACAAAATTGATCATTGTAGGAGACAACTATGATGTATCTGCATTGGTTGGGATTGCTAATGAATTAGGCTGGGAATGTCATATTGTAGGAAGAAGGAAAAAGATATCTAAAAAGACATTCCAGATCGCTAAGGAAGTATATGAGTACGAAGATTTCTCTAAGATCGTCTTAGACGAATATTCAGCGGTAGTTTTGATGACACACGATTACAATTGGGACAAAAAGATCTTGCAACAGGTAATAGGCAAAAAATTACCCTATATCGGAATGTTGGGACCAAAAAAGAGAATGATCAAAATGCAAGACGATTTAGGGTTAGAATCTTTGGACAATATATCCTTTTTCTACAGTCCTGTGGGTCTGGATATTGGGGCGGAATCACCTGAAGAGATTGCTCTTTCTATTGCTGCAGAGATTGTGTCGGCATTTAGAGAACGGGGTGGAAAGTCATTGAAGTATAAGGATGGGGTGATACATGATCGGAGGTGATAATGAATAATTGAAAATGAATAATGAATAGATTGGGTTGAGTAAATTTCGGTAAGAGGTTTTGAAATCTTTGCCTCGAATTTATGAGCATTGCAAAAATCACAAGATCAAAATATATGAATTGATAATTTAAATTCGTTTTTAAAATATGAAAAAATATATATTGAGTCTTCCTTGCTTATTAATCTGGCAATTCGCTTTAGGATGTTATTGTAATTATTCTGAATTCCAGCCATATCATTATTTTAATTCAACTTACATATTTGAGGGAAAAGTTATAAGTGTTGGAGAATGCAAAATTTCATTTGAAATCATTAATAATTTTAGAGGTGAGTTGGAAAACAAAGATGCTTTCACCTACACCAAATGTGACTTTTATTGTGGAATCATGACTACTTTTGAAGTGGATCAAGTTTGGATAATGTATGGCTCACCATTAAATGACAAAAAGTTTTATACTGATGGTTGCACTCGTAGCTCTTTAAAAGAAAAAGTAAAAAATCGTGAAATAGAGATGTTAAAAAACTTATATTCTTTGAATGGTTATTATAAGTCTTATTCAGCTGATTCTGTGATGATCTCTAAGGGTACTGTAAGAAATCAAAACAGAGAAAGTCTTTGGGAGACATATGATAAATTTGGATTCAGGAAACAAATTGTAGTTTATAAGAATAATAAGCCATTTACAAATTTTGTAAGTTTTTACATTCCTCCCAAATATTTTGATAATAAAATTGAAGCTGAAAAATTTAAGAGAGGAATTATTCCTGAATATGTAGGAAAAGTTAAATCCACAGTAGTTTATGATAAATCAGGAAAAGTCAAAGTTTCAAATAAATTCAATAAACAAGGGAAACTAATTCAGCAAAATCTTTATAAAAATGGAAAATATCATGGACATAATTTTGCTAATCATTATTCTTCTCATTATAAAGATGGAAAAAGGCATGGGCAGTACTCGATTAAGCACTATAAAACGGAATTTATAAAAAAAGAAGGGCAATTTGATAATGGTAAACCTGTAGGATTTTTTAAGTACTATAACAAAAAAGGAGAATTAATTTATAAGACAGAGAATGAAGATCTTCAATATAAAGAAGTACTTAAAAGGATAAAAGAAGAGAATTAATACATTTAATAATCCTTTATGCAGAAAGTTAGAATGACATCAAAATATTTAATTATTATTATAACAATATGCTCTTCCTTTTTGGCATGCCATCAACAAAACCAATATTCAACGATTTCTAAAGATGAAACTGGTATTATCAAAATCGACACAATTCTTTTTTCATATCTGACAGAGATAAGAGGTGACGAAAAAATCAAGTCTTATTTCAAATACAAGGATAAATTATTTACGGGCTTTGCAGTTAAATATGAAGAAGCAAATGAAGGTACTTGGAGTTTTGTGTACAAATTCGAAAAAGGAATTGCTCAAAGAATAGATGTTTATGGAGTAAATGGCTATCAACATCGATTTGTTGAGATGTTGAATGGCTATGATCATCATTGTATTATGTACCATAGGAACGGCAATAAGTATCTGGAAGAGTTCTATGATAAAAATAAAAAACCAATTGGGATTTGGAAGCGGTGGTATGATACCGGAAAGTTAGAAAGGAAAAAAATTATAATTAAATTCTTTTTAAATTCTTTGGAATTTAGGACCCAATTGTGTCTTATAAATAAAGCAGATAAAAAACTAATGAAAAATGAAAAAAACAAACTTTAAGTTCTCAGCTATTGTAATTTTTTCTTTGTTTATAATTATTGGATGCGGCGATAAATATTCCAAAACTAACTTGTATGGCGATTGGAGTGTTAGCGAGTGGAAAGTTGAAACTTCAGGTAAATCAATTTCCAATAAAATGGATATGAACTTCAATGCGGATGACAAATATTCGATTGATTATGGTAGCAAGAAAGAAAGTGGCAAATATTGGATTTCAGGGGATTACCTCCATACAATGGCAGAAGGAAAATCTGAAATGAGTGTACGAATAATGAAATTGAATTCAGACACTCTGGTTATTCAAATGAATCGAGGAGGTAAAATGGAAAGAGTTGTATTGCTGAAAAATTAATTTCTAATTGGTGTTATTTTCGAGTGCATTTCAAATTGTCGCATTTACTATTTGGCATACGAAAGGAAATTTATTGAAGGAAAATTAAAAAGTCAACATCATAAGGCGATTTAGCGGTTCTTCGATTTAGCGATTCTGCAAAAAGTCATTTAGAATAATTTAATATAGAATTAATAAAACGTCATTTTGAAATGCACTCTTATTTTCTTTCTAAATGTTAATGCTGTTTTATTTTATTACTCAGGCATTTTTTGTACTGACAAATTAATTTTTCAAGCCAGGACATCTCTCCTCAGGTAAATTAATAATTGTGAATTTATACGTTAGGTAGGTTACATAAATGATATTTAAATATACTTATAACTAGACATTAAACTAAAAGTATATTATCATGGTATTAATAATTGAATTGCCTGATTTCATAGAAGTCGTATCCAGTGGACCAGGAGGTCTAATCGTTGCTTCTATATTCTTTGCTGTTTTTTTTATAATCTTCGAACAAAGAAGAGAAACACCTAGAAAATCCATGATGATCACTATTGCCAGCCTTGTGGGGGTTTGCTTTATAGGTGCATTCGTTATGATTCTAAAAAATAAATCGGATAAAGATCACAAGTATGATAGATTGGAATCAAAACTAAACTCTTTAGCTGTCGATCAAGGTCCTTTTGCCAAATCTTATATAGTAGATAAAAATGGAGACCGTAAAAATCCCCAAATTAAGATAAACGATACTGTCTCCATTAATTTGACAAACGATTTGTCCCTACGTACCTTTCGAAATAAAAAGCGTTTGTTTGATAATTATGGTGATTCAATATTATACATAAAGACTGAAATTGGAACATATTTGGGTTATATTAATCTTATAGAACTGGAAAAAGAACTGCATTTTAGGGACACTAAAATAGAATCAGAAGATTTATTGTATGCAAGTCTCAAACGAGGGTCTATAGAAGAACATGTGGTAGATATGCATCTACCAGAAAACATCGGACAGGCTGTAAAATATTTAATAGAAATACTAAAGGATGAAAATGAAGTAGAAGATCAAATCAGAACTAAAGCAGGCAAAGTGTTGGTTCAACGAGAATTTTTAAACACGCTAAATCCCGAACAATATGCAGTGTTGCTTAATTATCTAAATTCGGATAAAAGAAAATTACCTTTTCGATATTTTGAGTTGGCCCAAGTCTATACAGTTTTGTATTCTCAAGATTTATTATTTGACAAAGAAATATCTCGTCTCAAAAGAGATAGTAGTTATGCTAAGTATATTTCATGGTATGAGGATTCCAATAATCATCTGAATTATAAAGATAATTCAGAAACTCAAATCCGATTAGAAGAATGGTATAGTCAATCCCGTTTAATTCTAGATTTAGAATAAGCAGATTTGATCTATGCTATAAACCCATAAATGACATAGCTTAATCTTTTTGTAGAACTAAAACCTGAGTCCGAGAAACCAGTCCAAATGGAGAGATTGACTTGAATTAATCGAATTATACTAAGAAAATAGTACCAAATTGATAAAATCATATAAACCTAAAATTTTTCAATACGCTTTAGTAAATCATCTTTAAATTTTGGCCCTAATGGCAAATTTTTACCTCCAACAGAAATTTGATTTAAGCGAGTATCAATGAAGTCAATCTGATCCAACTGAATAGCATATCTTTGATGTATTCGGACAAACCTAGCTGATGGCAATTGCTTCAATAATTGAGTAAGTGATTTTTTAATGGCAAATTTTTCGGTTGTAATAATATCACAATAATTACCCTCAGATTTGATATATATTATGTCATCAATTTTCAAGTTGTAGAGTAGATTGTTTTTTTTGACAAAGAAACTTCCTTTCAAAAAACTTTGATCATCATCTTCCTTCTTATGTTCTTCATTATCCTTTTTTGATCTCATTTATATGGGGTAATTGTAAAAAGAGACTATTGATAACCATGATGGCAAATCAAAAGTATTTGTTTATTGTTTACATTAGTTTTTCATAATTTAAATATGAATCTTATAAAAGAAGCAAAAAAGAGACTGCCTTTTTTTTAACAGCCTCTTACAATGCTCTCTTGATTCAAAAAAACCAACCAGATAGGCCTTGACGTTCAAGAACTCACTTTTATTTAAATCAGCTTTAATTTTAATTTATTGAAGTGGTTGCATACTTTCATTCTAAATTCCAATGATCAATTTTTTTGTAATTATTTCTCCATCTACTTTTGATTGAAGCAGGTAGATACCATTTTCAAGGAAGTCAATATTTAATTCAACTTTATGACTATCTCCAATATTGATCTTCTCCGACAATACCATTTGTCCAGTGATTGAGAATAAACCTAGCTCAACTGCACTAGTAGTTTCACCTCTGTATTCTATAGTTACTTTATCATTTGCAGGGTTTGGAAATACTGAAATTTGAGTTCTTGCATTATCTTCAATTTTAGCACTTCTTATTTCTGAATAATCGAAATTTCCATCAAAATCAATTTGCTTTAATCTGTAATAATACATTACTCCAGGTTCTACATTTTGATCTATATATGAGTATTTTGAATATTCCGAAGAAGACCCTTCACCTTCTACTCTGCCTATCGAAAGGAACTCATTATCAGTACTATTCTTTCTTTCAATCACGAATGCCTCATTATTTAACTGAGAAGCTACTTCCCAATCTAAGAGAATATTATTTCTAAATGGTTTGGCACCAAAATTCACAAATTCCACTGGCAATGCCATCGATAATTCTACAGTGTAATCTTCTATTTGCCCACCATCACCTGGTGTATGAGTAGCAGTTAAAGGAGCACCTGAATCAAAGTCAGATATAATACGCATTCTTAGTCCTTGAGAAATGGGAGCAGCAGGTGTTGTGAAACTAAAAGTAAAAGATTCACCATTTTTCTTTCCAGATCCGCCTGCAGTTACATAAATTTCTTCAGCCGAGTCACTAAAACTACCATTGTTATTATAATCTATATACACGTTGACCAATTCATTATTTGAAGGATTGCCAACACCAACTTGGACAGACATACTATAAGCTGTATTTCCTACAAGAGTAATTCTTGGAACAGATCCTACGCGATTGGCATATCCTCCATCATGAAAAGAAGACCACGATTTGTGCGTTTTGCCATTTAATGAGACATCATATATCCCCATAGACATATCTGCGTTTGTTACACTGGGTGCTGAGACAGTCATTGGGTATGATCCAGAAGGATTACTATACCCTATTCCTAAACACAATGCTATTCGAGGTCAGATAAGCGCAGCTTCCATTCTTGTTTTTTGATTTTCAGAGAATCCATGAAAACAAGCATCATCTGCATAATCCATAAAATTGTGAATGTATGAATTTGGTCCTGAACCAGGTGAAGGACAATCATTTCCAGTAGGATCATCAGCTGGACATCCTGAAGTACGTTTATGAGCAGGTATGTCAGCACAACAATCACTATCTGTTCCACATGTATTGTCTGCAGGACAATTTGATCCACCGCCGTCACCTGTAAAAGTATGAAATAGATTAAGGTAATGACCTGTTTCATGATTGGCTGTGCCGTTCAGATTTGTACCACAATCAAGTATAGAACCAGGCAATGCACTACCTGTACCACAATTAGGGTCATAGCCAAAAGCTGTTGCCAACATCGTCAATCCATCTGTACCACCAGCATTTGCATTTGGAAATGAGGCAAAACCTAAAGTAGTTGTTGCATTTTCAACTTCATGGACAATCCAAATGTTCATATAATCCATCGGTGGCCAATATTTACCAGCTGTGATGGTTGCTTGGGGAACGCCAGGTGTCTGGCCAGCATCCATTCCATTATTTGCATAATCTGTTCCCCAAGACTCTCCACTCACATTATGTCTGATTATTCCAGAAGTTGCAGATCCATCAGGAGCTGTTTTGGCTAATACGAATGTCACATTGAGTGTTGCTGTATAACCATTCAAAGGGGCATAGGGTCCTGTGTGTTTGAATGCATCCGTCATATTAGAAATCGCAGAATTTATTTGTGGATCATTTGGATTAGCTCCATCATTATTGCCTGACTGATCGTTATCAATAGTACCTGGTCCTTGTCCCGTATGTACGACATGTACCACACACGGAATTATAGCTACTCCTGATCTATCAGTACCTTTGTTCTTAGTATATCGCTGAATGAATTTCTCCATTTCGATCCTCGTTTTAACAAAATTTGGGTCCTGCTGTTTTTCTGCAAAAATTTGATCAAACGCACACTTTTCACTTTGAGCTATCCCAGTTGAACTGAATAGGAAAAAAGCAAAAAGAAATAATAAGGGTTTTCGAATTAAAAGTAAATGTATTCTCATAATTAATTTTTTTACTGGATTTGAAAATTTATCGACTTAACATATTCACTAAATCTAAAATTGATGATGACATGAGTCACAAATCAAGATAATATAGATCAAGTAATAAGTATGAATCCTAACTTTAAGTATCAATTTATTACAATTAAAAACAGTGAAATTAAGAATGGTGAAAAGGTGCTCATTATGGGTGAAGTATGTGATATTTATGTACAAAAGATTAATTCGTAACCTTTCAAGCAGTCCTATATCCCTTAGGTTTGATTGAAAAATATGGCTTTATTATTTTTTACGGACAGACAAAATTTTTCTCTAATAAAAGTTGGGCTAGCACGAATATCACTATTGCCAATATGCTTTAAATGAACAATATATCTATGATGAATACGCCTGAATTGACCAGAAGTAAGTTGTTTTAATAAAGCTTATAAATCACCTCACATTACATTAAAAGAGACTGTCCACTTTCGAAACAGTCTCTTATCTAGCCCCTTATTTTCACAGAGAACCCAACCATAATTCGCTCTTTTTGTATAAATATCAAATAGTGATTAAAACTTGAAAGCAGTTGTGATTGCTTGGGGAACCCATGGAGGTTTTGCCGCATCCACTTAATTAATAGGTATATTATGTTCCCCAAGACTCACACCCACCTAACATCTAAAAATACCTGAAACACAGGATTATTCAGATGCCGCTTTTGATTGAATTGGTTTAAATTTTCAATGATACTTTATACACTTTTTCTTCAGTACATGACCCATTAATCTATAACCCGTCTTAAAAGGTTAAGTACGTGGTGCAAATTTATCTCAAACGTCTACAGTAAAAACATGAATGGTGATAAGGGCTGATTTGGAGGTGATTTTCATTGGAAATATGGACAAGTGTGTATTTAATGAATTGGGAAGGACTTATTATTTCAGGAAAATGATTTAAAGATGTGTATCACAAACTGCACAAAATGTCAATCAATCCGAAGAGAGGTCAGAGACCTTCCTCTCGTGCAGTGCATTAAAGCGAAGCAAAGGTCTCTGGCCTCTTGCTGGATTCCATGACAACTTGAGATCATCATGCTAAACATGCGATTCGTTATACACACTTATTAAAGTCTCTCCGCTAGATTCGTCAAAGAATCACGATATTTAGGGCCTATAGGTAAACCTTTCTTACCAACAAAAACTTGATTATTGAAGAGATCAATATTTTCAATTAATTTTGCTTGAATAACAAATCTTTGATGTATTCTTACAAATTGGTGGGTTGGCAATTTTTCTAAAAATTTAGTCAATGAAATTTTTGAAGTATGTTTTTTGTCTGTAAAAATATCACAATAATTCCCCTCTGATTGGATATATTGGATATCATCGATATTCACTTTATAGAGTAGATTATTTCTTTTTATAAAAAATGAATCTTTCAGCCATACTTCATCATCCCAATCAGGAGATTTTTTTCCAGCAATATCATCTTTACTCAAACTCAACACTGCATTTTCAAGCGCCGCTTGCAATGATAATTTATTGAAAGGCTTAATTAAATATGCTGTTGGTTGTAGTCCTTTGGCACGATTGTAGAATTGTTCTTGATCGTAGCCTGTAATGAAAATAATAGGAATTTCTTTTTCCTTGATTGCTTCGGCAACTTGAATTCCATCCAATTTTCCTTTAATGTCAATATCCAGTAGCAAAACATCAGGATCCTTTTTTTCTATAGCCGATAAAGCATCCTCTGAATTATCAACTGGAGAAAGTAAGTTATAGCCCAAAGCATGAATTATCGACTCAATTCTCAAAGAAACATTTGGGTCATCTTCTACTATGAGGACTTTAATCATATCGGATATTTCCTATTTTAAAAATCAACCTTTATTGCGTATAAACATAAACAATTTTGAATTATTATTATGAACATTTTTTATATTTAACCAAAACAATTTTATATCAATATCATTTTCAGTCGATAATATTTTATTTACATTGCAAAAGGATTATAACTGGAAATCAAGTAATTATATAGTAAAGACTATCTTAAAAGTGTGTCAGTATATGAAATACGGAATATTTGTATCGGCTTTTCTTGTTTTATACTCGACTGCTTTATCGCAAGAGTACTTTTATTCAGTTCAACATTATACGGTTGAAGACGGTCTCTCTGATAATTATATTTCCCATGCTTGTCAAGACTCAAAGGGCTTCCTGTGGATTTCTACTACTTCTGGTTTGGACCGATTTGATGGACATGAATTTACCCATTATTCAAAAGAAAATAACGGACTCTCAAGCAACTATGTTGAAAAGGCCATTGAAGACAAAAATGGTAAAATATGGGTCATTTCAAGGGGCAAATGGAATGCAGAGGGTTTTGCCCATTTTTCAAAACTTTTAGATGTATTTGATCCAATTATAGAACAAAGCATTCCAGTTAAGGATTTCATAACTGTCGACTTCAATGATATCGATATAAGATGGTACTTAAGTGATCACGAAAAAAATATATGGATTTCAACTAGTAAAGGAGAGCTTTATAAATATGATGGGGTCAAGTTTCATCTTATTTTTAAAAAAGAAGTTGCAGATAATTGGAATGGTTTATTTGCTGTAACAACGGACGGAAATATTGGATATGTAAAAAATAAACAATTTTACCTGTTGGATTCAATTGGAACGATTCTTCTTACTACCACTTTTCCTTACTACATGAGTTGGATTAATACTTCTGATGGTGGAAAAATATACGCTGGTTTTTCATATTCTAAAGAACAAGACAATGGTATTTTAAAGCTTTGGCAATTTAATTTAGAAAGCCACAAATTCGATCCATTTGTTTTAAAAAATAAGGATGGAAGTCCTTTTTTAATCGATAAGCTAAAGACCATTTATAAAGAATTTGAAGTAGATGACAAAAACCGAATATGGATATTTGCTGATGAGGATTTTTTATTGTTTGACGAACAAGGTTACCTTATTTTAAAACTAACCAAAATCTTGGAATCATATGGTTTGTCACCAAAAAGCATCTATGTAGATTTTGGAGTAGAAGATCTTACTTTTTTGTCTGCGGAAAAAGGATTTCTTACCATCAAGTTGAGAAAAAACTTATTTAAGGATGTTCTTGAAGACAAAGTATACAATATTTATGGGGGCCTCGTAGATGATGGATTAGGGAATGTGCTGATCAACCAAAACGGCATTCTTCGTCTTGACCAGAATCATCACATTATTGACACCATTCCAATATTCGATGTTTCAGAAATGATTAAAGACGAAAATGGAACAATTTGGATTGGAGATAAATATTCCGGCATTCATACCTACAATCCAGAAAGTGGTGCTTTCCAGACATTGGTAAAGCCACTGTCAGCAGATTTGAAGGACAAGGATAACTTTTATATTCTTAGCATGCATGCCCAGAAGAATGAACCAAAATTACTGGTAGGAATGCGTATAGGTGGACTTTTCATTTATGACATAAAGCACAAGACTTTTGAACCATTTCAGCAATACAATACATTTGTCGAATTGAAAGATTTGGTTGTCAATCATTTCCATAGAAATCAAGAAGGTTTATGGATAGCTACAAATAACGGATTGTTTTTGATGGATGAAAATAAAGGGATAATAGCTCATTACGAAAATTCTGAAAATGGAATTGTATTCAATGAGATTTATCACTTTCATGAAGATACCGATGGTATTTTTTGGTTAGGCACCAACGGTAACGGACTAATCAAATGGGAGAGAAAATCGCAAAACGCCCAACAATTTACATTTGATCAGGGACTATCTCATCAGAGGATTTATACAGTATATGAAGATGAACTTGGTCAACTATGGTTGTCCTCCGGATATGGTCTAATGCAGTTTGACAAGCAATCTCATGAAGTGCAAGTTTGGACTACAGAAGACGGTCTACCATTTGATGATTTTGTATATCATTTTCATCACCAAATGCCGAATGGACGATTGTACTTTGGGGGAGGAAATGGTGGGGTTACAAGCTTTAAACCAAATCAATTGGAGCAACCAACAATTCCTCTATATATCAGTAGCTATCAAGAGTTTGATAATAAAACTGGGCTTTTTTCAAATCAGAGTCAAAAAGTACTTAACGGTAATTCTTTGCGAATCGAACCTAATGTAAAAACAGTGCAATTGAAAGTAGCACTTTTTGATTATACTGCTCCTCAAAACATAAGCTATGCATATAATATTGATTCCAAATCTCAATCAACACCTTCTGAAATAGAATGGAACTATCAGAAAGATAATATCATCCGATTGAATAATCTTCCTTATGGTGACATCGAACTAAAGGTAGTTGCAAAAGGCACAGACAATTTAAGAACAAAAGGAATTTTGACCTTACCTATCATTGTTGAAAAACCATATTATCTCACAACTGAATTTATTGTTCTGGCTATTCTTGTGCTAATAGGTTTAATAGTTGGTTTCTTGAAATGGCGAACCTACCAACTCAAAAGAGATAATAAAAGACTAGAAACAGAAGTCTTGAACAGGACTAAGATTATTGAAGGACAAAATGCAACACTTCAAGAACAAAAAACGGCACTCAAAAATGCCAATGCTACAAAAGATAAAATGATGGCAATTATAGGTCATGATCTTCGTGCTCCACTCTTTAGCCTTCAAGGTTTAGAATCGCAAATAAATTATCTTTTAGATACCAACCAGATGGATCGTTTGAAAGATTTAGGACATACAATGGAAAAATCTACCCGATTTCTAACTGATACTTTAAACAATCTTCTCAACTGGTCCATGAATCAGATGGGAAGATTTCCTTACAACCCAGAGCAAGTAGATTTGAAAACTATTACAAAAACTGTATTTAATTTATTCGAGGGGAATGCAAAGGCAAAAGAGATTCAATTGAAAATGAATATTCAAGATGATCAAACAGCTTTTGTCGATCAAAATGCCTTGAGCACTATACTAAGAAATCTGATCAGTAACGCTATAAAATTTACTGAGAATGGTGGTGAAATTATAGTTTCGGGAGAAACTAAAGATAATGTAGGGCATCTCTAAAAACTCAATAATTAGAAAAAGAGGCAAAGAAAGTTGATCTTTATGTATGATAAAGAAATTTAAAAAATACCGGGATTACGGATTTTTTGATCAAGACATCCGCCTTAGTAAAT
>Ga0256847_1000640_pt1 | contig 21047 bp, 13 predicted proteins | sample TeddybearmetaG_FD_189099 | JGI IMG/M metagenome (GOLD analysis project Ga0256847, IMG submission 189099) | Hydrothermal vent microbial communities from East Pacific Rise, Pacific Ocean - Teddybear | ecosystem: Environmental > Aquatic > Marine > Hydrothermal vents | place: Pacific Ocean: East... | reverse complement strand
GCTAAGAGGAATGCTTGGGAAGTGGATAAGTAAAGGTAAGGTGCGTCAAATGCCTGTAGGTGCTGGCTGTGGTACCAGTTGTTGTAAATGTGATGCTACCTTAACAGAGTTTTATGAATGGGTGGAACTATCGAAAGGCTAAAGCCCTAGTTCCAGGGCACCTGTTTCTCATTCCTGCATGGAGCGCATAGGAATGAGAAATGTCTTACATCTTTCGTCTTTAGCCTTCAGTCTGGTTCTTCATAAATTCAACAACTGCATCTAAAGCAATATCCTGACTTTCTTTATCCGTTCGTGCTTTGTATTCAATAGTACCTGAATCCAGTCCTCTGTCACCTAGAACTAATCTATGTGGAATGCCAATTAACTCCATGTCCGAAAACATAAATCCAGCACGTACTTTGCGGTCATCCAATAACACATCAATACCCGCATTTAATAGTTGTTGGTACAGTTCTTCTACCGCTGTTCGTAATCGCTCAGATTTATGCATGTTCATTGGACATAATGCGACCTGGAAAGGCGCTAATTTGTTGGGCCAGATAATTCCTTTATCATCATGGCTTTGTTCTATAGCCGCTGCAACAACTCTTGAAATACCTATTCCATAACAGCCCATGGTCATTATTTGGCTTTTTCCACCTTCATTGATGACGGAGGCTTTCATCGCCTCGCTGTATTTTGTACCTAGCTGAAATATATGTCCAACTTCAATACCACGTGCCAGGGTAATCGTGCCTTTTCCATCGGGACTGGCATCACCTTCTACAATAAGACGAATATCTTCTATTTGTGCCAATGGCAGGTCGCGTTCCCAGTTGACTCCTTGGTAATGTTTTCCATCTTGATTAGCGCCACAGATAAAGTCCGATAAAATACAGGCGCTACGGTCAACAATAACTTTGATAGCAAGCCCGATAGGACCAATGGAACCGGGTTTACAGTGGCAGGTTGCTAAAATTTCATCATCGTCGGCAAATTCCAGGGGTGATAGAACGCCTTCGATCTTTTCGGCTTTAAGTTCATTAAGATCATGGTCTCCACGTAACAATAAAGCAATTAAATCATCATTTTCACCTTTAACAATTAATGTTTTTAAGCATTGCTTTGCTGAAACATTAAAAAATTGACTGACTTCAGTAATCGTATGCTGGTTGGGGGTTTCAGACAAGGTTAAATCATTTTTGGCAGTAGCACGAATTTCCAAAGGCATCATTGCTTCAGCTTTTTCAATATTGGCGGCATAGTCACTCTTGGTTGAAAATGCGATGGCATCTTCGCCTGAATCTGCTAAAACGTGGAATTCATGTGATATCGCACCACCAATAGACCCAGAGTCAGCAATAACAGCACGATATTTTAGGCCAAATTGATCGAAAATATTGCAGTATGCTTGATACATGACATCGTAGGTTTGCTGTAATGAGTCCTGGTCTAAATGGAAAGAGTATGCATCTTTCATAATGAATTCACGCGACCGCATAATGCCAAAACGTGGGCGTATTTCATCACGAATTTTTGTCTGGACCTGAAAATATGTGATCGGTAACTGTTTATAGCTTTTTAATTCATTCCGGGCTAAATCTGTAATAATTTCTTCATGTGTAGGACCTAAACAAAAGTCTCTATCATGGCGGTCTTTTAGGCGGGCAAGCTCTGGACCATATTGCTCCCAACGGCCGGTTTCCTGCCAAAGTTCTGCGGGTTGTAATGTAGGCATTAATACTTCCAAAGCACCTGCCTTCTCCATTTCTTCTCGGGTAATCTTTTCTACTTTACGTAAAACTCTTAATCCTAAAGGCAACCAGGTATATAAGCCAGAAGCCAGTTTACGAATTAAACCAGCTCGAATCATCAGTTTATGGCTGGCAATTTCAGCATCTGCAGGTATTTCTTTGACAGTGCTAAGTGGAAATTGAGTTGTACGCATGTGTTTTTAAGATAGGAAAGTAAAAGACAGTATTTTACCGATTAATAAGGTTGCTGTGAAAGTATTTGAAAAGGGTTTTTGAAAGGAAATAATTGAGATGGATTTCAGGTGAAGATCTTGGAGGGCTAAGTGATGTTCTATTACTGCACTGATCTAACTTATACCAACAAGAAAATGGATATTCCATGGGGCGTAGCAATTCGCTCAGCTTATTATCTAGAAAGATCAGTTAAGCGCGGAATTATAATGCAAAATATTGGTTTCACAGTGCTTTAAAAAAATCTGAGCTTCACCCATAGGTTAATCGGGTATCTTTTTGAAGTGCTGTGGAATCAAGAGTTTGTGCTAGAATCAGCGATTCAACTGATTTTTCTAGGATTATACTTAGTTAGTGAGAAAATTTAGTATAGGCGTTAATATGAGTTGAATATCTGAATTATTTACCGGTACAGCAGATTTAGTAAAAAGTATTAGATGCAAATTTTTAAATTAAACATATTTATTAATCAGTTTGAGCAATTGTTTTTCATCTATAGGTTTGGTCAGATAATCGTTAAACCCATAGTTTAATGCTTTTTCAATTTTGCTTTTATCAGCATATGCACTGATGGCAATAGTTGGTAAAGTGATATTTTGTTGACGTATAGACTGGATTAGTTCAAATCCATTCAAGAAAGGCATGTTTAAGTCAATAAGTGCCAAATGATAATGCTTGCTGTCAAGCAATGATAGAGCCTCAGCACCATTATCGGCCGTGTCAAACGAACAGTCCATGCCTTCAAGCATGAAGCATAAAAGCATAACATTAATTTCATTATCATCAGCAATAAGTATATGTATTTTATGGCGGTTTGGTTCAGGAATGTATGCTGTAATATTTGCTGATTTACTATCCTTTTTTGCATAAGGTAGTGGAACAGATAGTTTAAAAGTGCTACCTTGATTGACGGTGCTTTCTACAGAAATAGTTCCCCCCATAAGTTGTGTTAACTGACGACAAATAGCCAGTCCCAGTCCTATTCCTTCATCAGAATAATTATTATTTTCAATTTGAGTAAATGGGGAAAATATCTTTTGTTGGTCCGCCATTGGAATTCCACATCCCGTATCAGAAATACTGATTTTTAAAGTTTCATTTTGATAAGTAATATTAATAGTTATTCCACCAATATCAGTGAATTTAATGGCATTACCAAGTAAGTTACTAATCACCTGGTTTAATCGCTTTTTATCACCTTCTACCAACTGGAATATTGATGGCTTAAGAACTGAAAATGTTATTTCTTTTTCATTCGCTTTAAGTGTAAAAATTGAGATTATATTGTCTATAAATTCATTAAAATCAAATGGCTGTGATTTTATGCTAATCTTATTGGATTCGATTTTTGAAATGTCGAGAATATCATTAATCATGGTTAAAAGGTGATTGCCGCAATGACTGATAATATTAATTTGTTTTTTATCTTCTTCTAATAAATAGGTTTTTCTTTGTAATAGTTGACTAAATCCTAAAATGCCATTTAGAGGGGTGCGTAATTCATGACTTATGTTGGATAAAAATTGATTCTTGGCATGATTTGCAGATTCAGCATTATTCTTAGCAGTCAATAGCTCAGCTGTTCTGTTTTTAATCATTTGTTCTGTACGTAGATAACGTCCAGTCAGTAATAGAAGACCAACACCTAACAAACTAGTAAAAAGTAAACTACTAAAAATAACCCACCACATTGACCAATGTGTTTCAGAATATAATTGTTTAGGATTCAGATAAAAAGTTAACTTCCAGTTCTGATTGGCAACATGAATTGAATGTTCGAATGTTAAGAATTGTGGGTTAATGTGTTGATTGTTGTATAAAATGACATTGTTATCAGCATTTTTAATTGACAACCCCAAGTATTTATTGTCTGATTTTTGCAGAACATGATTGGTTAATTTAGTTAAAGAAATAGCACTTAAAATGATACCTTTCAGATTCTCTAATTCTTTTTTGTTATTTTTATAAACAGGGGTGAAAATATTAAAGGAATCTTTTTCACAACATTGGTAAATAGAAGTCGTGTTTTTTGTTGGAGAGGTATTAATTATTTGTTTTAGAAAATAGGGGGGCAGAGAAGGGGATAGCGCTTTAAACCCTTTTTTATTCACATTATATTTTTCAGTTAGAATATCGGATAGAAGACGGTTTATACCAGGCGTATATTCCAGAAATTTAAAAGACAGGTTTTCATCAAAGTCATATAAAAATGATTGAGTAAATAGCTTAAATTCATGTTCTTCAACTCTATTAGAGCTGATATAAAAATTTCGGATTGAATTAATAAAACGAATATGACTGTCAACACGATTTTTTAAGGCTTGAGTAACGGCTAGTGAATCATCTCGAAATGTATGATCAAGACGACTGGCTTCCAATCTAAGGATATGAAAGAAAAATAATATCACGAATGTAAAAGATATTAATAAAGGCAAGCCTAATGAAAGTCTCCGATGCTTCCATAGTAAACTGTTAGGTGTGAATAAAGTGAGTATAATAGGCGTGAAAATAATAACACCGATGGTATCGCCAACCCACCAACTTACCCAGTTTAGCGCAATTTCATCAGCAGAAATTATACCGCTTAAGATTAGTGTGATAGTGCCTAGCGTTGCAGGAATTAAACAACTGACAGGACCGCCTAGAAATAAAAACAATAAAATCTTTTTGTCATCAACAAGGTCATCGGGGAAACATGAATACTTTTTTATTAAGTAGCAGCCAATATAAGCAAATAGAGTCCCACCTGCCCCAATGGCAAAACAAACGAATAGTAATTGTGGATTAAAGTCAAAAGTCCAGGCACTAATGCAAAAATTTCCTATAAAAATTCCTGGCCAGATTCTTGTGCCATATATCAACATAGTAGCGAGAGCAATTCCAGCAGGGGGCCAAATAGCAGCTGCTTTACTGGGTGGTACAGCAAGTTCCAGGCCAAGCAGCCCAAAGATAAAATAAACAAAAGCAATCGCAATGATTAACAGGACAGTTGTTAGATAATTATGTTCTGCTGTGTCTGTTATAGATGCTGATTTATCTACTGACATACTTGTATTATTTACGATTGAAGTTAAGATTTAGCTAGATTGTATTATCACATTAATAATTCATTATGACCTCAAGTATTACAAAATTTATAAAAGAAGATGTCTGGTTAGTATCGGAAAAAAAACTATCGCCTTTAAATCATATAGGCGTAAAAACGTTAAAAATAATTTTACTTTCAGTACAAGGCTTTAAAAGTGATCTTTGTCAATTGAGAGCATCCGCATTAACTCTTTATACTTTATTGTCTATTGTCCCCGTGATTGCCTTGTTATTCGGTATAGCCAAGGGATTTGGTTTTGAGAAAAAACTGGAACAGCAATTACTGGAACAGGCATCAGAACAAGATAGCATGATGCTTCAGTTAATTGAATTTTCACAAAATATGTTATCGAGTACAAAAGGGGGGGTGGTAGCTGGAATTGGTATTGTTGTTCTGTTTTGGACAGTTATAAAAGTGATAGGAAATATTGAAGAATCATTCAACCATATCTGGAAAATTAAAAAAAATAGACCTATGGCCAGAAAATTGAGTGATTATTTATCATTAATGATGTTGGCACCTGTGTTATTAATTGCTTCTAGCAGCTTGACTGTTTTTGTTAAAACACAAATTACCTGGTTGGTTGAAGTGATTCATTTGCCTGCATTTGGTACAAAAGTCGTTTTATATACATTAAATTATTCACCCTTAGTGATTATGTCTTTGCTATTTACATTTATTTTTTTGTTTATGCCTAATCAAAAAATAGCGATAAAAGCGGGAGTTATCGCTGGGATTGCAACAGGCATTATGTATCAAATAGTGCAGTGGGCTTATTTGACACTGCAAATCGGTGCTTCAAGTTATAATGCTATCTATGGTAGTTTTGCAGCCTTGCCATTGTTTCTTATCTGGTTACAGCTTGGCTGGGTTGTCGTGTTGTTTGGCTGTGAAATTTCTTTTTTTGTACATAATTTCGAAAGCTTCCGGCATAATGAAAAGTTTTCAAATCTGAGTTTTGCACTGAAAAAAAATATTGCATTGCAAGTTTGCCACAATATTGTGATGCGTTTTGCTGCAGGCGAAAAGGCTTCGAATGCTGAACAAATTTCTAGTGAACTGGCATTACCTGTTTCAGTTGTACAAAACGCACTATCTGCACTTATTAATTCCAGCCTAATTGTAGAGTTAAAGGTTTTGGAAGGTGAAGAGGTTGTTTATCAGCCCGCACAAGACATCAATAATTTAACAGTGAAATCTGTTATCAACGCCTTGGAAGTTAACGGGCTTAATATTGTTCCTGGCATGAAGGGGTATGAACAATTTCCCAGCCTTAATGTTACGGTCGATAATGTCTTAATTAAAGAAATCTAGGGAGAGGATATGAAAAATTCGGGTTTTTTTTTATTGGCTTTGTGGTTAATTACCCAAAGTATATTGACTCTGACTACTCTGCATTTTCCCTATGAAAAAATAGTCTTGGCTGTAGTAGCTTTATGTGCCGGATTCTCTTTTTTGCTATCTGTGTTGAAAACAAAAATAGCTGATATTGGTCTTTTGTTATTAAGTATCTGGTTGATATTACATAGTAGTCAGTTTTTGTTACATTTCACATTTCCCTATATTGATACAACCATTGCTATTTTAGCAATAACTGCCGGTGTTTTTCTTATTATTGGAAAATGAGATATTCGTTTTTATGCAGAAAAACCAGTTAATTATTCATATGTAACATGGCTAAATAGAGCCTAACATCCTATAACTATTCAGAGCGATTATCTAATTATTTCAAGTTTAGAACGGGGTTACTTTAAATGGCAGGTATTGACTACAGTCTTTTTTATATTGTCGTATCAAGATTTTTTCACGTTCTAAAAAATTAGCGATTAATTTAGAAAATTGATCGTTTTGAATCCAGTGTGCAGAATAAGTTGTGACTGGTTTAAAACCACGGGAAATTTTATGTTCACCTTGTGCGCCAGAGTCAAATTTTTGTAGCTGATGCTGCAGGCAATATTCCAGGCCCTGGTAATAACAGGTTTCAAAATGCAAGCTATTATATTCCTGATAACATCCCCAATAACGTCCGTATAAAGTTTTGTCTCCTATAAAACTGAGTGCCGCTCCGACATATGATCGATCTTTATAAGCGAGTACTAACAATATTTGTTCTGGCATAACTCGTGCTATTTGTTTAAAAAAATCCACATTTAAATAAGCAGATTGCCCTCTTTTTAAATAGGTTATTTCATAAAACTTAAAGAAAACCTGCCATTGTTGCTCAGTAATTTCTTTACCGGTCAGTCTTTGTAGCTTAATGCCTTGTTCTGTAATATGACGACGTTCTTTGTTGATTTTTTTACGTTGCCTGGACGTAAAGGCCTGTAGATAATCATCAAAGTCACTATAGTTATTGTTAAACCACTGGAATTGCACACCTTCGCGAATAAGCATTGTTTGTTGTAGCAATTCAGTCTGGCATAGCGTTGGGAAAAGAGTGTGCAGACTAGAAATGTTATTCAGTTCTGATCGATGCTTGATGTGATCCATACAAAATAGGATGACGGTTTGTTCGTTAATCCCTGGTTTAATTAAAAGTCGTTGCCCCTGGCATGGGGTAAAAGGAATTGCATTGACCCATTTTGGATAATATTCCATACCAGATTGGTAAAATGCATCAGCCCACTGTTGATCAAAAACATATTCACCACGGGAATGGTATTTTAAATATAACGGCATTGCTGCAATCAATGCTTGATGATCAAAAACAAGTAAGTGATTGGGTTGCCAGCCAGTTTCAATACAGACTGATCCACTTTGCTCCAGAGCCAGCAAAAACTCATGGCGTAAGAAAGGGTCTTTGTCGTGAACAAGCTGGTTCCAGCTGACAGTATTAACTTCTGCCATACTATTAATTTGCTTTATAACCATGAATAAACCTTTTCCACAGGCTTGTGAGAATAATAAACAGCCTATTTTACAGGTAATACAGACTATTTTTGATCAGTCTACTACTGTTTGGGAAGTAGGCAGTGGTACAGGTTAACATGCCTGTTATTTTGCTGAAAACCTACCTCATTTGAGATGGCAGCCTATTGACAGAGTAGAAAACCGGATAGGTATAGACCTGTGGATTGAGGATGCTGGATTATCAAATTTATGCAAAAGCTTGACTTTGAATGTTGTTGATAAGCAGTGGCCTTGTCAGGAAATTGATGCATTATTTATTGCTAATACATTGCATATTATGTCCTGGCAGGAAGTAATGATTATTACGTCTCACTTCGTGAAAAATAGCGACAGTTTTTTCTGTGCTAAATTCTAATCGACTTAATCAGAGGTTCCTTGAACCTAGAAAAATCAGTTGGATCACGGATTCTAGCACAAGCTCTTGATTCCTCAGCACTTCAAAAAAATACCCACTTAACCTATGGGTGAAGCTCAGATTTTTTTAAAGCACTGAGAAACCAATATCTTGCACTATAAATCCGCGCTCAACTGATTTTTCTAGGTTGAAAAGCTAAGCAGAAAAAATACAAAAAACCGATCACTTTTAAGAGGTCAGGATAGGTGGTGGAAAATTATTTTTGATTTCTTTTATTTTTTATGATGGTTTTGAGCAGGCTCTAAGGTTTAGAGTATATTTAACTTAAAAATGCATGACTACTGTTTTTTAGTTTAAAGTCATGGCAATATTACCTTGCATTATCAATAGCTCAGGCGTAAAACTGAAAGTGTTTTTAGTTGTTGGTGGGGGTTAAAATGTTGCAATCTAGGAATAAAATTTCTCGTGTGTTGACTTGGTTAGTCACTCTGTTTGTTACTGCGTTAATTTTGCTTCATATTGATGCAGATATTGTTGAACGTCTAGTTATTTTACGTGTACCTTTGCTGAGTGGGTTATTGTTACTCACTTTGCCCTTTATAGCATTTTATCTTCTACCGAACATCTTAGAAAACCTTTTTGTTCTGGAAAATAGGCTGCGGCTTACAGTTGTTATTGTTGTTTCAACATTGGCTGGGCTGGGCGTAGTGTTTATTTGGTTCGTGATAGATATCAATGCTGGATGTCGATTTATAGGTGAGAACTGTCAAAATATAACCACTCGGCTGAACCCAAATACTCTGAGACCGTATTTAGCTGGAGTAATTATTGGTTTGCCTATTTCTTTTGCCTCTGTTTATCTATCTAATATTCCTAAACGAGAAAAAGTTATCGGTAGTGTAATGGGTGGGCTGATTGCTTTAGCTTTTATGTTTTTTATTTATTCTTTACGTCAAGATAATGGAAATTCAGCACTGATATTTTTAGAAAATTCCTTCATTATGGGAATAAAACTGGTTTTGTCTGAAGCAGCACAAGTAGGGTTTATTAACTCAATAGGTGGGTTGAGTGGAGGGCATCTTCTGGTATTGAGTTTTGCATTAGTGACGTTTGTTTTTTATGTGGTGGGTTACTTTTTATACGAGCCCTCTGTAGAGAAAGGGAAGTTTTTTAAAGGTAAATGGCAAGCGCCTGCACTATATCATTTAATGGTACTCGTCTTGGCAATAACCTTTTTGTTAGGGCTGATGACGTTTGTTTTTGATTATTTTCGAGTTCCTACATTACTTATAGCTGTCATTATTTCTTGGTCTGCCTATGCGTTTTTTAAAACAGATCATTTTTTTAAACTTATTCCTTTACCTAGCGAAAAACCGGATTCCCATGTTAAAGATGCTCTGAAAAATCGGTTAGCGATTAATAATGACGGTACATTAGTGGTTGTCTGTTCAAGTGGCGGTGGTATTCAAGCGGCTGGGTGGACAACAATGGTACTAACACAATTACAGCGACAGCTTGGACAGTCATTTTCTAATGCCATCGGGTTAATCAGTTCTGTTTCTGGTGGTTCAGTGGGAGCAATGCATTACCTTGATATAAGCAGTGAAACAGATAAGCTTGATGATAAGCAGCTTGATTTAATTTTTCAAAATTCTACAAAAAATAGTTTAGATGCTATGGCTTGGGGATTAGCTTATCCCGACTTATGGCGGTTAATGGGTGCTCCTTATTTACCCTCAAAGCTTAATGATCGAGGGACAGCCATTGAAACCGATTGGAAAAAAGTGATGAAATACCCACAAGCGACTTTAGGTGATTGGCAAGCAAGCATGCAAGCAGGCAACTTACCCATCACTGTTTTTAATTCAACACAAGTTGAAACGGGGCGACGATTATTACTTTGTCCTCTTAGTTTTTCTAAGTGCAATAACCATCATCAAGTCGACTTTAATTCACTATATAAGAAGTATGATTTGGAGGTGACAACAGCTGCTCGATTGTCGGCAACTTTTGCGTATATTTCTCCCATTGCCAGAGATAGTGAAGATATACATAGTTCTCATGTTGCCGATGGAGGCTATTTTGATAATTATGGTGTTTTTACTGCGAACCAATGGTTGGATAGAGAGGTTTTACCTATTGCTAAGGACATAGGTATCAAACGCATTATGTTTATTGAGATAAAGGCTTTTCCCGCAACACCTAATATGGAGGTAAAAAAGAAAAAAGCGGATGGGTGGGTTATGTCTTTTCTTGGACCATTACTTACTTTAGCTAATGTACGTAATGCGACACAAGATGCTAGGAATGAATACGATGTTGATGTGATGGCTGAATGCCAAAGCCATGATATTGATTTTAAACATTACATTTTGGAATTTCCGAATCAAATCGCCTTCTATGAAACAAACCTCGTTGAGCAAGACCAGAGTCAGAGTAATGATGCATCACAAACCAAGAAAATATTGAAAAAAGTGGCGATTCTTTTTAGTAGTAAAAAAAATTATATGCCACCCCTTTCATGGAAACTCAGTGAAAAACAAAAGCAAGCGATTTTTCAAGGGTGGGATGCAATTAGTACTGAAGAAGAAGTTTCCTCCCATGATTTACAAAAATTAATAGAAACTTGGCAGCGATGGCACGCTTAATTTGAGCGGGGCGAATAAATTCGCTTCGATGTTTTTTAATTGGTTACAGTAGTGATAGATATCTCAAGGCATTGGGCAACCTTGTTTCACTCTCCCAAGAATTAGTGTTATAGCGTTTTCCTTTCATCTAGAAAAATCAGTTGATAACCGCTTTTTCTAGTCAGGATGATTGGTAGCTATTGTGTTGTCGGGGTAGGAGGGCTTTAGCCGCGACCGAAGCAAATCGCGGCTAAAGCCCCTCCACACGAGATTATAAGCCCTTTAGATTTTTTAGACCATCTTATAGAAACAACAGTAACTTGCCTGAGGCCGATATCTTTATTGCTATCAATACCAACTCGTTTATTCAGCACTCAGAAAGTTATTCCCTTAACGGAATGCCACTAGGAACAGATCGTGGCGTATTTCGACGAAGATCAATAGCAGCAGGATCAGTTAAAGCATTTAGAAACTCAAGTAATCGTTTCAGATCTTTATCAGATAGATTAACTTTTTCAAGTTCATTGGCATCAGCAATTGCATCGAGTCGTTGTATATCATCCATAACGATGAAATCAAGCGCATCAAGGTCACTTCTTGAGGGTAACACAGCTTGAGTTCTGTCATAGTTTAACAAATATTTTTTTGGATTTAGGTGATGTTTAACGACTGCTTCCAACGTGTCATAGGCGCCATCATGCCCATAAGGAGCAGTGAGCGCAATATTAATTAAAGGTGGAGTTTTAAATGCAAATCGATCCTCAATATTGCCTGTAACCTGTTCTCGACCAAAGTCACCCCGGCCATCAGGATTGTCACCCTTTCCAGGCCCTATTTGTGGCATAGCAATAGCATGGTAATCCTGATCTGTCAGAAAAGTTCCGCTGTGACAACTGACACAATTTGCTTTTTCTTTTTTGAAAAATATTTTCATGCCCTTTTTTGCTAGAGGACTCAATGCTTTTTCATCGCCATTTAAATAGCGGTGGAAAGGACTGTTATCAAATCGAAAAAGTTTGGCTTCATAAGCGGCAATTGCATTTGCAGCATGAACATAGGTTATATCAGATGCTTGGGTAATTTCGTTAGGATAGACTGCTGTGAATAACTCAACATATTCTGGAATATTCCCTAGTTTTTCTGCAATAATCTGCCATACAGCGGGTAGGTCACCTGCGGCAGCAGCGTTAGCCTGGGGGTTTTCACCAGCTTGGCCAGCCATCTCTTCTGCAGAGGTAACAGGAAACATTGCTTGAGCCGCTAAAACATTATCCAGGTTGTCAGGTAAATCATCTCCTGCAGGCGTTGCAAAACCGGATGGTTGGTCACTATCAACAGCGACTCGTCCATCATAAAAAAGAGCTGTATATTCAATAGCTCCCAGGTTGAAAACAGGCGGGGCGTGTCGAGGAACTCTTGCATGAATAGCATCAGCTCCAACACCGGTATCCCGGATAATGCCTAGACCACGACCACCTTCACCTACCGGTAAAGATAGGCCATCTCCAGTATCAGCTAGCGTGTGGTGGCATGTAGCACAAGAGGTATTTTGATTGCCACTTAAAATTTTATCGAAAAAAAGAAGTTTTCCAAGTTGGACTTTGTTTTTCGCAGGCATTCCATTGTCATAAAAATCTGTATTTTGAGGGGCAAGCGGTAGTTCTTCATCTGCAGCAGCAAGTGAGCTAAATAGAAATGAGCTGCAGGCCAAGTAAAAAATGAGTGTTTTTCGGTTTTCTTTTAACATATTTAGTTAACTCCTGAAGTGACTGGGGGAATTGTTGATATATGGATTGGCGAAACAATAAATTACCAATAAATAGAATTGCTTTTCTCGCGTCAATTTTCTTGGCCGGAAATAGCAGCAAGTTATACTGACTTTAAGGGTAAGAGCAAGGGATGTGCCAATCTAAGTTGGTAAAACGCAATTTCTCAAGTTTTAAACAGAATTAATCCAATTAAAAAATAGAACAAGACGAATTATCGATGAAGGGGGATGTAACCGCGTATCTATTCCACACGAGTTTATAAGAAATCAATGCAATGTGATCCGCATTCAGTATATCCATATCTTTCAAAGAATGTGTGCTTGGCAGCATAGCTGGTGATCAGGTTTTTTAAATATTGTGATATTAATGGCTTGTACTACCATTCTCTCGCTAAACTGATGTTTCCAGATTAAATAAAATGAAATTATTATTTTTTTGCTGCCAGTTGTCGTTATACACCCAGCTCCAATTTGGATATGATTTTCAACAGTTTGGGGGAAAGTATTGTGCAGAGATAAAGAAGTTGTCGGGAATGTGCGACAACATAACAACATAACAATATAACTATGTTATAAGATATTGTTGTGTAAGCATTTAATTACATATTTTAAGAAAATAGTATTGCTGGCTGTCAATGGAAAGGGTCATATCAGCGTTTGTCAACAGTTTGTTTGTCGGGATAAGGCGACGGTTTTTTAAACAAAACTGCAAATTTAAAGTTATTGTATTTGCTTGGGTTAAGAAGTATTAGAAAATATAAATATTTATACTTAATGGCATAGTTTGTGCACTTCAAAGATATGACTTTTTTGATGACTAAAATTGATCTTAGATCAGCAAATATCTCAAAAAAAATAGCCGTAATATATTGATATTTTAGGGCTTTAGATGTGTATTTTATCGGCCATGTCATTTTGTTATGAGTGTGGCTTTTAAGTCATAGTAATTTATTTTAGGTGTTTGTTTGTTTGGTTATTAGTAGTAGAAATTGTCTTCAAAGGTCTTTTAAATTGACTTTAATAATATAAATATATTATTTTATAATAATAATTTGATGGTGAAATTTATGCGCAACGGTTTTTTAAAACTGGTTTTTTTATTGGTACTGGCGATGTTAGCAACAGCATCTTCAGCCAGAATGATGGGGGGCGGTGGCTCCAGATACATGGGGAGAACTGATAAAACACCAGACACCTTCCGCTTAGTTGATCAGACAAATATTGCACTAGCGACAACAGTTAATTCGAACCTGATTACTGTTTCTGGAATCAATGCTGCGATAGTTGCGTCCATTTCCGGTGGTGAATATTCCATAAACGGGAGAGCTTATACTCGGTCGGCACGCTACGTTTATAATGGTGATCGAATCAGTGTTCGCCTAGTTTCTTCTGCACAATATCAGACAACCGCTCATGCCAGACTTAACTTGAATGGGGTCAGTGACAGTTTTGATATTACAACAATAGCATTATCGGGAGGTGGTAGTACCACAAACGGGTTTCAATTGGCACCTCAAGCAGCCGGTAACGCTCGATTCCGTAGCGAACATTTTTCCGGTTCGGGAAATTGTACCTGGTGCCATAATAATCTGAAAGATGATCATGATCAGAATGTATCAATTGAAACGGACTGGTCAGCAACGATGATGGCAAATGCAGCAAGGGACCCATTCTGGAAAGCGAAAGTTCGAACTGAACTGAATCGTAACCCGCATTTGACTGATTTAATCAATGATAAATGTAGTCGTTGCCATGCCCCCATGGCAAATTTTGAGGCCAAGAAAAAGCATGAAAAAGTTGCCATACTTGCTGATGACAATGGCTTTCTAAACCCAAACCATCCACGTCATGACCAGGCTATGAATGGTGTTAGTTGTACTTTGTGTCACCAGATTCAGGACTCGCCAAAACTGGGAACATTGGCAAGTTTTACCGGTAAATATGAAATTGGTGATAAGCGGCAGATTTTTGGCCCTTTTGATAATTTGTTTCCAAACCCCATGGTGATGAAGACGGGTTATACCCCAATGTATAGTATGCATATACAGGAGTCAGAAATATGCGCTACTTGTCATAACCTGAAAACTCCTTATGTCGATGAATTTGGAACTATATTAAGCACTACTCCGGAATCTGAATTTCCAGAACAAATGCCTTATTCAGAATGGCTAAATAGTGATTACACAGCGACTGATAGCTGTCAGGACTGCCATATGGCAAGAGCAAATGGTGTTGCTATTTCTAATAAACCCATGTGGTTGCCGGAACGAAACAAGTTTGCAATACATGAATTTGTTGGTGCAAACAAACTGATGCTGAATATGTTTAACGACAATAAGCAACAGTTAGGTGTTACTTCTAATAACTTTGCAGATACCTTGGCTGCTACGGATACGATATTAAAAAGTGCAGCGAATATCAAATTGCTTAAGCAGAATTTGCGTCAAGGTCAATTGAATTTCACCCTAAAAATCAATAGTAAAACAGGCCATAAACTACCCAGTGCTTATCCTTCACGCCGTGTAATTCTGCATGTGACTGTGACTGATGCACAAAATAGGGTGGTTTTTGAATCAGGTAAAATAAATTCAGATGGTAGTGTACAAGGTGTTGATGCGGACTCGGACACACAGGCTTTTGAACCACATTACGAATTGATTACTTCACCTCAACAGGTTCAGGTTTATGAGGCGATCATGGGTGATAGTAATGACCAGGTGACATATACACTTTTACGTGGTATGCAGTATCTGAAAGATAACCGCTTGTTACCGCTTGGATTCAATAAAGTGACTGTACCTGATGATGTAGCCGTAATGGGAGCGGCATACCAGGACAACAATTTTACTGGTGGTAGTGACCGTATCAGTTACCGAATTAATGGATTGTCTTCTGGATCATATAAAGTACGAGCTGAATTAGTTTATCAAACAATATCATTTGGTTTTGCTCGTGATTTGTTTGAGGATGATTCAGCAGAAGTGAATGATTTCAAGAAAATGTATACAGAATCTAAGCACAAATCAACCCTACTAACGGCAATACAATTTAGCGTGCAATAAATGGTAAAGGGAGTTATGAGACTTATCATAACTCCCTTTTTTTACTGACCTCAATATTCCCAATATTCAAATATGCCAGATCAAACTTGAGTCAGTACAGTGAATGCTATTAATATTTTAATCAACCTTGTGGACAAGCAATCGGTATAATAATAAAATTTTTTCCAGTTTCTTGAATGTCCAGTCACGACTTAATCAAACAACTTTCAAAACAATTACAGTCATGCATGAACGGTGATAGACACCGTTTTAAACGTCAATTAGATCGTTGTCGTAGTGAAGTAAAGAAAGGCAATACATCAGAATCAAAACTAGTAGCGTTAACAGGGCAAATAGAGCAATCTATTGCCAAACGAAATCAACGTAAAGCCAGTATTCCTGTCATTAAATATCCTGATCTGCCGGTCACTGAAAAAACCCAAGAAATCGCCAAGCTAATTGATCAAAATCAGGTGTTGATTCTTTGCGGGGAAACGGGCTCAGGTAAAACTACCCAAATACCCAAAATTTGTTTGCAAATCGGTAGAGGTGTTAGCGGATTTATTGGCCACACTCAACCCAGACGAATCGCTGCACGTACAGTGGCCGACAGGATTGCCGAAGAACTGGGTCAGAAAATAGGTCAGTCAGTTGGTTATAAGGTTCGTTTTCATGATAAAACCCATGATCAGTCTCTGATAAAATTAATGACAGATGGTATTTTATTGGCAGAGTCACAAAATGATCCCTATTTAAACCAATATGACACTATCATTATTGATGAGGCGCATGAACGTAGTTTAAATATTGATTTTTTATTGGGATATATGCGCTGGTTGTTACCTAAGCGACCTGACTTAAAACTTATTATTACCTCAGCAACCATCGATCCAGAACGTTTTTCCAGGCATTTTAGTGATGCACCTATTATCAACGTATCAGGCAGAACTTACCCCGTGGAAATGCGCTACAGACCTCTTGAGTTAATTGAAGAGGATGATGAAACTTCGGCTGATTTGCAACAGGCGATTGTTGATGCTGTGGATGAGCTACATAGGGATTTACCGGGTGATATTCTTATCTTTCTGAATGGTGAACGAGAAATAAGAGAAACCACAGAGTCGTTAAAAAAACATAACCCTGCTCATTGTGAAATACTGCCGTTATATTCAAAGCTCAGTGTCAGTGAGCAGGAACGAGTATTTAAACCCAAAGGAAAATCCCGCATAGTTTTAGCAACTAATGTTGCTGAAACATCGCTTACGGTCCCCGGTATTAGAAGTGTGATTGATACCGGTCATGCGCGTATCAGTCGATACAGTCATCGCAGTAAAATCCAGCGACTACCCATAGAAAAAATTTCACAAGCCAGCGCTAATCAAAGGGCAGGACGTTGTGGACGTGTAGCAGAAGGTATTTGCATAAGGCTTTATTCTGAAGAGGACTATTTAGCACGTCCTGAATTCACTGAGCCGGAAATTTTGCGAACTAACCTGTCGTCAGTTATTTTGCAGATGTCATCATTAAAACTGGGTGATATCGAAGACTTTCCATTCTTAGAACCTCCCGAAGATAAAATGATTCGGGATGGTAAAAATTCATTGCATGAGGTTAATGCCTTAGATAAAGACGGTAAAATTACATCTATGGGTCGTCAGTTGGCAAAAATACCAACGGACCCTAAATTAGCCCGAATGATATTGGCTGCTGATAAGTTGAATTGTCTTACAGAAGTCGCCATTATTGTTTCAGCATTGAGTATACAAGATCCACGTGAAAAACCGGCTGATAAAATGCAGCAAGCCGATAGTAAACACGCGGAATTTAAGGTAGATGATTCGGACTTTTTAACCATTTTAAATATCTGGAATGTATTCGAAATACAAAAGAAAAATCTATCGAATAATAAGTTAAGAAAATATTGTAAAGAGTATTTTCTATCTTATATACGTATGCGTGAATGGTTTGATATACACGCGCAAATTATGCAAGTGGTTAAGGGTGAATTAAAATTAAAACCCAATACCAGTAATGCCGGTTATGAAACAATCCATTGTGCATTGTTACCTGGGTTATTATCAAATATCGGTTTTAGACATGAACAATATGAATATGTAGGCGCCAGAAACCTTAAGTTTTTTATTTTCCCCGGTTCAGGGCAATATAAAGCCAAGCCCAAGTGGATTATGGCTTTTGAGCAAGTGGAGACATCAAAGGTTTATGCAAGGACTGTGGCAAAAATTGAACCGGTATGGATAGAGCAATGTGCCAGCCATTTAATAAAATCCAGCTATTATGAACCGCATTGGGAAAAGAAAGCAGGGCGTAGTGCTGTTTATGAGCGAGTCTTATTGTATGGTTTGACCATACAACCGAAAAAAAAGATTCCTTATGAAAGAGTTGACCCCAAAGGGGCTAGGGAAATTTTTATTCGTTGTGGATTGGTGGCACAGGATTACCATAGTAATGCACCTTTTTTTAAAGCCAATAAAAAGCTATTGGAAGAAGTCGGATATATTCAACATAAAGGCCGGCGCGTAGATTTAATTGAAGATGAAGAATGGTTGTATCAGTTTTATGATACAAAATTGCCAGAACAGGTAGTCAATGGAATTACCTTGGATAAATGGCGTAAAACCATTGAAAAAGACATGCCCAAGCTGTTATTTTTGACTAAGGCAGATTTAACCCGTGAAGAGGATGAACGCATTAGTGATTGGGATTACCCCGATCATAAAAAAGTGGGAGATTTAAATATTGAACTGCAATATCGGTTTGAGCCTGGGCATGATGAAGATGGCGTAACCGCAATTATTCCGGTTCATCAGCTTAATCAAATATCAAATCAGCCATTTGAGTGGGTTGTACCTGGGTTACTTGAAGAAAAAATCATAGCATTGATCAAATCACTGCCTAAACAGATACGTAAATATTTTGTACCTGTGCCACAAACAGCGAAAGCCTGTCTGGAAATAGAACCTGATTTTAAGGGTTCTTTATATGAGTGGATAGGCATGCGATTACGTAAATTGACGGGGGAAGCAATTCCATTAACAGAATGGAATTCCGATCAGCTTAGCGATCACTTGAAAATGAATTTCAGAGTGGTGGATGAAAAAGGAAGATCTATCGGTTATGGGCGTAATTTAAAGGCTTTACAAAACAAATATACTGAAACAGCGGGAGAAAGTTTTGATCAAATAGCTGCTGACGAACTGAATTTTACAGGCTATATAGAATGGGCTTTTGATGATCTTCCCGAGACCTATGCATTTATGCAAAAGGGACAATCTTTCGTTGGGTTTCCCGCTCTTATTGATGAAGGTGATGCAGTAGGAGTACGTATTTTTGATACCCGAGAAAAAGCAGTACTCGCACATAAAGAAGGACTGGTTAGAATTTTTCAATTACAGACACGTAAACAAAGCCAATATGTGATCAAGAATTTGCCAAAATCGCCTGCAACCGAATTAAATTATAATAATTTAGCAAGACATCCTTTGCTGAAAAACAGAACAGGGGGTTCATACAAAGATGATATGTTATTCACTGTTTTAGCCACTGCTTTTTTGGAAGAGAGTGAGATACGGACGCATTCAGAATTTGAGGACAGTTTAAAAAACAATAAAAGTTACATGATGAGTTTTGCCAGCGAAATTGGAAAGATTATTGTGGATGTTATGGAAAGAGTCAGGACCATAAAAAAAATGTTGAACCAGGCAAGCACACAAAAGGAAGTGGCAGATGATATTAATGAACAGCTGAATCTACTCATATATTCAGGTTTTATTCGACATACACCTTATAATCAACTAAAAGCTTTTCCGCGTTATTTAAAAGCCATTGAATATCGTCTGGATAAGAAAAAAGACGATAAGCAACAACTGCAACAGTTAAATCGGTATTGGAAACGCTATTGGAGTGAAGTTGAAAATAAGGTAAAAAAAGAAGTGGTTATTCCTGAGCAAGATAAATTTCGCTGGGATCTGGAAGAATTAAGGGTATCATTATTTGCTCAACAACTTAAAACAGCTTATCCCATTTCACCCAAAAGACTTGATAAAGCATGGGATGAACGGTTTTGAATTTTATGATGAATTATTCTGTTGATTTTCGGGTCTGATACATCTAGGGGGAGAGTCTTTAATTTACATGGCTATGAACAAACCACAGGTTGTGGTTGAAAATAGGTTCATAATTACCAAAATAATTTTCAGCGTGGAAGTGAGGCTTTAGCCTCGCCTGAATCATGCGAGGCTAAAGCCTCACTTCCAAAAGATGTATATAGCCATGTTAATTTAAAATGGTGACTATGTTGCTAAAATCTTATTTATGGACAATTTATTTAACAGGAAACTATGACAGAGCAGATGAAAAGGATATTGCATGATTCCAATTAGAGATAACATATACTGTCGGACGACTCCGTATGTCAGTTGGGCAATTATGGCGATTTGTATAGGCATTTTCTTTTTAATGAAAATGATGCCGGATGAAACTGTACGCCAGTTAACCTATTTATATGGCATGGTGCCTATTCGGTATTCAAATCCTGAATGGGCAACTGCCTTCGGTTTGCCACCTGATTACCATTTATCTTTTTTTACCAGTTTGTTTATACATGGTGGATGGATACATATCATTATCAATATGTGGTTTATCTGGATATTCTCTAAAAACATTGAAGACAGTATGGGGCATGGAAAATTTTTGATTTTCTATTTGTTATGCGGCTTGTTTGCTACGGTTGTGCAATGGTATTTTGATCCTGACTTAATGATTCCTGTTGTTGGTGCTTCAGGTGCGATAGCCGGTGTATTAGGCGCATATTTTTTCATTTACCCTTATGCCAAGGTTGTTATCTGGTTCCCCCTGTTTCTTTTACCCATTTTTTTTGAACTTCCTGCCATTGCATTTCTAGGGTTTTGGGTCATCATACAGATACAAAAAGCAACAACTGCAATGATGTTTGACAGCGTTACAGCAGATGTTGCCTGGTGGGCCCATCTAGGTGGTTTTATAGCGGGAGCAATGTTGCATCCTTTGTTTATATCTGATAAAAAGCAAGAGTGAATGGAATTTTGTTTGTAGTAAATGTTAAAAACCTAAGGAGAATAAGCTATAATGGCCGGATCAAAAAAATTTAAGAATAGTCTGCTTTAAATCAATTCGTTTTAAATGAGACTTTTATATCACTGCAGGAAATTCACATATTATGAATAAAGTTAATGTCGCTCTGGTAAGACTACTTCAGTTTGTTGTTTTTGTTCTTTTTACATTCATGGTTTTAG
>Ga0256847_1000639_pt1 | contig 21076 bp, 20 predicted proteins | sample TeddybearmetaG_FD_189099 | JGI IMG/M metagenome (GOLD analysis project Ga0256847, IMG submission 189099) | Hydrothermal vent microbial communities from East Pacific Rise, Pacific Ocean - Teddybear | ecosystem: Environmental > Aquatic > Marine > Hydrothermal vents | place: Pacific Ocean: East... | reverse complement strand
AAAGAGCCCTCAGCGGGGAAGGAGCCCTCAGCGGGGAAGGAGCCCTCAGCGGGGAAGGAGCACTCAGCGAACAAACAGCACTCAGCGAATCAACAACCCCAGGCGAGACACAAGACAGCCCCATCAGCAACACAGCAGCGAGCCCGGCACCTGATAAACACGCATGACAGACGACACACAACAAAATAAGCAATCCAGCCCTTCGGACAGCAGCCCCGGTCAAACACACGACAATAAAGTAGATGAGTCAGGCCAGCCTTTTCTGGAGCACCTGCTCGAACTCAGGCAACGTATTCTGCGCGGACTGGTATCCATTTTTGTGCTGTTTATTCCAGCCTACTACTTTGCCAACGATATTTTTGAGTACATCGCGACCCCCCTGATGGTGCATTTACCCGAAGGCAGCACCATGATCGCAACCGAGGTAGCCTCGCCTTTTTTAACACCGTTTAAAACTGCCGTTTTCACCGCTATTTTTGTAGCGATGCCTTACACACTGCATCAGCTTTGGGCATTTGTTTCCCCAGGTTTATATCTAAAAGAAAAACGCTTTGCACGGCCCTTACTGGTGTCAAGCATAGCCCTGTTTTATGCCGGTATGGTGTTTGCGTACTATCTGGTGTTCCCCTTAATGTTCAAGTTTTTTGCAGGCGTTACCCCCGAGGGAGTAACCATGATGACAGACATAAATCTATACCTGAACTTTGTGATAAAACTGTTTTTTGCCTTTGGCGCAGCCTTTGAAATCCCGGTATTAACTTTACTGCTTGTGTGGTCGGGGATATCCACCGTTGAAAGCCTAACCAAAAAACGACCCTTTATTGTGGTTGGGTGTTTTGTGCTAGGTATGTTGTTTACACCCCCGGATGTTGTTTCCCAGGTTATGCTGGCCGGGCCTATGTGGTTGTTATTCGAGGTGGGGATTATATTCGCAAGATTGACCACTAAAGATGATCAGGATTCTCCAACATAAAGGTTATTGGGCCGTCATTGGTAAGATGCACCTGCATGTCTGCGCCGAACTCACCGGTTTTTACACTGCCCATCCTGGTTTGTACAGCTCTGCAAAAATAGTCATATAGCCCTTTTGCCTGCTCCGGTTTTGCAGCCGGGGAAAAACCGGGACGTCGCCCCTTACTTACATCGGCCGCCAGTGTGAATTGTGACACCACCAGAACTTCGCCCTGCACATCAATAACACTGAGATTCATTGGCTTCACAGTGATTCCATCTACACCCACACCGGAAAATATTCGCAGCATGCACACTTTATCTACCAACCAGTCTGCCGCTGCTTCGTTGTCTGCATGTACCACCCCAAGAAACACCAATAAGCCACTGTTGATGGCTGCTATCTCTGTTTTACCAACCTCAACACTGGCAGAGCTAACCCGCTGAATGAGCGCTCGCATATTCTCTTACCTTGGTGTGGATCTTGCCGCAGTTTTGCGCTCGTGCTCCTTAAGATGAACTTTACGAATACGAATGTGAACCGGAGTAATCTCTACCAGTTCATCATCATTAATAAACTCCATAGACTGCTCCAGAGTCATAACAACCGGCGAATTCAATTTGATTGCCTCATCGGTTCCAGAAGCTCGAACGTTGGTTAACTGTTTTTCCTTCATGGCATTAACCACCAGGTCGTTATCACGCTGGTGAATGCCCACCACCATCCCTTCGTATACCCTGTCACCGGGAGTAACCATCATGCGCCCACGATTCTGCAAGGCAAAAAGCGCAAACCCAACAGCAGCTCCATTACCATTGTTTATCATCACGCCATTATTACGCTGGCCCAACACTATATCTATTTCTGGCCCGTACCCTTCAAAGGCAAATGACATTACCCCGGTACCTGATGTTAGGGAAAGAAACAGGGACCGAAAGCCCATTAGCGCTCGAGTCGCAATGGTGTAAGTTAATCGCACCCGGCCTTTTCCGTCAGGTTGCATGTCTTTCAGATCGGCACGCCGATCACCCAACTCTTCCATCACTTTACCCTGGTGACCTTCTTCTACATCCAGAGTTAGAGCCTCGTAGGGTTCCTGGGTTTTACCATCCACCTCTTTCTTAATAACCTGAGGCCTTGAAATAGCCAGCTCATATCCTTCACGACGCATGGTTTCAATTAACACCGACAGATGTAACTCGCCGCGACCGGAAACGAAAAACTGATCAGGGTCCGGCATCATTTCTACACGCAGCGCTACATTGTGTGAGGCTTCACGTTCCAGGCGATCCCTAATTTGTCGACTGGTTAGAAACTTTCCGTCCTTCCCCGCCAGTGGAGAGGTATTTACCCGGAACATCATAGACAGAGTCGGCTCATCCACACTCAGAGGCGCGATAGCCTCGGGCTTGTTAAATTCACAAACCGTATCCGAAATGCCCAAATCACCAACTCCGGTAATACATACGATATCACCAGCCTGCGCATATTCCTGCTCTATCCTTTCAAGACCATGGTGACCCATAACCTGCAATACTTTTGCTCTACGCACCTCACCAGCAGGATTAATCACAGAAACAGGTGAATTGGCTCGTAGTTGCCCGCGTTTTACGCGGCCAATGCCAATAACACCAACGTAACTTGAATAGTCCAGGGAGCTTATCTGCATTTGAAAAGGACCATCCAGATCCACTTCTGGCGGGTGTACGTTCTCAATGATTGCGTCAAGCAAAGGATTCATGTTGTCTGCCTGCTCGTCAGGTTCCGATCCTGCATGCCCCTGCAAGGCAGAGGCATATACTACGGGAAAATCCAGTTGTTCGTCTGTTGCGCCCAAGCTGTCAAATAACTCGAACACTTCATCCAGCACTCGAAATGGATCAGCTCCAGGACGGTCTATCTTGTTGATAACCACAATAGGATGCAGTCCTTCAGCAAATGCTTTCTGAGTAACAAAACGCGTTTGTGGCATGGGCCCGTCTACCGCGTCTACCAACAGAAGTACGCTGTCTACCATAGACATAATACGCTCCACTTCTCCACCAAAGTCGGCGTGCCCCGGTGTGTCTACAATATTGATACGATAATCGCCATAAGACACTGCTGTGGTTTTGGAAAGAATAGTAATGCCTCGCTCCTGTTCCAGCTCGTTACTGTCCATAACCCGTTCTTTCATGGGCTTACGGGAATCCAGCGTTCCAGTTTGCTGCAATAATTTGTCTACCAGCGTGGTTTTCCCATGGTCTACGTGGGCAATAATGGCTATGTTTCTTAAAAATTTTGCGTCCATAATATTTCAAACAATCTCGTATAATTTCTTAAACCCAAAAACACCGAATGCCTTCCAATAAGAAGCCATCAGTCTTGTTTAGATAATTAGTTTCAAAGCAGATTAAAAATTGCAAAGAAAGAAGTCTGGGACGCTATCCAGGAAGAGTGTAAACTCCGCATCCCTTTTTAGGACGCTATTATGGCTCATCAACGCAAGGCTGTCGCGCTTATATCCGGTGGACTGGATTCGTTGCTGGCCGCCCGGGTTATGCTGGAACAGAATATTCACGTAGAAGGCATAAATTTCTATACCGGTTTCTGTGTAGAAGGGCATACCCACGCCATTCGCAAAAAGCACCGAATAAAGCCAAAACGCAATAACGCCCTGTGGTCTGCGGAGCAACTGGGAATTAAGTTACATATCATTGATATCTCTGAAGAATACAAAGACATCGTTATTAATCCCAAGCACGGATACGGACAAAACCTGAATCCCTGCCTTGATTGCAAGATTTTCATGGTTAACCAGGCCAAAGCCTGGGGATTTATGGAAGATAACGACTTTGATTTTATTATTACCGGCGAGGTAATTGGCCAAAGACCGAAATCGCAGCGTAAGGAAACCATGCCGATTATAGCCCGTGAATCTGGCGTAAACGACAGGCTTTTACGACCCCTGTGCGCTAAAAACCTACCGGAAACACTGCCAGAGCGCGAAGGTTGGGTCGATCGCGAAGGGCTTTACGGGTTTCACGGCCGCAACCGCAAACCTCAGATGGCGCTGGCCGCTCAATTTGGATTTACCGATTACGCTCAACCTGCGGGCGGCTGCTGTTTTTTAACAGACGCCAACTATTCCAAAAAACTGGCTGACTTGTGGGAAGCTCGCGGTGAGCGCAAATACGAAATCGATGACATTATGTTGTTAAAAATAGGCAGACACATACGCCCGGCGCCAAATTTTAAACTCATTGTCGGGCGTGAAGAGGGTGAAAATAACTATCTGGAGGGTTACCGCAAACAGTTTGCCCACATTCGTACAACCTCTCATTTCGGCCCGCTTACTTTGGTAGACGGCAAGCCCAGTACCGAAGACCTGCTGTTGGCTGCACGCATTGCGGCACGATTTTCCCAGGGACGTGATGCCACAGAAGTGGGCGTAGAGATTATCGTTCCCGGCATAGAACCGCGAACCCTGAACGTTATACCTATACAAGCCCACGAGATGCCCAGGAGCTGGTATGTGTAAAGAAAGCCTGGACACCAGGGGATTGTTGTGTCCCTTACCTGTCATCAAAACCCAGGATCGCATTAAACAGCTTCAAAATGGCACGTTACTGGAGGTAATTGCTTCTGATCCAGGTGTATTGCACGATATTCCCGCCTGGTGTCGCGTTCACGGTCACGAATTAATTGAAACAGAACAACTGGGTTTGGACATTTACGTCAGACTCAGAGTCTGCAAAGATTAAACCGCACCCAGGGGACCAAAAGGTGAGACGCACCAATATTGTGCGGAACCGGCAAATACGCACCAATAAGGGGCTATATTTCATAGATCCAGCCTGATCTTCCTGAACTTTAGTTACTAACACGGGTGGCATATTAATTGCTCTACCTTTTTACTGGGTTGAGCACACGCTTTAGAAAACTACATACACAATAGAAAATGCGGGAGCAGGATACATGTCGGAAAACACACTGAAACTAATTAATGACAACGAAGTAAGATGGGTGGATCTACGTTTTTGCGATTTACGCGGCAAAGAGCAACACACCACTATCCCCGCTAAAACTCTAGATGCTGAAGCCTTTGCCAACGGCATTATGTTTGATGGTTCCTCCATTACTGGCTGGAAAAGCATTAACGAGTCCGACATGATTCTTATGCCCGACGACACCACTCCGGTACTGGACCCTTTTCGCGAAGAAACCACATTATTACTGCGCTGTGACATCATCGAACCCAGCACCATGCAACGCTATGAACGTGACCCTCGCTCCATTGCCAAGCGAGCAGAAGAATACCTGAGTGAAACCGGGCTGGGTGACGAAGCCTACTTTGGCCCGGAAGCTGAATTTTTCATTTTTGACGATGTGCGCTTTAAAGTAGGCATGTCCGGTTCGTCTTATCAAATCGGTTCAGAAGAAGCGGCCTGGGAGTCGGACGCCGACTATGAAGGCGGTAACATGGGGCATCGACCCCGCGTGAAAGGCGGGTATTTTCCAGTTTCTCCAGTTGATTCCGCCGCAGATATAAGAAATGCCATGTGTTCAACAATGGAAGGCATGGGCCTGGAAATCGAGGTACACCACCACGAAGTGGGTACGGCATGCCAGGCAGAAATAGGGATGCGCTTTAACACGCTGGTGAAAAAGGCAGATGAGCTTCTACTCTATAAATACTGCGTACAAAACGTCGCACACGCCTATGGCAAAACCGCGACGTTTATGCCAAAACCCCTGGTTGGCGACAACGGTAGCGGCATGCATGTTCACCAATCTATTTTCAAGGACGGTGAAAATACCTTTCACGGGGACGATTATGCAGGCATGTCAGAAACCGCATTGTTCTACATTGGCGGAATCATTAAACATGCGCGGGCACTAAATGCATTTACCAACGCCAGCACCAACTCTTATAAACGTCTGGTTCCCGGATACGAAGTACCTGTGCTGTTGGCCTATTCTGCGCGCAACCGCTCGGCGTCCATACGTATACCCTACATTCAGGGCGCAAACCCCAAGGCTTACCGCGTTGAGGTGCGCTTTCCCGATAGCGCAGGCAACCCCTATCTAACCTTTGCATCCATGCTGATGGCCGGGCTTGATGGCATTGCCAATAAAATCCACCCAGGGGACTCCTTTGACAAAGATCTGTATGACCTGCCTCCCGAAGAACTGGAAGGTGTTCCAACTGTAGCGGGCACACTTGAGCAAGCACTGGCAGCGCTGGATGCAGACCGCGAATTCCTTACAGCAGGTGGTGTATTCACCGACGACATGATTGACGGTTATATCGCGCTCAAGACTGAAGAAGTGGAATACCTGAACTCCCACACCCACCCGGTTGAATACGAGATGTATTACAGCCTGTGACCCAGTAGACAACTAGCACCCTCGTACGGCCTTAGCTGCACGAGGGTCTGTCAATTCACTGCGACATACGTCAGTATCCAGACTATGACGCGACACCTCCACCACGTTGTTGTAATAGCGGTGCTCTTATGGGCGACATGGCCCGTGGATGCCAAAGTCTTCAAATATGAAGACGAAAACGGCAATATCGTTTTCAGTGACACGCCACCCGACAGGGGTAATGCGGCTTCAGATACGTCCAACCGAGAGAAAAAAACTGAAATAATCGAAATATCGGAGCCCAACTCCTTTCAAAGCGACCGGCAAGCCTATGTTTCGGGCTCAGACACCACAGGCAATGCGGATTCCAGCGCAACCGACTACTCACCAGTAGAAATATCATCCCCCCAGGAAGATGCGTCTATTCGAGAAAATAGTGGAAATATAACCGTTGTCGTAGCAGGACAAACTTCACTATTAGCTGGCCACAAACTGGTGCTGATACTGGACGGCAAGGCAACCAGCCTGCCTGGGAGCGGTGCCTTCACGCTCACCAACCTGGATAGGGGCACCCACGTGTTAAGAGTGGATATTATGGATCGCCGCCAAAAACTGGTGCTTGCAGGGATACCCCGCACGTTTCATCTACAGCGCTTCTTCGTTAAGAAATAGTTCCGCACGGTATGCCGCACTAATTTGGTGCGTTAGTGTATAATCTCGACGACACACCAATTCCTAAAACCAAAAACTATACCTCGCGGTGTAAGTGAACACTTACTTCACACGATTCAAAGTTGGTGCAGTTCTTGCTCCATATGATGGAACGTACTTTGGTGACGATGGGATACAAAGGCAGACATGCGCAACTATGATTACATTCTGGACCACACCACCGCATGTTTACTGGTGCTCAACGATTCGTTGTCCCTGGTGTACCTTAACCAGGCGGCACAGGTTCTGCTGACCATTAGCCAGCAAAAAGCTGTGGGCGAACCGATAGATCGCGTTCTTAATGAAGCTTCCACCAACAATAACGAACTGTTGAACGTGCTCGAAACCGGGCAGGCTTTTACGCGCCGGGAAGCAGCATTTACCACTTCCGCGGGCGAGCATTTCTCAGCCGACTACAGCGTGTCACCTATCCTGGAAACCCGGGAGCTGTTGATCGAAATTCGCCCCATGGACCGACTCCTGCGTATCGCCAGTGACGAACACCGCCAGACCGAACAGGAAACTACTCGAAAACTTATTCGTGGATTAGCCCACGAGATCAAAAACCCGCTAGGCGGCATTCGTGGTGCGGCGCAGTTACTTGCACGGGAGCTAAGTTCTGAAGAGGATCGAGAGTGCACAGACATCATTATTCTGGAAGTTGACCGCCTTCGGTCTCTTGTTGATCGAATGCTGGGCTCTAACCAACGCCCAATTATCAAAGCCACCAACATTCATACTGTTCTTGAACGGGTGATTCAACTCAGTGAAATCGAAAACCCGGTACAGATAAATATTCGACGAGATTACGACCCAAGCCTTCCCGACATGGAGCTGGACAGTGAACAACTTATACAGGCGATGCTAAACGTACTTCAAAATGCCTGCCAGGCGCTGGAGGGACAGGACAGAAAAGACCTGCCTGATGCGGCTCAGATAACGCTTAGCACACGCATACTAAGACAGTTTACCATTGGATCTACGGCCCACCGCATGGTCGCTCAGATTGATATTCGAGATAACGGCCCCGGCATTCCCGAGGACATATTTGCCGGACTGTACTTTCCCCTGATTAGTGGACGACCTGACGGAACCGGGCTGGGCCTGTCGATTGCACAAAACATTATCAACCACCATCACGGTTTAATCGAATGCAAAAGCCAGCCTGGAAGAACCTGTTTCTCCATCTTTTTACCGTTTAAACAACCCGCACCAAAACCAGGGCAATACATAAACCAGGAGCACAAAACATGAATCACTCCAGCCAGGTATGGGTGGTGGATGACGATAGTTCCATTCGCTGGGTTCTGGAGCGTGCACTTGGCCAGGCTGACCTGAAACCTGAGTGCTTTGAAAACGCCGGGCAAATGTTGTCCCGCCTTGAACAACAACAACCCGACGTCATTATCAGCGACATACGCATGCCCGGCCTTGATGGATTCGAACTGCTTAAAAAGGTGCATGAAAGCTATCCGGATTTACCGGTTATCATTATGACTGCGCACTCGGATCTGGAAAGCGCTGTCACCTCGTATGAAACCGGTGCCTTTGAGTATCTGCCAAAACCCTTCGATCTGGATGAAGCGGTTGCTACCGTAAAACGAGCACTTGTGCATGCCAATGCACTTTCCAAAACAGATGAAGGCACAGAAACCCACCTAGACCAGTCCAGCTCTCCCGACGTACCTGCGGAGCTCATTGGCAAGGCTCCTGCCATGCAGGAGGTGTTTCGTGCCATTGGGCGTTTATCGCAATCCAATATTACAGTACTCATACAGGGCCAATCCGGAACCGGTAAGGAACTGGTCGCCAAAGCACTGCACAAGCACAGTCCGCGAGGGCAGCGGCCCTTTATCGCACTTAACATGGCAGCGATACCCAAAGACCTGGTAGAAAGCGAATTGTTTGGACATGTAAAGGGAGCATTCACGGGAGCCAGCCAACAGCGCACGGGCCGATTTGAGCAGGCTAACGGCGGTACTCTGTTTCTTGACGAGATTGGTGATATGCCCGCCGAGATTCAAACGCGCTTGTTGCGGGTGCTTGCAGATGGTGAATTTTACAAGGTTGGCGGTCATGCACCGGTGAAAGTAGATGTACGAATTATTGCGGCCACACACCAAAAGCTGGAGGCCCTGGTAAGTGACGGACGCTTCAGAGAAGATCTGTTTCACCGCTTGAACGTCATTAAAATACAACTACCCCGGTTAGCCGAGCGAAGTATCGACATACCTGATCTTGCCCGCCAGTTTCTTGAACAGGCCGCCAGGGAACTGGATTGCGAAGCCAAAATTCTGAATGGTGAAACTGAAGCCTTTCTTTGCACCCTGCCCTGGCCCGGAAATGTAAGACAACTGGAAAACACCTGCAGATGGCTAACGGTTATGGCCTCGGGAAGGGAAATTTTAATTCAGGATTTACCGGACGAGTTCAGTCAAACGCCCGACGCTGTTCCCGGCAGCTCTATCAGCTGGGAGCGGGAACTTCACAATTGCGTGATAGACAAACTTTCCAGAATGACCGCCTCCAGCTCACCCTTGCTTGACCAGGTATTGCCGGTTTTTGAGCGCACCCTGATTAACGCCGCATTGAACCACACAAGTGGACACAAGCGCGAAGCCTCTATAATTTTAGGCTGGGGTAGAAACACCCTGACCCGCAAAATAAAGGAGCTGGGAATTGGAGAGCTTTCAGCGAAGCCTTTAGCGGGTGAAAGGGAAGAGCCTTCAGCGAAGCCTTCAGCGGGTAGAGAGCCTTCAGCGAAGCCTTTAGCGCGTGAAGAGAAAGAGCCTTCAGCGGGCGGAGAACTGCCCGAGTAAAACAACATGCCAGAGAGACACAGCACCCTATGCATATCATTCTTCATCAACCCGAGATAGCCCCCAACACAGGCAACATTATTCGCCTGTGCGCAAACACGGGCTGTAGTTTGCACTTGATAGAACCGCTGGGCTTTGAAATGGACGACAAACGGCTGAAACGCGCCGGGCTCGATTACCACGAATGGGCCAAAGTACTAATTCACGCAACACTTGGTGAAGCGATTGAAGCTGTTTCCCCAGGCTGCGTATACGCTTTTACTACCAAGGGAGACACCAACTTTTCCAGCGTTCAATACAACAAAAACGATGCACTCATCTTCGGGGCTGAAACCCGTGGCTTGCCAGACAGCTTTTTAACCAGTCTGCCGGCTGGTCAGTGCGTACGCCTGCCGATGAAATCCCACTCTCGAAGTCTTAACTTGTCCAATACGGTCGCCGTTGCAGTATATGAGGCCTGGCGACAACAGGATTATGCCTAAGTGCTGTTAAAGCTAGTTCATCGCTGAAGGGTTGTTTTTTTCCGCTTCTGCCTGCACCAGCGCATTTTCAAACAAGGTATCAAAATTAACCGGGGCCAGAGCCAGTGGGGGTAACGAGCCCTTAATGGACAAGCTGTCGATTGTTTCGCGGGCATATGGAAATAACACCGTGGGGCACATGGTAGACAAGATACGCTTCAGCTGATCGTCATCCAGCCCGGTAATCCGAAAAACGCCAGCCTGAACCACCTCAATAATAAAAATGGTCTTGTCGTCTTCGGTAGTACCTTTAACGGTGATGGTTAATGTCACCTCATAGTGCGTATCAGCCACCGAACGTGATCGAGTATTGATGTCCAGTTGAATTCTGGGTTCCCACTTTTCCTGAAAAACCTGTGGCGCATTGGGTGATTCAAAGGACAGATCCTTGATGTAGATACGCTCTATATTAATTTCACCCTGGGAATTGTCCCCGGCTTCTACTTCACTAACTGGTTCACTCACTTAACCGCTCCGGCATGATTTTGTTTTACTTTTTAACTACAGGCAAATTTTGATTACGCCATTCCGTGATGCCACCCGACAGGCGACTTACGTTAGAAAAGCCTGCCTTGCGCAAAACCGCTCCAACCGCACCGGCAGATTGCCCCACCTTGCACGCAACAATAACGGACGTGTCCTTGTACTTGTTTAGCTCTGCGATACGCTGGCTAAGCGATGCTTGCGGGATATTAAGTGAATTTACGATGTGGCCTGCAGAATACTCCCCGCTATCACGTACATCCAATACCAGGGCATCTTTATGATTAACCAGGTTAACAAGCTCCTGCGGACTTACGCTTGCACCGCCTCGGGAGGATTCGTTCTTTATAAACAGGAGCAAAAGTACTCCAAAGGTGCCCGCTAAAAACGGATGATTACCAAGAAATTCAAAAAGCGTTTCCATGAACTATTAGTTACCTGAGCGATCAATTGATTGTCAAAGGAGGCGGATTATACACGTCTGATGTGGAGACGCAGGTACATTGCGATTAGAATGCCTGCTTCTCCTACATATGTTACCAGCGATGCCTGACAATATCTCTAATAAGCCCCCTGCCATACTAATAATTCTGGACGGTTGGGGGCACAGTGACTCGGCGGAAAACAATGCAATTGTTGCGGCCCATACCCCCACCTGGGACAAGTTATGGGCTGATTCTCCACATACGCTTATCTCCGGGTCTGGTGTGGATGTTGGGCTGCCCGTTGGCCAGATGGGTAATTCCGAAGTCGGACACATGAACCTTGGCGCCGGGCGTGTAGTAGCTCAGGATTTAACCCGCATCACCAAAAGTATTGAAGATGGCACGTTTGATAACAACGCCGTTTTACTTGAAGCGCTGGATACGGCTCGCAAGACCTATAAAGCAGTGCATGTGATGGGTCTGCTTTCACCAGGGGGCGTACACAGCCACGAAAAGCACATTCAGGCACTGATACGAATGGCGGCGAAAAAGGGCAACCCAAACCTTTTTATACACGCTTTTCTGGATGGCCGGGATACCCCCCCCCGAAGCGCACACAGTTCGCTGTCAACCATCGAACAAACGCTTAAAGAATGCTCCTACACCCCGATTTGCACCATTGTCGGCCGTTATTTTGCAATGGACAGGGACAACCGCTGGGACCGAGTACAAGGCGCTTACGAACTGTTGACCAATGGCACGAGTGAATATGTAGCTGACACTGCAGCACTTGGGCTTGATCTAGCCTATTCACGCGGCGAGAACGATGAGTTTGTAAAACCCACAGCTATCTGCACCAAAGACCAAATACCTGTCAAAATTCGAGAGGGAGATATTGTTGTTTTTATGAACTTTCGCGCAGACCGGGCGCGCCAGATTACGCGGGCATTTACCCAGAAAAATTTCGACCATTTTGAGCGCAAAAGCTACCCCGCAATCAGTCAGTTTGTAAGTCTGACCCGCTACGCAGATGATCTGGATACCAGAGTCGTTTTCAATTCAGAACAAGTTAAAAATTCGTTTGGAGAATACCTCTCTGGCCTGGGCCATACACAACTTAGAATTGCGGAAACAGAAAAGTATGCCCACGTAACGTTTTTTTTTAGCGGAGGTCGTGAGAAACCGTTTAAGGGCGAGACGCGCTGCCTGATTCCGTCCCCGGATGTGGCAACCTACGATTTGCAACCCGAAATGAGTGCCAATGAATTAACCGACAAACTTATAGAAGCCATTCAATCGGGTGGCTATACAAGCATCATATGCAACTTTGCCAATGGAGATATGGTAGGCCATACCGGACTATTTGATGCCGCGATTGTTGCCGTGCAAACGCTCGACGCCTGCCTTACCCGCATCGTCGCGACCATTAGAGAAATAGGTTGCCAATGTTTGATTACTGCAGACCATGGCAATGTGGAACGCATGCTAAACGCCTCCACGGGCGAAGCGCACACAGCACACACCAGCTACCCGGTTCCCCTGGTGTACGTGGGTCCGCAGAATCTGGAAACGTCTATTACCCTGCAGGGCAATGGCAGCCTGTCTGATATTGCACCAACCCTGCTCGACCTTATGCAGCTGGACAAACCCAGCGAAATGACCGGGCATAGCCTGGTAAACCGGACTTCCTAGTACGGTCCCTTGCGCGTGAAATCTTACACCCTGATGTATGTACTCGTTTTGTCTGTGTTGCTGGCCCCAGGTTTACGCAACGCAATGTATGCTGAAGAAAGCGAAAAAGAATCAGTTTCTCAAACGCGCGAAGCCCTGGGCCAGGTTGTTGAAAAATTGAAATCGCTGGAAAGCTGGTTTTCAAAAAGCCTGGAAAAAAGACGCAACTGGCAGAGCGAAATAAAGTCCACCGACCTTGAAATTTCCAGAGTTTCAAAAAACATACGTGAGCTAACTTTGTCACTTAAGCAGGTAACCCATTCCCTCAATGAGTTAAGGCTAAGCCACGCTACACTTGCAGATAAAAAGCAGAAGCAAGCACAACTTATTGTCGACCACCTAAGTGCGGCCCAACGCTTGAGTGGTCAGGATTTTTTTAAATTGTTGCTTAACCAGGAAAGCCCGGACACGTTTAACCGCATGATTCGCTACCACAGTTATTTTGCGAAAGCCCGAAGCCAGGTGCTGGTAGAGTTTCAGGTCACCTTGTTAGAGCTGGAACAAACCGAGGTGAACATCGAAGAACGTCAATCAGAAATAGCGACACAACAAACACAACAGAACCAGGAAAAAGCAAACCTGCAAAGATATCGTCTGGAGCGCGAGGATCAACTCGTTGGGCTCTCAAGGCAGGAAAAGCAAAAAACCCTGGAACGCAACAACCTGAAAGAAGACGAACAAAGACTGAGCACCTTGCTAAGTACTTTGATGACACGTAGCAAAACCCTCAACGGGGCAGCCTTTAAAAATGCCAGGGGCAAATTGCGTTGGCCTTTAAAGGGTCGAATTGCACATGCTTTTGGGCGCTCCCGCTCGGGTGGACGATTAACCTGGCAGGGCATCGTTATTCGCGCACCACAGGACAGCCCCATCTACGCGATCCATCGCGGTAAAGTAGTATTTTCAAACTGGCTTCGCGGTTATGGCCTGCTAACTATAATAGACCACGGTGACGGATATATGAGTGTATACGCCCACGCAGATTCACTATACAAACGTGAGGGTGAATGGGTGGATGGTGGCGAAAACATTGCTTCAGCCGGTAGAAGCGGCGGACAAAAAGACACGGGGCTCTACTTCGAAATACGCGCATCTGGACTACCACAGGATCCAATCGTGTGGTTACAAAGCCGCTAGTTAATGACACTATTCAATCCATGAGTCTGCACCCCCGCATTTTGCTGGCCGTGGTAGTCAGTATGGTTACCGGCATTATTCTGGGCATCACGCTCGATCTCAAGTTACATGGCAAAAACCCCAGTACCAAAGAGGGTGATTTTGTTCTGGACCTGGAAGCCTTCGAAAGCATTTTAAATCGTATAAGTGAGTCCTATGTTAGCCCCCTGAACCGGGAAGAAATGTTGGAAGACGCTGTAAAAGGCGTATTGCGCGGCCTGGATCCTCATTCTGTTTATCTGGGCAAAAAAGCCTATTCCAAACTCAAGAATCAGTCGACGGGTCAATTTGGCGGTGTCGGTATAAAACTGACCATCGAAGCAGGCAAACTGAGGGTAGTAAACCCGATAAGCAACACACCTGCTGAACGCGCAGGAATTTTACCCGGTGACATATTGGTATATATAGATCGTAAACCCGTAGAAAAAAATGCCCTGCAGCTGGCTTTGGCAAAACTGAGAGGCAAACCGGGAACTTCTGTAAGCATTGGAATAGAACGCGCAGATCAAAACGAGGCGCTCGAGTTTAAGCTAATTCGCGCCGCCATTAACATAAGTAGCGTGCAGTCGCGTTGGCTGGATGATTTCGCCTACTTAAAAATAACACAGTTTCAAGTCGACACAGGCATTGATGCAGTTAAGGCAATTAATACAATGCTGGTCAACCCGGAGCACAAGATGCAGGGCCTGATTCTGGACCTGCGAGGCAATACCGGAGGCGTACTGCAAGCATCGGTAGAGCTTGTTGATGCTTTTCTAGGTGAAGGAAAAATTGTTTACACCAAAGGCCGCCGTGCATCTTCGGATGTGAAGTACAATGCAAGTGCAACGGACATTCTGGGTGGTTTACCTATCGCAATTCTCATTGATAAAGATTCAGCGTCTGCATCCGAAATTGTCGCAGGCGCATTACAGGATCATAAGCGCGCCCTGTTAATGGGCAGCAAGAGTTATGGTAAGGGTTCGGTACAAACCGTGATGCCCCTAAGAAACAAACATGCGATAAAGCTGACCACCGCTCTATATTACACACCAAATGGTCGGGTTATTAACGATGTGGGTCTGGAACCGGATATTAAAATTGAAGCCAAAGAAAACCAGGACTACCTGAAGGTAGTAGTGAAAGAATTTACCAAAGCGATAAATCCTTAATGCAACAGTTAGGAGTAGAAGCCTTCTACCATAAATTTTTACTGGTTCTGCTGGTCTGTGCACTGTTCGGTCTGCCCCCTCAATCTGCCACTGCTGCAGAGCTGGCATTGGTTATAGATGACCTGGGTTATAGTCTTGAAGTTGGGCAACGTGTTCTTGATTTACCCGGGCCGGTAACACTGTCGCTTATCCCCTTCACTCCCAAAGCAAAAGCGCTTTCGATACTTGCACAGGACGCCGGACAGGACGTACTACTGCATATGCCGATGGAAGCCATACACCCAACTGACCATAAACTTGAACATGTACTTGAACTGGATATGTCACTTGATAAGTTTCAAAACACACTGGATCTATCTTTGAATGCACTGCCTAACTGCATTGGTGTTAACAATCACACCGGTAGTTTACTTACTCAGCATCGCCAGCCCATGGAGTGGCTAATGGACACCATTCACAACCGTGGCCTGTTTTTTCTCGACAGTAGAACTACACATCTTTCACTCGCTAATACCATAGCCGAAGAGCAGGGTGTACCCAGTATCGGACGGGATGTGTTTCTGGATCATAAACACGGGGTACACGCGCTTGAGACTGAGTTTCAGCGTGCAATAGATATCGCCAAAACGCGTGGATTTGCGGTGCTAATTGCCCATCCACACAAAAGCAGCTTGAAATTTCTGGAACGCTCCCTACCGGAGTTGGCAGAGCAATCTATAAAATTGGTGTCGTTACTCGAACTAATCAACAAACAGTCTTTACTGACACAATCTACGTCGCTACAAACACCGCATCCAGAAGAGCCTGCCCCTCTGGCAGACTCAAAGTCTGCTCATACAGCGCTCGGCCTGTAATAACCCCACACACATCACCGGTACATTTCAGGGCAGCCTGCGCAAGCACCTTCAGATGCTCTATATCCCTGACACCACCCGAAGCCACTACCGAAATAGAACAGGAATTTGCAAGACCAATAGTTTCGCTCACATTCAGCCCGCTCAGCATTCCGTCACGCTCTATATCGGTATATACAATTCCAGACAAAGCCAGGTTCGAAACACCCTGGGCAAAATCCACAGCTGATGCGTTAGTAGTTTTATCCCAACCATCCGTTGCTATTTTTCCTGCACGGGCGTCAAGCCCAAGAAAGATCTGTTTGGGAAAGGCCTCGCAGGCCTGACGCAAAAAATCCGGATCCTGTACCGCTCGTGTTCCCAATATAACGTCAGACACCCCAGCTTTAAGGTAGGCATCTATGGTTTCAAGGCTTCGAATGCCGCCACCCACCTGTACCGGTATATTTCCCGCTACCTGGCATATTTCAGTAACCAAAGCAGTTATAGACGGTTTTCCAGCAAAAGCACCATCCAGATCCACAATGTGTAATCGACGCGCGCCGCTGTCCAGCCAGTGTTGAGCAACCGCAAGCGGGTCTTTTGAAAAAACCGTAGCATCCTGCATGCGCCCCTGACGCAAGCGCACACACTCACCGTTTTTAACGTCTACCGCAGGAATTAACAACATGGTTTGTTTACAACACACCTTTGGTGGAAGGCGTAACACCTTGCGTTCGCGGGTCGAGACTCACGGCCATACGCAGCGCACGCCCAAAGGCCTTAAACAGGGTTTCGGCCTGATGGTGCGCATTGTCACCTTTAAGGTTGTCGATGTGCAGGGTGATTTGAGCGTGATTTACAAAACCCTGGAAAAACTCGGCAAACAGATCAACATCAAAACCACCCACCAGGTCTTTAACAAAGGCCACCTGGTAGACCAGCCGTGGCCTGCCAGAAAAATCAATAACAACGCGTGAAAGGCTCTCATCAAGCGGTACATACGCATGCCCATAACGCACAATACCCTTTTTGTCGCCAATTGCTTTGGCAACAGCCTGCCCCAAGCTAATACCCACATCTTCAACAGTATGGTGGGCGTCTATATGCAGATCACCCTTGGCAGAAATAGCCAGATCAATTAAACCATGCCGTGCAATCTGGTCTAGCATATGCTCAAAAAAAGGCAGGCCAGTATCAAATTCAGATTTGCCGTTACCATCAAGATTCAACGACACCGAAATCTGTGTCTCAAGGGTATCGCGACTTATGCTTGCTTTGCGTTCGCTCATAATTTTATAGGTCTGCCAATTTTCCAGATTATCAAGGGGCGCAGTATACTGATCGGGCTGTCGATCACAAACGATCCATCAGGCTGCCATGCGGCAGAAATCGGTTGTCGGAATGGGCTCTAATCCAGGCAGTAAGGTCATTCGGATAAGCCGATTTCTCGCGCAGTACTTTTGCGATCGCAATAACGGGAGAGCGTGCTCCGGCTTGCCAGCTATCAAAGTGTTGCTCTGCCAGGGTGAAAAACTTTAACAATCCAATCAGATCTTCCGGTGCAACTTCACTAAGCAGAGGGTGCCAGGAAGAAAGCGAAAGTTGCATAAGCTGCGCATACTTCTCTGTCTCCTCGGCAGACAAACCAAAATTGTTTTCAATGGACTGATTAGAAGCCACCAGCACACGATCCAGAACCTGCTTATTTGGCAAGCTCTGTTTCTGGCTTTCCGGGTTCCAGCTACCTACGCTCATGGCACAATACTCATTCAAATTACCATTATACCTATCAGATACATCTTAACCGCTTAACTTGAGTCATTACATTGCTTTAAAACAACACTTACAATCCAGCGACATATCAGCCCGACTAACGTGGTCAAATTAGACCATGTATCAGCGACATAACTACGTACACGACAATGACCGAATCTTTAAAGAGAACGACGGAAGCTGGTATGTCCGTGTGCGTGGAAACTATACCCTGGGGCCGTTTTCCAGCCATGCTGAAGCCATGGGTGCTATAAGGCACTACATAGACGCGCGCAGCCCAGATTTTGTATCCCTTAACCTGCCCCGATGGTTGCACTCAAAATTTTGGCTTCGCCTGGTTCGCGGGTCGCACAAAGATCTGCCAATGGAAAAACGTGTCAGCCACTCTTAGACCGTAGATGTATATTTACCGGCAGCGGTTGTGACATTACCCGTTCAGCCTAAATTCAGCTAAGTTTGTATAGGCTTGGTATCATGCGCTGTGCTGATACATAAACTGGACTCAAACTAATGCGGGCACTCAAAATATTGTTGTGGCTGGCGTTTGCTGGCCTCGTTACCTTGGTAGCAGGTCTCAGCTGGATTACCAGTGATCCCGAAAAATTCAAACCACAACTTAGCCAGCTGATAGAAGAAAGAAGTGGGCTTAAAGTGCACTTTGGTGGAGAACTAAACTGGGAGGTTTTTCCAGGCCTGCGTCTCTCGGCAACCAAAGTGAGTGCGGGATGGTCTGGTGCCAGCGTACCGCTCGTAGATATATCCAGCCTTAAGTTGGGAGTCGCCCTAAAACCACTTATTAGCACGCGTCCAAAGCTCAGGGTGAAAAGCGTGGAGATAGATGGCCTTCAAATTACTCTGGCAGAATTGTCCACCGAAAATAACTGGACTCCTCCGGATTACACAAGAGCTCCGCTACCCCCGATTCCCGTTCCCGTTCCGGCCCCTAAAAAAATAGTGCGACAGGACAAGATGCCTAACCAGTGGCAGATCGACCAGATAACTATTACTAATTCGGGAGTTGAGTACCGAAACTCCGACGATCAGTCCTTTTATTCCCTTAAACTAGCCTACCTGAGTGCAAAAAACCTGGGGGGAAACACCCCCATAGATTTCGAAACGCGCTTTAGCTTCGAGGATACCGAAACACATTTTGATGCAGCTATCAAATTTGTACTGGTATTGGATTCACGCGCACAACAACACCGCATCGATGAACTGTTACTGCAAATCGACGGCAATGCACTAACCGGCACCGCGGCATTGAACCTCGAAGCGGTTCCACAATTGAGCTTTGCACTTGTCGCAGACGAGCTCACTCTTTTTGATAGCGAATTTATTTCTGCTTTGCCAAAACCTGTGCTTTCATTTTCTGCAGAGACTCACTCCACTGCCGCGCCACAAAACAACTGGGACACCACGCTGTTACCAGACAATTTCACGTCACTTCTAAACTGGCAGGGAAGCCTTGAAATTAACTCCCTGTGGGTTGATGGAGAGCAATTTAACTCGGTCTCCATTTTAAGCGAAAAACAAAATCACAAAACCCATCTGAATATTTCTTTGCCAGATTTTTTCAGTGGGCAGGCCCAAATCAACTTTCTGCTCGACACCAAAACTCAACCTTATCGTTGGGAAATTAATCCCGACATAAAAAATGCAGACACTCAACAGCTCAGCTATTGGCTAAACCAGAAGCTTGAATGGGTCGCACCACTTGTACTGGGCGGAAGCATAAAAACTGAAGGTAATACCAGGCGCGCACTAGCAACCAACATGCACGCCAACGCTTCTTTTGACGGGCAAAGAGGTAAGCTAAACATCGCTGAGATACGCAGGCAGGCACTGGCAGTAACCCGCTATACTGGTGGGGCGGAGCGCGTGGCAAATTGGCCTCAAATTCTGGAATACGAAAACTTTACAGGTCTGTGGAATATGGACGGCCTGACACATCAACTGGACCTGACGCTGGACAATCTCTCACTGGATGCCAGCGGTACCTATGACCCAATTGAGGACTATATGGACATGCGAATAAGCCTGACCATACACGAAAATGAACAGATTAATTCCTTCGACGTAAATGGCACACTTAGAGAACTACCCATTCCTGTGCGCTGCAAAGGCAGTGCACAAACGCCCAAATGTAAACTGGATAAGAAAGGCGCTCGCAGGCTGTTGGCAAACGCTCTAAGCGGCAACAGCAACAACGCGATTAACGAAAAACTAAATCGTAAAATCGAAAAGGAAATACCGGAAGAATACCGGGAAACTGCCCGCGCTCTGTTAAAGGGACTGGGTGATCTTCTGGGCAACCAACCCAGCAAGGACGGGTGAAACCAGGCAACATGGATTGGTTTGCCACACAACTACTAAACTGGTTTGACCATAGTGGACGCCACGATCTACCCTGGCAAAAACCTGTCCACGCCTATCGTGTCTGGATATCTGAAATTATGCTGCAACAAACCCAGGTAAGCACGGTAATACCCTATTTCGAGCGATTCATAGAGCGTTTTCCAAACGTGGATGTACTTGCCAGCGCCCCCTTGGACGAAGTACTGCACCTGTGGACAGGGCTGGGCTACTACGCACGTGCGCGCAACCTGCACAAAGCCGCAATTATAATCAAACAGAACTTCCATGGCGCGCTTCCCGCGGAGCTGGAACAACTTGAATCATTACCTGGTATTGGACGCTCCACCGCCGGGGCTATACGGGCAATTGGTCACTCCAGGCGTGCGCCCATTCTGGACGCGAACGTAAAGCGTGTGCTTACACGTTTTCATGCAATTCCGGGATTTCCGGGTAAAACAATTGTAACCAATAAATTGTGGGAAGTGAGTGATTCACATACGCCTCACGCCCGCCTACCAGACTACACACAGGCGATTATGGATTTGGGCGCAACGTTGTGCACTCGTAAATCTCCAGCTTGCCAAACGTGCCCAATGCACACCCGATGCAAGGCATACGCAGCGGGTGAAATTGATAAGTACCCCGAAGCCAAACCAGCCAAAACTATGCCCGTACGTAAATGCCGGATGTTTTTGCTGCAAAACACGTTGGGTGAGTGTTTTCTGGAACAGCGTCCGGCTAAAGGCATTTGGGGTGGTTTGTGGTCACCGCCGCAAAGGGATGCCGATTATTCC
>Ga0256847_1000638_pt1 | contig 21120 bp, 21 predicted proteins | sample TeddybearmetaG_FD_189099 | JGI IMG/M metagenome (GOLD analysis project Ga0256847, IMG submission 189099) | Hydrothermal vent microbial communities from East Pacific Rise, Pacific Ocean - Teddybear | ecosystem: Environmental > Aquatic > Marine > Hydrothermal vents | place: Pacific Ocean: East... | reverse complement strand
GTGTAACACCCTCAATAATACAAAAAAATACAGAAAACAGTTGCCTTATTTGGGCTACAATGTTAACTTTGTGTAATAAGTATTGAATTAAACTATTAATGTCTAACCTTTCTGAAATTGTTGATTCTCTTGAAAATAGAATAAGTAAGTTGTTGCACCAACATGAAAAAGTGAAACAAAAAAACCTTAGTCTAGAAGAAGAACTCAAAATTATGACGTCACAACAAATTCAATCGCAACAGTTGATTGAGCAGTGGCAGGAGAAATGTGGTTCATTACAGTTGGCAAATTCGATGCTTGGCAGCGACCAACATAAACGAGATACAAAACTCAAAATAAATGCTTTAGTTCGGGAAATAGACCAATGTATTAGTCAACTTTCCGAATAAAATAAAATCAATGTCGAATACGTTAAAGATTAAGCTATCGATTGCAGACCGGGTATATCCGTTAAATATAGACCCAGCACAAGAGGAGGGCCTACGTAAGGCCACGAAGAAGATAGAAGAAATGATTAAACGGTTCGAAAAAAGCTATGCCGTACGGGATAAACAAGATGTTTTGGCCATGTGTGCCTTGCAATTTGCAGCCCAGGTAGAGCAAAAAGGAATTGATAAAGAAAATGATCAAGAGCATATTGAAACAAAGCTCGAAGCTTTAAACAACTTGTTACAAAATCATCTAGCATAACGTTCTTTTAAATATAAGGTACTGCCTACATTAATATTTTTTTTTGGTGAGCTCAACACGAATTCTTTAAAAAGGGTGAGTTGAAGTTGTAAAAGCGCGCCGTCTTCGAACGGATTCTTGACCAGCTTGTTAGCCCTAAACTTTCTTTACGGAGTTCACTCAAAAACCCGGTATTAGTGTAGGCTTTTTTTTGGGTCAAACTTTAGTTTTAGGCGGATATTCCGCTTTTAATTAATGCGTTGATTAAGATCTATTATTTGTTAAATCAAAAAATGGATTGTTGGAATTTGTCATTTTTAGTTTTTAAATTTTTTGAACTAACCACGTTAAACGAACAAACTATGGACAATATAATTACGATCGCTATTGCCGCGGTTGCAGGGCTTATCTTAGGATTTGTCATTGCAAAAATGTTGGAGAAGAGCAATGCGTCACAGGTAACCAAATCGGCTAAGAAAAATGCCGCCTCAATATTAAAATCGGCTAATGTAGAAGGGGAGTCAATAAAAAAGGATAAAATTCTTCAAGCCAAAGAAAAGTTTTTGGAACTAAAATCAGAACACGAAAAAGTAATATTGAATCGTGACAAGAAGATGTCAGAGGCCGAAAAGCGTACCCGCGATAAGGAATCTCAAACTTCAAATGAACTAGCCAAAAATAAGAAGTCTACTGCGATTCTTGAAGGTAAAGTAAAGGACTATGATAATCGTCTTGATTTTCTTGAGAAGAAACAAAGCGAAGTTGAAAAATTACACCGTAGTCAAATAGAACAATTAGAAGTCATCTCCAGCCTTTCTGCTGAGGATGCGAAAGCACAACTACTAGAAAGCTTAAAAGGCGAGGCTAAGACCGACGCCATGGCCTATATCCAAACTACATTGGAAGAAGCCAAAATGACGGCACAGCAAGAAGCAAAGAAAGTTATTATAAGTACCATTCAGCGTATAGGAACTGAGGAGGCTATTGAAAACTGTGTTTCGGTATTTAATTTGGAAGGCGATGATGTTAAAGGACGCATCATTGGACGTGAAGGACGAAACATTCGAGCTATCGAATCGGCTACTGGAGTTGAGATTATTGTAGACGATACACCAGAAGCTATCATCCTTTCTTGCTTTGATTCAGTAAGAAGAGAGATTGCAAGACTTTCTTTACACAAGCTAGTCACTGACGGTAGAATTCACCCAGCCCGTATTGAAGAGATAGTTGCAAAAACCAAAAAGCAAATAGAAGAAGAAATCATCGAAGTAGGTAAACGTACGGTGATCGATTTAGGAATTCATGGTTTACATCCTGAATTGATTAAAGCGGTTGGTCGCATGAAGTACCGGTCTTCTTATGGGCAAAACCTGCTACATCACTCCCGTGAAGTTGCAAGATTATGTGGCGTGATGGCTTCAGAACTTGGGTTGAATGCCAAATTGGCTAAACGAGCTGGTTTACTTCATGACATTGGAAAGGTACCAGAAGCTGAAACCGAAACCCCTCATGCAATCCTTGGTATGCAATGGGCTGAAAAATATGGCGAAAAACCAGATGTTTGTAACGCCATTGGAGCACACCACGACGAAATTGAAATGAGCAACCTTTTGTCACCTATTGTTCAGGTTTGTGATGCTATTAGCGGTGCTCGACCTGGTGCAAGACGCCAAGTATTGGATTCATACATTCAGCGTCTTAAAGACTTAGAAGATATTGCCTTTGGATTCAATGGAGTTAATAAGGCCTATGCTATTCAAGCTGGACGTGAATTGCGTGTTATGGTGGAGAGCGAAAAGGTGAGTGACGACAAGGCAGCACAATTATCGTTTGAGATTTCTCAGAAAATTCAAACAGATATGACCTATCCTGGGCAGGTGAAAGTAACGGTGATTCGTGAGACAAGAGCTGTTAATATTGCAAAATAAATCATGAAAACCGACCTGCAAGTGTCGGTTTATGAATTTCTTAACTTCAAAACTGGAAATATTTTAGTTGCTTAGCGGTACAACTAATCAACGTACCATTATGTCTACTGAAACAACGCATACTACTATGCCGGATTGGAACCACCTACAACGTGTTTCTTTCCGGTTTTTCTTTTTCTATTTCGTACTGTATATTTTTCCATTTCCGCTGTATTATATTCCTGGTGTTGCTGTCTTAGGTGGCTATTTTTCAACAATGATGGAATCCATAACTTTATGGTTTGGAAGCAGTATTTTTGGAATAACCGAGACTATTGATTCAACATCTAATGGTAGCGGAGATCGCTTGTTTAGCTTCGTTAATATGTACACCAATCTTATCATTGCCTTGGTGGGTTGTGTTATTTGGACCTTTGTAGATTTCAGAAGAAAGAGTTACAACAAATTACTCTCCTATCTAAGTGTTTATCTACGCTACTTGTTGGCGGCTACGTTATTGTCCTATGGTTTTTCTAAAGTGTTTACCAATCAGTTTTCAGAATTAGGACTGATCGATTTATTAAAACCCTATGGTGAATCATCGCCCATGGGCTTGATGTGGAATTTTATGGAGTTTAGCGACTCATACACCATGTTTTCTGGCGTTTCTGAGGTGTTAGGTGGTGTTTTCTTGCTGTGGAGAAGAACATTAACCCTTGGGGCTTTGTTTACGGTGGGAGTCATGTTGAATGTCTTTATAATGAATATGAGTTACGACATACCCGTAAAATTGTATTCGGCTCATTTGATGCTTTTGGGAATGTTCTTACTTGTTTTGGATGGAAAACGCATTCTTAATTTCCTTATTTTCAATAAAGCTGTCATAGCAAAGAAAATTACACCATACTTTAAAAAGAAGGGGTTGCGCATTGGAGGACTAGTTCTCAAATACGTATTTATCATATTTATCTTTTACTCTCATATCTCGGGTGCTTATGAGGGGCAGCGGAAATGGGGTAAAAAAGCTCCTAAACCTGCACTGTATGGGATTTATGAGGTAGAAGAGTTTGTGTGGAACAATGATACCTTACCGCCGCTCAAAACAGACACCATCCGTTGGGATAAATTAGTGGTCGACAAATATTCAACCGTAATTTATCATATGAATGGAAAGAAGAGTTATTACAAAAATATAACCGATACGCTTACAAGCAGTTTAATTCTAAGCAGCTATAACGACGATTCTTCAAAGAACTATCACAACCTTCTTTATTCAACTAAAGACAGCCTGTTTTACTTAGAAGGGCGAAAGAATCAAGATAGCCTACGTGTTACATTCAGCATAAAGAAAAGAGAAGATTTTCTACTACTAAACCGCGGATTTCATTGGGTGAATGATTATCCGTTTAATAGATAGTCATTCATTTAAAGTTTATTATTCGTCATATATGTTGACATATCCTTTGTCTGGAGCTTCAAAAAACTTACCCGTAATAAAGCGGTAATTTTTGTCGAGTCCTGCGATGGTTTTCATGTCTTCTGAATCCAAGGGAACATTAGCAGCTTCAAAGTTTGAAATAATATGGCTTTTGGTAACCGACTTTGGAATCACAGAGGTATTTCGCTGCGTATGCCAGTTGATCAGTACTTGCGCCGAACTTACTTGATGTTTAGCAGCAATATCTTTTATTTCTGGTATGTCCATTAAATTGGGTTCATTTTCACCTTTCATAGCTGCAGAACGATCTCCCGATCCTAAAGGGGAGTAAGCAGTCAGTTTGATATTATTGCTATGACAATAGGAGACCAAGTCGTTTTGCTGAAGTAATGGGTGCATTTCCACCTGATTCATTTCTGGTTTCAATTCAGCCTTCGCTACTAAATCTTCCAATTTCTTTTTACTGAAGTTGGACACCCCAATATGACGAGCAAACCCCTGTGTTTTGGTTTTCTCCATCTCTTTCCAAGTTGCAATAATGGGTGCTTCATCAAGAGATAAGTATTCGTTTTGGTCAGATGGCATGGCTACTCCGGGTTTGAATGCTACAGGCCAATGAATTAAGTATAAATCTAGATAGTCCAATTGCAATTTGCGCAATGAATCCTCCAAAGCTGGCATCACCGCTTCTTTGGTGTGAGCATTGTTCCAGAGCTTGGAAGTGATGAATACATCGGATCTAGAAACCGTTCCTTCTGCAAAAACCTCTTGCAACGCCTCCCCAATTTCACTTTCATTCCCATAAATCGCCGCAGTATCAATATGACGTACACCAGCTTCAATGGCGTCTTTAACCGCTCTCTTCACTTCATCTCCCGTCGCCTTCCAGGTGCCAAGACCAATGGCTTGCATTTGGTCGTTGTTCTCAAATTCTAATGTTTTCATTTGGTTTTTGTTTGTTTAAAAATACGAAACAGTATTTGTATTAAGCAGCGTGGCTCGTTAAGATTTTGTAAATGCTTCCAATGGAATTGCCGTTATCTCCTTGGATGGAATTGCTCCATCACCTTTGTTAAATGAGTGGTGTCAACGTGCGTGTAAACTTCTGTAGTGGTAATGCTCTCATGGCCTAGCATTTGCTGAATGGCTCTTAAATCGGCGCCGTTCTCTAATAAATGAGTGGCAAATGAGTGTCGAAAGGTATGTGGACTCACATTTTTAAGGATACCAGCTTTAGCGGTCAAATCTTTTACGATGGTAAATATCATGGCACGAGTGAGTGCTTTCCCTCTTCGGTTTAAAAAAAGAGTGTCTACAAATTCAGTAGGAATGTTTTGATGTACACGAATTTCATTTTTATATAATTCAATATATTTAATGGTAGTAGGTGCGATGGGTATAAATCGTTGTTTATCACCCTTTCCGGTTACCTTAATAAACCCCTCTTCAAAAAATAGATCAGAGATTTTTAGTTGAAGTAATTCTGAAACGCGCAATCCGCATCCATATAAGGTTTCCAAAATAGCGCGATTGCGATCCCCCTGCGGTTTACTTAAATCAATTTGTGCAATCAGACTGTCAATCTCCTCTTCTGAAAGCGTATCTGGTAGTTTTCTTCCAATTTTAGGGCTTTCAATCAGTTCTAAGGGATTGGTTTTTCTATACTCTTCAAAAATAAGGTAATTGAAAAACCCGCGGAGGCCAGAAATGATTCTGCTTTGAGAGCGAGGATTCACCTCTTTAGCAATTTGATAGATAAATTCTTGCACTGTTTTCTCAGTAATATGAATGGGCGAGATCATTATTTCATTGTTTTCTAGCCAATTAACTAGTTTATATAGATCATAGGCATAATTGGTAATAGAGTTCTCAGACAACCCCCGCTCAATATGCAGATAGCTTTTATAATGTGCTATGGCTTGATTCCACTTCATTTTATAGGAGTTAAATATATTCTAAAAACTCTTGGCATAATAACTTCATTGGGAAAATCGTTGTAGTTTTGCGCGAAACGATTAAACTTTTTATTATGAAGAAATTATTGATAGTAATGATTACCCTTGGTTTATCCTCACAAACTTTTGCTCAGGGAATTGACTTTGGTATTAAGGCTGGTGTAAACTTTGCAAGTATTACCGATGCTGAAGGATTGGATAACAGAACTGGATTTGTAGCTGGTGTTTTCGTAGGTGGGAAATTAGGCGACAAACTGGGTATTCAAGCCGATTTATTGTATTCTCAGCAAGGAGCAGAATTTAGTGCTGGAAAGTTTAACTTAGACTATGTAAACGTACCAATTGTATTTAAATATTTTGTAACGGACGTTATTCATCTTCATGCAGGACCTCAGTTTGGAGTACTTGTTAATGATGAAACACAAACGACTATAGGTGAAACTATCAATGATATTGCCACCAAAGACTTCGATTTGTCAGGTGTGGTAGGTGTTGGTTTGGATTTACCCTTGGGTATTCGAATAGATGGGCGTTATAACTTTGGGCTTTCTGATGTTCCAGATGATCCGGATTTAGAATTTACAAAAGGAAAAAACAGCGTTGTTACATTATCTATTGGGTATAGTTTTCTATAGATTCATAAATACATACTATATAAAAAAGTCATCCTTGTGATGACTTTTTTTATTTCTAAATAATGACGCCATAGATAACAATTTCAAAGTAAAAAATAATAATCTAGGAGTTTCTGCCAGTTTCTAATTCAATTAATGCGGCGAATTTAGTCTAGAATTACTATAAATACAGCTAAAAATGCCGACTCAGCATCGATCTATTTGCCTGTATTACAAATTGTTAACAACTCTGTTCACAAAATCAGGGTTTTTCCTATTGCAGGTGTAGGGTAATATTATGTAGCTTTACGTAACTAACATTAAAACTATTAGATCATGAAAAAAATAATTTTGTTTACCGCAATTACGATGTTTGCTTTCACAACAGCTAACGCACAAGGAATTAGTTTTGGGGCTAAAGCTGGTTTAAATTTGGCTTCTGTAACTGGAGATGGTTCGGACGAAGTGGATGGCCGTACGGCATTCCATATTGGAGCTGTAGTTAATATCGAGTTTTCCGAGCTTTTTGCGCTACAGCCAGAAGTGCTGTATTCGGCACAAGGATTTAGTGATGATGTCGATTTAGGTGACTTGGGAATGTTTGAGTCTACCGTAAAATTGGACTATATCATCGTTCCTGTGCTTGCAGACATAACAATTGTTGAAGGGCTAAGTCTTCAAGGTGGACCTCAATTTGGGTTTAACATTTCTAGTGAGCTCGAAGCAGATGGAGAAACTGGAGAAATCGAAGGTGTGGAAACCGTAGATATTGCAGCAGCAATTGGTGCTCAGTTTGAATTGCCTATTGGCTTGTTTTTTCAGGCAAGATATGTAACTGGTTTGACTGAAATCGTTGATGGAGGTGATTTTAAAAACTCGAATATAAGTATATCAGCAGGTTGGTTTTTTAACTAATCAAAAGAACATTATTAGTAAAAGCGGAGTTTATAAACTCCGCTTTTTTTTATGCCCTTTTCTGAAGTATAAATCAGTCATTTTCAGTATACGTCAACTGCCTTATTGCCAATTAAATTGAATTTATTAGCTTTATAACACTATTAATCAAACTATTAAATTATGAAAAAACTTCTTTTAATCGTAGTCGTGGCACTTATGAGTCTTACCGCTGCACAAGCTCAAGGTCAGTTTAGAGCAGGAATTTCTGGTGGTTTACCTATTGGTGACGCCGGCGATTTGGCCACTTTTGCAATTGCCATTGATCTTGGTTATTTATTTGAAATCTCCGATGCAGTTGATATTGGAGCTACCACGGGTTACTCACACACTTTTGGTGATACCATAGACCTTGGTGGTTTCGGTCAAGTGGAAATTGAAGACATTCAGTTTATTCCAATTGCAGCTTCTGGAAGATTTGAAGTGGCTACTAATTTTACACTAGGTGGTGATGTTGGATATGCCTTAGGAGTTAACGACGGAAATGATGGAGGTTTCTATTATTCACCAAGAGCTCAATACGGTGTTTCAGATGCTATCGATATTGTTGTCGCCTTTAGAGGGGTGGCAGTAGATGGTGGATCTTGGGATATTGTTACTGCAGGAGTAGAATTCGGTATCGACTAGAGATAACTATTCAATATTATTTTAAAAGGCGGGGGAAACCTCGCCTTTTTTATTTCTTCTTCCAAAGGACAAATACTGAGACTCCTGAAATTAGAGCAATTCCAAGTAAGACGACAGCTCCTATCACATTTCCATAGATAATATAGCCCGTGGCGAATAATGAGGTATAAACAAAAACAATCCCCAAGAGCATGGAGGCAAGATCTATCGTAAAGTTATCATTTCCTTTATCCAATTTAATTTTTGAGTTCGTAGCCATTTCCTTGAATTGACTCCATCCTCTACCATAGGGTGTCACTGAATTATAAAACTTGGCTAAAGTTTCTGTTTTCGTAGGTCTTGTAAGCAAGGTCACGGATACCCAACAAACCGTGGTAATCCCAACACTTAGAATTAGTTTGTGATGATCTTCTAATCCCGTTTCAACAAATTCAAAAAGTAGGGCTAATACAAAAGAAACTACCATTCCTGTTATCTCGCTGTAGGCATTGATTCGCCACCAAAACCATCGGAGAATAAAAATAAGACCAGTTCCTGCACCTATTTGTAATAATATTTGGAAGGCACTTAAGGCATTGCTTAACACTAGGGCCAAAAGCGCGGCCAGAACCATTAAAACGACCGTAGACAAGCGCCCAATGTTTACTAGTTCCTTTTCAGAGGCCTCTGGCTTCATAAAACGTTTGTAAAAATCGAGTGAAATATAAGAAGCACCCCAATTGAGGTGTGTTGATATCGTACTCATGAAAGCAGCGATCAGAGAGGTAACAACAAGACCAAGCAACCCTGCAGGCAAATGTGTTAGCATAGCTGGGTAACCTAAATCATGCCCTAAGGTGGCGTTTGGAAATTGCGCTGCAATGTCACTTAATTCTGGATAAAGGACCAGCGAAGCCAGTGCAATTAAAATCCAAGGCCATGGACGTAGTGCGTAATGTGTTATATTAAAAAGGAGGGTAGCGCCTATTGCATTTTTTTCATCTTTAGCAGAAAGCATGCGTTGGGCAATATAACCACCACCACCGGGTTCGGCTCCAGGATACCACACACTCCACCATTGCACGGCAATTGGGATAATTAATAAGATCCACAGCGAGTCAGTATCATTAAAATCGGGTAGAAAGCTTAATTTCCCTACGACATTTTCATTGGCAAGCAATTTGTCTAGACCTCCAATTTCTGGCATATTGATGATGTAATAAGCCGCCCAGATGGAGCCAATCATGGCAATAATAAACTGCAAAAAATCTGTAAAAATAACTCCCCTAAGGCCTCCAATGGAACTGTATAATACCGTTATCACAGATGCAAAAACCACACTCTGCCAAGGTTCTAAGTCGAATAGGATTCCTCCAATTTTAATGGCGGCCAGGCAAACCGACGCCATGATCATCACATTAAAGAAAACGCCCAAATAAATCGCACGGAATCCTCTTAAAAATGCAGCTTCTTTGCCACTATATCTCAATTCATAAAACTCTAAGTCCGTAACTACTTTAGAGCGTCTCCAAAGTTTTGCATATACGAAAACAGTAAGCATTCCAGTAAGTAAGAAGGCCCACCAAACCCAATTTCCTGAAATACCATTTTGTCTAACAATATCGGTTACAAGGTTGGGGGTATCGGCCGAAAAGGTCGTGGCAACCATTGAAATACCCAAAAGCCACCAAGGCATGTTTTGCCCAGACAGAAAAAATTCCTTGGTATTCTTACCCGATCGCTTCGCAACGAGTAATCCAATCAGTAAAAAAATAGAGAAAAATGAAATGATCAGAATCCAATCCAGAGTGGCTAGCTTCATAAGAAAGTAGTTTGTTTAGTTTACAAGTTCGTCGGCTTGTTCCACCCAATTGTCACGTTCAATCCTGCCAGGAAAGAAATCGATTAATTCGGTTAACACTCGTATGTCATCATCTTTAAAGCGACTAATTTGTTGATAGTTATAGATCCCTATTTCATTCAATTTTTGTTCAATATAAGGGCCAATTCCGTTAATTCGAGTTAAATCTTGCACTTGAGATGCATCTGCGTGTCCAAAATTATCAAAATTGAGTTTCGGTTTATTGTGCGTGTAAGTTATATAGCTAGTTCTTGTAGTTTCGGCCACTTCACTTGGTAATTTGGCCTCAACAATATCTTCTTCTATTTCCTTTTGATGTTCAATTTCTTCTTGGGCTTCCTTGACAACCTTGATTATTTTCGGTTTAATTTCAGTAAAAATCACATCAATGTCCTTTGCTTGTTGTGTAGGACTGGAAGTTTGATTGGATTTCCGAACCGTTCTTTTAAGCAAGCGCTGGTACTTTGTCTTGAGCATGCCCCATGCTGAGAAATAACCAATTAAAAACGTACTTAACATTAGGGCAAATATGCCCCCATAACTAGGTAGTTTATCAATAAATTCGGTTAATTGCTCCATTAATTTGTATCGTATTTTATTTCGATGCGTCTATTCAATAGTCGTCCGCGTTCATTTCTATTAGTGGCAATGGACTTGGATTCGCCTTCTGATATGGCAACGACTCTTTTCTTGTCTAAATTACCTTTGGTAACTAAATACCATCGGACTTGCCTTGCATGTTTCAGTCCCAATAAGTAATTATCGTTCGCATTTCCAATGTTATCCGTATGCCCAACGATTTTAACTATGAGATTAGGATTCCTTTGAAGTGTTGCTTTTACTTCTTTTAATAAATCCTCCAAGGCTTTGTTGACAAAAATATCATTATTTACCAACTTTGGATAGATTGTTTTTGTTTCGGGCAACAAAAGTTTAAGACTCTCTATTCTTTCCTTGTCCAATGGATGAAACGAAAAATTGATGCCGTTACCAAAACTATTGTCTAACTTAAATTCAACTTCTCGGATGACCGACTTTATTACCACCTTTTCATTTGGAACTCCAGTTTGCGATAGGATTTCTTTAATTTTCACACCACGTTGAAAGCCAAAATTTGGATTTTCAATGTTTTCCGAAGCACTGTAAACCGATGAAATGTGAAGCTCTTGGTCTGGATGTTCGATGAGATAGGTGTTGAGCTTATACTTAAAATCTAAAACTGCATTTGGATATTCAATTTGATTTGTATTTTTCCAAATGGTAATTCCTTCAGTATAAAGAAAAACGACGTCACCATTTTTGGTCGTTGCCTTCATTCCTTTTGCAATAGTTCCTTCAGCAATAGGGTCATCTTCATTTTCTGACAAACCTATGGTATCTTTGGGGGCGATCAAAATATCTGCTGATTCCTCTATTTTAAGAGGGTTATTTAGATCCAATTTGGCTTCAGAAATTTCGTTGTTAGCAATAGAGTCTTCCTTCCTATTGGCGTTATCGACGGGTTGTAGCCAAGAATATAACCACATCCCAAAGAATGACCACACGAGGAATACCACAAAGGCAATCAAGAAGCTTTTCATTATTGGTAGGTGGATGTTTTAGAGGTTTTCGGCAATTTCAATTCGTTGTTCTAACAAACATAGCGAAATAATGGGGGAATAAATAGTGAAAATTTAATATGTTTTTCACAGCTAATAAACAATTTTTTATTAAGTTTGTTCAACACGATGCCAATACAAAATTTACATCATCATCATATCCTATTCTTCGCTCCTGCGAGGTGATGTGATCATTGTAAATTTTTAACAATATATCCTAACCCGTTTGAGCAATCAAACGGGTTTTTCTATGCATAAAAACCAAGGATATGAGGAGCATAAATAAATGACTATTTAACAAAATCAAGAACATGAATTGCTAGGTACTTGGGTTTCAAAATAAAAATTATGACAAAACTAAAAATTGCTGTTCAAAAATCGGGACGCCTCAACGAAGACTCACTAGGTTTATTAAAAGATTGCGGTATTTCGATTGACAACGGAAAGGATCAATTAAGAGCAGAAGCGAAGAATTTCCCATTGGAGATTTATTATTTACGAAATGGTGATATTCCACAGTATCTCAGGGATGGTATTGTAGATTGTGCCATTATTGGTGAAAATATATTGGTAGAAAAAGGGCAGGATATTGTAGCCGCAGATAAGCTTGGTTTTTCTAAGTGTCGGGTATCTCTTGCAGTATCAAAAACGTTCGAGTATAATTCCATTGCGGATTTGAATGGAAAGCGAATTGCAACTTCTTATCCCAATACAATCAATGCCTATCTTCAGGAATACGGCGTTAAAGCCGATTTACACATTATCAGTGGTAGTGTGGAAATTGCACCAAACATAGGCTTAGCCGATGCCATTTGCGATATTGTAAGTAGTGGAAGTACTTTGTTTAAGAATAATTTGAAGGAAGTCGAAATAGTCATGACGAGTGAAGCCGTACTCGCCATTTCCCCTGAAATCAATGCCCAAGCAGAAACGATTTTGGAAAAGCTACGTTTTCGTATGCAGTCCGTACTAAAAGGCAGAGATTCACGCTATGTGCTCTTGAATGCCCCAAATTATAGGTTGGATGAAATTATTTCCATCCTGCCCGGTATGAAAAGCCCAACCATAATCCCACTTGCAGATGAAGGGTGGAGTAGTATTCATAGTGTCATTAAGCAAAACGAATTTTGGGATGTCATTGATCAACTAAAACTAGTAGGTGCAGAAGGTATTCTGGTATGTCCTATTGAAAAAATGGTGCTGTAAAAAGATAAGTTCCGCATTGATTAAAGCCAATCCATTATGAAAAAGAGTATCTATCCAAAAAAAGAATCTTGGGGCGAACTGCTTCGGCGTCCAACGCAAACAGTTGCTGATATTGAAGCTACCGTAAATCAGATTTTTTCTGAAGTAAGTGAAAAGGGAAATGTCGCAGTTTCTAAATACACCCAATTGTTCGATGGAATAACGGTAGCGGATTTGGCCGTTTCTTCTGAAGATATTGAAGCGGCAAACCATGAGGTGTCTACGGAGCTGAAAGAAGCTATTCGGCTCGCAAAGAATAACATTGAAAAGTTTCATAAAGCGCAACAATCGTCCCCAGTGCATGTTGAGACTATGGAAGGGGTGCAATGCTGGCAGGAAAAAAGACCGATAGAAAAGGTTGGGTTGTACATTCCAGGAGGATCAGCTCCATTGTTTTCTACCATTTTAATGCTGGCCATTCCAGCAGCTTTGGCAGGATGCAAAGAAGTGTTCTTATGTACTCCTCCAGATAAAAGAGGAAGTATTCATCCAGCTATTTTATACACGGCGCAACTTTGTGGTATACAACAAATTTATAAGGTGGGTGGGATTCAGGCTATTGCAGCAATGACCTTCGGGACGGAAACAATTCCAAAGGCATTTAAGTTGTTTGGCCCTGGCAACCAGTTTGTAACGGTTGCCAAACAAATTGCTACCAAGTTTGGTGTAGCCATCGACATGCCAGCAGGTCCATCCGAATTGTTGGTGTTTGCCGATGATACAGCGAATGCCGCCTTCGTCGCATCCGATTTATTAAGTCAGGCGGAACATGGAGGAGATAGCCAGGTGTTATTAGTGACTACTTCACAGAAAATGCTTGATGCTGTTGAAACTCAGATTGGCATACAGATTAGTGAGCTCCCTCGGCGAGATATTGCCCAATTGGCCATGGATAATTCTAAACTTATTTTGGTAAAGAATGAAGCTGAAGCCCTTGAATTGATTAACGAATATGCTCCAGAGCACTTTATCGTGGTCTCAGAGCAAGAATCATTGTTTGTGGATGGAGTGATGAATGCTGGCTCCGTATTTATTGGGAGTTATACTCCAGAAAGCGCAGGAGACTACGCCTCTGGAACCAATCACACATTGCCCACCAATGGCTACGCCAAGCAATATAGCGGAGTGAATCTTGACAGTTTTTTAAAATCTATGACCTTTCAGAGGATTTCAAAAAAAGGAATTCAGAATATTGGGAGAGCGGTCGAATTAATGGCAGAATCAGAAGGGTTAATGGCACATAAAAATGCAGTTTCCATCCGACTTAAAGAACTTGAGAATGAATAAGAAAATTGATATACAATCGCTTGTAAGAAAGAATGTATGGGCATTAACGCCCTATAGTTCTGCTCGAGATGAATTTACTGATATGAATGCTGAAATGATTTTTCTCGATGCTAATGAGAACCCATTTCAGACCAATGTCAATCGATATCCAGATCCTTGGCAACGAGGCGTCAAGGAAATTCTAGCGGACCAAAAAGAGATGAAAATTGAAAATATACTACTGGGCAACGGCAGTGACGAGGTGCTGGATTTGCTCATGAGGGCCTTTTGTGAACCAGGCATAGACAATGTCATCACTTTACCACCTACCTATGGCATGTATAAGGTGCTTTCTGGTATCAATAATATTGAAAATATTGAAGTTACTCTTACTTCGGAATTCGAACCCAAGGTTTCAGAAATACTAAGAAAAGCGAATTCAGAAAGTAAATTACTCTTCATTTGTTCTCCCAATAATCCAACAGGAAACTCATTTTCAGAAAAAAGTATTGAGTTATTACTTGAAAACTTCTCAGGATTGGTGGTTATAGACGAAGCGTATATAGACTTTTCGAATAAAGAGAGTTGGTTGCGAATGCTAATAAATTACCCAAACTTAGTGATCACCCAAACGCTATCGAAGGCATATGGAATGGCTGGGATTCGATTGGGAATATGTTATGCTTCTGCAGAGATAATTTCGGTTTTGAATAAAATTAAGCCACCCTACAATGTCAATGCGCTAACGCAAGTACAAGCTGTTGAGCGCTTATTAAACATTGATAAATTGAAAAATGAAATAGATTCATTAATAATAGAAAAGAATGTGTTATCTAAAGCATTACTTGAAGTAAATTTTGCAAAAAAAATATTTCTATCAGACACCAATTTTGTGCTCGTACGCGTAGACGATGCCGATTTCCGATACCAACAATTAATTGATAACGGCATTGTAGTTCGCAATAGGAGTTCACAGAAGCTATGTGAGAACACCTTGCGATTTACGATTGGAACTCCCGAAGAGAATAAAAAGTTAATCAACACCCTTAAAAAATTGCAGTCATGAAGAAGGTATTATTTATAGATAGAGACGGAACCATTATCAAAGAAACTGTCGATGAGCAGATAGATGCTTTCGAAAAGATGACTTTCTACCCAAAGGCCTTTACTTTTTTAGGAAAAATAGCCAGGGAATTGGATTTTGAATTAGTAATGATTACCAATCAGGATGGGTTGGGAACCGAGGTGTTTCCAGAAGAAACCTTTTGGCCAGTTCATAACTTTATTTTACAATCATTTGAAAACGAAGGGGTGGTTTTTGATCAAGTATTTTTAGACCGAACCTTTCCACATGAAAACGCCAATACACGAAAGCCTGGGACGGGGCTTTTGACCTCCTATTTTAGTGAAAACTACGATTTGAAGAACTCTTTCGTAATTGGTGATCGATTGACCGACATGGAGTTAGCCAAAAACTTAGGATGTCAGGGGGTTTACATTAATGATAATACGAATCTTGGAACCGATGAGATTACGGTCAAGCGTAATGAATTGGATCGATCCATTGCTTTAGAAACAAGTGATTGGGAGACCATTTACGAGTTTTTGAAATTGAAAGATAGGGTGGTTCATTTACATAGGAAGACCAATGAAACGGATATTTCCATAGTCCTTAATTTGGACGGAACCGGGCAAAGTAAAGTTGACACTGGAATAGAATTTTTTGATCACATGTTGGACCAAATTGCGCGCCATGGACAAATGGACCTAGCCATTAGCGCTAACGGAGACCTTGCAGTGGACGAGCATCACACAATTGAAGATACTGCCATTGCATTGGGAGAGGTGTTTGCGAAAGCTCTAGGAAATAAATTAGGCATCGAAAGATACGGGTTTTGTTTACCCATGGATGATTGTCTAGCACAAGTAGCCATTGACTTTGGCGGTAGAAATTGGCTCGTCTGGGAAGCCGATTTTAAACGAGAAATGATTGGAAAAATGCCAACAGAGATGTTTTACCATTTCTTTAAAAGCTTTGCGGATGGTAGTAAATCAAACTTAAATATCAAAGCCGAAGGAACCAATGAGCATCATAAGATTGAGGCTATTTTTAAAGCATTGGCAAAGGCAATTAAGGCAGCAGTGAAACGCGATCCAAACAAAATGATATTACCTACTACTAAAGGAATGCTTTAGTAAAAGTGAACTACTTAATTAAATAATTATGGATATAGTCATTATTGATTATGGCGCGGGTAATATAAAAAGCATCCAGTTTGCCTTACAACGGCTTGGAGTGGAAGCCAAATTGAGCAAGGATGAAGCCACTATTCGCAAGGCTGATAAAGTTATTTTTCCAGGTGTAGGCGAAGCTAGTAGCGCCATGCGTAAGTTAATCGCTTCTGGATTGGATCAGGTCATCCCAGCATTGGAGCAACCCGTTTTAGGGATTTGTTTAGGAATGCAATTGATGTGTAATTCTTCCGAAGAAAATTCAACCAAAGGATTAGGGATTTTTAATGTAGCTGTGAAACGTTTTTCTTCTGAAGTAAAAGTGCCACAAATTGGATGGAATAGGATATCAAATCTAAAATCTGGTTTATTCGATGGGGTGGAAGAGAAGGAATTCATGTATTTGGTGCATAGTTTTTTCGTTCCCGTCTGTGATGAAATGATAGCCACAACAGATTATCAAGTCAATTATGCCTCAGCGCTTCAAAAAAACAATTTCTATGGAGTACAATTTCACCCTGAGAAGAGCAGTAAGGCTGGCGAGCGAATCCTACAGAACTTTTTGAATTTATAATAAAATATATCGCCCGCTAAAGGGCTCATGACTATGAGAATAATACCAGCAATTGATATCATTGACGGTAAATGTGTTCGCCTTTCTAAAGGGGACTATGCTACCAAAAAAGTCTACAACGATCACCCCTTGGAGGTTGCCAAAACCTTTGAAGCTCATGGCATTCAACACTTGCATTTAGTTGACTTGGACGGTGCGCGAAGCAGTCACATTGTCAATTATAAGATTTTGGAAGAAATAGCCATGCAGACTTCAATGAAAATTGACTTTGGTGGTGGATTAAAATCTGACGAAGATTTGCACATCGCATTCGAAAGTGGAGCCAACCAAATAACAGGAGGTAGTATTGCGGTAAAAAACAAAGCAATTTTTAGGAAGTGGTTAACAACCTACGGAGGTGATAAAATTATTTTAGGAGCAGATGCGATGAACGAAAAGATTGCAGTGAGCGGATGGCAGGAGGAAAGCAGCCTAGACTTACTTCCTTTCATTTCTGAATACCGAAAAGAAGGTGTCAAATATGTGATTTGCACGGACATTAGCAAGGATGGAATGCTAGAAGGTCCCTCTTTTGATCTGTACCAACGAATTCTGGAACAATGCAACGAAGAGAAATCAACTCAGAAAATAGGTCTAATTGCTTCAGGGGGAGTTTCATCCTTTGAAGAACTTCCCAAATTAGCGGAGCTAGGTTGTGAAGGAGCCATCATAGGCAAAGCGATCTATGAAAATAAAATTTCATTAAAACAACTCGAAAATTATATACTCAATGCTTACTAAAAGAATCATTCCTTGTCTGGATATTAAAAATGGTCGAACGGTTAAGGGGGTAAATTTTATCAACCTTCGCGATGCTGGAGATCCAGTAGAATTGGCAAAGCTTTATTCGGAGGCAGGAGCAGATGAACTCGTCTTCTTGGACATCTCGGCTACCGAGGAGCGTCGAAGTACCCTGTCTGAACTGGTCTTAAGAGTTGCTGAAGCAATCAACATCCCATTCACCGTAGGTGGAGGGATTTCGAGCGTGAAGGATGTAGACGTTTTGTTGCAGAATGGTGCGGATAAAGTATCCATTAACTCTTCTGCTATAAAGAATCCAGAGCTCATTAACGAACTAGCAGCAAAATTTGGTTCTCAGTGTATTGTAGTGGCTATAGATGCCAAGCAAATCGATGGAAACTGGGTTGTGCATTTAGTAGGAGGCAAGGTTCCCACAAAACTCAATCTGTTCGATTGGGCAAAGGAAGTTGAGCTTCGTGGAGCGGGTGAAATCCTGTTTACTTCCATGGACCATGATGGAACCAAGGAAGGCTTTGCAAACAAGGCATTAGCAAAACTTTCTGATCATGTAAACATTCCTATTATCGCTTCAGGTGGAGCAGGTAATATGCAGCATTTTGTTGACAGTTTTGAAATGGGGAAGGCTGATGCAGCACTGGCAGCCAGTGTTTTCCACTTTAAGGAAATAGAAATAATAGCGCTTAAGGAACAACTAAGATCCCATGGAATCCCAGTACGACTTTAGTGCATTCAAATTAAAACAATAATTTAAAAAAGAAGCCATAGTATTCAATTCTGGCTTTTAAAAGAAACATATGGAAATAGATTTTGAGAAATACTCGGACAAACTTGTGCCAGCGATTGTACAGGATGCAGTTACAAAAAACGTGCTAATGCTTGGTTTTATGGATAAAGAAGCTTTAGATAAAACGCGGGAGATTAATAGAGTGACCTTCTTTAGTAGATCCAAAAACAGACTTTGGACTAAGGGAGAAGAATCAGGCAATTTTTTGGAGTTGGTCAGCATACAACTGGATTGCGATCAGGATGCGCTCCTAATTCAAGCCAATCCAAAAGGTCCGACCTGTCATTTAGGAACCGATACTTGCTGGGGAGAGCGAAACAAAAGTAACTTTGGGTTTCTTTCAACCTTAGAAAATGTAATTGAAGATCGAAAAAACAATAAAGAACAGGAAGATTCTTATATCGCATCTTTATTTCGAAAAGGGATGAATAAAATTGCTCAGAAAGTAGGAGAAGAAGCAGTTGAAGTAGTCATTGAGGCAAAGGATGACGACGACCTAGCGTTCGTTAATGAAAGTGCCGATTTACTTTTCCACTATATGATTTTACTACAAGCTAAAGGATTTCACCTGAGAGATGTGGAGAAAGTACTTCGTTCACGTCATAAATAGAAGAATCCCGCAATCAATCACGAATTGCGGGATTTGTTTCCGAATAAATAATTCAGAAAGCGCTAGAGGTTTGACTGTTTGGCGATAATTTCTAAAGTTTGCTCAATCCAATCGGTATCATAGCTCAACTTCCTATCTGGAGCGACTCCTGTGCCTTCATATTTGAAAAAGCTGCGATGGAAGTCCATATCGGTTGGCTGCACAGAGAATAGCCCTGAAGGCGAATCGTAGTGATAGCCGTAGTTCATTCCATAGGCCAAAGCGCCCATAGTAGCATCGCCTAAATGAATGGTATTTGGAATTTTCTTCAGTTTTACCGTGAATTGCTCTGCATTACTCACTGTGAATGAATTGGTAAGCACATAGTTGTTTCCTTTGTTTCTTCGGAATAACTTTAGGAATAGATCAGAATACTTTTTGTTTCCACCACCGTTATTTCTAACATCGATAATCAGATGCTTGGCACCTAAGGAGTCCTTTATTTTTGTATAGAAATCCTTGGACGCTTGTTTCACAGCTGCGGTATTAGAAAACTCACCAAAATAGATGTATTGAACACTATCGCTGAGTTGTTTGAAAACCCATTTGTCTTCACTGAAATTGATTTCATGGCTTTCGACACCGACTTTTACATAGTACTTAATTCGGCCATTGGTGGCAGAAACTCCTTTAGAATAGTACATTTTTCTTGATTGCGGACTAAAATATAACATGTCATAGCGATCGTTTTCTGTAGGGGTAAGGTAGAAAATGATCTGACCTGGTTTCCATGTTAAGAGTTTTGATGCTAATACTACTCCTTCAAGTTTCTGAGAATCGTCGCTGCGGTGTACCCCAACCGTCAGTTCTCTTCCCACATAAATGCCTTCGATGTCATTTTTCTCTTTGTTTTGAAGTGAATTTTCCAAAGACGCCAAATCGGTAGTGGTCTCTGGGTGAGTCGTGAAGGCTTCAGAATTAATAAAATTTTGTATGACAATTGCATCGGCCAATTGTTCTCTAGTGAACCCGTCTTCTTTTGACCGGACGCTGGCGTGTAGGTCTATTAGAGTGCCCATCATTTGATTCAGGTAATTAAAGCATGTAATTCTCGAAATGGGGTCAGTCATTTTATCTGCATACCCTTGGTAGGCAGATTGGAAGTCGGTTTCTTTTTCTGCTTTGATAATTTGATGTTTGTAGGAAGGCATCTCCTTCATTTTGGCGACTAAAAAGTCAAGATCTGTTTTACAGTCACAAGTGGCAACCTGTGCTTGGACGGTGGATAATAAAAAGAGGGCAAAAATTAATGTTACTAGCGTTTTCATAGGGTTGGGTTTTGTGATTATTTCTGAAGCAAACCTAATTCAGAAAGAAGTACTACACCAATATATACAGCCTTTTGGGGCGAAATGCAGCTATTTTGTGGCGGAATTAATTCGCTCTTTAACTTCGGCAGCAAATGTTTTAGAAACAGGCACCTCCATCTCGAAAGGGAGCACGATTAAAAGCTTACTATTCTCAGTTTTCCATTGTAGAAAATGATATGGATTTATGGAATAGGACCGATGCGTTTGAAGTAGTTCAGGAAAAGCTGCTGTGACCACCGACAACCGATTTCGAATCAGTTGTTTTTTTATTAAGCTATTCTCCAAATAGGACACTTCAATATAATTATCATCTGCTTTAATTGAAATCAAATCGATGAGCAATAGTCGCAGCCCTTCGTAAGTTCCCTCGCCCGGAATTTCAATTTTTTTACCCTCTAATTTCTTCTGTTTGTACTTCCCAAAAGCCCATCTTCCGGCAAGAACAATGGGAATGATGGTTAGAATAGCTGGAAAAAAGATATCAAGAATAAAATAGTCTAAGGTATATGGATTGGGCTCCCTCCATACAATGATGTACAAATAGACCGATCGTGTAACAATTAATGCAATACTGATAAAGGCCAGAAAAAAGAGTAATTCATTTCGTAGGGACCATTTTCCATTATTCCGCTTAAATAGCCAATTTTGAAAAGGAAG
>Ga0256847_1000637_pt1 | contig 21129 bp, 16 predicted proteins | sample TeddybearmetaG_FD_189099 | JGI IMG/M metagenome (GOLD analysis project Ga0256847, IMG submission 189099) | Hydrothermal vent microbial communities from East Pacific Rise, Pacific Ocean - Teddybear | ecosystem: Environmental > Aquatic > Marine > Hydrothermal vents | place: Pacific Ocean: East... | reverse complement strand
CTCCTCCGACGCCAGAGCCAGAGCCAGACAAAGCTGCAACCCCAGCTCCCGTGAGGTCAATAGCGCCGCCTGTGTTGGAATCCCTCCCGGATGAAGTTCAAGTCGAAACTGCAGCGGTTCGCACACCCGGCGAGTGCGCACGCTTGCAGCAAGAAGGGGCGCGCTCCGGCAGCGACTGGATCAGCTGCGTCAGTGTATTCTACGGCACCAACCGGGCCACGCTAGGCGTGGGAACGACCAAGATCACTTCCAGATCGATGAAGAATAAACGCGGCGTGGATAAGGGCGACTTGTTCAGCATCCGCCCGGAATCGCGGGCCAAATGTGAGCCCAGCCCAATCGATTATTCGCAAACCGGCCATAGTAAACGGGTCTGCCATCTCGGCGAAGTGGTGGTCAGCATTCCAGACTCGCGGCGAGCATTGCTGGCGCGCGGCGGCGGCGCGGTCAAAGAAGCCCGCAGCGGGGCGCGGCTCAGCGACCGCGACCTGAAGAAATATTTCGCCCTGCTTGATCACTGGTCCTATGACAACGACCCGGACGGGTTCGCGGACCGGATCAGAACGGTCATCGAGGCCTCAGACCCCAATGAAAACCACGCGTTCGTCTTCATCCATGGCTTCAATGTACCGTTCCGCAGCGCCGCTTTCCGCACGGCGCAACTGAAATATGACATGCAAATCGATGGCCCGGCTTTCTTCTTTTCGTGGCCCTCAAATGGCAATGTTCTGGACTATCTCAGCGATCAGGAAGACGCCGATCTCAGTGTCGATGCCTTGGCGCGTTATCTGCGCCTGGTCCACGAAATAGTGACCACGGGCGAGCGTCCGATGAAGCTACACATCATTGCTCATTCAATGGGCACCCGCGTGACGGCGCAGGCTTTGGCCCGCCTGAATGACTTTCCGGTCAAGCCGAAATTCGGCCATGTTGTGTTTGCCGCCGGAGATTTGGATTCAAACCTGTTTGAGGAATGGATGGGTGCCTCAGCCCCGCTATATGACGGCGTGACCATCTATACCTCACGCACAGACAAGGCGCTCGGCTTTAGCGGCGCCTTGCGCAACCTCTCGAGCAAGATGAACTTCTGGGGCTCGAAGAATGACGATATAAAGCGGCGTATTGGGTTCTACCCCAAGAGAGGCACGCCAGCTGTGTTCGACATGCCGGGCGAAGACGGCGCGCACCGGGTCAAGACCATCGATGTCACCAAGGCAGCGCCGTTCAGTTTCCTGTTCAAGATCAAGCACTCGACCTATGCGCAATCGCGCTCAATCACTGACGATATACGTTGCCTGTTTGATTTGCCGTTCTCGGACCCCAACCAGCGCTCGGGGCAATTCCGGCGCTTGAACAAGGATGACGCGCACTGGGTGTATGATCCAAACCGCGCAGTTATATCCGGGGCTTGTCAGGCGGCGGCAGCCAGAACGCTTCCTTAATCCGCCGCAACTACTTCTTACACCCAACCTGTACTGGGAGTTCTGAATGCGCAGATTGACCGCCTTTCCCTTCGCCGCCGTACTGGCCGCCGCCGCGATGGTGTTGGTGCCAATCGGATCGGCTGACGCGGAAGGTGAACTGCTCGGCGGCCCAGAAGGTAGCCGCTTGAATGGCCATGAGCCAGACACTTACCGGTTTGGATATCCCTACAAATCGTCACGCGGAACAACCCCTTATGCCTGTGCGTCCCAGTGCGATAGTGACGCGACCTGCGCGGCATGGTCGCTAACGCCCGCGACATTTCGCATAGGACCGCGCTGCGAGCTAAAACGTAGTATCGGCTCATCTGAGCGTCGCCCCGGCGCTGTGTCCGGCATTGCCTCACGGTTCCATCCAAAAGCCCAACCTGTGCGCCAGACCCCAGCGCCGAGACCGCGCTTTGCGCCTGCACCAAGCCCGAAACCTGCGCTGCGTCCACTGCCGCCGCGAGCCACCAGCGCCCGGCCGCTACCCAGCGTCGATGCGATGACACGGACCAAACCGCGCCCGGTTGTTGCTGCACCGCCGCCGCAGCCAGCGCCAAGGCCGCAACCGATATCAAGCCCGCCACCGCGTGTTGATGCGATGACCCGGCCCGTTTCGCATCGAATAGACCCGCCAGTTCAGACGCGCCCAGAGCCGGGGCCGCCGCCGCCATCAGTGCCAACCCACGCGGCGCTGGAAGACACAGGCACCGTACAAATCTATCCACCGCCGCCGCCAATCCAGCCGCGCAAACCGTGGACGGACCGCACACAGGATGATGTGACCTATTCAGTAGAGGATATGGATTTCATCCCCGGCGACGAAGAAGCCACGGCCGGTTATCTCGACGGCGCGCCGGACAATTAGTCTCTTCTAGGCGGTTTGCGATCATCGCGTTTGGCCCGCGGCGGCCGTCCCGTGCCGCTACCTTTATAGCCACTGCCTTCGCCGTCACGAGGACGGTCCTTGCGGTCGCGGCGCGGCTCACGGTTTGGCTTCGCGCCGCCTCTGCCGACAAAAGATCGGCCCATCTTGAGTGGCTTGCCATCTTCATCGCGCAACCGTTTCGGGCGCTCCCCCAGCGAGGCCGAAATCAGCCCGGCGCGTTCGCGCTCGGTTAGCTTGCGCCATTTTCCTTCGGGCAGATCACCCAGACCCAGCGGGCCAATGCGCACCCGCAACAGATCGACGACTTTCAGCCCAACCAGATCACACATCCGGCGAATTTGCCGCTTGCGGCCTTCGCGCAGGATAAAGCGCAGGGTCTGGCCCTCTTCGCGGGTGATCTTGGCGGGTTTCAGTTTGCGCCCGTCCAGCGACAGGCCGTTACGCAGCAAGGTCAACCGCCCGTCATTGATCGTGCCTTTGACGGTAACGACATATTCCTTGTCGAGCGTATGTTCAGGCCCGATCACCGCTTTGGCCAGCACGCCGTCTTCTGACAAAAGAAGCAGACCACGCGAATCCATATCGAGCCGCCCGAGCGGGGCGAGACTGGCATCGCGGCCCGGTCCCGGCTCGCCATCAGTGGCGTTAGCGGTCTGGAGCAGTCGCACAGCAGGGATCTGGCCGGATTCAGGTTGGGCCGAGACATAATCAACCGGCTTGTTCAAAACCGCCGTAAACTTGCCGGCCAGCGCCTCGCGGGCCTCATCAGTCAAAGTCAGGGTCTCATGCGAATTGATCTTGTGCCCCGGCTCTCTGACCAGCTCTTCATTGACCATGACGCCGCCTTGCGCGATCAGCGCCTCGGCCTCACGGCGCGAGCACAGGCCAAGCTCGGCCATCCATTTGTTCAGGCGGATCGGGGCATTGCCCTTATAAGTATAGAAGCTCGACATGCCGGGCGGTGTGGCGGGCGATCCACCTCCCGTCAATGGCCCAAACTGAGCAGGCTTGATTTGCTCTCGCCTGCAGCCTAGACCACCTGCATGCACAGCAAGCCTGCATTCACCGTCCAACAGACCACGCACTGCCAGAATATGGCGGTGATGACAGGGCTGTGCATATTGCAAGTGAATGGGATCAAACTGATCTGATCTTGCGTTTTCCCAAAGCCCGCCAATCCATGCGGGCTGTCCTGAAACCGGCCCGCAAGCCAGTACAGGACCACAATATGCCCTATATCTCAGACACTGAAATCGAAACGCTGTTCGGCAAGTTCGCCGATCTGACCTTGCCCAAACCGGAATGGACCCATAGCGCGCACTTCGCCGCTGCGGCGTGGTTGATCACCGATCCCTTGCGCAATGCGAAACGCGAAATGCCGGATATGATCCGCGCCTATAATACCGCCTGCGGCGTGCCCAACTCCGACACGGACGGCTATCATGAGACGATTACACTCGCCTCGATCCACCTGTTGGGTGTGTTTATGGATGGCTTGGTGCCTGACACGCCGTTGTTTGAGGCGCTGAACGCCGTGATGGCTTCGCCGCTCGGCCGATCGAACTGGCCGCTAACTTTCTGGAGCGAAGCGGTCTTGTTCTCACCCGCAGCGCGGCACAATTGGACCGAGCCAGACCTGCGCCCGCTTGAGATCAGCGCCTTGATCTAGCTGACTGCGCGCACGCAAGTCTGTTATCGGCGTTTGAGATAGACTGGGACTGGCGCAGAACTTGTGGCGCGCGGGCAAGGCGGCAGGCCGTTGCCGCCATCCAGCTCGCCCGCCGTCGGATCGCAGGCTTGCCCGACCGAAACTGAGGCATATTGCTGTTTCGGCATGAACACTTCTTCGCGGACTTCATTGGCGAGATGGCTGACCCCGCGCCCGACCGCAGTAATATCCTTACCCATACCTTCAAAGGTCGAGCAGGCGGGCAGTAGCATGATCGCGGCCAATCCGGCCCCCAGAGCAATACATTTCATCATACTGGTCCCCCGTTTCATCCAAGCGCTGATTATCTCACCACAGCAAAACCGGCACAAGTGTATTCCCCTTAACCGCGACTCTCTGCTAAAGCCTCGCCATGAGAACAGCTGTCATCGTCTTTCCCGGCTCCAATTGTGATCGCGACGCACAAGTCGCTCTGACACAGGCGACCGGAACCGCGCCCGCCATGGTCTGGCACAAGGACGGGGTCATCCCGGACGGCACCGATCTGGTTATGATCCCGGGTGGGTTTTCCTATGGCGACGCCCTGCGCTGCGGCGCGATTGCCGCCAATTCACCCGTGATTGAGCAGCTGCAAGCCCATGCGGCGCGCGGCGGTTATATTCTCGGCGTCTGTAACGGCTTTCAGGTCCTCTGCGAGACCGGACTTCTACCCGGCGCGCTGATCCGTAATGCCTCGCTAAATTTCGTCTGCAAGCCGCAAGTGCTTAGTGTGACCAATGTGAACTCGGCGTTCACCAGCGCCTATGCAGGCCAATCCGAGATCACTATTCCGGTCGCACACCATGACGGCAATTATGTCGCTGACGAGGCCACGCTCGACACGCTGGAAGGCGATGGCCGGGTCGCGTTTCGCTATGTCGGCAACCCCAATGGCGCAGCCCGCGATATTGCCGGTATCCTCAGCGAGAATGGCCGCGTTCTGGGCTTGATGCCACATCCCGAACGCGCCATTGGCGGCCATGAAGGCGGCACCGATGGACTGGGCATGTTCAATAGTCTGACAGGAGCGGTTTAAGTTATGGCGCGCAAACGGATCATGTATGTCGAACTGAAGACCGGCTATAATGGCGACGGTCCGGCATGGATCACCAAGGTCAAATATACCAAGACCGAAAAAGGCTTCTACTTTCGCGGCGCCCTGCTGCAGCAGGCAACGCTAGAAGAGCGCGAAGACCATGGCTGGACCGACGGCAATTATTTCGACTTTGACAGCGGCAAGGCCTATTGGGCCTCAGGCGCCAAGAAAGACCAGAAGGACCGACACCCGGATGGCAGCGGCCCGGTCGAAATTGATCCGGACATCAAAGACGAGTATCTGCGCCTGATCGGCAAGGCCTGAGCGGTTTCGCGCAAAAACCTTGCTCAAATCTGTGGCGCGGTTATCTCCAAGCCTGAAATCTGGAGGAAAACTGATGTTTCGCACGATCGCCGCGCTCGCCGCCCTGACCCTCGCCGCTTGCAATCAGACCGCGTCTGACGCACCTGACCTGACGCCAGAGACACCGCCCCCTGCGCCTGAAACATCTGATACCACCGCCTTCAACCACAATGACTATACCGACATGGCCACATGGTTGTGCCATCCCGGCAAAGCCGATGATGCCTGCGCGATTGATCTAACCGCCACCGCGATCAATCCCGATAACAGTACCGAAATCATCCCTTTTGAAGCTGCGACTGATCCCGGTTTTGACTGTTTCTATTACTATCCAACCGTCTCCAATGACGAGACCGATAATAGCGACATGATCGCCAATGCCGAAGAGATCAACGTCATCGCCAATCAGTTCGCCCGCTATGGCGCGTCCTGCCGACTGTTCGCGCCAATCTACCGCCAGCGCACCCTAACCGCCCTGCGCCGCGCTATGGCAACCGGAGAGGATCTCGGCGATCCGGAGCTGCGCTACGCCGATATTCTCGATAGCTGGACGACCTATATGCGCGACCATAATGACGGGCGCGGCGTGATCCTGATCGGCCACAGCCAAGGCGCCGGCATGGTTTACGAGCTGCTGCAGCGGGACATTGTCGGCACGGATACCCAGAAACAGATCATCGCGGTTCATTCCATCGGCACCAACCGCCATACCGATACGGCAACAGGTACATGGCAAGGCCTCCCGCTTTGTGCAGCGTCGGACGATACTGGCTGCCTCGTCACCTATGTCAGCTTTCGCGAAACCAGCCCGCCATCTGCCGAGACGCGTTTCGGGCTCAGTGATGGTGACAGTCGCGCCATCTGCGTAAACCCTGCCGCACTCACCGGCGACGGCGCGCTTGCCGCCTACCTCCCAAGCACGAGCGGATTTGACTCCAGTGAAGAGTCAAGATTTGGCGTTGAGATCACCACGCCATTTGTCACTTTACCCGGTCTAGTATCGGCATCATGCGAGCGCTCCGACAAGCATGACTGGCTGGCGATCACTATTCATGCCGACACCGGCGATGCCCGCATTGACGACATTGGCGGCGACGTAAAAATAGGCGGCGTCATCCTCAAGGATTGGGGCCTTCACATCGTCGACATGAACCTGACAATGGGCAACCTTGTCAGCCTCGCTGAAAGTCAAGGCGCAGCATGGATCGCCGCACGCGAGAGCGAATAGGCGCAATCGCACTAGCGAATCTCTACGCCTCGCGCTAAACGCGGGCGCATGACTGATACATCTGCAATTGTCGCCGCCATGCAGGCCCTGCAAACTGCTGATCATGCCGCTGTGCATGGCATCAATGCTGAGGAATGGGATCGGCTGGTCACACGGCTCGGCCGCGATCCCAATCTGGTTGAACTCGGCATCTATAGCGTGATGTGGTCCGAGCATTGCTCGTACAAATCCTCGCGCCGTCACCTGTCAAAGTTTCCGGTCACCGGCAAACATGTGATCCAAGGCCCCGGCGAGAATGCTGGCGTCATCGACATTGGCGATAACCAAGCGATCATCTTCAAGATGGAGAGCCATAACCACCCGTCTTACATTGAGCCGTACCAAGGCGCGGCGACGGGGGTTGGCGGCATCCTGCGCGACGTCTTCACCATGGGCGCGCGCCCGATTGCGCTAGTCAATGCGCTGCGCTTCGGCGATCCGGACCATCCCAAGACGCGCAGTCTGGTCGCGGGCGTGGTGGCCGGGATTGGCGGTTATGGCAATTGCGTCGGCGTGCCTACTGTAGCTGGCGAGACGCAGTTTGATGAAGGCTATAATGGCAATATTCTGGTCAATGCGATGGCCATCGGGCTGGCGGATCAGGACAAGATTTTTTACGCGCGCGGGGCAACCCCGGGCAACCCGATCTTCTATGTCGGCTCAAAAACCGGGCGCGACGGCATTCACGGCGCGACCATGGCCAGCGCAGAGTTTTCCGAAGGCGACGAGGAGAAACGCCCAACCGTACAGGTCGGCGACCCGTTCACCGAAAAACTTCTGATCGAGGCCTGTCTGGAACTGATGGAGACCGATGCGATCCAAGCCATTCAGGACATGGGCGCGGCGGGCCTGACCTCGTCCAGCGTAGAAATGGCGGCGAGCGGCGGGGCGAATGGCGAAGGCATCGGCGTCACGATGGATCTGGATAAAGTCCCGCAGCGCGAGACCGGGATGACCGCTTACGAGATCATGTTGTCAGAGTCTCAGGAACGCATGTTGATGGTCCTGAAACCGGGCAAGATCGATGTCGCCAAAGCAATTTTCGACAAATACGATCTCGACGCCGAAGTGATTGGCGAGACCACCGATAATGGCCGCCTGATCCTGATGCAGCACGGCGAAACCGTCTGCGATATTCCAGTTGCGCCGCTGGCTGATGACGCGCCGAACTATGACCGGCCATGGGTCGAACCACCCAAACGCGCGCCGCTGGACATGTCGAAATTTCCTGAGCCGGAAGACTATGGCGAGGTTTTACTCAAGCTGATGTCGTGCCCGGATATGGCCTCGAAACGCTGGATTTGGGAACAATATGATCGCCACGTCATGGGCGACACAGTCGATAGCTCGCAAAGCATGGGCGACGCCGCCATCGTGCGCATTCACGGCACGCCAAAAGCCATCGCGGTGACCTCTGACTGCAACCCGCATTATGTCGCTGCAGACCCCTATGAGGGCGGCAAACAGGCCGTCGCCGAAGCCTACCGCAATCTCTGCGCGGTTGGCGCGACGCCGATTGCGATCACCGATAATTTGAATTTCGGCAACCCGGAAAAGCCCGAGACCATGGGCTATATCGTCAAGGCGATCGAAGGCATGGCCGAGGCCTGCCGCGTCCTCGATTTCCCGGTCGTGTCCGGCAATGTCAGCCTGTATAATGAGACTGACGGTGTCGCGATCCCGCCGACCCCGGTCTGCGGCGGCGTTGGCTTGATCCAAGACGTTGCCAAGACCGCCACGCTTAAGGGCGCACAGCCCGGCGACGTCCTGATCCTGATCGGCGAAACCAAAGGCCATATGGGCGCAAGCCTGTACGCACGCGAAATTCTCGGCCTGAAAGGCGAAGCCCTTGGACCGCCGCCGCCCGTCGATCTTGAGATTGAGAAACGCAATGCAGATTTCGTCCGCAAACTGATCGAAGACGGCCTCGTCAACGCCGTCCACGATGTCAGTGATGGCGGGATAGCCTGCGCAGCGGCGGAGATGGCGCTGGCGAGTGGGGTAGGGTTTGAAGTTGATCCTGCAATCGCTTCTGCCTACACTGCACGCGGGTTGGATTGGAAGACGTTTTTATTTGCGGAAGATAATTCCCGCTTCTTGATCGCAACCACTGAAGACAATTTCAAAACTATCGGCGATCTTGCAAAGTTAGCCCGGATACCGGCCACAACATTCTGGTTCGGCGAGATGACGGAATCGCAAACAAATGATGGAGTTCTGAAATTCCAGTGCGACGACATTGATCGGTTCAATCCACCCGGCTTTGAACTCCCCCTCTCGCGCCTCCGCGAAGCGCATGAAGGCTGGCTCCCACGCTATATGGGTAAGGTGGACTAGCCCCTATTCCGCCGCCGCGATCTCGGCCAGACGCGCCTCTGCGGCGACCGCCATTCTCACCGCCGTATCCACCGATTTCAGGAACCAGTCCTGATCGACTTTCTCAAACTCGTCGCTTGGCTTGTGATAGTCGGGATGGTCTTCAACCCCGAGATAGAGATGCGGAATGCCCGCTTTGAAGAACGAGGCATGATCCGACATCAAGGTCCAATCCTCCAGCCCTTCGCCCTCAACATCAAAGCCCATTTTCACGGTCACGGGCGCATCGGCCGCAACCGCTTCAACCAGCGATTTCAAACCCGGATTATGAGCCGTGCCAGAGACCCAGAGAATGCCATTATCGCCGCGCGAAATCATGTCGAGGTTGAGGTTGAGCGTCAGCTTTGACACGTCCACACGCGGATGAGTGATGAAATATTTCGAGCCTTGATGGCCAACTTCCTCGCCGTCAAAAGCTACAAACAGGACGTCATTGCGCGGTCTGTTCTTGGTGAAATATTCCGCCACGGCCAGCATGCCCGCAACCCCAGACGCATTATCGTCAGCGCCATTGTAAATCTCGCCGTCAATCACGCCAAGATGATCATAATGAGCGGTCACGACCAGCGTATGGCTGGTCTTGTCGGTACCATGCAAAAGCCCGATCAAATTATAACCCTTGGTCGGTTTGGTTGGCGCGGGCTCGCCCTCGTCCACCTCAGGCGTAAAATAGAATTTCTGGCGGAATGAGCCGTCGATCCGCTCCAACCCAAGCGCGCGCATGTGCGCCACGATCATATAGCGCGCCGCCTTGTTCTCTGTTGTGCCGGTCTGGCGTCCAGCCATTTCGTCACTGCTCAGGCGTTGCATCAGATCAAGCGTGGTTTCAGCCTGAAAGTGTTCCGGCTGGTAAGACATGCCCGGCAAGCTCGTACAGGCACCAAGGCCAAGCGCTAGTCCAGCAGCGATCACCGCGCGCCAATTTATCTGATCCATAACCCATCTCCCGCGATTATTACGCAAGTGTACCCACCTGGCGCGCGGTTTACCCATTACAAAGCGCTAATCCAAGCCCTAAGTTCCAAACCCACTCAAATCCATCGTTTCGCGGTGTGATTTTGGTGTGAAGACAAGGAGAAGTCTTTGGCTACTGGTTCATCCCAATTGCAAAAGGCTTTGACGCTGGATTCGCGCCAAAGGCGCGCTGTGAAAGGGTGGATTTGAGTGGGTTTGGAGCTTAGCCCATTAAAAACTCTTTCTTGCCCAGCACCACACCCTGATGACGCAACAGGCCATAAGCCGTACCGGCATGGAAATGCAGGTTTGGCAGGATGAAAGTGGCGAGATATTGCCGCCCCGGCCAGTTGACCGTCATCGGGCCAAGCTCAATCTCCATCTCGCGGTGCTCGCTAGCATTCAGCGCATCATCATCAAGGCCCTGAACAAAAGCATTGGAGGTTTCAGTGCGCGCGATCAGCTCGGCAAAGCTGGTTTCAGTATCGGGATATTCCGGCAATTCGAGGCCCGCCAGACGCGCACCGCCGCGGGTCACAACATCGCAAGCGATCTGAACCTGTTTACTCATCGGGAACATGTCGGGGTAGAGCCGCGCGCCCAGGAAAACACTCTCCTCAATTTCGGCCGCCTTGGCGTGGGCCGCCGCTTTGGCCAGTGTCCCGGCCATCGCCGTCATCATCTGGCCGGTGGACATTTTCAGCATGTAAGACATTGCGTCGCTCATCTTGGTCTCCTCTTCAATCTGTGTGACCGAGCCTAGGTGGGGACGCAGAGGCTCAAGGTCCAGCTACAAGATAGCAAGTTTCTATATTTTTTTAAGTCGCCTCTGATGCCACCGAAGAACCAGCGCTCATTTCAGGCATAATATGCGCCTCGGCCATATACTCGACCGAGCGCATTTCGTGCAGACGGCTGGCGGTTCGTTTGAATTCAAAACTGCCCGTACCTTCAGGGTAAAGCGTTTCAGGCTCAGCCGCCGCGCTGGCAACAAGTTTGACTTTGGCCTCATACAGCGCGTCGATCAGGGCAACGAACCGCGCCGCTTCATTACGATAGTCCGGCGTCAGTACCGGGATATCGTCGAGCAAGACGGTGTGGAACGTCGCGGCGATGGTGAGATAATCAAGCGCACCAAGCGGCTGCTCGCACAGCTCGGAAAAGCTGAACCGGGCGACACCGGCCGCCTCGCGTGCGACCTGCAATTTACGGCCTTTGACAGTCAGCTCGCAGCTTTGCGGCTGCGCCCCGAGGGTCAGACGTTCAAACGCGCGGTCGAGCGCCGCGCTGCCGTCTTTGGTATGCCAGACCGGCGCTTCGGTCAGCCGCTCAAGCCGATAATCTCGATCTGCAGCCAGCTCAAACACCTCACAGCGCTGTTTCAGCAGGCCAATGAACGGCGTGAACAGGTCGCGGTTAATGCCATTCTTGTAAAGCTCATCCGGGTGGCGATTGGAGGTCGCAACCACGGTGACGCCGCGCTTGAACATATGCTCGAACAAGCGCGACAGGATCATCGCGTCGGCAATCTGGGTGACTTGAAACTCGTCGAAGCAGAGCAATTTCGCCTCAGAGGCGAATTGTTTCGCCACGGGCGGGATCGGGTCGCTGACATCCTTGCGCGCGCGCGCTGCGCCAAGCCGGTCATGCACGCGAGCCATAAACTCGTGGAAGTGAACGCGCCGCGATTTAACCGGGGAATGGGCGTGGAACATGTCCATCAGCATCGACTTGCCGCGCCCAACGCCGCCCCAAAGGTAAAGGCCCGTGATCGGTTTTGGCTTGCGAAACAGGCCTGTTTTTCCGCCCGCTTTAAGCCGGTCCAGAACTTGGTCCAATTGCTGCGCCGCCTCAGCCTGCGCCGGATCGAAACTCAGCGCGCCATCGCCAATGCGCTGATTGAGTGTATCGGCAACAATCCCCAAACTCAGCCGCCTCCGAGCACCTTGGCAATTTGCGCCGAGAAGATCGACAAAGCCTGCGGCGCGACGGCAATCGTCGCCAGTATGCCCGCTAGTGCGCCGCCAAGATGCGCCTCATGGCCAATCACCTTGTTCTCACGCTGGGCCAGAACGGCGCTGACAATAATAAACAATACGCCAAGCACAATCGCTGGCATCGGGATCGGTATTGGGAAGATGACCAGTTTTTCAAATGGCCGAAACATGATGAAGCTGAGCACGATGCCCGACGTCGCCCCCGACGCGCCAAGCGCGCGATAATTCGACTTGTTCTTGTTCTCGAGAAGCGACCACAGGTTCCCGCCAAGCAGGGCCGCGAAATAGATCACCATAAACCGCCCAATGCCCAAACCGCCCTCGATGATCCGGCCGAAATTCCACAGCACGTACATATTGATCAGCAAGTGCATCATCCCGCCATGTAGGAAGCCGCTGGTCAGAAGCCGGTGCCATTCACGGCGCTGTAGGATCGGGCCGACATGAAACAGGTTCTTGTTCAAGAAAGCCGGGTTCGAAAACGCGTACAGGCTGGCTGCGACATTCGCCGCGATCAGCATAACAGTGGCGGGATAAGCAGAGAGTTCTTCCATACAACCCGCCTAACCCATCATTTCCCCAGATGCACCCAGTTTTTGCGGTCCTAAACCAAGCCGCCATAAAGGTCAGTGCGGCGGTCGCGGAAGAAGCCCCAGGCGGCGCGTTCCTTTTCGATCTCGGCCAAGTCAAAGCTCGCGCTGATCAGGCCTTGCGCGGTGCGGTCCATCTCGGCGACGATTTCCCCGGTCTGATCAGCGATGAAGCTGGTGCCGTAGAATATCTGACCCTCTTCCTCACCGACGCGGTTAGCCGCAACCACCGGGATGACATTGCTGACCGCGTGGCCCTGCATCGCTAGGCGCCAGCGCGCAGCCGTATCAAGCCCCGTATCCTGAGGCTCAGCGCCAATCGCGGTTGGATAGAGCAGCACATCCGCGCCTTGCAGCGCCATCGCCCGCGCCGCTTCGGGGAACCATTGGTCCCAGCAAATGCCAACCCCGATCTTGCCTTTGATCGTGTCCCAAACCCGAAAACCGGTATCGCCGGGGCGGAAATAGAACTTCTCCTGATAGCCCGGCCCGTCGGGAATATGGCTCTTGCGATAGAACCCCATCAACGCGCCATCGGCGTCAATCATCACCGCTGTATTGAAATATTCCGGCCCGGCACGCTCAAAGATCGAGACCGGAATGACCACACCCAGCTCACCCGCCAGCGCGCTGAGCTGAACCACAGCCGGATGCTCAGCCCACGGATAGGCGCTGGCGAAATGATGCTCTTCCTGCGTCTTGCAGAAATACGGCCCGCAGAACAATTCTGGCGGCAGGATGACATCGGCGCCCTGAGCCGCTGCCTCACGAACCAGTTCGGAAACCCGCTCAATATTGGCCTGCATATCGCCAGAGGGCGCAAATTGCAGCGCCGCGACGGTCAAAGTACGGGTCATGGGAAAGCCTCGCCAGTTGCGATTGGAAAGCGCGGGATCTCGCGGGTCATACAATGAAAACTGCCGCCGCCACTAAGGATATTTCGCGCCGGCAGCGCAATCACCTCACGGCGCGGGAACAGTTCGGCCAGCACCATCATCGCCTCGGCGCTATAACGCCCCTCATAAGCCGGCATTAGCAGCGCGCCACCTGCCAGAGCGAAATTGAGATGGCTGGCTGGCATAGCGTCCCCGATCAGGCCCGGCGACGGCAGGCTCGAAACCTGCAAACCTGCGGCACGCAAGCGCTCTTCGATCTCGCCATACAGCTCAGCATTGGGATCATCATCGCCAGAGGCCTGCTGGCACACGACATGTCCCGGCGCCACAAACCGCGCGATATTGTCGACATGGCCATCGGTATGGTCATTAGCGAGCCCCTGCTCAAGCCAGATCACCTCACGCACCCCTAACGTCGCCTTCAGCGCGACCTCCGCCATCGCCTCGTCCCATCCCGGATTGCGGTTCGGGTTGAGCACACACTCGCGCGTCGTTAGCAGCCGCCCAGCGCCATCCAGCTCAACCGCGCCGCCCTCCAGCACAAACCCGTGTCCATGCACCGGGATCTGCATCTGCGCGGCGATTGCAGCGGCGGTCTCAGTATCACCCGGCATGACATATTTTCCGCCCCAGCCATTGAACGTGAAGGTCAGTGCCCCCGGTTGGCCATCCACCTCAGCGATTATCGGCCCGGTATCGCGCAGCCAAATGTCGCCGCTCGGCACCTCGGTCTGAAACAGATGCGTGACATGGCTACCTGTCGCCATGAAAGCGCTGCGCTTTGCCTCTGGCGAGCCGCAAGCAACATGCACCGGCACAAACGCCCGCGCCGCCTGAATAAACCCGGCAACTTCGCCGCGCGCACCCTCAAACGCCTCGCCCCATTCCTCGCGCAGATGCGGCCAGCCAACCCACAGCACAGCCTGCTCAGCCCATTCCGGCGGCACGAAAATATCACGCATATCCATCGCGACCGCCCATGCCACAAAGCCCATAAAAGAAACAGCCCTGAGCCGGTTTCATGTGGGAACACCCGTGGGGACATCCGTGCACGCAGAAACACGGAAACAACGAAAAAGGGCGGCCCACGCAGGAGCCGCCCTTTTCAAAGTAATCTAAAGCGCGAAGCTTAGAACTGGTATTTGATACCGACCTGAATCTGCCAAACAGAGGCCGCATCAGTAATGCGCTTCTCTGAACGTTCAGGGAAACCACTATAGATGTACTGGCCGTTTTGAATGTCGACATTCGCAACTGGCTGGAAGTACTCGTAGCGAACCTGCTCGAGATAACCCCACTCGTCATTGATCAGGTTACCGACATTCTCGATGTCCAGGAACGCAACAATGCGATCACGGTCATCTTCGAACAATGGTCCCGGCAATTGCTGCTGAATACGGATATCAACATCAGTGTACCAGCGGCTGTTGAACTCGTTGCGCGGGGCAATACCGCCCGCATATTCGTTCAAACCTGACTCGTCCAAGAAGGCGAAGAAGTCAGCCAGAGCCGCAGCATCACCACCAAACGACGACGTAGCGTTGAAGTTCGGATCAGACGCACCGGTTGGGACGTAGAACAATTCGCCTTCGTCATCGGCGCGGCCTTCACGAATACCAAACAGTGACCGCTCACGACCACCTGAATAGTCATAAGTGTAGCTGAATGGCTGGCCTGAACGGCGGCTAGCAAACATCGTCACTTTGGTTGGGAAGTCCTTGAAGAATTCCTTTTCCCAATCGATTTTCAGCTTGAACTCATGCTCGCGCTGATAGTTCGAGACCGACGTGCGTGGGTTCTGACGGTCGAAAGACGCATAGTCAGAATAGTTGGACGAAGCTGTCGAACTTGTACCCGAATGGGCATCATTTGCATTCTGCCAAGTGTAGGAGAAGCTCGAATAAAGCGAACCAAACGCGCCCAATTCACCCCAGTCTTTCGAAATACGAGTGGTGAAGATTTGCTGGTTGCCTTTGTCGATATTGGTCAGGATCAAGGCTTCTGGAGCAACTTCAACTTCGCGAATTTCAACATTACCATCTGTGTCTGTATCGTAGACTGCTGTTGCAGCGGTCGCAGCGATTTGACCATCATCATAGAAGTCGATGATCTGCTGGTTAGACAGCGTGCCAAGGAATGTGCCATCGAGACCACAATTGTAGATCGGACGACTATCCGGTCCAGCACCAATGGCTTGGTCAGCACAGGAAATGTCTTTCCAGAACGTCGCATTGTCATTCACACCGTGAATATAATCGAACGACCATTTGAAGCCTTCCATACTACCAAGGTCGAAATAGACATCCGCGCCGATATTCGCACGCCACAAAGATGGCACTTCGAAGTTCGGGTCGAGAAAGTTGACCGCGCCATCGCCCGCCGTCAGGGCTGCTTGAGCGCCTGCCGGAATGACATTGGCATCGACGTTCAGAACTGGGCCTGGCACAAAGACGCTATCGATCGACACACCATTGTTTGAATAATTGTTGGAAATCCAAACTGCTGGGCTACCACCTGAGAACCGGCCGACGCCGCCCCGCAAGGTGATATTGTCACTAAACTCATAGTTCAGACCAATCCGCGGCATGACAATATCGAGACCATCAACATCGGTGGTATTGGTCAAGCCGTAACGCGCGACAAAGTTTGCATTCTCGGTAATCTCGCCATCTGATGAATAAACATCATAACGAACACCAGCAGTAACGGTCAGCTTGTCTGTCGCCTGCCAGATATCCTGAACGTAAAGGCTGTTGACGGCAAAACCGAAATTCGCAGCCGCATCATTCTCATCATTGGTGACTGAGTTTTGATAGAACAATTCAGAAGCTGTGCGGGCCTGATAATCAGCGATTGAGTCAAAGACATAAGCGCCTTCAGAACCCGGAACGAACAAGTTGAAAGTTGTTTGATCTTCGCGCTCGAAACCAACTTTGAAGAGGTGATCGCCGTAAGCATACTCGCCTTTGACCTTGAACTGCCAAAGCTCGTTTTCCAACTCGTTGGCATGACGGAAGAAGTCAGGGCCAATTGAAATTGTGCCATCCGGCGTGTTGACTTCGAAATTCGCGATATCAGAGCTGGCCAGTGAATTCTGCCCGGTTATCTGCTCGGAATAAGCAATTTTAACTTCGGTAGAAAACGCGTCGTTCCAGTTAGAGAAAACCTGGACGGCATAGGCCGTGGTCTCTTCTGATCGGTCATACCATGTAGATGGCGAACCAAGATCAGCACGGTTATCGCGTGGCTGGATCTCGTTGCCTTCATTCTTGATATAAGTCAGTTTTGCACTGTGATCATCATTGACGATCCAATCCAAAGTGGCGAGGAACTTCTTATCTGCAACCGGATCAATTCCGCCGAACGCCAATGGGTCAAACCCATACACATCCTGCGTGATCTGGCGCACCTGATCATAAGTTGCCTGGCTGATGTCGTTTCCTGCACCTGGCGTATCTTCCGGCTCAAGCAGCTGCTCGGCTTCGAAACTCTCATAGGCCGCAAAGAAGAACAGTTTGTCTTCGATGATCGGGCCGCCGAGGGTCACACCCCAAGTTTCTTCCTTGAACGAACGATCATCAAGTTCAACACCGTTGACCTCTGTACCGCCCATGTCGTCATCAGAGTAGAAGAAATATGCTGAACCGTGGAAATCATTCGTACCCGACTTGGTTAGAACGTTGACTGTACCGCCGGTAAAGCCAGAGAATTCGATGTCGTATGGAGCAACTTCAACTGACAGTGTCTCAAGCGCGTCAACCGAGATCGGTGAACGCTGCGATGGGAAACCGTTAGCGTTCAGACCAAACAGGTCATTGAACTTGATGCCATCAATGGTCAGCGAGTTGAAACGGTTATTGGTACCGGCAATGGTGATCGCGCCGCCATTGGTTTCATCGACTGTCACCAATGGGTCAAGACGCGCAATATCGCGAATGTCGCGGGAGATGGTTGGCAGCGATTCAATTGTCTCAAGCCCGAAAGACGAGCGCGGCCCGGTTGCCAGAGAACCGTCACCAGCCGTCGCAGTGACCGTCACTGTTTCTAGTGTGCGGGCTTCGACAATCGTCAGATTGCCTGGGAACGTATCGTTGACCTGAAGGAAAACATTCTGGGTGATCGCTGCACCGGCAGCGGTCTCGACACTGATTGTGTATGGGCCACCAACGCGCAATGAGCGGGCTGAGTAGATGCCGGAATTGCTTGTGACCGCGCTGGAAACGCGTCCTGTCCGCGTATCGGTGATTGTCACAGTTGCGCCAACCACTGGTGCACCGCTGATATCAGCGACCTGACCGCGAATGTTGGATGTTGTCACCTGAGCCTCGGCCGGCGCCACAATGGCGACAGACACGATGGCGGCAGCGGCGACACCGGATAAGAGTTTCCAGTTCGACATGAGTATTCCCCTCGATTTGCCAAAAAAATATTAGACGGAGCAGATACGCTCCAGATATTACTGAGCTTGCCAATAGGTCCACTGCACAACACTTGTGTGACAGTCCAGTAATGCTTGTATGACAGCGCTGATTCAATTAGTTGGCATTGCAAATAAGCCACACTTATCCCTAAGGCAGCCACCCGTTCGACCTGTGCTAAAAGGCGTTACATGACCCAGTCCCCGCTCTTGTCCGACACGCCATCTCGTATCGCAATCGTAATGATTTCAGGGCTCTTGCTGCTGCGATTGGTGATTGTCGTGGCTTCGCCGCTCGAACTTTATGCCGATGAAGCGCAATATTGGCGCTGGGGCACCACGCTGGACTGGGGGTATTACTCAAAACCGCCAATGATCGCGTGGGTGATCCATACCAGCACCGCGATCTTTGGTGATTCGCCGTGGGCGATTCGGCTATTCGCGCCGATCCTGCACACGGTTGCTGCGTTCATGCTGTTCCTGCTGTCGCGCCAGATGTTCGGCTCGAGGGCGGCGCTGATCACCGTTGCCGCCTATCTGCTGATGCCCGGCATCATCCTGTCCTCGACGATCATCTCGACCGACGGCGTGCTGTTCCCGTTCTGGTGTATTGCGCTCTATTTCCTCTGGCAGCTGCGCGAAGGCAAGATCGGCTGGGCCGGAACCGTGGCACTCGGCGCCGCCATCGGCGTTGGCTTCCTGTCGAAATATGCGATGCTGTATTTCGGCATCGGCATCGCGCTCAGCGCCGCCCTCGACCCGCCAACCCGCAAAGCCCTGCTCAGCCTGAAAGGCGCCGCTGTGCTCGCCGTCGCCCTCGCCGTGCTCAGCCCGCATCTCTTATGGAACGCCGCGCACGACTTCGCCACGATTGGCCACACCGTCGACAATGCCAATCTCGGCGGCGACCTGTTCAACCTTGAGAACCTGCCAAAATATCTCGGCGACCAGATGGGCGTGTTCGGCCCGGTCAGTTTTCTGGCCCTGCTCGCAGGCCTGATCTTCATGCGCCCCAAAACCGGACTGGAAGCGCTTGGCGACCAAGACGGATCGATCGCCGCCAAAGAGAAGTGGCTCGCCTGTTTCATCGTCCCGGTCTTGCTGATCATCATGGTGCAAGCCGTTCTATCGCGCGCCCATGCCAACTGGGCCGCCACCGCCTATCCTGCCGCCTGCATCCTGATTGCCAGCGTCTTCATCCGCGCCAAATCCAGCCGAAATATGTGGCTGATCGTTGCCGGCCTAACCGGTCTCGCCCTGTTTCTGGCCCCCGCCTTAACCATGCCAATACGCGCGATGATTGGGCTTAGCGTTGCAGCGGCCCTGCTCGGCGCGGGCTATGTCTCGAAATGGCAGCCTGTCGGCCTATTCTGGACCGGCATCAGCTTGCACCTGACCATAACCGTGTTTGTTGCCGCTTTGATGCTCGGCCCGCAAAGCTGGATCAGCGCCACCGGCATGGACAATAGCTTCAAGCGCACCCGTGGCTGGCAAGACCTTGCCGACCAGCTTGTCCTCGAAGCAGAGCAGGTTCAGCCCAGCGCCATCCTCGTCGACGAACGCGAGATCTGGCACGGCCTCGACTATTACACACGCGGGCGCCTGAATGCGCCGCTGATCCTGTGGCGCTATAATCCCGGAGCGGAGAATTTTGCCGAAACCCAGCCGATGACCGACGCGCTCGACAGCAATGTGCTGGTCGCGAGCTACCGCTCCAATCGCCGCCACCGGATCGAGGCGGACTTTGGTGAGTTCACGCCCGACGGCGTCATCGGGGTCGATCTCGGTCATCGTAGCAATGGCTGCCCACTGACCCGAGAACTGCGCCTGTACCGGGCAAAAGACTATACGCCGCTACCGCGCGACCAAGCGTGGATCGACCGGTTCAAGGACATGCATATGGACCGACTGCCGGTTTGTCCCAAACCGGAGTTTGAAGACAATGCACCGCGCTAAGCGCCTACGGCGCAGCGTCGCAAAGCGGGTTCCGGTCTGGCTTCGCCAGCCCATGAACCGGGCTCAGGGCTGTGTCCCAGTCATGACCAATTGTCGTGTCAGAGGGGGAGCCTTCAGCCCGGTCCATGTTCGCGCAGCGAACGGTGACCCGCTTTGCGGCGCTGGGCGCAGCCCTCAGCGCGCTGCAAGAAAATGATCCTCAAAGCCATTCTCGGCCCGACCAATACGGGCAAGACCCATTACGCGCTGGAGCGGATGATGGGCCACACGACCGGCATGATCGGCCTGCCGCTGCGCTTGCTGGCACGCGAGGTCTATGACCGGGTCGTCGCGGTCAAGGGCGAGCGCGCCGTCGCTTTGGTCACAGGCGAGGAACGCATCGTTCCGGACAAGGCGCGCTACTGGGTCTGCACTGTGGAATCGATGCCGGCCAATCAACGCGTGGAATTTCTGGCGATTGATGAGATACAACTCGCCGAAGACCCGGATCGCGGCCACGTCTTCACCGACCGTATCCTGAATATGCGCGGGACGCAGGAGACCCTGTTGCTCGGCGCTGAAACCATGCGCACGGTCTTGCGCGAGCTGGATTTCGACCTGGAAACCGATACCCGCCAGCGCTTTTCCGAGCTGAAATATGCGGGCGCGAAGAAGATCACCAAACTGCCCAAACGAACCGCCATTGTCGCGTTCAGCGGCGATCAGGTCTATGCTATCGCCGAGGTCTTGCGGCGTCAGAAAGGCGGCGCAGCTGTGGTCATGGGCGGGCTTAGCCCACGCACCCGCAATGCGCAGGTTGAGCTCTACCAATCCGGCGAAGTTGATTTTCTGGTTGCAACAGACGCCATCGGCATGGGGCTTAATCTCGACGTTGACCGGGTCGCCTTTGCTGGCCGGGTCAAGTTTGATGGCCGCCGCAGGCGCTGGCTCTCAAATGCCGAAATGGGCCAGATTGCCGGGCGCGCCGGGCGCTTCCGCGATGATGGTGAGTTTGGCGAAACCGGCGACTGCCCACCCTTCGAGGAAGACCTCGTCCACGCCATCGAAGAGCACCGCTATGAACAGGTCACCGATCTGCAATGGCGCAATAGCCGGCTCGACTATCGCTCGATCAAGACCCTGATCGCCAGTCTGGCAAGGCCATCCGGTGACCCGGTCCTGCGCCAGAACCCGCACGGTCTGGATGAATGGGTACTGCGCCGCATGGCCGAGGA
>Ga0256847_1000636_pt1 | contig 21146 bp, 16 predicted proteins | sample TeddybearmetaG_FD_189099 | JGI IMG/M metagenome (GOLD analysis project Ga0256847, IMG submission 189099) | Hydrothermal vent microbial communities from East Pacific Rise, Pacific Ocean - Teddybear | ecosystem: Environmental > Aquatic > Marine > Hydrothermal vents | place: Pacific Ocean: East... | reverse complement strand
TAAGCGATTTGATAGTTGGCGACAGTTCTCTAGTTATTGTGGTGTTGCGCCTTTTGAGCACAGTTCTGGAACCAGTATAAGGCGAAAGAATAGAATCCATCATATTGGAGACAGAAAAATGAAAACACTCTTAACACTTGCCAGTGTTAGTGCGATACAGTGCGATAAAGAATTGAAACAATACTATAAAAAGAAACTAACCCAAGGAAAGCCTAAAATGGTTGCTTTAAATAATGTAAGAAATAAGATTTTATCAAGGGCTTTTGCAGTAGTTAAGCGAGGAACAGCATACGTAGAATTGCAACAATTTGCAGCTTAAATAAGTATTATTAAAAACATTTGGATTTTACCTTGGAATACGTATATGATTTGTGGCGGTCCGGCATCGCAGCCCGGGCGTTCGCGTCAGCGGACAAATCGGAGTGAGGCGATGCTTTGCCGGATTTTTCCGATAGAAAGATACTCAATTCTGCGTAGGAAACTTAATTCGTTTAACCATCCTAGCCATGAATTATAGCATCGATGAAAAAGCAGTAAGTCAAGTATCTTTAAAGTATACTAAAACTAAAAGATATGAACACTCAACAAACTGCTCAACCAAAGTTATACATTGGCATTGACATTCACAAACGTAGTTGGAAGGTCCATTGCTCGACAGAACTCTTCGGAGGTAAGTCTTTCAGCATGACTCCTGAGCCAGAACTTCTGAGGGATTATGTAGCTCGGCATTTTCCCGACCACGAGGTATCTACCGCTTATGAAGCGGGCTGTTGTGGCTATTCTGCCCACCGTTGTTTCGAGCGTTATGGATGGTGTTCTTTAGTGGTGAATCCTGCTGATATCCATAGAAAGGGTAAGGAGCGTTATACCAAGACCGATAAGATAGATGCTCAGTTAATCAGTAGAGAGTTAAAAGATGGTCGTTTGGATGGCATTCATATTCCAGATGTTCACCGAGAGGAGTTACGTAGTCTATTTAGAAGACGTAACGATCTGGTAAAGGATTTTCGCAGGGTAAAGAGTTATATCAAAATGCAGTTATTGTATTTTGGTATAAAAGAGCCTGCGGAGTTTGACAATGACCATTGGAGTCATAAATACCGGGCTTGGTTGGATGCCATGGAATTCGAGTATCCAACTGCCAAATTGACTTTGGAAAGTCGTATTCGCTTTTTTCGGTTTATAGATAAGGAGTTACGAGATGTCTCTACGCAGCTCAGAAGGTATTGTAAGACGTACCACAAGAAGGACTATATGTTACTTCGCAGTATTCCTGGTATTGGTGGTATTGTAGCCTGTGGAATACTCTGTGAGTTAGGCAACTTAAGGCGGTTTAATAGCATAAAACATTTAGCCGGTTATGTAGGTCTGGCCCCAGGAGTTCACCAAAGTGGTAGTAACTATAAAACGTTAGGCATCACTCCACGAGCCCATCGATTGATACGGAGTTATTTTGTGGAGGCAGCTTGGCAAGCTATCCGTGCTGACCCTGTGATGCAGGCGTACTATCGCAAGCACCAAGGAAAGAATGTAAAGAGTATTATCATTAAAGTAGCTAGAAAGCTGCTAAGTAGAACTTTGGCTGTTATAAAAACAGAGACTCCTTATACGATAGGGGTTGTAGCATAAACAAGAAAAGTAAACCAATAATGGAATCAATAACAAAGCTCACAAAATAGTAGAAAGACTCATATCACAAAACAACGTAGGTGACCCTCTTAGGATAGGATCACATTTTTATAGCAAGTGGCTGGGTCTATTATAGCTTATAATCATACAGATGCTGGTGACGATGTACCTTTGGCGCACTGATCACACATAGGATGCGGAGCAAGTTATATTAAAGAAAAAAAGATGGTTTAAGTAAAAAAGAAAATATTAATTATCTTTAGAGAACTGGACTAGGGCTTTTCATAGGATACGTTGTTGTGCGTCGTTTTTCTTCAAATAATTTAATTTTCGTTATTTTGAGTTCCAGTTATTTTGATCATAGTTTGGTACATATCCATGATCGCCATTTACGTCTGTCATTGGCACTAAATATTGAATATCTGATGCTATAATTTCTTTTCTATTTAGCAAATCCATTACGCTAATATTTGGGCCGCCAAAGTAATTTGATTTAGTAATGTCGACTTGAATATTTACCATGGGCCATAATGTGCTTACAAATGAACTATGCTCTTCCTCTGGCGTGTATGCGGGAATTGACGAACTTATAATTCCACACAATGATCCGTTGGAAGAGTTAAAAACTGGGCCACCGCTCATTCCACCATCGAACCTTGCGTTTGTTAAAAATCCAGGAAAAGGCATTCTACTATCATCCCGCTTCAAATGATAAACTTCTTTTACCTTACCAGTGGTGGTTCTTGGCTTTACATTGGCAGTAGGAATACCGTCTGTGTTAGGAAGAGTTTCGGATTCTGCAAACCCAAATGCAAATATGTTATCCCCAACTTTTGGAGGTAGTAAGGAAATTTTTGGAACCTTCCATTTATGTGAATTATTGATTTCGGGTTCTGCACCAAAAGCAAAGAAGGTGATATCTGAAGGGGGTCTTTTCCATGCTCGGAGTACGGTTAAAGGAATTAAGTCTTTGCCTTTATTTACTGAAATATAAAATCTTAGGCTACAGTTGATACTGTTTAGTCCCTCTTTGAATGATTGCACACCACTTCTTTTGGCAAATTCTTCTAAAACGTGTGAAGCGGTAATCCCGTAGCCTTTGCCAATTATGGTTGCTGTTCCGTCAAGGTACATGGGTGTCTCATCATTGAACTGAGCAATTAATGGTGACGCAATTTCATGTATTAACTGTTCACTACCTGTTTTTAGAAATGTTATTTCGTTTTTATTTGGCCTACACATTTTGTTCAAAATGACGCACAACATGTTATATGTTCTATTTTATCGCGTTTATCCGGAAACTGAACCAGGATAACAGCACTTTTCGTTACACATTATTCTTTATTTCAAAAAAAACAATGCGCCTAGACGGGGAGCTGTAGTAAATATAAACAATTTGGAATGAGGAAGGAAGTAGCAACTTCGCCTATTACATTGCAATAACACAAAAAAGAAGCGTCCCAAATATGCAAGCAAACTTGGACATTTGGGACGCTTCTTTTTTGTTGCAGAGGTGGCTTGTTTTATTTTATTGTTTTTCATTATCTGTCACTTATACGAACCCATCCATTTACATGTGACAAAGTTGTGATAGAACTGTGACGACCTAAGATGAAGAAACAACCTTATTCACCAATGCTAAGAATAATTTAAACGACGATTAGAAGATTACAAAGAACAAATGAAACTAGAAGTGAAATTCTATTTATTTAAGAGGAATTACCCTTTAAAACAGCAGAATTTAAACATGGAATATTCACAAAAAAATTAAAACATGCATAGATCTTTGTCAATATCAGTTACAGACTTTAAAAGTTCCTCTTTCATATTAATCAAAATCTTTTTAGCCAAACCGCTTTGCTTGATTTCATTGATTAACGAATTGTCTCCTTTATCAAACGATGTATACTTCAACGAATTTGCGAGCAATTCGCCAACCAATACTGAATTAAAGTTAGGCTGTGGGTCTGGCTCTGGATACAACCTCTCGTCAAGATTTTCGATTACAAAAGGTCTTCTTTCTAATTTGAGATATTTAATCCAAAACATGTCTTCTAGGTATTGCTTAAATCTTGGGTTACTAATGGAAAAATGCATAATAAAATTTTTAACAGTTAATAATACCTCAAAACTATTGTAAAACAACTTTCAAACGAATAGTGCATTGATGAATCACCTTTTATAATTCACGAAAGCTCAATATGAATCTATAAGCAGTAATTAAGATGATACAAGATAATAGCAAAATTGGTTCGACGCATTTGGGCCATTAATTCACGAAAAGAGTAGTATAAAAAACTCCCGCCGAAGCAGGAGTATAAACGTTCTTTGAAATTTACAATAAGAATACTAGATGTTTCCTTATTCTCATGGCTTTCCAAATTTGATAATTTTAGCGATTTGTAGCCAAGGTGTTTAAACTAAACCTTAACAGTCATTACACAGAGCAGTTAAAAAAGTTCCATTATTATTATCGTTAAGTTCGGGAATTAAGTTACCTGGATCTACTTTAAGACTAAGACTATGGATAAAATAACTAGTTGGCGGCGGGCAATTACAGGGGCCAAATGATGGATAAGCTCTCATAACTTGAAATGTTCCTCCCCAAGCTTGAATCATTCCATGCGAATAAGTTACTGAAAAAGTTCTACTCAAAGTAGGAGATGCATCGATCCAGTCAACTGTCAAACTTCCGGCAGGGAGGTTCGTGGTGCCGATATTTGTAATAGTAGCAGTTGCATTGAAAGATCTTTGGCCAGTGGAACAACTAACGTCAAAGATTGGGGTTTGAAAACCACAATTCAACGTGGTAAGCACAACGTCTGTATTTGGGTTCGAAATAATGAGATCTACTCCTTGTGGCCCCGGTAACGCCACAATGAAATTTTCATTAGTCGTCTCGTTGGTAACTTCATTGTCATCTGAACAAGCGATGACTGTTATAGCAAGTAAGGTTAATACAAAAACAAAGATGATTTGATTTTTCATAATAATAGAATTTTAAGGTTTGACTATTTAAAAGTAGTTTAAATAAATGACTAATAAAACTGAAAAACCCTGATAATCAATTAGATGAAAACTAAGAGTAAAAATATAATACCGTAGTTACTCGATAGCTACGCAAAACTAAAATTATAGCAATACTAAAAGAATGCGCAGAATGTGGCCCACAACAAACAACGTGGATCGCCGAATGGGATGAAATTCTAGAAACAAACATCACGGTAGAGAGATGTGTGAATTGTCACAACAACACCCTCTATAAATCTGAAATTGAAATTCTAAACTAACTGTAAAATATGGAGGCAACACGATATCTCTATAATTAACTGTTTTTTAGATGCTTACAATGGCATTTGCGACGTCGCAGTAAAAGTAACGGCTTATCTAAATGTTAATCAGTGAGTTAAGTCGAATTGCAGAGAGGAAGGGATTAGCTCATTACCATTCGCTGATCCCGTGAGGGGGAGTTGCAACTTTGCCTATTGCTTCGCAATAAAACAAAAAATAAAAATCCTAAATGCTCAAGCAAGCTTGGACATTTAGGACTTTCCTTTTTTGTTGCAGAGAGGAAGGGATTCGAACCCTCGATACGCTTTTGGCGTATACACGCTTTCCAAGCGTGCGCCTTCGACCACTCGGCCACCTCTCTAGTACCCTCCAAAAACCACTGCGGTTTAAGGGGTTGCTAAATAACAAAAAATTGCGTTTACCTCCATACAAATAGGAGGATTATTTATAACATTTCACCACGCAAAGAAGTTTCGAACAAGGTCTTAAAACTTGCCGAAGAAACTTGTTGCCCTAACAGATACATTAATTTGGCCAAAGCAGCCTCGGTCGTGATATCCTTACCAGAGATAATCCCCATTTTCTTAAGGGCAATGCTGGTCTCATAAAGCCCCATGGTAACACTACCTCCAGAACATTGGGTCACATTAACAACGGGTATTCCTCTTTTTTGAACTCCAGCCAACTCCTTTAAAAACCAAGACTCATTGGTGACATTTCCACTTCCATAGGTTTCCAAAACAATCCCTTTTATTTCAGAAAAAGAAAAAAGATGCGCCACCGTTTCTTTTGAAATTCCCGGAAACATCTTTACCAAAAGGATACGGGCATCTAGTGTTTTGTTTACTTTGAATTTTTTTCTCCGATTCGGTTTTATCAAGGCAGCGTCATTAAAAATAAGGTGCACCCCACTTTCGGCTAATGCTGGATAATTGAGTGATGAAAATGCTTCGAAATGTTCCGCGGTAATCTTGGTGGTGCGATTGGCTCGGTATAACTTGTATTCAAAATAAAGACCTACTTCGGCCACTTTGGGCTTTCCTTGTTCTTGATGGGCCGCTATTTGTATGGAAGTGATTAAATTTTCCTTGGCATCGGTGCGCAAGTCTCCAATGGGTAATTGAGATCCTGTAAAGATCACCGGTTTAGCCAAGTTCTCCAACATAAAACTTAAAGCCGAGGCCGTATAGGACATGGTATCGCTACCGTGTAAGATTACAAATCCGTCGAATTCGTCATAATTTTCCTCAATGATGTTTGCTAGGTCTACCCAATACGAAGGATTCATATTGGAACTATCAATAGGCTTAGAAAAACTTTGAGTTTCAATGCTGCAATCCAGTAAATGAAGCTCTGGAATATGTTTCAAAAGATCTTTAAAATTGAAGTTCTTTAACGCCCCAGTTTTAAAATCCTTGATCATTCCAATGGTACCACCTGTGTATACCAATAATATTTTAGCCGAATTTTTCATTTCTCAAATGCGATTAAATTCCGAATACCTCTTTTGAATTATGCGTCGTGATCCTGGCAACTTCCGCTTCAGAAATACCATATATACTAGCCACTTTTGAACAGACCAAAGCTAGGTAACTACTTTCATTACGCTTCCCTCGGAAAGGTGTTGGCGTAAGATAAGGAGCATCGGTCTCTAAAACAATGTGTTTGAGGTCGATGGTATTCAAAAATTGATCAATCTTCCCATTCTTAAAAGTCACCACTCCCCCAATACCGAGTTTCATATTAAAGCCAATAGCTCTTTTTGCCTGCTCTAAAGTTCCCGTAAAGCAATGAAAAATTCCGAAGAGATCATCAGACCGCTCGGTTTCCAATACTTCAAAGATCTCGTCAAAAGCATCTCTGCAATGAATAACGATGGGAAGCTTATACTTTTTGGCCCACTGAATTTGTTGTTTAAATGCCGTTTTCTGCTGTTCCAACGTACTGGTATCCCAATACAAATCGATCCCAATTTCACCTATGGCGTAAAAGCTACGCGCCTCCAAATGAGCGGCGACTTGTGCCAATTCATCTTCATAGTTTTCTTTAACGGAGGTAGGATGCAAACCCATCATCAAAAAGGTTTGTTTTGGATAGGCCGCTTCCAATGCAAACATAGCCTCCGTATAGGTGGAATCGATGGCCGGTATAAAAAAACGTTCGATACCAACATCGAATGCCCGCTGCATCATTTCGACTCTATCTTCGTCAAAAGCTTCGCTATATAAATGAGTATGGGTGTCTGTCAACATGGGAGCAAAGCTACCAATTAGTTAGTTATCTTTGAAAAAAAACGTGACGTCACTTCGAAAATTTCTAGAAGATCAAAACTTCGAGAGAATACCCCTTAAAAAGCTTAAAACCGGTCACTACCAACTTCGTCTAAAAATTAATGGCACCTTAGGCGATTTCATCCTCGACACTGGCGCGTCCACAAGCTGTATCGGATTTGAAGGCGTTTCACAATTTACCCTTCATTCAGAAGAAAGTGAAATAAAAGCTGCTGGCGCTGGAGCGCTCGATATGGAAACTAAAATTGCAAAAAACAACCTCTTGCAAATTGGCGAAACTATTATTAAAGATATAGACATTATCCTATTTGACCTGTCCCATGTAAATGGCGCATTACAACAAGTAAACGAAAAAGGAGTAGATGGTATCCTAGGTGCAGATTTATTAAAACAACTTCGCGCTGTGATTGACTATGGTAGAAATTGCTTTTACATCCACTAAGTTCTTAGTTTAGTAATTAATTTTTGCTATATTTATCTATATCCCTTTAAATTAATATGCTGAAGGAAAATCTACCCTTTACTCTTTTTGCTTTTCTGTGCGTTTTTGTCATGAAAACTTCTGCGCAGGATACGGCTCAATTCAAGCATCTTTTGGAAATTGCGAATACCCCTCAAGAAAAATTGACGGCACTCGATTCGTTAAGTAGTTCAAAAATAAGAGCAATTAATGTAGACGAGTACATAGTGTATAGCTTAGCCTATATTGAGCTTGCCAAGGAACTAGATAGCATAGAGGCGGCTTCCAAAAAGATGATTAATGTAAGCTACACCCTTACTTCCATCAAAAATCAACCTCGAAAAGTATTGACCCTTATTGATGGGCTTTTGGCTCGTAAATACGCCATTAAGGATGGTCGTTTATTAGGTAATTTATATCTAAAACGGGGGGGTGCGAATACGCGACTAGACCTTCAACAAGCGGTTCTTGACTACGAAAGTGCCATTGATAATTATGGCGACAACGATTCGTTGTATGTGGCCGATGCCCACTTGTTTAGCGGTCAGGCTTATTCAAATTTAGGAAAGTTTGTTCCGGCAGGCGAAAGTTATCAAAAGGCCTATGAATACTTCGAGGCATTGAAGGATTATGAATATATGTACTATGCACGTCAAGGGGTAACGACGATGTTCAGTATGAACGGCTTTTATGATAAAGCTAAGGAGGAACGAGACAAAAACATCGAAAAAATAAAAGAATTAGAATTAGACCATCATTTAGTTGTGGTCTATTACAATCAGGCTTTAGATTATAACAAGCTTGGCAATAAGGCACTTTATTTAGAATACCTTTTGAAAGCTGAAAAAGCGATGGATCTTGTTCCCGACGCAGATGTCAATTCGTGGAACAAAATCATGGTTTACAGCAGCTTGTCCGAGAATTTCTCGCAAGAAAACAATCTGGAAAAGGCCGAAGCTTACTTAGCACTTCTTACCTATCATTTCAACCTAGCGCCAGATGACTTGGTAAATCAGGTAAATTACAATGGGTCAATGGCCGAATATCATTACGCACTGGGGGATTACAAATTGTCTCGTCAATTTGCTGAAAAGAAGTTGGAGGTTGCAAAAGAATTGGGCTATGAAGGGGTTGTTTTGGATAGCTATCAAATTCTCTCTAAAATTTATGAAGCGGACGGGAAATTTAAGTTAGGGTTAGAAAGCAAAAACAACTATGTAGCGCTCAAGGACTCCATCTACAACAAAACCACCGCCAACAAACTTGCTTACTACCAAACACTGTATGAGATTGAAAAAAAGGAGAACGAGCTTATAGAGAAGAATACCAATATTCAGTTATTAGAAAAGGACAATGAATCTTCAAAAAAGAGGCTTATTTATAGTGTTATCGTGCTGCTTTCTCTTTTCGGAATGGTGCTGTTGTATCGAAATAGAATGCGCTTCAAAAGCAAAAAAATAATGCAGGAGCAATTTAGCCAAGAACTATTGGTCTCTCAAGAAGAAGAACGCCGACGTATTTCCAAGGATCTTCATGATGGCCTGGGACAACGCTTGTTACTTATAAAAAATAATGTGCTTCAAACGCAGGATGAGGACACTAAAAAACTAGTGGAGACGGCCATTGACGAAGTTCGATCTATTTCGAGAAATCTGCACCCTTTTCAACTACAAGAACTCGGAATTACTAAAGCCATTGAGCATACGGTGAGCCAAGTAGATGAAAACACAACACTATTTATTACTTCCGAAATTGACAATATTGATAATATTTTTAGCAAAAAACAAGAGATCAACCTATACCGAATTATACAAGAATCCTTAAGCAATGTGATCAAACATGCTGGTGCCGAAGCCGGGAAAGTAGTGGTGAAACGCTACCCGCATATGGTGAATATTAGTATTCGAGATAACGGCGTAGGTTTTGATTTTTCTGAAAAGTTTCAAAATATAAAATCATTAGGGTTAAAAACCTTACTAGAACGAACCAAGTTTTTAAACGGACAAATGAAAGTGCATTCCAAAAGGAATAGCGGCACCTTGTTAGAATTTCAATTTCCTACGGTATGAATAGTATGAAAAGTAAGTCCATTATAATCGCAGATGATCATCCCCTTTTATTAAAGGGCCTTACCGACTTTTTGGTTGAAAAAGGCTATAACTTTATTGGTGGTGGCAGTAACGGCCGAGAAGCCTTCAATCTCATTAATAAACTGCGTCCAGATATCGCCATTTTAGATATTCAAATGCCCTATATGTCTGGTATTGAAATTGCCAAGAAATGCAATAACAATGGCGTAGATACGAAAATTGTGCTTATTACATTTCACAAAGAAAAAGAATTGTATGAGCAGGCGAAGGAACTTAATATATTTGGTTATATCCTGAAGGAGTTTGCCTTAGAAGAAATAGAAAATTGTATTCATACGGTCTCCCAAGGGATTCCCTACTTCAGTCCAAAAATAAAAGAGCTGTTAGGTACTAATTCCTTAGAAGATGGCTCACTTAACGTTCTTACTCCTTCAGAAAAGAAAATTTTGAAACTAATTGCCAAGGACAAGACCAATAAAGAAATTGCTTCCTTGCTTTTTATTTCTTACCGCACGGTGGAAAAACACCGAAGCAATATCATTACCAAACTTAAGCTGGAGCAAAAAACCAATAGTCTACTTATTTGGGCCAAAGAACATCAAGATAAGCTTCAATAAAATTTACGTGTTTGCACGTATTTCCAAATTCATATAAAAAGGTAATCTTTACCTCATGGAAAAGGGACCATTACTTCATAGTGCGAAGTATAAGAAGGAGCGAAGCGGAAGACTTTTTTTCTATATTTTGATACTCATTATTGTGGGTGTCGTTTTACTAAACGTTTTTAATTATATTATATCATATACTTAAATTAATTAGCTTAACTAACTAAATTAAATTGAAAAACCCGACGCAATTGCGTCGGGTTTTTTGTTTTTACAAATTGAATGAGACTATAGTTCCAAGGTTCCTTTTATGTCATTATTCATTAATAATTCGGTCGGATTTTCCAATGCTTCTTTTACAGCCACTAAAAAACCAACAGACTCACGCCCATCAATAATTCTGTGGTCATAGCTTAAGGCTACAAACATCACTGGCGCTATCACAATAGCACCATCCTTTACAACAGGACGTTCTACAATATTGTGCATTCCTAAGATCCCAGATTGCGGTGGGTTGATAATAGGTGTAGAAAGCATACTTCCAAAGACACCCCCATTAGAAATGGTAAAGGTTCCTCCCGTCATTTCATCCACGGTAATCTTCCCATCACGTGCTCTAATGGCCAGTCGTTTCACTTCACTCTCTACCCCGCGGAAAGTTAAATTTTCCGCATTTCTAATAACCGGAACCATAAGCCCTTTTGGACCAGACACTGCAATTGAAATGTCCTTAAAATCGTGTTTTATTTGGTAATCGCCATCGATCATGGAGTTCACATCTGGATACAACTCCAGCGCGCGAACAACGGCCAAGGTGAAGAAGGACATAAATCCTAATCCTACCCCGTGCTTTTCTTTAAATGTTTCTTTGTATTCTTTTCTCAATGCGAAAATTGGCCCCATATCCACCTCATTAAAGGTCGTTAGCATCGCCGTTTGATTCTTTGCAGACACCAAACGTTCCGCCACCTTACGACGAAGCATCGAAAGCTTTTTACGCTCCGTACCTCTTGGACCATCCCCTGGAGTACCCATAGAAGGGACCGCATTTTGAGCATCGCTTTTGGTAATACGACCATCGCGTCCAGTTCCCTGAACGGACTTTGTGTCCATTCCCTTTTCGCTCAAAATCTTTTTAGCTGCTGGCGATGGACTACCAGTAGCATAGGTCGCTGCGGTAGTCTTAGGTGCTTCAACTACAGTTGCATCTGGCGCTTTATCTTTAGTATCAGCTACGACAGTTGCGCCGCCCTCAGGTTTAGCAGCATCCGTATCTATCAAACAAACAACAGCACCAACGGCAACAGCATCCCCTTCTTCAGCTTTCAGTGTAATTACACCACTTGCTTCCGCAGGTAATTCTAAGGTTGCTTTGTCACTGTCCACTTCTGCAATGGCTTGATCTTTTTCAACATAGTCACCGTCTTCAACGAGCCACTGTGCTATTTCTACTTCGGTAATGGATTCTCCCGGTGAGGGAACTTTCATTTCTAACATAATACTTCGATTACATACCCGTTACAACGGGATTCTTACTATTATCTTTAACTTTCTTGTGCCTCAAAAATACTTTCTATCACTTCTTTGTGCCTTGCCTTTGAACGCATACTGCTACCAGCCGCTGGAGAGCTATATACTCTTCGAGAAGCCACACGCAGTTTTACCATGTCAAAATTCATCAACATAAAGCCCCAAGCGCCCATATTTCTAGGTTCTTCTTGAGCCCAAACATAATCTGTTACTTTAGGGTATTGCGCTATAATTTTTTCTAATTTTTTCTTCGGAAGCGGAAATAACTGCTCAATACGCACCAATGCGACAGTATCATTTCCGTGCTCTTCGCGATGTGCCAGAAGATCATAATAAAATTTTCCCGTGCAAAAAACTAATGAGGTTGCCGCTGTTTTATCTACTGTCGTATCGTCAATCACTTCTTGAAAACTACCGTTGGCCAACTCTTCCCTAGTAGAAACTACTTTTGAATGGCGCAACAAACTCTTCGGTGTAAACACTACTAATGGCTTTCTGAAATTCCACTTCATCTGTCTTCTTAACAGGTGAAATAAATTAGCAGGTGTGGTCACATCGGCCATGATCATATTATCTCTAGAACACAATTGTAAATAGCGCTCCATTCGTGCACTCGAGTGCTCCGACCCTTGCCCTTCATAACCATGTGGCAACAACATCACCAATCCATTTTGGGTCTTCCATTTGGACTCGGCAGCAGAAATATATTGATCTAACATGATCTGTGCACCATTGGAGAAATCTCCAAATTGCGCTTCCCAAATAGTCAAGGTTTCTGGTGCAGCCATGGCATAACCATAATCAAACCCTACCACTCCATATTCAGAAAGCAGTGAATTATAAATCTGCATTTTTCCAGGCAATCCTAGTGTATTGTGCAAATTAATCTCTTCCCCATCATTCTCAGTTTTGATGATTGCATGACGGTGTGAGAACGTACCTCGCTCCACATCTTGCCCAGACATACGCACATTAAAGCCTTCTTCCATAAGTGTAGCGTAAGCTAACAACTCGCCCATGGCCCAATCCAATTGGTTGGTTTCTGTATATCTTTTATTCCGATCGGCAATAATACGTACGATCTTCTTAATGAATATTTTATCTTCTGGAAGTTTCGTAATCCCTTCAGCAATAACACCTAATTTCTTCAAATCGAAAGAAGTATCTACCGGAGTTAATATATCCTCGCGTGTTCCAAGTTTATAATCCTTCCAATCGTCTGCTAATATTTTAGTAATAACGGTTTTAGTAATTTTTCGAGACGCTTCTAGGTCTTGTTCCAATTCAGCTTTATAGTCCAGCTCCAATTGCTTTACATACTCAGCGTTGATCACGCCTTCCGCTTTAAGTCGCTCTACATAAATATCTCTCGGATTTTTATGTTTAGCAATGGCCTTATACAATTCGGGCTGTGTAAAACGAGGTTCATCGCCTTCGTTATGTCCATATTTTCTATAACCTAACATGTCAATAAACACATCACGACCAAATTGCATTCTAAATTCCAATGCAAAGGTGAATGCATGACAAACGGCTTCTACATCGTCTGCATTTACATGCAAAACAGGAGATAAAGTAACCTTCCCTATATCCGTGCAATAAGTAGAAGACCTTCCATCGAGATAATTTGTAGTAAACCCTACTTGGTTATTAGTCACTACATGTATGGTCCCACCAGTACGATAACCGTCTAATTGGGCCATTTGTATTACTTCATAAACAACACCCTGTCCTGCTATCGCAGCATCCCCATGTATTAAAATAGGTAGAATTAATTTCTCATTCCCACCCAATTGATTGTCTATTTTTGCTCTAGAAATTCCTTCAACCACGGCATTTACCGTTTCCAAATGTGAAGGGTTTGGAGCTAGGTCCATGCGCACTTTCTTTCCACTGTTGGTTTCGTAAAAGCTAGTCCATCCCATGTGGTACTTCACATCGCCGTCAAAAAGTTCGGCTTCGTCATATTCCTTACTATCGAATTCGCTAAATATAGTCTCTGGTGATTTTCCAAAGATATTGGTGAGGACATTCAAACGTCCACGGTGGGCCATCCCAACGACAAACTGTTCAATTCCATTTTCTGCTCCTTTTTCGATGAGGCAATCCAATCCTGGAATTAACGCATCGACTCCTTCTACTGAAAAACGCTTTTGCCCCACATATTTCGAATGTAGGAAGGTCTCAAAAGAAAGGGCTTCATTTAATTTTTTAAGAAGGTGTTTTTTCTCTTCGGAAGAATATGTAGGGTGATTATCATTACTATTCACCCAGTTTTGAATCCATTTTATTTCATCTGGATTCCTAATATACATATACTCTACACCGATGGCATCACAATAAATAGCCTCCAAATGCCTAACAATTTCTCGCAAACTAGTTTTCCCTAAGCCCAAAACGGAACCAGCTTCAAACTGCGAATCCAAATCACTTTCGGCTAAACCAAAATTTTCTCGCGCCAAAGTTGGCTCATATTTTCTACGCTCTCTAACTGGATTCGTTTGAGTAAATAAATGTCCTCGGGTACGATATCCGTCAATGAGCTTAATTACTTGAAATTCCTTTAAAACATTTTCAGGAATGGCAGAAACATCAGATTCAATCCCCAAAGCTTCAAGTGAACCACTCTCAATTCCAAAGTCAAATCCCTGAAAGAAAGAACGCCAACTGGGTTCAATACTATCTGGAAACTGCAAATAAGTGTCGTAAAGTTCTGCGATATAGGAAGGGTGAACCGCATTGAGAAATGAAAATCTATCCATAGTTGGAATAAATAGGGCTTCTTTTATATAAAACGTTACAAAAATACAACAAATCCCCAAACGAAGCTTCCGTTCTTCGTATATTTATAAGACAATACTCTTAAAATTTTGTTATGATAAAAATGTCTTCCAGATTGCTAAAAATGCTGGCGTTCTTTTTGGGCTGTTTGTTTTCTTTTGCAGAAATACAAGCACAAGAAGAGGCTTCTAATTTTTGGCAAAACGTACGATTTGGAGGTGGGATAGGTCTTAGTTTCGGAAGCGGGTTTTTTAGCGGGACTTTGGCACCAAGCGCCATTTACGAATTTAATGAGCAATTTGCTATGGGAGTTGGCCTCAATGGAACGTATAATAGTTTGAAAAATGAATATACCTCCACCATTCTGGGGGGAAGTGTCTTATCGCTTTTTAATGTGATTCCTGAAATACAACTTTCAGCAGAATTTGAAAGGCTATATGCAAACCGATCCTATGACAAGAGCATCATTTTCGTTCAAGCTCCAGAGACCGATTTTTGGTATTCAGGATTATTTTTAGGTGCCGGTTATCGAACCAATAATGTCACCGCTGGAATTAGATATGACGTTCTTTACGAAGAAAACAAAAGCTTCTATGCGAGTGCTTGGACCCCTTTTGTTCCCGTGTATTTTTAGACGGTACGATTCATCAAATACCCGCCAAACGATCTGAATTTTGCTTTTTGATCTTCAGAGAGATCAATTTTTTCTAATACTGAATTAGCTTTGGCAGTATAACGTTCAATTTCCAAAACCGTCGCTTTAGCAGCGCCTGAAACTTCAAAAATAGCCTTTATCGTTTCAATTTTATCTATTGCATCTTTAGGGTTTACACTAAATAGGTGCTGTAGCGTAGCAGCATCTTCAATACCCGATTTTTCAAGAGCCGTCAGATATAAAAAGGTCTTTTTATTAGAAATAATATCCCCTCCAACTTGTTTTCCAAAGGTCTCTGGATCACCGAAGGCATCCAAATAATCATCTTGTAGCTGAAAAGCAATACCAAGGTTTCTACCGAACTCATAAATATTCTCCTTACAACTGCTAGATGCTCCCGCAACAATAGCTCCAATTTTCATAGCTGCACCGACAAGTACCGCGGTTTTATAATCGATCATCATGATATATTCTGAAATAGTCACATCATCACGTGTTTCAAAATCCACATCATACTGTTGTCCTTCGCAAACTTCAACTGCAGTTTTACTGAACAACTCAGCTAACTCCTTAAACAAGGCGGGCTCATAGTCCTCAAATAACTGATACGCTAGAATAAGCATCACATCACCGCTTAGAATTCCAGTGTTGATATCCCACTTTTCATGAACGGTTTCTTCCCCTCGGCGCAAGGGAGCATTGTCCATAATGTCATCATGAATCAAAGAAAAATTATGAAATAACTCCACCGCCAACGCAGCGCTCATTGCATGCTCATAGCCGTCGCCGAAAAAATCGGCCGTCATCAAAGTTAAAACAGGACGAAGCCTCTTTCCGCCTAAGGATAGAATGTACTTCACGGGTTCATATAACTGGGTGGGTTCTTTCAGCCGAACTGCTTCTTCCAACTTATTGGTAAGAGCATCGCTATATTTAATCAACATGTCCATGCGCAAATTTTGCCGCTAAAATACGCATTAGATGTTAGATTTAAAGGAATGGACTTTATAACATTTAGATACTTAATAGGCTCTTTTGAAAACCATTCAAATCCAAAATGAAGCGACTCATAATCGAATCCCCATTCGCAATCAAATGTTAAAAAATTGCAAAACTTTGGAAACTTTTAATGTTTTTAAAGTTTCCCTGTGTATTTTTGTTGCCAATTATGAAAGAAAAAATAATACAAAAAGCAACCGAACTCTTTATAAACCTTGGGTTTAAGAGTGTCACCATGGATGACATCGCCAATGAAATGGGGATTTCTAAAAAGACCATTTATGCTCATTTTTCTAATAAAACAGATTTAGTTAAGGAGACCACCCTCGCAATTTTCAATCTTATTACCTCTGGAATTGATAGTATTTGCGCACTAGACAAAAACCCCATTGAGGAATTATACGAGATTAAAAAATTCGTAATGTTGCAGCTGAAGAACGAAAAGTCATCTCCCCAATATCAGCTTCAGAAATACTACCCTGAGGTACATGCTACTTTCAAAATAAAACATTTTGAGAAAATGTGTGATTGTACGCTGAACAACCTACAACGAGGTGTAGCACAGGAACTTTATCGAGATAATATTGACATTGAATTCATTTCCAGAATCTATTTTGTGGGAATCCATGGAATTAAAGATGACTCCTTATTCCCTACCAATAAGTTCCCCAAAGTGCAGCTTTTTGAAGATTACCTCGAATACCACTTGAGAGGTATTGTCACCAAAACTGGCTTAAAAACATTAAATAAATTTATTAAAACAACCGTCCACAATGCGTAAGATCTTCATTCTATTACCTATTGTCTTAATGGCGACCTCATCATGGGCGCAATCTCAAAAAAATTATAGCTTCTCCTTAGAGGAAGCTATTACTTTTGCTCTTGATAGCAATTATACGGCTATCAATGCGCGCCGTGATATTGCCAAAGCCATTAAGAAAAAATGGGAAACTACAGCAACTGGTTTACCGCAAATAAGCGCCGATATTGGCTACCAAAACAACCTCAAGCAGCCTGTAACACTACTTCCGGCAGAAATTGTTGGGGGCGAACCGGGCACCTTTACTCCGGTGACTTTTGGAACCAAGCAGAACGCAAATGCAGTGGCTACTTTGAATCAGTTGATTTTTGATGGGAGTTACTTGGTGGGACTACAAGCGGCAAGGGCCTTTTTAGACTTTTCTGAAAACGCCAATGAAAAAACCCAATTAGAAGTTCGTAAAGGAGTTATTAACGCCTATGGAAGTGTCCTACTTTCTGAAGAATTGATTGCCATTTTTGAAAGGAATAAAACCAACCTCGAGAAGAATCTTTTTGAAACTAAGAAGATTTACGAGAATGGTCTTACGGAAGAAGAAGATGTTGAACAGCTAGAAATTACATTACTAGACATTGACACTCAATTAAGCAATCTAAAACGCACTGCGGTGATTGCACGTCAAATGTTTAATGTTGGTCTTGGTATCCCCACAGAAAGCAATGTGAACTTTATAGATGGACTTGATGCGTTGGCCAATCAAAATATTCAACTTGAATTGATGGGAAGTGACCTGAACATTGAGGAAAATGTTGATTACAAAATTGCTTTCAACCTTACCGAGCAACGCAATCTTGAAATGAAATTAGAAAAAAGTAGAGCGTTGCCAACACTCAAGGCTTTTATCAACTATGGCGCTCAGGCAAACAGTGATAGCTTCACCTTCCTTAACGGAGATCAAGTATGGTTTCAATCTTCAGTATTAGGTCTGAATATGAATATTCCAATTTTTAGTAGCGGACAAAGAAGCGCTCGAACACAACAGGCGAAAATTTCTTTAGATCAAGCCGAAACAGAGTTGGAAGAAACGAAGCAGAATATCCGATTGGAATTAAATACCTCCAAGAGCAATTATCAATTTGCTATTGAAAATTATGGCAATTCTAAAAAGAACCTCTCACTCGCTGAACGTATTGAGGGTAAAAATCAGATAAAATTTACAGAAGGATTAGCCACAAGCTTTGAGCTACGACAAGCGCAAACTCAATTATATACAGCACAACAACAATTTTTTCAAGCGATGTTAGAAGTTATAAACTCTAAGGCAGACTTGGAAACGGTACTCAACACCCCACAACTAAGAAACTAATCGAATTAAAATCATTGAAGATGAAAAAACTAATCTTAATACTCATTGCCAGTTTTACTTTAGCCTCCTGTGGTGGTGAAAAAAATAAATCTGTCGAAGCCTTAGTAGAGAACGGTACCATTACTGAACTAAGAACCAAGAAAGATGAGATAGCGGCAAAGCAAAAAGAGATAACGACTCAGTTAAATCTCTTGGATCAAGCCATTTCAAAACTTGACACCATTAAAAAGGTTCCTCTTATTACGACTTTTCAAGCGAAGGCCGAAGTGTTTAATCACTATTTGGAACTTCAGGGTAACGTACAAACCAAGCAGAACGTTATCATTTATCCTGAAATGAGTGGTCTCTTAACTAAGGTATATGTTAAAGAAGGACAGACTGTTTCGAAAGGACAACTACTTGCTCGCGTTGACGACGGTGGGATGGCGCAACAGGTTGCTCAATTACAAATCCAAGCCGATTTAGCCAAGACGACCTACGAGCGTCAAGAGCGTCTTTGGAATCAAAAAATTGGAAGTGAAATACAATACCTTCAGGCCAAATCAGCCTATGAAGGGCAGCAAAAAGTAGTACAGCAAATGCAAAGTCAATTGGCAAAGACAGGCATTCGAGCTCCCTTTTCAGGTATTGTTGATGACATCATTACAGAACAAGGAACGGTAGTGAGTGCTGGGCAATCTCAAATAATTCGCATTGTGAATTTAAAAGATATGTATATCGAAACCGATGTTCCTGAGAGCTATATTTCGAATGTAACCAAAGATAAAAAGGTAATTGTAGAATTTCCAATTCTTGGCAAGACCGTAAATGCAACGGTACGTCAGGCAGGAAATTTTATCAATCCAGCGAATCGAACTTTCAAAGTTGAAATTGCAGTTCCGAATAAGGACAAAAGCATCAAGCCTAACTTGACTGCTCGACTTAAAATCAACGATTACACCAACGAAACAGCCATTTTAATACCGCAGAGTATTATTTCTGAAAATGCAGAAGGGGAACAATACATCTATGTTGTCAATGACAAAAAAGAAAATAACGAGGCCACGGCGCAACGAGTTATCATAGAAACTGGAAAAACACAAGGTGATGTCATTGAAGTCCTCAAAGGCATAGTTAGTGGTGCAGAAATTGTGCAAGAAGGAGCTCGAAGTGTGAGAGATGGACAGCCAGTTAAAGTTAAAAACGATTAAACGATCTACCATGACAGAAGAACACAAAAAAGTAAATAAGGAGTTTGTATTGTCATCATGGGCAATTAACAATAAAACGACCATCTATGTATTGATGCTCCTGATATTGTTTCTAGGGATTTCGGCATATTTCAGTATGCCTAGGGAGAGCTTTCCAGAAATTAAGGAGACGAAGATCTATGTCAATTCGGTCTATCCTGGAAATACAGCGGAGGATATTGAAAAGTTAATTACCGATCCTTTGGAGGACAAGTTAAAAACGGTAAGTAATATGGTGGATATTACCTCTACTTCTCAAGAAGATTTCTCTACTATCATTATTGAATTTGACGAAAAAATAACGGTCGAGGCAGCCAAGCAAAAGGTCAAAGACGAAATAGATTCTGAAACTTCGAGTGAGGATTGGCCCACCTTTAATGGTGCAAAAGTAGAGCCTAATGTCTTCAGTTTAAGCATGTCTGAAGAAATTCCAATTCTCAATATAAATATCTCTGGGGATTATCCTGTGGAGAAACTCAAAGAGTTTGGTGAATACCTGGAAGACGAGATTGAAGATTTGTCAGAAATAAAGCAGGTGGACATCCGTGGAGCTCAAGAAAAAGAGGTTGAGATTGCAGTAGACATCTATAAAATGATGGCGGCACAGGTGAGTTTTAACGATGTGATCAATGCCGTTAATAATGGAAATGTTACCATGTCTGCAGGAAACTTAATTTCGAGTGGTCAGCGACGTACCATTCGTATCATTGGTGAAATTGAAGACCCAAAAGAGCTGGAGGATTTTGTTGTGAAGAGTGAGAATGGCAATCCAATTTACCTAAAGGATGTTGCTACACTTTCTTTTAAAGAAAAAGAGCGAACGACCTTTGCGCGTGAGTTTGGTGAGCGTGTGGTCATGCTTGACGTAAAAAAACGATCGGGCGAGAACATGGTGGCTGCAGCGGAGAAAGTTGAGGAAATTATAGCCAACGCAAAAGAAAATATATTTCCTAGTAATCTTGTTGTCACTGTAGCCAATGATCAATCTTCGAAGACCATTGGACAGGTGGATGATCTTGTAAACAACATCATCTTTGGTATCATCCTAGTGGTTGGCGTTTTAATGTTCTTTTTAGGATTTAAAAACGCCCTATTTGTTGGATTTGCAATCCCAATGTCCATGTTTATGTCTCTTATGATTTTAAGCATGCTTGGATACACTATGAATACCATGATTCTCTTTGGGTTGATTATGGGGCTAGGGATGCTTGTCGACAACGGAATTGTGGTAGTGGAGAACGTGTATCGTCTCATGGACGAAGAAGGAATGAGCCGTGTTGAAGCGGCTAAAAAAGGTATCGGTGAAATCGCACTTCCTATTATCATTTCAACGCTTACAACAGTTGCTGCCTTTATTCCATTAGGTCTTTGGCCTGGGGTTATGGGGCAATTTATGATCTACTTCCCGATTACACTTTCGGTAGTATTAGGGTCCTCTTTATTCGTTGCCATTTTATTTA
>Ga0256847_1000635_pt1 | contig 21149 bp, 22 predicted proteins | sample TeddybearmetaG_FD_189099 | JGI IMG/M metagenome (GOLD analysis project Ga0256847, IMG submission 189099) | Hydrothermal vent microbial communities from East Pacific Rise, Pacific Ocean - Teddybear | ecosystem: Environmental > Aquatic > Marine > Hydrothermal vents | place: Pacific Ocean: East... | reverse complement strand
CCAAACCGGTTCCACCAGAAACGAATGGTTTCATGGCTGACGTCGATGCCGCGCTCGTGCAGCAGGTCTTCGACATTGCGCAGCGAGAGTGGAAACCTGACATACATCATTACCGCCAGGCGTATAATCTCGGGTGATGTCTTGAAGTATCGAAACAGGTTGGGTTTTGTCATCAGCGAACGCTAGGCGGACGCCCGGCCCGGCTCAAGCCGGTTTTGTCTGACAGTGCCACCGGACTGGCTCAAGGATCAGAACTCTAATTCGCGAAATTATATATCGCGCGGGCAATCTCGCCTTCCAGCGGAAAGGAGAGCATCCCCATTACCGAATACCCCAACAGCCAGGGCATCACATAGAACCGGAACATATAGAAAAACCAGGCGACGAACAGCGGCACCATGATGTCCAGCAGGAAGGTCGGGGTGACCGGGCGGAACAGACGCAACACTGGATTGGTGGTCTTCACGAATATCTTCATGAAGAAGAAATTGGAATCCACGGGCAGGAAGATGTTCATCGCCGAACGCCCGACCAGCGTCCACATGATCATCCCGAGAATATAGTCCACCGCGAGTATCCACAGTGGAAAATCAGCAATCGTGCCCTGCATCGTGCCTGCCTGCCTTTAAATAAATTCGGGGGCGGAACATGGTTCCGCCCCCGGTCATCAGTACTATTTGGTTTAGTGGGCTTCGGCAAGAACCGCCTTGCCTGACGGATCCCGAATGTCGTCGACCATAGCCTGGGTCTCGGCATCGGGCTCCGGTGTCATCAGGCTGACCACAACCATGGCAACCAGGCTGACCGGCATGCCGATCATGCTGAATCTCAATCCGTCGAGGCCGAGGATTTGGGTCCCGCCAGTCTGGATATAGATCAGGTACAGCGTCCCAGCCAAAAAGCCCAGCGCCATACCGGCGATGGCACCTTCCCGGTTGGCGCGTTTCCACCACACACCGAGCACAAGAGGGAAGAACAGCCCAGACCCAGCGAAGCAGAACGCCCAGGCGACAGCGCCGAGGATCCCGGTGAGCTTCAGCGAGGCAACAAATGCCCCCGCCGCCCCGATGACGATCAGGAGTACCCGGGCAACGATCAGACGGGTGCGGGTGTCGGCTTTCGGATCGATGATCTTGTAATACAGATCATGGCTCAGGGCATTGGCAATGGCCAGCAGCAGCCCGTCAGCGGTTGACATGGCCGCTGCCATGCCGCCCGCCGCCACCAGGCCGGAGATCACCGCCGGAAGGCCGGCGATTTCCGGGGTCGCCAGTACGACGATACCACTGCGCATGAACAGCTCGTTGATCTGCAGGATACCGTCCGCATTGCTGTCGGAAACCGTCAACATCCCGACATTGCTCCATTTCTGGATCCAGGTGAGGTTCTGCACTTCCTCAATCGTTTTGCCGATCAGGCTGGTGGCCAGTTCGGGGTCAAGCAATTGCAGCTTGGTCAGGGTCGCCAGAGCCGGCGCCGTGAAGTACAAGAGGAAGATGAAGAACAGCGACCAGGCCACGGACTTCCGCGCTGCTTTCACCGAAGGCGTGGTGAAATAACGCATCAGAATGTGCGGCAAAGAGGCGGTACCGGTCATCATGGCGAGCACCAGGGTGACGAATTTCCACTCCGACAATGCACCGCCGCTGGGATTGTTGTGCAACACCGAAAGCGCCTTCTGGCCCGGGAAACTCTCCGTTGCCTTCATCGCCTCGGTGCCGATGCCGATTGACTGCTCAAGTTCGGCAATCCGTGCAACCGCGTCGCCATAGCTGAAATGGGGAATGATCCCGAAGCCCTGAACGTTGGACATCCAGATCACCGGTACCAGATAAGCGATGATCAGCACGATATACTGGGCCACCTGGGTCCAGGTCACCGCCCGCATGCCGCCGAGCATCGAGCACAACAGAATGCCGAGGAGGCCAAACCACACGCCATATTCAAACGGAATTTGCAGCGCCCGGGCGGCAATGGTGCCCGTGGCATTGATCTGGGCGGTCACATAAGTGAACGACGCTACCACCAGAATGACCACCGCGATGAACCGGGCTAAATTGCCGCCATAGCGGGTTCCGATGAAGTCCGGCACCGTATAGCAGCCGAATTTGCGCAAGTAAGGCGCCATCAAAGAGGCCACCAGCACATAGCCGCCGGTCCACCCGACAACAAAGGCGAGGTAGCCGTGACCACCGAAATAAATCCCGCCGGCCAGCGCCACAAATGACGCCCCGGACATCCAGTCGGCCGCGGTTGCCATACCATTATAGACCGGAGGAACTGTGCGTCCCGCCACATAATAGGCGCCCACATCCATGGTCCGTGACAGCCAGCCGATCGTCGCATAGATGACGATGGTGAAGGCAACGAACAGAATGCCGATCACATCGGCGCTCAATCCCATCTGCTCAAGAACAGCCATGATGAGAATGAAACCAATAAACCCGCCAGTATACAGACCATATATCTTGGGCAGGTTTTTTATGAAATCACCTTGCATGTCCCTTACCTTTCCGTTCCAGAGTCGGCATCGAGCCCAAATTCATCGTCGATTTTGTCCTGACGCCAGTTGAGAAAGAAAATCAGCACGACAAATATCGCCAAGGAGCCCTGGACGGCCATGTAATAGCCAAGCGGGAAACCCATGAACACAAAGGCGTTCAGGTCCTTTGCAAACCAGTGCACAAGAAATGAAAAGATAAACCAGAGCACCAGAACGGTGATCGTCAGGCTTCGGGTTTTCGCCCAATGCCCCTTTCGAGCAGTAGAGTTTTCGGTAGACATATTACGCCTCCCACATAAAGTATGGACCCCAATTTTGTGCGTTCCACATCTCGTAATTCCATCATGGAATTACGCAAACTCACTTTGTGTCATGGTAAAAGTCGCATAATTGTATGATTTTGTCATTCAGTCTTTAGGATGACGTCGTCGATAGGGGAGAATAACATCCATTATCTGTCTGATATTATTCGAAAGTTCAGGCAAACACTGGCCGTACGATTCGAACGCCAATCTATCGTGACGGTGGATAACCTTGTGGAATTCATTCAGACCCGAGCGGTTTATGTCGCCCAGACGTCGCTTTATGGCTATCTGAAAACCCGTATGGGCACCCGCTACCGGGAAATTTTTCAGGACGATAAATTTGTCGGCTCGATCGATCTGGCGAAATGGCAGGTTTGTGCGTCCTGCCTGGCGGATCTGACAATATTTGCCGTCGCCCATGCCGGCGCGGGCGGTGCGCTCAGGGATTCGCAATCGGCTTCGATGGCCCGCTATTGTTTCGAGAACTCGGTGCGCCAGGCGTTCACCGAGTGCCAGGACGAATCCCTGATCGCCGGGTTCTTCAGCGAATTCGAGGTGCAGATCCTGCGCACCCAGTGGGATCAGGCGGCGGAGGGCGAAAATGCCTTCCACAAAAGTCCGCGCGACTTGATCAAATGGGCGCCGATCGCCGACGAACTCAAGGCGCTGGACGAGGAGATTGTCGTCAACTCAACCCGCTTCCGGTGGCGCGACGTGCGGGCGCAATTACGCAAGCGGCTTGATGGCCCGACAGTCTGTGGCAACTGGCTGGACAATTTTGCCCCCGAATTGGATCAGTCTACTCCGGGCAATGCCGGATAGGCATCCGTACCCCGGCTGGATTGCGGGAACTGGGGCGCGTCAGCCGGAATGACATGAAAGTCCGCCTTGTCGCCGACAAAAATGTGGCTCACCGTTTTCAAACCCGACGGATCGTCCATCGTGCCGGCCCAGACGCTGATGTCGTCATCGCTCACCAGATCCCAGAAAAGATTGCCGCCGCACATATGGCAGAATCCGCGGCGGACTCCAGGCGAAGAGGCATACCAGCGGGTGCTGTCAGACGAATGTGAACCGGTCTCAGTTAGTTGACGACGGCGAAGTTTCAGGCCGCGTCCAGCCGACGCCACTCGGCAAGAGCGGCGGTGCGGTTTCGCTTAAAGTTGTCTCGGCTGTAGAGGTGGCGTTCCTGATTGAAGTGGTTGTGGACGGAGGAGTGGACGGTAGCGAATTTCTGCAAGCTTCGCATCTGCCTGAAGCGCAGCATCGCACGTTCTCGTCGTCGAAATGGCAAGTGGGAATTCTCCGCCCGATTGTTCAACCAGCGAGGCTCTGTCACGTTAAGCATTTTTGCACGCTTAAGGAGAGCACTAAAACCAACAAAATCAGCTAATTGCCAAATGGAAGGTTGGCAGATTTCGCCCTCTGATTGTTTAACGTGACAGAGCCGCTGAAAAGCAGACGTTCACCGCAAGCACACCTAGGTCTTGTTGGTCAACGGCGGCAGTGCGGAACTTTCAGACCTTTGTCGAAGACACTGTCTTTGTCGAAATGGGCGGAAAGCGGACCGACGCAGGTGCAGAATCACTCTAGGGAAACCGTCCGGAGCGGCCATTCATCCTGCTCGATTGCCCTGCTCGCCAAGGAGCTTCACGGAGGGCGGATAACCTTCCAGAGTGATGTTATGCTGGGATTTTCGTTCTATAGGAAGGCTATTGATAGGCGAATGTGGCCGAAAGTTTCCGCCCACACACTTAGGTGCCTAAATTTTTGCAGGGCGACCATACTCGCTTTCTTTGTGTTCCATGTACCTCGGCGTGGTCGAAATTTTAGGGTGATCTGCCTCGGGGTGCTTCTGGATCGAGGAGGAAACCTTCTCATACAGTCCGCCAAGTCGCTCCACGTTGATCATGTCTTGGGCGATGTTCCGGAACACGCGGGCAAAGGGTTCGTTTTTGTAAGACCGAAAAAGCTGATTGATCTTCGTGCTGACGCCTAGATTTATTCCCGTTAGTCCCAGAGATAGGGAAAACCGTAAACCATTTTCCGTTGATACAGCGTATTTTTTCATGAGACTGGCCAACGACTGGTCTAGGTATCTTAGAATGCCGTTGATTTCCTTTCGCTTGTCCGCCGCTGATAGGTGCGCAAGATTGTGGAAAATCGTCCGGCAATCTTGAAATTCACGCGCACTGCGCATTTCAAGGGCAAGATCAATGCACTGTTCCGGGTTTTCCGTTTTCGATATCAAATAGGCAGTGAAAAAGGGTAGGCGCATCGCAAACTAAGCCTGTCCGCTTGGTTCAAGAATAGAAGATAGTGTTTCTTGCGAGTTCTCCTTCAAATGTTGAAGAAGGCCGGTCAGCTGCGATGGGTAATCGATCCGAAAACAGCTCTCGCAAAAGGCGTCGCGAAGAGGCGCTAAGTAAGCATCGGCCTTTTCCATATGTGCGACAGCATTATAAAAATGTGACCGTTCCGCAGCCCAGCCGTAGCCAAATATCACTCGGTCCAGCGCGCTTTTTGCATCTACACCCGCAAACTGTGGGTTGTTCGATTTGAACGTGTGCACGAGATCTTTGATGTCCTTGATATCCGGACGCTCTGCGACACCGAAGGCCGGATTATGACCTGTTTCGGCGACAACGAGGCCGCGATCCGTTTCTTCATTACGGAAAACGCTATCGATTGCTCTCTCGTAGAGGACGGATTTTGGGTCATCCACTAAGAAGGAAAGTGTTAGATACTCGCTTGAAACCCAAACGTCCCATCGTAGCTGCGGATCAATCCGGAGGGCTTCGAAAAAACTGACAACATCCCCAGCCGGTTTGGTGTCTTTGAATGAAAAGGGCATACTCCGCGCAAACGCTGCTGCATCCGTTGCGAGCGCTGAATAGGTAGGCTGATCGATTTTAGAGAATTCGACATATTTGAAGTTTCTCAGTCTTGTAGAACGAAACTCATCTTTGTAGTCATCGACGCCGATCAATTTGTCGCTGAACAGGATCGCAGTGACCAGCTTTTCTAGGCAGAGAATATCGTTATCAATATTGTTAAGATTCAACGTCTAGCTGATTCCGACGATGCGTTCCACACCGCTCAGCGTGGCGTTATCAATTAGAATTCGGCGATTGGTGCTCATCAAAAGACCCTGTTAAAACTATCCCTGCAAGTTGAGTGTTTTGGCTCATGCTGTCCAGCCCTCAGGCCGCAATATCGCGGTGGCCCTACGACAACCATAGCGACCTTAGTGAATCCTCACTGCAGTTTGCCCGCTGCGGAGCTCACGAACGTCTGCACTGCACAGGTGACACCGCAACGCTACCTGCCATATGAACGGCAGGTCAGGGCCGGAAGTGTTGGTGCGAAAAGGCCCGCCGAATGTCATAAAAGGGCTCAATGCGGCCTTCGGCAAGGAATGAACTATAAGCATCATTCATTGGCCAATCGCAAACCTAACGGCCCACACCGGACCTTCGCCTAGCTAAACGCTGTTCGAACGAAAAAACAAAATGCAGACATTGATCGGCAAATCGTTATTTAGGACTCAAATTTCCGAGATACGTACTTTTCTGACCTTGGGATTCTTTGTTTTAGTGACCGGATCTGAACCACAACGGCCATTCATGAACTGGTGGACGGGATTCTGTTCTGTGGACAATGCTGACTTCTAAATTCTGCAAGCTTTCGTCTGCTGTTGACCCAAATTGGACTTGTTTAATCGGACACATTGCATCGGGAAAAAATTCTCACCTCACTGCCGTCCGCGTAGAGGCGATAGTATATAGAAATTTTGCCCAAATCACCGGAGAGACGTATTTGCCTCTAAATGACTGTGGACTGGACAATTGCAAATTGAAGTTATTATAATGTCAAAATGACCATGAAGGGCACAATGTCTATCGGTGAAGTAACCGGCAGGGTGTTCGATGGCCATAGCTCGCGAGATTATCAAGGATAGAATACCGTTTGAATAACATTGCCCGTCTCGCAAGCTCCGATTAATCCTCAGACGCGGTATGGCGCATGACGGCGGGATTGTGGATCGATGGGACGGTTGAGAACGGCTGCATGCCTTTTGTTTTGCTTCTCCCAGTTGGGACATGTTCTTGCTGGTGAAGTGCCTATTGCGCCTATTGCCTTATTTAGCGACGGGCTCCTTGACCCACTGACCCGCGAACCAATTGTCCCCATTCCCTTCGAGACCGGGGTCGATCAGGACAAATCAGCGCTCGGCCGCCAGTTGTTTCACGATCCCATATTGTCGGGCGACGGCACACTGTCTTGTGCCTCATGCCACAATTTGGAACAAGGAGGACACGATGGCCTTCCCTTGTCGCTATCCAATGTTGATGCGATCGGAGCTATCAACACGCCGACCGTTTTCAATAGTGCACTGAACTTTCGCCTTGGTTGGCGTGGACATTTCCGCAACTTCGATGACCATACCAACGCCACTCTCCATCAGGCCGACCAGATGAACACCACATGGGCGGATCTTTTACCCAAACTCCGGGCACAAAGAAACTACACCAAGGCTTTCCGTAATCTGTATGTTGGCGGGCTTACAAAACAAAGCGTTCTGGACGTCATCACTGAATTTCAGCGGTCACTACTCACGCCCAACGCCCGGTTCGATCAATATCTGCGTGGTGCGGGAGACGCGCTGAGCGATGACGAGAAGCGCGGTTACGAGCTCTTCAAAAACTTCGGCTGCATATCTTGCCACCAAGGCATCAATGTCGGCGGAAACTTGTTCCAGAAGGTTGGGATCTTCAAGGATTACTTCACTGGTCGGGGTAACATCACCCGCGCCGACCTGGGCCGAATGATCATCACCGGGGCCGAACGCGACCGCTATGTATTTCGCGTTCCCAGTCTGCGGAACGTCGCTGTAACCGCACCGTATTTTCACGACGGTAGCGCAGAAAAGCTGGAGGCAGCGGTTAGAAAAATGGGGGAAATTCAACTCGGTATTTCTTTGAAAGAGAGAGAGATCGACCTGATCACAAAATTTCTTGGTACTCTGACTGGTGAATATCAGGGGCGTTCTCTGGAGACAAATTTGGAGGTCAATTAGGCGAAGTTCAATGGCGCATTTAAATTGGTTGCACACGCCGGTCATCATGGGTTTGCTCGCGACTGTCACGTATCTGTTTATATATGGGGCGTCGCTCGATCCGGCGCAGCATGTGAGCACTTTGCAACGCATAAGCACATTGCAGCGTGTAGACGCGGGGCTTGGGCGCGACCTTCTTTTGGTGCGCAGCGGAATTCTGCGGCACTACGATAGCTTGAACCGGGCCGTTACCAAGATGACTGGGCTTGTAGAACACCTTCAATCGGGGCAAACGACAATGGCCTTGCCGTCGGAGGTGATGCAACGCATAGGTGCTGTAAGCGCGAGTATTGAGCAAAAAGAAAATCTGGTTGAACATTTCAAAACCGGCAACGCCCTCTTGCTCAATTCCTGGACCTATTTCAGCCACCAAAGCCGCGAATTAAGTCAGTGGAACGAAGTCGGGGCGGAACAGGTCGAACAGGCCAGGGTGATGGGACAGTTGCCGCCGATCATGATGCTACTCAGTAGACATCATCAAGACGATGTGAGTGACGCAGCGGCTGCCCTGCTGGACCGGCTGGAGCAAATGGATTTTACGGAGGATTTCGACTCTCCGATCAATTCAATCGTGAAACATGGCCGCCTTATCCTGAATCTTACGCCGCAGTGGGACAGCGAGTTTCGTACGCTCCTGGCCACGCCGACCGCATCGCTGATAGATGCACTCCGCGACAGTTATCTGGAGCACCACAAGCGGATCGAAGGCCGGGCAAGCTTGCATCGTAAGCTCCTCTATATTGTATCGGTCTTATTGCTGATCCACCTAGTTTATCTGATTTCCCGGCTGCAGACCAACAAACAGGCCCTGGCCGGCCTCAATGCCGCACTGGTCGAAGAAATCAAGGAACGCAAGCAAGCGGAAGAGATATCGCACAGTCACCTTTCGGAACTCGCCCATACGCATCGATTGAGTATGATGGGGGAGATGGCGTCCGGGCTGGCCCATGAACTTAGTCAGCCGCTTACGGCAATCAATAACTATACCAAAGGATGCATACGGCGGTTGCAGCAGACGAACGGAAAGCGGGAAGAGCTGCTTGATGCAATGGGGAAAGTCTCGAACGAAGCCCACAGGGCCGGGGAGATCATCAAGTGGATGCGCAGCTTCATACAAAAAGTGGAACCGAGAACAGCCAGATTGGATGTGAATGCAGCGGTTCAGGAAGCGATGGACCTGCTTCGGCACGATGTCCAAAGCCAGGGCATTAAAGTCAATTTCGAGTTGGCTGCACCTTTGCCACTGACGCTGGCAGACAAAATCCAAGTTCAGCAGGTCGTGCTGAACCTCGTGCGCAATAGTATGGAGGCCATGAATGGCCACAACTGTGCGCGCCGCGACTTGACTATACGCACCTCAATTCCGTCGGATGACACAATCGAGATTTCGATCCAGGACTCCGGCCACGGTGTCTCGTCCAAAATCCGGGAACAAATTTTTGATTCTTTCTTCACTACGAGGACCGACGGCCTGGGTTTGGGTTTGTCGATTTGCCGGTCTCTGGTCAAAGTTCATGGTGGTCAGCTGTGGGTGACAGCGGACGCCGGAACGGGGGCAACATTTCACTTTACAATACCGGTTATAAACGAGGCTTCTCATGGGTCAGCCTGAATCAACAGTCTATGTAGTTGACGATGATCAAGCGGTGCGCGAGTCGCTGCATTGGTTGATGACATCCGTGAACCTGCCGGTGAAAACTTTCGCGTCCGCCCATGAATTCCTTGAGGCTTACGAACCTGACCAGCAAGGCTGTGTAGTGCTTGACATCCGGATGCCCGGCATGAGCGGTTTCGAGTTGCAGAAGAGGCTTGCAGCGCGATCTGATGAGCTCTTGGTCATCTTCATTACCGGCCATGGCGACGTCCACATGGCGGTGGACGCCATGAAGGCCGGCGCTTATGACTTTTTCGAAAAGCCGATCGACGACCAACTCTTGCTCGATGCTGTTCAAAAAGCTGTAGAGCAAGGTGCTATGGCCACCCGTGAACACGCCCACGAGGCGGAGATTCAACTACGGCAGGATTTGCTTACACCACGCGAGCGGGAGGTTTTGGACTTGATCCTGATCGGCGAACCAAACAAAAGGATTGCCGCCCGCCTGGGAGTCGGTGAAAAAACCGTCGAGGCTCATCGTGCCAAGGTAATGAAGAAAATGCGGGCTAAGTCATTGGCACATCTATTGAAATTAATCATGGAGCTTCACCCGCATTAGGGATATCCCTAATTGCGGATAGGAATATCCCGAATAGACCTCCATACTTTTCCGACCCTACCATGCTTGCGGCAGGTAAGAATCTGCTCAAGAGTTTCAGTTTTGAAACCTAATTACTGAGTGGGAGCTTCCAGTTCGTGATCAGACATTTTTATCCGTTCAAGCGAATGTTGCCGGGATTTTATTCGCGGTGGGTGGTCCTTATGGTGGCGGCCTCCGTAGTCGCGATGTCCGTGAATGAGACCCGCGCCTATGAGGTGGTGACTGTCGCGGGCGGCGGGACCCTGGCCGGCAAGATCATATACAACGGAGCGGTTCCCACGAAAAAGATCATTCCCGGCAAAGACCCGGAGGTGTGCGGTGGTATCCGCGATGTTCCTCAGGTCATGGTCGGCGCGGACAAGGGCGTCATGCAAGCGGTCGCTTACCTGAAGAAGGTGGGAAGCGGCAAGGACTGGCCGGCGGCAGACCCGCCAGTCACGCCAGTACTGGACCAGAAGAAATGCGAGTTTGCGCCACATGTTCAGGTGATCCGACGCGGGGCGCTCGATATCCTCAATTCCGATCCGATCCTCCATAATACGCACGGCTTTTACGGTAAGCGCACCGCCTTCAACCTGGCCATGCCGAACCAGGGTGAGAAGAACACCGCCGATCTCAAGAGGCCAGGCTTGGTGCGGATCGAGTGTGACGCACATGGCTGGATGCTCGCCTGGGTTCATGTGGCAGACAGTCCGTATTATGCGGTCTCCGGCGAGGACGGCATGTTCACGATGACCGACATTCCACCGGGAGAGTACACCCTGGTTGTCTGGCAGGAATTTACAGGTACCCTCGAGAAACCGGTGGTCGTCAAGGCCGGAGAGACGACCGAAATGACCATCGAATTGAATTGAAGAAAATGTAGCTCGCCCACACTGTTCAGCAACTCCTACAAGGAGGAAAATCGAAATGTCTGAAATTAAACGAATACGAAGAAAAATGGACGGCGAACTGCGTCTGCCAGGCGACCGCCCCGACAGGGCGACCAGCTTAACCCGGCGCACGTTTATGCATAAATCTCTCTTGGCAGGCACGGCCGTAACGGCAGGCGCTGCAGCCTATGGATTATTTCCACTCATCAATACCATGGACTTAGCGTACGGAGCCGGCGAAAGTTTCAAGTTTGCCTGGGTCTCCGACACCCACCTCTACCCGAGGGATGTCAATACCCGCTTTGTGGACAAAGCGGTACGGGCGTTTAAAGAAGTCCAAGCGATGGACCCGCCCGCCGACTTTTTGATCTTCGGCGGTGATATCGCCCAGCTCGGGGATCCGGTGGAGATCGAACTAGGTGCTGAACTTTTGAAGGAGGTGAAGATTAAAAAATACTTCATCCCCGGAGAGCACGACTGGTATCTGGACATGGGAGCCTCATGGAACAAGCATTTCGGCGAGTCGCCGTGGAGTTTTGACCATAAAGGTGTCCGCTTCATCGGGCTCGACACTATAAGTCATGTTAAAGATTACTGGACGGCCAAGAAGATGAGCCCGGAGGAACGCATGGGCCACATGGCAACCTTGGATGGCTCGGTGGCCGGGCAATGGTCGGGCTTGGGCAAAACGCAGCGGGAGTGGCTCGACAGCGCCCTGTCCGACTGGCCCAAGGACAGGCCGGTGATCGTCTTCAGCCATACGCCATTGTATGAATACTATCCACCATGGAATTTCTGGATACGGGATTGGCGAGAGGTTCATGAGATCCTCCGGCCGTTCTCCAACGTCACCAACATTCACGGACACACCCATCAAGTGCTCTACAATGAGATTGGCACCATGCGTTCAATCGGCATGCTGGCGACCTCGTGGCCCTGGCCGTACGCCCCCCAAGGTGTGCCCGCCCTGACCACGCCTATGGTTCGGGCGGATCCCGGCGACCCCTTCGACGGCGTCGGATGGGGCTCTCTCACCTTCTCCGCGGCCGAACGGGTGGAGAACGAGTACAAGATGTGGCGGAAGGATATATTTGCTGAAGCCCAGGTCGACTCAGGGACCGGCGACAACGGTAACCAGATATTGCACCAACGCATCGCCGATCAACAATGGCCCTACTAGGGGGAATGATGGAATTGAGGCCTGAGGATCCAGGGCAACAAACACCAGGTTAGCCGGTGTTCCCGCCCAGGCAAGTCCGAAGGCCTCTCCGGCGCAAGACAACTAGATTGGAAATTTGTGCCAAAGGAGGGATAGTTATGAAGAATAGATTTTCACGTCGCGCAGTATTACTGACGGTCAGTTGCCTTGTTCTGGCGGGCATCGCCACGGTCATGGTAGGTGGTTACGGTGGTCTGGCTTTAGCACACAAGTCGAAGCATACGCGGGTCACTCTCAACGCCTTCGATGAAGTTTTCTTGGAACAGGTCCGGCTCGGCGATCTGCTGTTCCACGGCGATCCAGCGACTGAAAAACAGATGGGTGTCACGCTATCTAAAACCGGGATGGCCTGCGCCATGTGCCACCCACGGGCGGCGGATACGCATCCCTACGAATATCCGAAATACCAGGAGCAAATGAGTAAGTTCGCAACGCTCCGGGATATGACCAATTGGTGCATAGAAAAACCAAACCAAGGTGAAAAGATAAGCTCCGATTCCGATGCCATGAAAGCACTGGAGGCTTACATGTACTGGTCCACCCGGGGGTCGGTGCTGGATCCAGGAAGACACTAAGTTCCATGCCCGCCCGGTGTTATGCCGGGCGGTAAACCACGGCGCAGCAGGGCCCGATAACGGTGCCTTTACTCCCTCGACGGATGGCGCGCCGAAAAAAAGATGGGAGCAGCGGAGATGGCCGATCGTGCCGTGGAGTTAACGCACGAAGAACTCGATGATCTGGTTGATCGACCGCTGGTCCGGCTGTGGTTGTACTGGGGTCTGTTCTGGCTCATGGTGACCCCTACGTTCGGCGTTACAATCGCGGCAATGTTCAGCTATCCGGATTATTTGGGTACGTCCTTGGAGTTGGGATTCGGTCGGATTCGGCCGATGCATGTCAACGGGGTCATTTTCGGCGCGTTTTCTACTTTGTTCTTCGGGCTTTGCTACTATCTCATCCCCCGGCTCACCTGCGTGCGGATGTGGGGCGGAAATCTTGGCTATTGGCTTGTTTGGATTTGGAATTTGGGGATTGCAGTTGGCATGGTGTCGCTGGCACTCGGCCATAACCAAGGTCTTGAGGCGGGCGAGTTACCGTTTTTAGTCGACCTTATCATCTTCGTCGTATTTGTGGCGCTTACTGTGCAGTTCCTGATGACCGTCGTAAAGCGCACCGAACCCCAGCTCTATGTCGCCTTGTGGTACATGATAGCAGCCATGGTGTGGACCGTGATGAATTTGATCCTGGGGACTTTTATCCTCCCCTACTCATTCGCTGGGGTCAACAGCGCCGCCTGGCACGGCCTGTTTATCCACTATATCGTTGGGTTATGGATCACGCCGGCAGGCTATGTGCTTATCTATTATTTCCTCCCCGCCAGCGTAAAGAACCCGATCTACAGTCACAAGCTGTCACTGATCGGGTTCTGGTCGCTGGCGCTGTTTTACCCGTTCGTCGGCATCCACCATTATCTTTTCAGCCCGATCGCAGACTGGGCCGAAACCCTGGCCATCATCACGTCTATGTTGTTGATCGTACCGGTTTGGACTGTGCTGCAGAATTTCTTTGGCACGATGATCGGTCGCTGGAACACCTTTGGTTTCAACCTGCCCGCTAAATTTTTGATTATGGGATCGCTGATGTATCTGGTCGGTTGCTTCCAGGGATCGCTTGAGGCCCTGCGCTCCATCCAGGAACCGACGCACTTCACTGATTTTGTTATCAGCCATTCGCACTTGACCGTGTTCGGTACATTCGTGATCTGGGCGATTGGTGGAACGGTCTATGTCTGGCCAAAAATCCACGGCCGGGAACTCTGGTCTTTCAAGCTTGGAAATTGGTCGTTCTGGCTGATTACCATAGGCATCACCATTATGGCGCTTGATCTGACGGCTGCCGGCTTGCAACAGGGCTACATGTGGATGGCCGGCGTTGAGTGGATGGATTCTCTGGTTTCGATTCTGCCCTACTGGCTGGTGCGGACAGTGTCGGGAATATCGATGGATATCGGCATGTCGCTATTGGTCTTCAACCTGATGATGACCGCGATTAACAAGGAGGAACTAGTTCCGATGAGCGCGGCGGCCGTCGGGGAGGCAGCAGAATGAAAATGGACTTACGTACCGTTGCTCTGGGTTCCGGTTTCTTGTTCTTGAGCCTTGCGGCATTCACGCAAGGGATCTTGCCTATGCTGGAACCAGAGTCCCGCTCTGCGAAGGTCACCCGGGTGGTTCGTACTGATCTCGGTGAACTGAAGTGGATAGAAGCACAGGCGACAGACTATACAGAGAAACAGGCGCTTGGCCGCAAGGTCTATATCCGGGAAGGCTGCTGGTATTGTCACTCGCAATTTGTAAGGCCGGTGACCGGTGAGACGCGCCGTTGGGGACCGGTAAGCCAAGCCGGTGAATATGCCTTCGATGTGCCTCACCTGTTCTCGACCCGCCGCATCGGGCCCGATTTGATACGCGTCGGTCTTAAATATGGCGATGAATGGCATCTCGCCCATTTTTGGAATCCGCGAATGGTGGTCCCGGATTCGATAATGCCAAGGTTCGCCGAGCTGTTTGACGCGCCTAAGGAGCCGGTCCCTGTCATCACCGATGACGCCGGGGTCCGAACCCTGGCGCGCACGCCGGTGAGCGAAGCAATGTTCGACTTTAACAGCAAAGAGAAAATTCAGCTCACGCCAAACGCCGACGGGTTGCTTTTCGTTCCGGAGCGAGGCAAATTTCCGGTCATTTTCACACCCAATAAAGAATTCACTGGCGAGACGGTCCAGTTAGCCGCAGTCACCCCGGAACTCGAAGGGCTTATTGCTTATGTTCAGAAGCTAGGTATGAATCGCGGTAAGTGGCGTGATCGGTTCGAGCCCCAGCTAATTGAGGTGACGCAAACCTCGATCCCGCGCTCGGAGGAATGGATCGACTACGGTAAGCAGGTCTATGAGCGGCGCTGTGCGGGGTGTCACGGGGTCGACGGCAACGGCAATGGTCCTGCCGCCACCTTCATGCACAAGGTGCGTCCGCGAGACTTTACTCTCGGTGTGTTCAAGTTCCACCTGACGCCGTCCGGTTCGATGCCCACCGATGGGGACCTGCTGCGCACCATAACCCGGGGCGTTCGGGGCACCGCCATGCCGACATGGCACATGTTACCGGAAAAGGATCGGCTTTCCGTAGTTCAGTATATTAAATACGTGTTGGCGGCAGACCGCAGCGACCCATCCAATCCTTATATGTATTTCGTCGAGGAACCGCACGGAGCACCTGTTTTCATCAAGCAGCCGCCAACACCATCGAAAGCGCTGGTCGAACGGGGCGGTAAGGTCTGGAAACAGGCCAAGTGCTGGGAGTGTCACGGCGACACCGGCAAAGGCGATGGCGATAAGTCAGTCGGTTTGAAGGACGATTTCGGTTATCCCATACCACCGGCCAACCTGACCACCGGTCAGTTCAAATCGGGTCCTCTGGCCGCAGACATTTTCAGAACGGTGACGAATGGCCTGCGGGGCACACCGATGCCGTCTTTTGCGAAACCGATTCCGGAGGAGGATCGCTGGGCACTGGCGTATTATATTCTCTCGCTCTCCGCCTATACCGATCCATTGACTGGCGAACCTCTGGACATTTCCACCACGGATCGCGCGGCGCTGAACGATCCGGGTCTGAACGCCTCGACTTCACAACGGGCTTATGCGCCGCAGACAAGCGACCAACGCAACTTCGCCTATGGCGGTGAAGCCTGGGCGGGAAATCGCGGCATGGAAGTCGTGGGCACCGGGAAAGAATTAGAGCCCTCCGCCATGACAAAACCCAAGCGGAAAGGTGGCAATGATGGCTGAACTGACATTTATGCAGTTTCTAGTAGCACTATTTATGGGCCTTGGCGCGCTCTGCATTTTCGTATGGGCGGTGCTTTCAGGCGAGTTTATCAATGTCGAAGATATTAAATATCGGGCATATCGCGCAGAGGTAAAGGACGATGAGCCAAATGACCCAACAGCAACCTGACGCGCCGGACAATGATCACGGCGGGAAGGATTCTGTGCCGCATCATGAGCAACTGGAATCTTATGGTGGCGGACATATCCAAGCGCGCCATGGTCGTGTCAACGGCTGGCTACTAGTGGTTTACGCTGTCCTCTTCGTCTGGTCGCTCTATTACGGCTTTGTCTATTGGGGGGGGCTAGGCCCAGGACTAGATTATTAGGCTTATCCAATTTGGCTGAGTACAGGCCCGCGCGAGACTAGGTCTAATCAAAGAAGGGAAATGAGTGATGTTAGCGGCCAAAATATTGATCATTGTGGTGAGCATAAATCTTGCAATCCTCTTGTTTGAGCTGGCCTTAAATGTTGTTGGTGTTGCGTTGCTGTAAAGGAGGCACACAGATGTCAGGTCCCGAGACAATTGCTTTTACAATCTTCATCGTTATGACGGTCGCCTTCTTCGTTTGGGTAGCTTATCTGACCATCAAGAAGTAACCATCGACGCTGAAGTTGTACTGAATGACGTACTATGCGCTGATCTTGGTCGCCGGTTTCGCTGGCAGTTTCCACTGTGTGGGGATGTGCGGCGGTTTTGCTTGCGCGCTTGGCCGCGATCCGGCCGGTCACCGTGCCACGATCGAGCGACATCTGCTCTACAATACCGGCAGGCTGGCGACCTATAGCTTTATCGGGGCACTGGCCGGTACGCTCGGCCATGGCCTGGCCGGCCAGGGCCTGCCCGGCTCGCTTGCCGCTGGCCAGCGGGTTCTCGCATTTGCGTCGGGCGCGCTGATGATCATGATGGGTTTGCAGTTCTTCGGCTATATGCAGCGCATGCATCGGTTAGTCACCGGCTTTAGTGGCAATACGCTGGTGGTGTCGCTGCGCAATCTGATCTCCGCCCCGGGCCGGAGCGCACCGATTGCGCTGGGGGTCATCAATGGCTGGCTTCCCTGTCCGCTGGTCTATGCGTTTGCCGCACAGGCGGCCTCCATGGCTGATACGCTTCAGGGTTTTTTGACCATGTTGGCCTTCGGTCTCGGGACTTATCCTGCGATGCTGGTGATGGGGGGAGGCGGGCAAATGCTTCGGCCTGCCTGGCGCCGTCGCGGCGTGTGGCTCGCCGGTGTCTTTTTGTTGGTGCTCGGCGCGATCACCGTCACCCGCGGCGTGATACCGTTCAATGGACTTGGAGTCCCGACATGAGCGCTGAGCTGTGCCATCATTGTCAGCTGCCCCTGCGCAATCCGGGGCAAACGCGGGAGATATACGGTAAATCTCACAGCTTTTGTTGCTATGGCTGCTGTCTGGCTTTTCAGGTTCGTCATGGCGAACGGGAGGAGCCCGAGGCTGTCGGACTGCTGATCCGCCTCGGGGTTGGCGCGTTCCTGGCCATGAATATCATGCTGTTCAGCCTGTTGATCTACTCAGGCACTTTCGAGACCGCGTCGCAGGAACTGGAACGGTCTATTCATTTCATCCTGTGGGGATTAGCGACGCCGCTGCTCTTTATACTTGGTCAGCCATTTTTCACAGGTGCCTGGCGCGCGGCGCGCGGCGGCGGGGTGATAGCAGACACCCTGGTCAGCCTCGGAACCTTATCAGCTTACATTTATTCCGTTCAACAAACCATAAGCGGTGGCGGTGCTGTTTATTTCGATACGGTCGCAATGATCCTGGTGTTGTTCACGCTCGGGCGGTATCTGGAAGCGATAGGCCGCGTGCAGGCCATGCGCAGCCTGGCCCCGATGCTAGCCGCCGAACGTGCCCGGGTCGTCGTAGTGGTCGACGGCCGCGACATTGAACAGTCCGTACAGGCGGTCACCCCGGGAGCTGTCGTGCGGGTCCGGCCGGGAGAGCGGATACCGGTCGACGGGCTGGTGATCGAGGGGTGCTCTGAGTGCGATGAAGCCGTGCTGACAGGCCAATCCGAACCGCAGGGCAAGCGGCCGGGGAATTCGGTCTATGCCGGTAGCATCAACGGTATGGGTGAACTCCTGATCGAGACGACCCAGGCGGGCGCAGCGACGCGGTGGGGACAGATCGGACAATTGGTGCGGGACGCCATGGGTCACAAGGGTCTGGCCGGCGTGTTCGTGGACCGTGTCGCGGCGGTGTTCGTACCGGCTGTGTTGATTCTGGCCGCCGGTACGGCCCTGTTCTGGAGCGGGCGGGGGCCTGTCGACCAGGCTTTGATGGCGGGCCTGTCCGTTCTGGTCGTGGCATGCCCGTGTGCCCTGGGACTTGCGGCACCTCTGGCAACGGCCATCGGCTTGGGACAGGCAGCGCAACACGGCGTGCTCATTCGCAGCGGTGGTGTGTTCGAGCGCTTAGCCCGAATACAGGGTGTGGCGTTCGATAAGACCGGCACCCTGACAACCGGTGAAATGCAGCTGCAAGGCGTCGTGACGCATGGTGTCAGGGAAGAGGAATTGTTGCACGTGGCAGCTGCGTTGGCGCGATGTTCGGACCATCCTGCCGCCCGTGGAATTACCGAAGCGGCACGCACCCGTAAGCTCGCACTGCCTGATGCCCATGACCTGAACATACGTCCTGGTGAAGGGATTATCGGTGAGATTGACGGAGCAACTGCCGCGATGGGATCGGCCACACTCATGAAATCGTTTAACTGGTCTGATCCGGTGATTACCACCGCAGGATCAACTGAAGACAATAAGGGTTGTTCTTCAGTGTATGTGGGCTGGGATGGAACAATCCAAGGACAAATATTTCTTTCAGACGAACCGGCGTCGAACGCCCGGTCGGTGGTGGCGACCCTCAGTGAACAGGGGCTTGAAACCCGCCTGCTGAGTGGCGATAACACGGCTGCGGTTGCCTGGATTGCCAATGCCGTTGGAATTAAACATTGGCAAGAAAGGTTGTCACCGACTGATAAAGTCGACGCTTTGCAGCGCTGGGCGCGTCGGCAAGGTCCGGTTGCCATGGTTGGCGACGGCATTAACGATGGGCCAGTGCTGGCAGCCGCCTCCGTCGGAATTGCGGTTGGCACAGCGACCGATCTGGCCCGTGAAAGCGCTGACATCGTACTGCCCGAACGCGCCCTGACGCGCCTGCCCTGGACGATTGAGTTGGCCCAGCGGGTTCGCAAAACGATCGTGACGAACATCGCCTGGGCCCTGGGGTATAATCTTTCGGCTCTGGGTCTCGCCGCGGCGGGCCTGTTGCAACCGATAGCGGCGGCAGGCCTGATGGCGGGCTCAAGCCTGCTTGTAACGGTTAACTCATTGCGCCTGTGTCGAGAGCGCCCTGGCAGTCGGGTCTTTACCTCAAAAGAGAATGGAGTGCCCATGCAGGGTGCCGCCAATGGCGATTTGATCGAACGGGAAAAGGCAGCGTAGTGCGTCGTCCGTATCAGCTCATGATTGGTCGGCGGCTGGTTTGGATTGGCGCTGCACTGATCATGATAATGGCGACTGCCTCCAATGCAAGCGAGCACGAGATTCCGGTTGAGCAGCTGGTTGAGGCACTGGGTAAGACCGGGGAACCGGTTACCCGTCTGCACGCCGCCGAGCGTTTGGGGCAGATGGGGATCGGGACCGAGAGTGTGGTTTCAGCCCTAATTCATGCTCTGGATTCGGATATTGATCCAGCCGTTCGTGGTCGCGCCGCACAGGCTCTCGGTCTTGTCGGCACCGAGATGGACAGTGGCATTGAAGCGTTGATTGAGGCACTTGAGTGGGATGATTCTTTGAATGTTCGCTGGCGTATAGTCGAAGCCCTTGAGCGGCTCGGGCCGACCTCTGATGAAGTCGCCAGCGCACTGGTCAATGTGCTGCGCACGGACAAGTTTAAGGGCGTCCGGGCACGGGCCGCTGAAGCTCTTGGGTCTTTTTGTCCGGTAACCGAGAGTGTAGTTCCCATCCTGACCAAGGTACTCCTCAGCAACGACCGTCCCGGGGTTCGTTGGCAGGCCGCCAGGGGGCTTGAAAAATGTGCAGTTAATTTGCAGCAGGCCAAGGCGACGGGGGCAATTGACGCCCTGAAGGAAGCCCTGGCCGCCCTGTCGGCGCAAAATCAGCCTGACATCTGGACAAACGCCGCTGCGGTGCGCCACGTCATTGAAGATCTTGAGCAGGAACTGAGCCGGGATTGAGGCGCACATATCGCGACGGGAAGGGGCAAAACAGGAACAGACTCGTTGCTTTGACAGTTTGTTGTCAACGTCTTCAAAATATTTGCCTGGCAACAAAACTGCAGCGAGAAGACCTCTCTGCCTATAATCCAATAATCCGCATTTTACTGGTTTTCGTTGCTGTCGTCAGCGTGCTCCTCCTGAGTAAATTTTACACACTTGATGTACTGTACTGCGTCGCAATGGCGGTTGCTGAGTGGTTCTTGCTTCGATTTCAGCGGGGCACGTGAACTATTGACAATCCTTCCGCTCTTCTGGCAAGCGATATCCGCTAAATGCTCGTATCTGCTGGTAATTATTCCATTGAAATGTGGGATGCTAAAGTCCGCTTAGAAGAATGACGGAGCCTAATTGTTGATTTGAGCGTTTCTGACAAAGTCACGCAAACCTTCGAACAGGACTGGACTTCCCGCACACAGCAAGCAGTGATGGGGTGGATACCCCGCTGGCCATTCAACTATCGAACGGTTAGTCTCCCACCAGTCCGCCGTTAAGCGGGCCTTCAGGCAGTACAAGCGCCGGACCTTTTCCAGTGGCGTAACCCTGAAGGAGACAAATATGTCCAAGACACAGATCAAACCCCAGACAATCACTACCCCCAGAAAGATGTCTGACGTCAGCGCCTATGGGACTAATTAGCAGGATTGCCTAAGGGAGTGTTTCTGGCTCATCGTAACCACCAAGGAGTGGAGATGAGACAGAAATCCAAGACACGAGGCAGCGCCTCGGAGAAG
>Ga0256847_1000634_pt1 | contig 21166 bp, 23 predicted proteins | sample TeddybearmetaG_FD_189099 | JGI IMG/M metagenome (GOLD analysis project Ga0256847, IMG submission 189099) | Hydrothermal vent microbial communities from East Pacific Rise, Pacific Ocean - Teddybear | ecosystem: Environmental > Aquatic > Marine > Hydrothermal vents | place: Pacific Ocean: East... | reverse complement strand
CGTAATTACAGCTAAAATAGTTATTGCACAAATAAACCCTCATGTGCCTCGTACACATGGCGATGGTATTATTCATGTTAGTAAAATTGATTTTGCAATTAATGAAAACAAACCACTTCATTGTACTATAGCAACACCAATTACAGAAGTAGAATCTAAAATAGGAATGTTTATTTCTGATCTAATCGAAGATGGTGCTACTTTACAAATGGGTATTGGAAATATACCAAACGCTGTTTTGCAAAACTTAGGAGGTCATAAACAACTAGGAATTCATACCGAAATGTTTTCAGACGGAATTCTTCCTTTGGTTGAAAAAGGAATTATTACAGGTGAAGAAAAGGAAATAAAAACAGGTAAGATTGTTACCTGCTTCGCAACAGGAAGTCAGAAGTTATACGATTTTATCGATGATAATCCAAACGTGCATTTTAAAGAAGCTGCTTATACAAACGATATTGCAATTATTAGAAGAAACCCTAAAGTAACAGCTATAAATAGCGCTATCGAAATAGATCTTACAGGACAAATATGTGCCGATACAATTGGAAAATACCAATACTCTGGAGTAGGAGGGCAAATGGATTTTATAAGAGGTGCATCGCTATCGGAAGGTGGAAAAGCCATTATTGCTATGCCATCGATTACAAAAAAAGGAATTTCTAAAATTACGCCTTTCTTAAAAGAAGGAGCAGGAATTACGACTACGCGTGCCCATGTGCATTATGTAGTTACCGAGTATGGTGTGGTTAATTTATTCGGAAAGAGTTTAAAACAACGAGCAAAAGCTTTAATATCTATTGCACATCCCGACCATAGGGAGCACCTAGACAAAGAAGCATTTAATAGATTTAATATGTAAAGATTTTGAAGGAATTCATACCTTTACATTATCAAGTATTTAAACAAAATGAAGCTAAATTCTTATATCGATCACACACTATTAAAAGCAGATGCTAACCCTACGCAAATTGAAAAATTATGCGCTGAAGCAATCGCCTATAATTTTTGTGCAGTTTGTGTAAATGGGAGCTACGTAAAGCTTGCTTCAGATTTATTAAAGAATTCTGATGTTAAAATAGCTTCCGTTATAGGGTTTCCTTTAGGTGCTTCAACCACAAAAACGAAAGTTTTTGAAGCAAAAGAATGCATCAATAATGGCGCTAACGAAATAGATATGGTACTAAATATCGGTATGTTAAAATCGGGCGACTACGATGCTGTTAGTAAAGATATTTCCGAAGTAAAAAAGGCAATAGGTGCGAAGACACTAAAAGTAATTTTAGAAACCTGTTATCTTACAAATAAAGAAATAAAAATAGCCTCAAAACTTGCTATGCAGGCTGGAACCGATTTTATAAAAACGTCTACAGGCTTTGGAACGGGTGGTGCTACCATTGAAGATGTAAAGCTTATGAAGGAAGTTGTTGGTGATAAAGTGAAAATAAAAGCTTCTGGAGGAATTAAAAATAAACAAACTGCTAAAGCATATATTAATTTGGGTGTATGTCGAATTGGGACCTCATCCGGAATTGAAATTTGTTCATAAAAACTAAAACAATATGAGTATACATATAGATGCAAAACCTGGAGATATTGCCCCTTGTGTTTTATTACCTGGAGATCCCTTACGTGCAAAATGGATTGCTGAAACTTTTTTTGAAGATGCTGTTTGCTATAATGAAGTAAGAGGCATGTTTGGCTACACGGGGTATTATAAAGGGAAAAAAGTATCGGTTCAAGGAACTGGTATGGGAATTCCTTCGGCATTAATCTATTGTAATGAGCTCATTAAGGATTACGGAGTGAAACAATTAATTAGAGTTGGATCGGCAGGATCGTATCAAGAAAATGTAAAAATACGAGACATAGTTTTGGCTATGGCTGCGTCTACAACTTCGGGAATAAATAACTCGCGATTTATTAATGCCGACTTTTCGCCTACAGCCGATTTCGATTTGTTTATGAAAGCAGCATTATACACTAAAGAAAATAATATTGTTATTAAAGCAGGGAATGTTTTATCGGCAGACGAGTTTTATGAAGATGATATAAATTCGTATAAACAATGGGCAGATTTTGGCGTGTTATGTGTCGAAATGGAAGCTGCTGGATTATATACGATTGCTTCAAAATATGGTGTACAGGCACTTACTATTTTAACGATTTCTGATTCGTTAGTGACAAAAGAAACCACTACAGCTGAAGAACGTGAGACTACTTTTAAAAAAATGATTGAAATAGCTTTGGAAACCTTTAATTGAAAAAAGACAAAAATATATTAGTTACAGGTTCGCATCGATCAGGATCAACTTGGGTAGGCTATGTAATTGCTAAAGCCGAAAACATTAGATACGTACATGAGCCTTTTAATATAGGGATTAAAAATAATAATTCGCCATTTAAGCATTGGTTCGAACACTTAAATGGAACTTCTATAAATCACCAAAAACAAGCAACTCACTATTTAAATTCCTTTTATGTAGTTTTTCATATTCATACTTTTAGAAGTGCTTTTAAGATTAGATCTTTAAAAGGAGTACGTTCTTTTTTAACAGATTTAAAGAAAAGACTTACTAGTAGAACAATTGTAAAAGACCCTATTGCTATCATGTCGGCAGAATGGATTTATGAAAATTACAATTGGAATATTGTTACTTTAATAAGGCATCCAGCTGCGTTTGTTGCAAGTTTAAAGGTGAAAAACTGGGAATTTGATTTTAATAATTTTCTTCAACAAAATTTATTGATGGATAATTATTTAAAGAATTATAGTGTTTTAATTGAAGATTATACAAAAAATAAAAAAGATATAATCGATCAAGGAATACTGCTATGGAATATTATTCATGATGTTATTTATTATTATAAAGAAAAATACGGAGAGAACTGGTATTTTGTAAAACATGAAGATTTATCTAAAAATCCAATACCTGAATTTGAAAAAATGTTTAGGTATCTTAATTTGAAAGCAAATAATGTGGTTGAAGATTATATAAATAAAACGACAACTTCTAAAGAAAATTCTTCTTATAACAGGAATTCAGTTGAAAATTTAAAAACCTGGAAAAATAGATTAACTACAGAAGAAATTTATAGAATTAAAGAAGGAACGAAAAATATATGGACTAGGTTTTATACCGAAAATGATTGGTGATTATAAAGCTAATTTTTATTTAAAAGTCTTTCTTATTTGCTTTTCTACGGATAAAAAATGTTGGTATTAAAACCCAAATTAACAATATAGTAGAGGATATTATGATTCCAAAATTTGTTCCGAAGAATTTTTGAAACACAGCACCAGTATAGCCAAGTAATGCCGAGATATCTAACTTTAATAATATTAAAACACGAGAAAGATCGATTGGGTTAAACATCGTTGCAATAAGTGAAAATTTATCTAAGGGATAGTCTTCAAAAATAAGTAAAGACATTAGAAAAATCCCATCGTAAATTACTGCCATAAAAAGCCAAAGTAATATAGCATAGCCAAAACCTTTTATTTTATTTTCATTCGATAAGGCTATGTTAAAGGCTAATGCGGTAAATATTAAAGTTAAAAATGTTCCTGTAATCAACAACAATGAGAAGTCCCATATTGCTGATGATTTAAAGATTCCGTAGAAAACAAAAGGGAGTCCAAGGCCAACTATAAGGCTCATCGATAAAGAAAGTGCTACACCTAAATACTGACCTAAGAAAATGGTTGAACGCTTTAAGGGTTGTGCAAGTAATAGTTCGGTAAATTCTTTGGAATTGTAATAATACATAACCCCAAAAATGGTTCCGATTAATGGTACTAAAATAATGATTACATTCATTAACGTGATGACTGCTTTTGAAAGATCGTTGTTTAAAAACAGAAGCACAACACCCAGTAGTAAATAAAATAAGAAATACACATAACTCCAACGGCTACGCATAAGATCGTAAAAACTATATTTTAAAATTTTAAGCATAACTATCTGTTAGTATTGATGCAATTGCATGTTCGAAATCGGGTTGATTGGTCTTCGATTTTAACTCAGGAATTGTTCCTTTAAAATAAATTTTACCTTCTAAAAGAAACACTATTTCGTTAGAAACTTCTTCTACAAAACTCATAATATGCGATGTAATAAGTATTGTTTTTCCTTTTTCTCTTTCGGTTTCAATGAGTTTTTTTAAACGTATTAATGAAATAGGATCGAGTCCGGTAGTTGGTTCATCGAGAATTATTAAGGGGCTATCGAACATAAATGTTAGTAAAATATTTACTTTTTGTTTTGTTCCGCCCGAAAGGGTTCCAAGCTTTTTATCTAAAAAGGGTTCTAGTTTAAAAAGCTCGATGAGGTTTTTATCTTCGGAAGTATTATTAGACCGAAGGTCTTTAATCATTTTAATAAGCTCTTTTACTGAAAGATTATTAGGAAAATTGGCTATTTGTGGTAAATAATCAATCTTATCACGATATTTCCAGTCTTTCTTTATATTTTTTCCATCTAATTCAATGATTCCAGTATTAGGAAGCACCATTCCTAAAATACATTTAATTAGGGTTGTTTTTCCTGAACCATTCGGACCTAAAATAGCAAATATACCACCTTGATTAATTTCAAGATCAATACCTTTTAGAACTTGATTTTTTCCAAATTTTTTATGTAAATCTTTAATTTCAATCATGTTCTATTACTTTCATTTGCGGTTTGTTATCTAACAAATCGTCGGGTGTAAAAACGGGCGATACTTTTTCAGAAAAATCGATTATATCAATAAATAAACTTCGCAATAAAATAATTGTTTCTGGAGTTCGATTTACAATATAAGAAAACAGTTTTACAGGGCGATACGGTACATCGCCAACACCATTTTTGTCGAGGTCGTAACCTGTGTAACCACTCCAGTAATTGCCATCGAAGGTATTATCGTTTAGTTTGCTATTATATGATAGATCGAATGAATTGTATAAAAAATTATTACCAGTAAAATTATTGGTATAGCAGGCTCCACGTGATTTTATTGCCCAACCGTTATTAATAAAATCATTGTTTTTATAGGTTATTCGATTGGTGCCTTCAATATTAATACCTATGGTATTGGTTTCGAAAGTGTTACCTATTATTTCTGAATCATTTATTTCTTTCAGTAAAATTCCATAAGAAGCAGAGCCCCAATTATCTTTAAAAAGATTATCGTACATCTGTATTTTTTTTGAAAACATTACTGCTACACCAGCTCCGTTATTTTGAAACACATTATTTTGATACAAGTCATTATTCGAGAACATAAAATGCAAGCCGTATCGAATGTTATCCTTACTAATATTATTTGTTATTTTACAGAAATCTGAAAATTCTAAATAAATTCCATCTCGAACATGGGTTATTATATTTTGGTCTATCTCTATATTTTGACTGTACCATAGTTGGATACCATTTCCAGAGTTATATTCTTCTACTGCATCGCCAATAATTTTGTTATGATATATTTTTCCATCTTTCGATTTTTCGATATAAATACCAAAAAAAAGTTTTTCTAAAACTAAATTTTGAATGACAAAATCTTTACTTTTTACAACCCGAACTGCCGCATAATCTTCTGTATAACTGGTACCAACATTTATGATAAACAAACCATCGATTGTTACATTATCAGAAGTGATTGTAATTATTTCGCCTTTGTTTTCACCGTCGATAATAGGGTAATCTTCACCAATAAGTGTTAGTGGCTTGTCGATGATAATGTTTAATTCTTTATAGGTTCCTTTTTTTATAAGAATGGTGTCAAAGTCTTCAGCATTTGCTATGGCTTCTTTTATTGTTGTATAGGTGCATGTCGAGCAAACCTCTAATGTTTTTCCGTAGAAATTAGCACTAGAAAGACAAAAAAAGACAAGAAAGAATATGTTAAACACTGTTTTCAAATGTAACGAGTTTTAAATACGAATTTTTTTAGCTGCTATTTAAATCACTAATATAAGTACTTTTTATGTTATCTAATAATTAGAAATTTTGAATTTTCATTAGCGCGAACCCAATGTTTTTCATTTGCAGGGAATGTAAATATTTGATGTTTTTTAATAGTATGTGTTGCATCGTTTATCATAAAATCTATATCTCCATCTAGCACAATGAGTGTAGTGTCTCTGGGGGAAATATGTTCTGGAAAATCATGTCCTTTTTCTAAAGAAATTAAGATTGTTTCACAGGCATCTTTTGAAGCTAATTTAACGGGAGTTAAACCGTTATATGCTGTTGAGATTATTGTATTTTTTGTTTGATACATAGTTTATTTTTTATTTAAATGAACAAGCAATTTATTCCAACTAAATAGCTGACCATCTTTAGATTTTTGAAGATTGGCAGCTTCTTCTTTTGTGGGTACTGCAGATAAGAAAGCACCCATCGGGCTTGGTATATTTTCAGAAATAATAAACGTAGCTTCTTTTGCATTTAATAAGTCGCCAGGATTATTATAATTTGCTACTAGATAAAGTCCGATAGTATTTGTGTCTATTGTTGCAATATGATTAATCATACATTCGGTAGCATCGAACTTATATGCTCTCCCTTTAGTGGTTACAATTTCTGCAGCATGTTGTCTATCTACAATTGTCATACTACAAAAGTGACAAGCATCTTCGCCATAATTAATTTTTTGCGGCTCGATTGCACAAGAAACAGTTAGTATAAGTACGAGAATTGCTATTATTTTATTCATTACTTGCTAGTTTACGTTTTTCTTTTTTCCCAAAGATAAAAGCTAAAAGCCCAGTTCCTATTCCTAATCCTAAAAATAATGCTCCCAGTCTGGGGTAGGAGTGTGCTGTAAAGTTTAGAATGTCTTTCGTACCAAATAATGGAGGTTGAAAGCCCATAACAGAACCATCGGGATTTTTAAAGGTCATAATAGCTTTTGGGTCTAAATCGTACCCGTAGTCATGTTCCCAAAGGTAAAAATCGTATAAGCCTGCCGAACTAATTAGCACCATTAAAATAAACCAAGCTAGATACCATTTGTAGTTTGCTTTAAATGCAATTAACAGTCCTAAAATCGTAGTTATAATAATTCCTGCTGGAAATATTTTAAATTCCGGAATGGCATCAGGAATATATTTCATACCCACGTAATGGTTCATTAAATTAATATTTTTAATATCGTATGGGTGCATATCTGAAAAATCGTTGATATGAATATTCATACCTAATGGAATAGGGTATTGAGGCGCTTCTAAGGTAATATTCCAAAGGGGGAATAAGAATAACCCCAATGGTAATAAAGCAGCAATAAACATTAATAAACGTGACTTTTTCATCTTAATTATATTTATTTTATTATTATTTATTTTTAAATAATTAGCTGAATTATTAAATAAATTTTAAAAGACGGGAGAAATTAACAACTCCCGTCTTTTTGGAAATATACAACTAATCACTAATCAATAAAATACTTCCACTACTAAAAACAATTAATCTTCACCTAAAGACCAACTAAGTTCAATATTAGATGATGCAGGTGAAACTCTTACATAACCTTGCATTTCTTGGTGTAATGCCGAACAGAAATCTGTACAATAGAATGGCCAAACACCCACTTGTTTTGGCTCCCATATAAATGTTTCTGTTTGTCCTGGCATTATTAGTAATTCTGATGTTTGCGCACCTATCATACCTATACCATGTGGTACATCATAATCTTGCTCTAGATTTGTTACGTGGAAATACACTTTGTCTCCAACTTTAACACCTTCAATATTATCGGGTGCAAAGTGACTACGAATCATTGTCATATAAATATGTACTTCATTTCCTTCACGAACAACCTTAGTTTCAGATTCAGACATTACACCATATTTATGTGTGCTTTCTTCCAGTTTATATATTTTTTTGGAGTTTTTCATTAAAATTTCAGCAGGAATACCAGCTGCATAATGCGGTTCTCCAATAGTTGGAAAATCTAATAGTAATTCCATTTTATCGCCCGTAATATCATATAGTTGAGCAGATTGTGTTACTTCTGGGCCAGTTGGTAAATAACGGTCTTTGGTAATTTTATTCATTGCTAAAACATATTTTCCGAATGGGTTAGCCGAATTCCCTCCAGGAATCATTAAGTGACCAACAGAATAGTATGTGTCTTTTCTATCAATTACTTCCCAAGTTCCTAATTTCCATTTTACAACTTCAGAAGAAATAAAGAATGTGGTATATGCATTTCCTTTACCATCAAACTCTGTGTGTAATGGACCTAATCCAGCTTGATCAACAACACCAGCTAATACATCTTCAAAATTAAGAATTGGAATTCCGTATGCTTCACCTGCAAATTTTTCATTTTCAATAGCATCAAGCATTTTCGTAAATGAGTGTATAGTAAGGTTTGCTGAAAGTTTCCCGTTACCAACAATATATTCACCACTAGGATCTACATCACAACCGTGAGGAGATTTTGGTGTAGGTAATAAATAAACAGCTCCTGGAACATCTAATGGGTCTACTACTAATACTTCATCCATCATTGTTGAAGTTGCAGTAAGCGAAGATTCATCATATATATTATGAGCATATCTTGTTGGCATTTTTGTACCACCTCCATTATTTACATATTCTTCAATTTTCTTCCAGTTAATAGCTGCAATAAAATCTTTATCGTTTTGCGATGCATTTACTTCAAGAAGCGTATTAGCTTCTTCAGTATTATATGTTGTAAAAAAGAACCAACCGTGCGATTTTCCACGTCCAGGGTGCGAAAGGTCATAATTAAATCCAGGCATCATTAATTGAAATTTAATGTTCATTTCGCCATCTTCAGGATCTACACTAATAAAAGTTAGTGCTCCTTTAAAGTTTCCTTTATAATCTTTAATAGACATATCACGTTGTGGAACAGGAACAGAAAAACGCGTTCCAGCTACAACATATTCTGTGTTTTCGGTAACAAATGAAGAACTGTGATTACCAGCACTGTTTGGTATTTCTATAATCTCGGTAGTTTCAAAAGTTGTTAAATCAATTTTTGCAATACGAGGTGTGTTATTACCATTAATAAATACCCAACGCCCGTCTAATTCTCCATTAGTTTGAGAAATATCTGGATGGTGCGAATCGTCCCAAGGAATAAATCCATGAGATGTATTTAACATTGGTTTTGTTTCTTCGTTATAACCATACGCTTTTTCAGCATCTTGTGAGAATACAGGAATTACTTTAAAAAGTCTTCCCGACGGCAATCCATAAACAGCTAATTGTCCGCTAAATCCTCCTGATACGAATGCGTAAAATTCGTCATATTCGCCTGGAGCAACATATACCTTATCGGCAGCTCCAGATGTTAATGCTCCTTTGTTTGATGTTTCGCTATTATTACAACTGAATAATCCAGCTAGTACTAATATTGAAACTATAAATAGTGTTGATTTTTTCATTTCTATAAATTAATGTTTGTTTGTTTTTTATTCTGAAGGTGGTAAAATTACTTTGTCTACAACGTGTATAATGCCATTACCAGCTTTTATACTAGCAATAATTTTTGCGCCACCTATATATACGTCATCTCCTTTTACTTCTACTAAAACGTTTTGGTTATTAGCCTGACCTAATTTTTTAAATTTCTTTAAAAAATCTTTAGTATAATTACCCGGAGTAACATGATATTTTAAAATATTTGCTAAAGCATTTTTATTTTCAGGTTTCAATAGGTTCTCAACAGTACCTTCTGGCAATGCATCAAAAGCAGCATTAGTTGGTGCAAAAACCATTAACGGTCCTGCATTAACAAGTACATTTTCTAAATCGGCTGCTTGCACAGCAGCTACTAAAGTAGTATGGTCTTTAGAACTAATTGCGATTTGCAATACATTGGGGGTTGAGCCATCATCATCGATAAAAGCTTGCCCTTTAGTTTTGTCTAGTGTTGCTTCAGTGTTTTCAGACGCATTGTTGTTTGCATCATTATTTGTTTCGGTCTTACAACTATAAGTTATAAGTATGATTACAGAAACAAACAGGGTTTTGATTATTGTTTTCATATTAAACATTTGTTTTAATTAGTTGAAATTGATACCGTAATAATTAATACGGAATGCTTTTATAGCGTTCTAAAATATTCTAGAATTGAACGTGCTTCTTCTTCAGATAAACTTTGATTTGCCATTGGCGAACCATTAAATTCTATTAGTAGTGCTTTTGCAACAGGATCTTTCTTTACCATTTCGTCTGGATTTAGAATCATGTTCATAATCCATTCTGGCGAACGTCTTTTAAAAATACCATTTGGAGCAGGGCCAATGAATTTTTTTCCAATTTTATGACAAGCAGTACATTTTGTGTCATACACTTTTTTTCCTGTCGCTGCCATAGCTTCATCTACAGTATCTGAAAATGTTACAGAACTGATAGGGCCAACACCTTTATTGGTCAAGTCGTATGTGTCTTCTTGGGAAACTTCTTTTTTGGTTGTTTTTTTGTTTTCCTTTTTATTTCCAATTTTTATTTTCTCCTTCTCCTTTTTTTCTTCACCACCTCCACAACTTACAAGCGTAAGTGAAAAAATAAATAGTAGTGAAAATGTTTTAATTATGTTTTTCATGATTTTAGTATTAATTGTTAATTATTTAAAGCAAAAATAAGACTTATTAATCTTCTATTATATGACATTTATCATATCTTAAATGTCAGTACAGAAAGATTTGAATGGTTTGCTATATCTTCAGAAATACTACCATTAAAAAAATGAGCGAGTCCTTTTCTTCCATGTGTTGGTATTGCAATTAGTGTTGCATCTAGTTCTTCAGAGGCGTTTAATATTCCCTTTTCGATACTATAATCATTGTAAACTTTTACATTACTTAAATCTACTGGAGATTCAGTTTTGCTTAGGAAAGATTGCAATTGATTATTAATCTCTTGAGAATTTTTAAAATTATCGCCAGGAGTATTAATGTATACTAATTGTAAATTGCTATTAAAATTTGAAGCAAATTGCTGTACGTTTTTTAATGCATTTATGTTCTCTAATTCAAAATTTGAAGCAAATACTATCTTATCGAATATAGGTCCTGTTATTTCTTCCTTCACAACTAGTACAGGAATGTTTGATGAGCGAACCACTTTTTCGGTATTTGACCCTACAAATAATTCTTTTATACCACTAGAGCCATGAGATCCCATAATAATTAAATCGGCATTATGTTCATCTACCACATCATTAACTTCATTAAAAATTTTAAAATGCTTTACTATAGGTGTTACTCTTACACCTTTTAAATACTCTTTATTCAAAAGTTCGTCAAAGCGTTTTTCGGCTAATTGAATAAAGAATAATAATTCTCTTTGCGTATTTCCTTCAGCTTTAGTTAAAAGCGTATCAGCAATTTCTAGCATATGTAAAGCTAAAATTTCACAATCTTGCTTTTTAGCAATATCAGCAGCAACTTTTAAAGCATTTTCAGAATATTTTGAGAAATCGATGGGAACTAAAATAGTTTTCATAATAATTGATTTATAGGTGATTAATTATATTTAATACCACAAAATTAGAAGATTATACACTTTTAAACTATGATAAATGTCATATCTGGAAATATGTACATCGAACACTTTTATCACAATGGATATTAAAAATATTGGAGAATAATTAAATGATTAGTAAAAAAACTAATCGATTTTTATGTAAGGTTTTTATTAAAATTTCTACTTTTGCATCTTATTAATAGTTTATAGATTATGTCAGAAAATATAAAAAAAATTAAATGCCTTATTATTGGGTCGGGACCTGCTGGTTATACTGCTGCAATTTATGCTTCTCGAGCCGAATTGTATCCTGTACTTTATACTGGAATGGAACCAGGCGGACAGTTAACTACAACTACAGAAGTTGATAATTTCCCTGGTTATCCTGATGGAATTGACGGACCAACAATGATGGTTCAATTGCAACAGCAAGCCGAGCGATTTGGAACAGAGGTTAGAATTGGAATGGTAACTAAAGTTGAATTAAGTGAAATTGAAGGTGGAATTCATAAAGTAACTATAGATGGTTCGAAACAAATTGAAGCCGAAACTGTAATTATATCCACTGGTGCAACTGCAAAATATTTAGGTATTGAAAGTGAACAACGTCTTATTGGTGGAGGTGTTTCGGCCTGTGCAACTTGTGATGGTTTTTTTTACAAAGGACAAGATGTAATAGTTGTAGGAGCAGGTGATACTGCTGCCGAGGAAGCAACTTATTTATCGAATATTTGTAAATCGATTACGATGCTGGTTCGAAAAGATTATATGCGTGCTTCTAAAGCTATGCAGAATAGGGTTAATAAAACCGAAAATATTACGGTACTTTATAATTCTGAACTTGATGAGGTTTTAGGTGAAAGTGTCGTTGAAGGAGTTCGTGTAAAGAATAATAAAACCAACGAGACTCACAATGTTGATGTAACCGGGGTTTTTATTGCAATAGGACACAAACCCAATACCGATTTATTTAAAGGTGTTTTAGATATGGATGAAACAGGATATCTTATAACAGAAGGAAAATCAACTAAAACAAATTTACCTGGCGTGTTTGCTTGTGGAGATGTACAAGATAAAGAATATCGCCAAGCAGTAACAGCTGCAGGCACAGGATGTATGGCTGCCCTAGATTCTGAACGATATTTAGGAGCATTAAAATAAGCCCTAATAATTTTAATAAAAAAAAGCTATTTGAGAGATCAAACAGCTTTTTTTGGTTGGTTATAATTTTCTTCGTTTGACTTGTCATACAAGTAATTAAGTTGAGTACGTTTTTCGAAAACTCACAGGTTATAATAAAAACAAAGAGGCTACCTCATAAAAACCAAGCGGAGGCAGCCTCTTATCAACATATGGACTTTTCTACATTTTACGGATTCCCCCCGAACGACCATCTTTAGCGTTAACAGTCAGTGGGTTTCCATAATATTTTATATCGCCACCACTTGAGGCTTTTGCTTCTAGATCTTCCATAACATTTACTGTTATATCAGCCCCACTCGATGCATTGGCTTTACATTTTTTTACTAATAATTCTCTTGCATTTAAATCGCTTCCGCTTGAAGCTTCAGCAATAAAACGTCTTGCTTTACCGTACACTTTAATATCTGAACCACTACTTGTTGTTGCTGTAAGTTCTTTAGCATTAACTTCAAGTTCTAAATCGGCTCCACTACTTGATTTTAAAGTAAGGTATTCAGATTTAATAACATTGTTTGCTACCACATCGGCTCCACTACTAGCTTCTATAGTTTCTAAATTAATATAAGTAACATATACTTTTTTTGATTTTGAACGTCCAATGTTTTTATTTTTAGATGTTTTTATTTTTAAAAAACCATTGTGAATTTCAGTTTCAATGAGTTCTTGTAAATTTTCATCGGCTACAACAACGATCTTATTTTCTGTTCCTTGCTCGAGGATTACATCGATTCCTGAGCTTCCTCTAACGCCAGTAAAGTCTTCGGTTACTGGTCTGTTTTCTGTAACTACATTTCCGTTTCCATTTACTTGGCCGATGTTTAAATCGAAATGACAAGAAGAAAGACTTACAGCAATAATTGCTAATAATACTATTTTAATTGATTTCATAATGATTGATTTTAATTGTTTATATGTTGTTTTGTAAAGAATCGGTTTTAACTGTATTTACTGGAATACTATCGATTACGGTTTCAATAGTTTCAATAGTTTCTGAGTTGTTATTGGTGTTGGTATTAACACCATCATCATCGCTCCATTCATCGTTCCATTCTGAATTGCTATTATCGTCATCATTCCAATTACTACGTCTTGTAGTATTTTCACGCGATTTACTTGTTTTTCTAGTTTCTGAGCAGGTTAAACATACCGTCCTTCCACTTTCAACTAATAAATACTCTTGCTCGTCACCGTTTGTAAGAATATCATCATAATACGAACTGTTTCTATGAAAAGAATACGTATTGTTATCGGCATAAAGAATTGTTCCAACAGGTAAATACACGGTTACTCTTACATTTTGTTCAATATATTTTACACCGTAATCGGTTAAGAAATAACCATCTAAAAAGAGGGTGTTATCCTTAAACTCTAAAGAGTATTCGATAGCTTCAGCACGATTTGTTGCATTTGTATAATCAAAGCCTTTAGCTCTTTTTTCGACAATTACTTTTCCTTCTAAATCATTTGTTGATCTAACAACTAACCGAACGTTATTTGAATAGATAACTTTTTCGCCAGCTTCATTGTCTTTAATAATAAACTCCCATCCAGAGCGTCTCACATTATATTCATAATGATCGTTAGAAACCATCGATATTTTTAGTGTGTCTCCTGCTTGTATTGGTAGCATTTCAGTTTTAGAAACAGTTCCATCCGAAAATGTTTCAGTAGCCTGTTTTAATCCTAAGATACCTAATCCAATAATGGCAAATACCCAAATAACTAGTAAGCTTATTTTTGCTGCCCAACCAATCGATTTAAGATTGTTTACTAAAAGTTTTAAACCTAATATAAACAATACAAAGAAAGGGATACCTACTGCAAACAGTGTTAATAAAGACACTAACCATAAAGGAGCACCAGTTGTATTAACAACATTGGCATAATCCATAAAATGTATATCCCAGATTCCTAAAGTACCTAAAGAAAACATTCCTATAATAAGTCCGATAAGAGTAGATAATGAAACTATGATTAAAATAATACCTATGAATTTTACTATAATTTTTAGGAATACAATAATGATGGTTCCTATGGTATCAAAAAAGCCATTTGCTCCTTTAGAAACTTTCGAATAATCGGCGCTTTTAACTTTTTCGGCAGCATTTTCAAGATCTTTTTTAAGTTTTTTTTCGATATTAGAAATATTTATTCTTTCCCCCGACATTTTTAATTTTTCTGAAGTACTTTCAGCAGGAGGTACTAAAACCCAAAGTAAAATGTAAATAAGTATTGGTAATCCATAACCTATAAGTACTAAAATAATAAAGATTAAACGTACCCATAGAGAGTCTAGTCCAATATAATGTCCTAAACCAGAAGCTACACCACCAACGAATTTGTTGTCGATATCTCTAAAAATTTGTTTATGAGAAGATTTCGGTCTTTTTTTCTGAGTAGGAGGTATGTCGTCAAATATTTCTTCATCGATCATATAATCTTCAGGCTGCCCCATTACTGCAATTACTTCATCAAGTTCTTTTAAAGTAATTACTTGTGATTCGTTATCAATTTTTTCTGAAAATAATTCAGAAATACGAGCCTCTATATCTCTTATAATTTCATCCTGACCTTGTGGGTCGGCAAAAGATCGTTTGATAGCTTGAAGATACCGCGTGAGTTTTGCGAAAGCATCTTCATCTATATGGAAAAAAGTTCCGGCTAAATTTATATTTACTGTCTTATTCATTTTTTTGTTTTTTCACTTGTTACTTTGGAAACTGCTTGTTGTAAATCGTCCCAAGTTTTATTTAATTCTTTTAAAAATAACTTTCCAGTTTCGGTAAGTTCGTAATATTTTCGAGGTGGCCCGCTGGTAGATTCTTCCCAGCGATATGATAAGAGTCCCGCATTCTTAAGCCTTGTTAGTAAAGGGTAGATTGTTCCCTCAACCACAAGTAGCTTAACGCTTTTTAATGAGTCTAATATATCTGAGGTATATGCTTCTCCCAAGTTTAAGATTGAAAGAATACAAAATTCTAATACACCTTTTCTCATTTGTGCTTTTGTGTTTTCAATTTTCATTTTTCTTTAATGTTTTTTAAACTTAGACATGATTTTGGCAATTAAAACTGTATGCGTTTTCATGTTTTTGTTTATGATTTAATGTATTAGCTTTCTTGGTTGTAGCAAAACAACTTGGTATCGATATGCTGCTTTTGTGCATATTGTTTAATAACCTTTTCTGTTGGTGTTATTGCGCTAGTGTCATGTATTTCTACATTTTCAGGAGACAGTATATTCATAACTGCCGCTAACACGATTTTAACTAGAGTGCTCATTTTTTGATTGATTTATATTATTTGTTTTGATGAATTTTATACTAAAAGGATATTTGTACTCTTTTCCTTCGGATGCCTTAATGCTTGCATTTATTACTGCGTAAAGTTCTAAAATAAATAAGCCAAGCGATATTAACAAAATAACTATAAACGCTATAAAGTAGCCAGTTAAATTATGTAAATCTACACTTCTGGCATGATAATATGCATCGTCTATTCGTTCAACTAATGATATAAAATCACTTGCATAAAATAAAAAGAAAGGGATACAAATTAAACCCAAAGCGAGTGTATATAAAAACATACTTATTTGAAAGTTGATGGCTTCTTTACCATGTTTATCGATAAATGGTTTGTCTTTATTAGTTGTCCATAATATTAAAGGAGCTATAAAGTTTCCGAAGGGAAAAAAGAATTTTGAAAATGTTGATAAATGCATTAACATTCCTAAATTCTTGTCGTTTTTTGATATACTAGTTTCCATTGCTTATTAATTTCTTATACAAATATATGTCTAAAAGATGGTACTTTGTAACACATAGTACTATAATTAACATATAATTAACATATATAAAATATTAAGTATCTGAAAAACAGACAAATATATATTTTACCTAAATTAATATAAATCTATTATTATTCAGATTTATTTATTTATCTATCTTCGTAAAAAACTTAAAATGGCTTTAATTCGAAAAAAAATGAATGCATTTTTAATTTTTAAACTCCCTTCTGTATATATATGCGGTGTGCGTGTAAAAAGTATTTCAAACTCAAATTGTATAACTAGTGTAAAGCATCGATGGATAAATCAAAATCCTTTTAAATCTATGTTTTGGGCTGTTCAAGGAATGGCTGCCGAATTAAGTACTGGAGCTTTAGTTATGAAGGCTATTGAAGAAAGTAAAAAACCAATTTCGATGCTTGTATTAAATAACAAAGCTAACTTTAGTAAAAAAGCGAGAGGCAGAATTTATTTTACCTGTAATAATGGAGAACAAGTTGTTGAAGCTATAAACAAAGCGGTTACACTTGGTGAGCCCCAAACAATTTGGATGACATCAACGGGTACTAATAAAGAAGGTGATATCGTTTCAGTATTTGAATTTGAATGGACACTTAAGTTTCGACAATAATATATAGTACGATTCGAATTCTAAAAACTTATTTAATTGTTAATAAAAAATTTAATACACCTTAAACTTAGATATATTAGTGGTTGAGCCTCTGTTTATAACAAAAATAGTAACTAATTGGATGTTAAAGTTTTCTTTAAAAAAATATACTATCCTTTTTTTTACTATATTTAATCAATTAAAAAATATTTCTGCCTATAGATAACATTACTCTTTAAATTAGCCTAACACACCTAAAACTACTATTTAATTATGGCAAGAGCAATGTTTGATTACACCAAAGCAGTACTTTCAAAAGTAAGTTTTGACACAAATTTGTTTTGCAAAGAGTTGAGAAAAGCACTGAAGAGGTTGTTACCCTATGAAATTGACGAACTCAGAATTTGGATTAACTCTTTAATTAAGCAAAACCCAGAACTAAATCAATGTTTAATCTATTTAAATTAATAAAAAAACCTCCGCATCGCGGAGGTTTTTTAGTTTTATAGAGGTTTTCATTTACTTAAAGGACTAATTATCTTTACATCATGAAATGCTATTGCGCCTCTAACTACTCCCGCGATTACATCATATAAAGCATTTGTAATCTGCATTTTCAATTCACTTTTTCTATATAGTAAACTTATTTCTCTTGCTGGTTTTGGTTCGTTAAAATGGCGCAAGTATTTTGTTTGATCTCTTGAGATATCTAGTGTGTGTAAATAGGGGAGTAGCGTCATTCCTAGACCTTCATTCGATAATTTAATAAGCGTTTCGAAACTACCACTTTCTAATTGAAACGACTCTTCGTTATTGCTTTTATAAGCCTTACATAAGTTTATTATTCCATCTCGAAAGCAATGCCCGTCTTCTAATAATAGAATATCATTTATATCTAAATCGGTGCTATCGATCGTTTTTTTATCAAGCAGCCGATGATTTTTAGGTATATAACCAACAAAGGGTTCATAATACAATACCCTTTCTTTTATATTTTCTTTATTTAAAGGAGTAGCTGCAATTGCAGCATCAATATGACCCTCTTTAATTTTTGAAATAATTTCGATAGTTGTTAACTCTTCAATTTTTAAATGTACTTTAGGATACTTGTTTGTAAAGTTTTTTAAAAACATTGGAAGCAATGTTGGCATAACAGTTGGGATTATTCCTAATTTAAATTCGCCGCCAATAAAACCCTTTTCCTGATCGACAATATCTTGCATTCTATTTGCTTCATTTACAATATTACGGGCTTGATCAACAATTTTTTCGCCAACAAGTGTTAGTTTAATTGGTTTTTTACTTCGATCGAAAATTAAAATATCTAATTCGTCTTCTAGCTTTTGTATTTGCATACTTAAGGTTGGCTGTGTTACAAATGTTTTTTGAGAAGCACGTGTAAAGTTTTGATATTCGGCAACTGCTAATACATATTTTAATTGCGTAATTGTCATAATAAAATCTTTGTTCAAAGATACAACATTATAGATATTATTTATAGCAGCGAGAAGTAAATTAGTAATTATTTATAAAAAAATTCCATCCTTATTCAGGAGGGAATTAATTAGGAAAGTATATTATAATAGGTTAACCTTATAAAATAATTTCAATATTTACAGCTTCATTTGTTACTTCAAATTTTGAATCACTCCATTGTGGCGGACCAAAAGACATAACATTATTAGAGCTTCCATAATCTTCAAGCGGCATTCCACTAGCTTCAAAATTCATTTCACCATCATCATTTTTATCATGGTAGCAAACGATTGCATATTTACCAGGTTGTACATTTTTAAAACTAACTGTTGCTTTACCATTTTCAATTTTTGAATTTAAGTTTACAAGCGGAGTTTGTAAAAAATTAGATTCGTTAAATAAACTAATAGACATTTTGCCCATAGTACTATTACTTGGCACATTTACTGTAATAGTGATTCCTTCTGAAACACTTTTAGTTGTTTGGGCATTTGTAAAAAATAATGCAAAAGATAATACGATTGTAAAGATAATTGATTTCATAATGTATTGTTTTAGAGATTGTTATTTTGTTTTACAGTTCAAAAGTGAAACAATTCTATAGGCTGTAATAATGTGTTTTTCTGAAATGTCGTATTACAACGACCAAGTGTATTTTTTTTGATTTTTTAATAGAGGTTTACTCATTCAAAGAGGCCCTTCCCTCATTATTGGTTTTGTATATAGTTGATAGTAGATAGTTTTACCATATAATATTAAAGCCATTAAAATGAAAACACTTTTATACTTATTAATATGTTCTGCCATTACAATACAGGTTCATGCCCAAGAAAAAACAATATCTGGTAAAGTAATTGATGACATAGGATTGCCAATACCTGGAGTTAATATATCAGTTGCAAATTCGAGTATTGCTACACAAACTGACTTTAACGGTAATTTTGAAGTTCAAGTTAACGTTGGTCAAACCCTAATTTTTAGTTATGTAGGTTTTCAAACAGTTGAAGTTGAAATTACAACTAGTACTAAAAAAGTGAACTTGAAAATGCTAATGACAAACAACCTTGAAGAAGTTGTAGTTACTGCTATTAGTGCAAAAAGAGAAAGTAAAGCTCTCGGGTATGCAGTTAGTAGTACAACAACAACTTATTATAACAAAGGAACAACTAGAATATTAAGCGGTAAAGCTTCGGGAGTACAAATTACTTCTCAAAGTGGTATATCCGAATCTGCTACAAATATTGATTTTCAAAAGATGAAATCTTTGCTTTTAGAAAATGAAACGTATGCACAAATTGAAGAAAATACGTTTCAAACTGTAAACTCATCTCCTTTATCAACATTCTCTATTGATGTAGATAAAGCAAGTTATAGTAATATAAGAAGAATGATTAATAACGGGCAAGAAATACCTACTGATGCTGTTAAAATTGAAGAAATGATTAATTATTTTTCGTACGATTATCCAAATCCAGTTAATGGAGATCCTTTTTCAATTACTACCGAAATTGCTTCATCGCCGTGGAATAATAAAACGAAGCTAATTCGTATTGGTTTAAAAGGAAAAGATATTTTGTTAGAAAAAGCAGCTGCATCAAACCTTGTTTTTTTATTAGACGTATCTGGATCAATGAATAACCCAAATAAACTGCCTTTACTTAAAAAAGCATTACGCATTCTTGTTCATCAATTGCGTGAAAAAGATAAGGTTTCAATCGTTGTTTACGCTGGAGCAGCCGGTTTAGTTTTAAAACCCACACCAGGAAACAATAAAGAAGCGATTCTTAAAGCAATAAATAACTTAAGTGCAGGAGGCTCTACAGCAGGTGGAGAAGGAATTGATCTAGCTTATAAAATTGCAGAAGAAAATTTTATAAAAAATGGAAACAATCGCGTTATACTAGCTACAGATGGCGATTTTAATACCGGGGCTTCTAGTAACCGAGCAATGGAAGATTTAATTGTAGAAAAACGTAAAAAAGATGTTTTTTTAACTGTTCTTGGCTTCGGAACGGGAAATTATAAAGACTCAAAAATGGAACTCTTAGCCGATAAAGGAAATGGAAACCATTACTATATCGATACCATGCAAGAAGCAAATAGAGTGTTAGGTACTGAGTTTTTTGGAACTTTGTATACCATTGCCAAAGATGTTAAGATACAGATAGAATTTAATCCTAATAAAGTGCAAGCTTATCGTTTAATTGGTTACGAAAACAGACTTTTAAATGACGAAGATTTTAACGATGATACTAAGGATGCAGGAGAATTGGGAAGCGGGCATACAGTGACTGCCTTATATGAAATAATTCTTGTAGGGGTGAAAAGTGAATATCTAAAAGATATTGACACTTTAAAATATACAAAATCGGTAGCAACAAATTCATCTAACGAAATTGCAACTGTAAAATTTAGATATAAAAACCCAACAGGCAATACGAGTAATTTAATTACTAAAACAATTTATAATTCAAATAGTAACATTAAACAAGCAAGTTTAGATTTTCAGTTTTCGACTGCAGTAGCATTGTTTGGTATGCAATTACGAAAATCTAATTTTATAAATACCACTAAAATATCAGATGTTATTAAGTTAGCAGAA